>Ga0209990_10001500_pt1 | contig 19713 bp, 24 predicted proteins | sample NOAtaG_6_FD_187304 | JGI IMG/M metagenome (GOLD analysis project Ga0209990, IMG submission 187304) | Freshwater lake microbial communities from Lake Erie, under a cyanobacterial bloom - NOAA_Erie_Diel5S_2200h metaG (SPAdes) (version 2) | ecosystem: Environmental > Aquatic > Freshwater > Lake ...
CCGGTATTCCAGTTAATGTTTGTTGTACGCCGTTAATCCACACCCGTAGCCGCAACGATTCAGTAGATTGTGTCGTATCTTGTGCAACCACAAAATGATACCAAGCAGATACATCTCTAAATACAGGGCTTCCAGATATTGCTGTTGCATAAGCAGCACCACCAGAATAGTAAATACGAAAAGTTGAATCTGAATTAAACCTAATTGAATCGTAAGCAGAACTTGCTCCTACTGCGCTAAATAATGGAACATCGTTTCCGTCATTTACAACAACAGATTTTTTAATCCAGCACGAAAAAGTCCAAGTCTTACGATCTCCAGAACCAAAAGTCCTGTTCAGATACGCAGTATCCGCAGAGTTGAACCGCAGGCTGCGCTCGATCTGATAGCCGCCAGAAGAGCCACCTAGAAATAATTGCTTAATACTGCTCAAGATACGTTCCCCTGTACAACACAAACTGTTCCAGAGATAAAGAAGATAGTTGCCAAACCCCTAGTTGCCAAAGTCATTGAAGCTTTATCCGAATCTGTGCCAGCAATATAAGCAGTAGTAATTGTACAAGTTATTGTAATAGTTCCTGAGGTGTTGTTAAATACAGAGATAATGTCACCTTCAGAAAAAGTTGCATCCGGAATCGTGATCGATCCACTAGATCCTACCTGAACATACTTTCCTACATCACCCGTTGCCAGAGTGTATGAACCTGTCTTTGTTCCTACTGCTGGCACATTTCTGTATCCCAACGTAGCAGCATCGGGAGGTAATGTGTATGTGTTAGTGCCTGCGATTGCAGGTGCATTTAAAGTAGCCGTTCCGCTAGTCGAACCGGCAAGCTTTAAATAAGTGGAGTTAAATGTTTGGGCTGCAGTAAATGTTTGAGCAGCATCCGTTCCAGCAATAGTTAAAGTTGCAGCAGGTAGACTGATTGTATAGTTACTGTTAGTATTCGGAGAAGTAACTGTTAATGTTCCAGTCCCGCTTGAATTAGGATTAACAACAATATTACTCATATAACTACCCACCTTTGTCCAGAAGAAACGATGATTGAAACACCTGAAGCCACCGTCACGGGTCCAACCGACATGGCATTTGATCCGCTTGAAATCTCATAGGTTGAGGTTGCTGTGGTCTTATTCGGAAGTATTGCTCCGCCAGCATTGGCTGGATTATTACCAATATAGGCATTTAAGTATGAAGTATCAAAAGACATTAAGTGATCTCCAGTACAGAGGTAACAGCATCAATTGATGAAGCTGCGGATGAAACAATCTTCAATGCATCAGAGACAACAAGAACTACTTTCTGATCTCCGCCTACAATTACTAAAGAGCCTCCCGCTGGTACCGTAGCCCCTTTAATAATGTAGTAGTTAACTGCAGATCGTGTGATATACACATCTACAGTGACCGAAGAAGTAGTAGTGTTGGACGCTGTCATGCCAATCACAGTTGTTTGTGTAGAAGCACCTACTGTGACTACAGTAGCAGCAGATGTACCTACGTCTTTGTTTACATAAGATGTAAATGTATTTGCCATTTATTTTCCTTTACTTACCCCAGAGCAATTGCTAAAGCAACTGCCGTACCTGCAGGATCTCCAGAAGTAACTGTCGTAAATGACAATGTTCCAGATCCATTTGTTTTTAATACCTGATCTGCCGCACCATCTACTGTGGGCAAAGTAAAGGCATTTACAAAACTAGTTAGGTTGCTATCGTATGCTTGTACATCAGTGCCGATTGTAAGACCAAGAGATGTTTTAAGCGTTGCTCCAGATTCAACAACAAAGTTGGTACCATTACCAATAATGACACCGTTATCTGTTGGTGTTAATCCAGCAACATCTGCTAATTGTGGATCGTAAGCTTGTACGTCTGTGCCAATCGTTAAACCTAATGTAGTACGTGCAGCACTTGAATCTGCATCATCTACAAGACTACGACCAAAAGAACTGAAGTCTGCGAGTGCAGCAGTTCCAGATCCAGTAAAATAAGGTACTTTATTTGCAGCACTAGTCAATCCAGCAATAGCTGCCAGTTCTGCGTCATAGCCTTGCACATCTGTTCCAATTGCAAGACCGAGTGAAGTTCTTAATGTATTACCAGTCTCAACTACAAAGTTCGTACCATCGCCAATTATAACACCGTTATCCGTGGGTGTCAATCCAGCAACGTCAGCTAACTGCGGATCATACGCTTGTACGTCTGTGCCAATTGCAAGGCCCAACGCTGTCCTAGCACCGGATGCTGTAGTAGAACCTGTACCGCCATTAGCAATTGGCAGGGTGCCAGTAATATCAGATGTGCTGATATTAATCTGGTCCCAAGAAGTATTTGTTCCGTCTGTTACAAGATACTTGCCTGCATTGGTTGATTGTGAGGGCAGCAGATTATTCAATGCTGCGTTGGCAGTAGAAGCTCCCGTACCGCCATCTGCAATTGCTAAGTCAGTAATGCCAGTGATAGAACCACCAGAGATATTGACGTTGTTTGCTGCTTGCGTAGCAATTGTACCCAAGCCAAGTGTAGTACGTGCAGCAGAAGCATCAGCATCATCTACGAGGCTTCGACCAAACGAAGTGAAGTCAGCTACCGCTGCTGTACCTGAACCTGTAAAATAAGGTACCTTATCTGCTGCTGAAGTTAAACCAGCAATAGCGGCAAGTTCAGGATCGTAAGCTTGTACATTTGTTCCAATCACCAACCCAAGAGTGGTACGTGCTGCAGAAGCATCAGCGTCATCAACTAAGCTTCTTCCGAAAGAAGTAAAGTCAGCTACAGCCGCAGTACCAGATCCGGTAAAATACGGAACCTTGTCAGCAGCAGAAGTTAAACCGGCAATTGCTGTTAACTCTGCATCAAGTCCTTGTTTATTATTTAACTGTGTTTGTACTGCGGAAGTAACCCCACTGAGATAATTGATCTCAGTACCTGTTGCTGTAATTGCAGTACCATTAAAATCAATTGCATCTACGTACGCAGTGCCATCAATATAAGCATCTTTATACTGGAACGTAGCACTACCAAGATCGTAAGTATCGTCTGTCTTGGGTGTTAAAGAACTGCCACTTGCTACAAATTCTTGAGCAGGCCCGAGCCGTGTAATTGGAGCGCCATTAGCGGCAGTACCGTCATGAACGTGTCCAGTGCTTGCATGGAACGCAGCAACCAGTGCATCAAATTCCCCGTCAAGGTCAGCCGCATTGATGATGTTACCATCAGCAATATTGTTTAGTGTATCGTTACGGGTATAACCAGCCATGGTTTATCGCCTATCGAAAGATGAAAACTCAAGCGTTGCTGCGTCAAGAGAGAAAGGAGGATCATCACTATCTGACACAAACTGCAGCGACACTGTAAAGCCCGAACCTACTACTTGTGTTTGAAATAATCTTTTCAATTTTGTTCCGTATCTCACTACGCCGTATGTGGCGGTAGGAGATCCATAAAATCCAACTGTTCCGGTAGTGTTAGATAAAGTGATTGTGTCGGGCTGAATCAATCCTTCATCATCAAAATCTAGTTTTAAGTTAACTGCTACGTCAACGCTTCCTGTTGGATCTGTGTACAGGAATAACTTATAAAAAGCCTTACGTATACGGGGGTCACCTGCAGGTACAAACGGCGTATAAAATACAGCCTGAATATTTGCACCATCAAAAGAGTCACCGGACTCCATTTCGTACACGTACCCGTCATCGTTTGCAAATACAACAGTTTCTACTTTGGCGTTATAATCGCTATCAGCGACATACGCTTTAATACCTCGAAGCTCCGCCCAACCAAAGAAACTGCCCTCCGGTCCTGCTAACTGTGTTCCTAAGATCCCGGTAGCAGTAGATGCTGAAATGGCATCTTTGTATCCCAACAAACGGTACTGTGATTTCTTTTTAATAACTACACTAGCAAAAGAAGTATTGGCAGCAATAACTTCCGTAACCTCTTTTTGAATTGCTTTAGATACTACTGCTAAATCAAAGTCACCAATACGATCTGTAGCACTTAATAATCTTAAGCCATCTGGCCCAAGGAACATCACATCACTGCCAACTTCTTGGATGGTATCGCTATCGACACATCCAATGTTTCTGGTTATAGGCTGCAGTACGTAATCTGCAAGTGTATTTCCTGTAATCCTATTAATTCTATTTTCACTGAATATGATTAGCTGTTCACGGAAAACAATTAATCCAGTAATCTTGCCACCTACATTAATATTTCCAGCACCATTAGCTGCAGTAAAATCAGAATCCGTGTATGGTGCAGTAAAGGTTAGAATATCTCCTTTGGCATAAAACATTTGGTTCTTAAAGAACACAACATGTTCTGCTGCAAACACATCTGATGGTGCTGTTGTAAGTGCAGTAAAGGTTGTACCATCGTAAATGAATGGGTAGTTTGTAGAATCTACCCCAGATATTTTTTCCGATGTACCAATTCTGTACTTCGTAAATCTATTCTTGGTTGAATTAACTCTGTTCAACGTCAAGAATGTAACTGCTGCGTTATCTGCTGGACTACTTGCTAAGTTAGGACTAATGCTAACTGTTGCACCGCCACTGGTTACGGTTGGTACTGCTGTAACCGTATAAACTAATTCAATACCAGCAACACTAAAAGTATCCCCAATCTGGGGCACTGCCGTTAGTCCATCTACTGCGAGTGTTCCTCCAGTCTGACCGGCACCGTTTACTAATACAGTGCCGTATGAAGGTACATTAATCTTTGTCCAGTTACTGCCTGTAGATTTATACAAGCAGTTATTACGTACCGCAATGACATTGCCTTCCCATGCAGCAATACCATTTACAATCCCACTGTCACTTGTAAAAGTGACTGCTGCTTTATCAGCAGGGCTACTAGCAAGACTAGTAGTCAGTGTCAGTGTTGCTCTTTTTGTAGAGCTATTGTAAGACACACCACCAGTAGCAATTGTGTATGTGCCGGTTACTCCTGTGATTGTAAAAGTATCGCCTTGTTGTGGAGCACTAGACACATCTCCCACCACAAGAGTAGTCCCAGTCTGTCCAGAACCATGTACCTTTACCGTCCCATATGGTGGAACAAAGTTACTATCGTATTTGTCGTAACCCTTAATCCGTGTGTAACCGCCCTCTACAGAAGGCTCAAAGTTTCTTAATACACGTGCCGTACCCGGAGCTTGAACACCCTGCTGCAACGGAGACAGGTTACTTACTAAGCCGCCCTTAAACTCGAAGGCATACGTTGACCAACGATCAGGCATCAGACAATCCTATAAACGTAAGACGTAATCTCCGACTTATTAATCATCGTAGAACTAATCGAATCATTCCTGTTAATGAGAATGGTTCTCATATTCTTTACGCCTTCTTTAAACTTCTCCTTTGCCACAATTGCATCTTGGGTATTACCACGGAATAGGTACGAGTAATACATTGCACCATCGATGATCACATGCCTATATGCCTCAGGTACTGATGGCGCATCTGAATATGCCGACAAAGCTATGTTTGCTTTATAGTAATCATACACCAATGTGTATGCAGCATCCGGTGCTGGAGATACTCCGAAGTAAAGATTAGGAGCACGGAAAACATAAATAGGTTTTCCACGAATACTTGTATCTGTATTGTATTCTTGATCTATGTATCTTTTAAGATACTCATCATAGGTTATAAACTGCAGTTTAGTGGTAGTAATGTTTAAAGTATCACTCCACTTTAAACGAAAAGACTCCATGTCTGGAGACTTCATGTCTGTTTCAAAAGCGTACCTAGTAGTTCCAGCTACCAGAGTTACTTCCTGACTGTCGTGATTAAAAGGCCACTCAAACTGCTGTTGATCAATATCTTGCAATGCGGCATTTACAGCGTCTTTAGCTTGACTATAAAAACCTTTGGCAGCAGCAAAATTAGACGAGGTCAACTCAACCTCATTGAGTCGGCGGTTTACATCATTGACTAGTCCGAGAAAGTCGTACGCCATTATTCGCCTTTAAAATTGATGTGCCTCTAATACTGTTGCGTCTTGAAATAAATTATAGTCTTCTTTTGTTTTTATTTCGTACGCATCAATATATTCGTAATTCTTTTCTACTGCATAAAAGTATCTGTTATTTCCTATAAGGACTCTCCAAGGAATTCCAAAGAACTCTACCTGATACCTTATAAGACTGCTTAACTCTCCACCCTCTTTTAGCGCATCTTCTTTACACACTAGTATGGGGTGCAACATTCCTTTTTTATCTAACGAATCAAAGAGGGAGGATACCCACTTTTGTTCTGTTTCAATACCGTATGTATTTTTTAAATCCGACAGTTTTATTTTTATTACTCTGTCAGGAAAGTGAATCTGATTTGCTTTTAAATACATATACGTAAAAACGGGTGACCCCCTTGTGAGGAGTCACCCTTGTCAACTTACTTATTAAGCAAGCTGATCACGATCAACTTCGTCAGCCGAAGAAGCAACACTAGTCAAATCAACAAGAACTGCGTAGACACGTAGAACACCAGAAGTTACGTCAGCCGAAGCAGCAATCAATTTAACATCGATTGTATCGGTTGTAGAAACAAGCTGGGTAAAAGTTGTTTGTGCTGTGTTGTTAGCACCACCGTTAGTACCAGCAGCCAGATAGCCAGTAGCAGTTACGTCACCACCATCAACAATGTCATCGCCAGCAGCGAAGTCAATGTCAACGGTAGGAGTCGTACCATTAAAGACTGTCAGAACCTGAGCACCAGCAGAGATAATCATCGTGCCAGCAGGAATTTCCAGAAGCTGGAAGATGTCGCCGTTAGCACATGTGTAGTTAGCAATCTTGCTGATATCAAGAATTGCTTCAACCATGTACGCACGGTTACGAGCATCAGGAAGTGAGGCAATGCTGTCAGCCGCACTGTTTTTCTTGGTGGACCCAAGGGTCAAGTCAAAGGTAGCCATTTAGTGTTTCTCCTTAAGCCACGTTGTAACGAGCAACGGCAAGTGCCTCAGGACGCAGAATCTTGCGACCATACAGGTGCATGCCACGCACAATATCAGCGAAGCTGTCTTGATCACGATAGCTCTCTGTCTTGGTGATTTGCTGAGCAGTAGCAACAGCAGAACCGTGACCAGCTACGATAATGCCAAAGTTGCTGGACTGGTTAGCTGTGCCGGTTGTGCCCGGGCCTGTACCAATCTTGGGCAGGCTGTTTGACACATAGACTTTGAACCCGTGCAGGTTGTTCAGAACCAGACCGTTCTGCAGACCAGATCCGCCGAAGTCGGCATTCAGTGTACGAGCATCTTCGTCTTTAAGGATTTCCAAGAAGATCGGATCGATAACAATCCAACGTCCTGCCGTATCAACAAACTGTGTATCCAGCAGACGAGCCATACGAGCAAGGACCATCAGCGGAGATGCTGTTGCTGTGGGCAGTGCTGTTGCGCCCGGAAGACGGGGAGCGACAGGGATCGAATGAGCAGTAGTAGCACCAGTTGTTGTGATGTTACCAAAGCTTGCTTTACCGAGCTTCATCGATGTCAGCAGTTCGTCAGAGCCTGCAGATGAAACAGCTTTAGTTCCGGGAACAGTTGTACGTGCTGTACCAGCTTGTGCATTCTTAGCAGACTGTTCAAAGCCGCACAGATAGCCAAGCACGTCAGCATCATACTGGTCACGCAGACGATAGGCTGCACGATCAGATGCCAGCGACATGAAGTTCACATGTGAGTGAGCAGCTTCGATGTCATCGATTTTAAATGCGAAATAGTTTGCCTGATCGACAACCAGAGTGAAGTCCTCATCGTCAAGGTCTTGAGCAGTGATTTGTGTACCACGTGCGTAGTCCTTAACAGTGATTTCAGGCTCTTTCAGGATTTTAACTGAGTCGCCAAAGTTTGCGATTTCTCCGAAGTAATCGGAGTTTGTGATTGCCTCAACGGTAGAAGCCCTACGGAAAGCAAGTTGTACCTGCTTCGAGTAAATGACTGGGCTAAAATTACCATTAGGCAGGTTGCCGTAACCGGCAGCGGTTTTAAATGCCATGGTTAATCTCCTCCTAAGAGATAATGAATTAAGAATAAATTAATACGCTTAAACACTACCACTAGAGGCTGAGATTGTTAGGTGCGTTATACAGTAGGGTGCCCCCTTTAGTATAACGGGCTGACAATGCATCAGGTAAATCTGTGTTCGTTGTTTTGCGTTACAAGTAAAAACTTAGTTGGTAGGCTGTAACACAGCGGCAACTTAATGAAAACAGGGCTATCCAGTATCCACGGTACCAGAAGGGGAGCTACCCCGTTCACCCTCTACAACAAAAATACATTCGTGTACCCGGAGTTATACTCGGTTTTACGAATTTGTCAAGCCCCTATCGTGCGGCACCTGACAAATCGTACACAAATTTTCCAGACTTAATAGCAGCATGGATCTCTTCTTGCCGTGCCTCGTACTCCCGGGGAGACATCTTTTCTACTTCTGATTCCCGGATTGTCCCGGCTTCGCCGGTCTGATCTGGGGCAGAAGTACGGTTAGTACGTACACTGGCTGCTGCCTCCCGGTCATCTGACTTCTTGGCTTTTTTGGCACTTATGCCCTTATCAGCCTTATACAAGTCAATAGCCCGAGCAGCAGAAATAGCGTCTGTTTCATTATCATACAGGGCTTGCTGCACCCATTTGGGTTGCTGTTCCACCCACTCATGAAACTCATCCATCTCCCTGATTTGATCAAAGTCTGGATGTAAACGCATCAGTTCTGCTTCAGCCTTTTCTTTCAGAGTTTCTGCCTGCATCTCGTTGATCTTCCTGAGTCGATCTTCAAGTCCTGCCGACTGCTCCTGTGCTTTCTTGATTGCAATAGTTTCTACAATCTTGGCTACATCAGGATACTCTTTAGTCCAAGCGTCCAGTTCTGCTTCAGTCTTGGGCAGTTTAATCTGCCCTTTAGTGCTCTGTTCTAGTTGTGCTTTAAGATCTTCGATTTGCTTTTGCATATCCGTTTGAAGCTTTTGGGTATGCCTACGTAAATCTCCGTACCGCTTCTTAAAACTCTTTTCTTCTGCGGAAGTGGGTTCCTCGTCTTCCTCCGAAGTCTCTTCTGCTGTAGGAGCAGTTTGAACCTTCTTCAGTTCTTCAAGTTCCTTTTCTTCCTTTGCAATGCGCTCATCTAGAACAGACCGCTTTGCAAACCCTGTACCTTTAATAACTTCGGTTTTGGGCGTATTATCTACAACTGCAATTACATCACTCATCACATCTCCTTGGGGCTAACAGTGGTATAGCCTAAGCTATAGGTATTAGGTAGCCAGTTAAATAAGGGATTTACTTCTGTTTAACCGCCAGTCCCTTGCTGGTAGTCGGTTTCTTTTCTTTCTTTTTCTTTACTGCTAATCCGCCTCTTGCTGCTGGTATAGTTCCTTCATCAAAAGCTCCTGTTGTTGCTTCTGGCAGAGAAGAAGCTAACATTACTGTGCCAGTAAGTGATTCTTCTTTGTAGCCCGGAGGAATAATCTGTTGGGGTTCACCGTCTTTAAATTGAATATAGAGTACGTTGCCTTCATCATTTACGTACTTTTTAGTTTCGTATGTGGGTTGTTCTGTAGCCCCCATACCAGACTGAGGTACACGAGTACCAAATAAACGTCTAGCCTGTCCCGCCGCTGCAGTTTGGATGGGCATGCCCCTGTCATCATATAACTCTTCAGCAAGACTTTGCCCAACTGCGGTACGTGCTATTTGTTGTGTTGCGCCAGTAGCAAACTTTTCAAGGCCCGATTGTTCTGCCCTTGGACCAAACAATTCTTCTGATCCTGCTTGTACTGCTGCACCTGTTGCTCCAGTAGCTCCGCCAATAATAGCTCCAGCCAAGGGGTCTTGTCCGGCTGCTCCAGAACTTATAGCCCCACGTGTGGCTCCTGAGGCAGCAGACGCTGCAATCTTTGATCCAGTTTCTTGGTAAACAGCGCTACCAACTTCATTACCAACACCTTGACCAATAGAGGAAACAATATAAGCTTTACCAATGTCTTCAATGTCTCCTCCTTTTACGGCAACATCTGCCGCATTAATATACGGAATTAGTTGTGGATTGCCAGTAGAAATAGCAGCGATAGTGGCTATGGTTTTAACAGGATCATCTAGAGCGGGTTGAATTACATTATCGTCAATCCAAGAGCCAGCATCGGAAATAGTATCGGCAACATCCTCAATAACATCACCAACTCCATCAGCTAAATCCCCCAGAGCATCTCCGACACTTTCAACTGCGTCACCGACTGAATCAACAACATCCTCAATAACATCTACTGCGCCACCCATTATTTAATCTCCATTGTAAATGAAAATTTATTTCCTATTTTTTCTACTTGTGGAGCATATCCAAGGGTTTGAAGTAGAGAAATAATTTCGTACTTATCTGTAACAGATTGAATCTGTTTGATATTAGCTTTTTTAAGATACTCGACACCCTGTTTAATAGAGTCAGCTAAAACATTAGGAGAATCTTGTGAGTACAAATGTACTTTAAATTGACCTTCGCTTCCACGCAGTCCAACAAATACTGTGTTATTTGTTTGAATCATGATTGCTTTTTTCAAACGAACAGCAGCAGCCAAATGCCTCATTAGTTTTTGTTCTTCAGCAGTAAGACCATCACGTTCTAAATCCCTACGGATAATCTCTTGAGGCTTTAACTTATTTCCTTTTGTAGGCAATGCCTGTTTCATCTGCTGCTGCATGGGCTTCTGTTCAGCAGCTTCCGGCATACCGCCCACTTGCATCTCTTGTGGCTCTTCCTCTTCTTCTCCTTCCGATTCCATCTCTACTTCTTTCATGATGTCATCGATTTCAGTTTCAAACTCTCCGGTATCATCCATGGTAGCTTCGTCAGAGTTACCCATCTGACCCATAGCTTCCATTTTAGATAGACCTTCTTTTGCTGCTTGGCGCAATTGCATTAGTCTTTCAAGGCCAATAAACCTGACTACATCGGCAGGAAATACAAACTCTCCCTCACTTAACTGCGCTGGAATATCATCCCGAACTTCTTCTTTTAAAGATCCAGTTGGAACTTCGTTACCAGATACAGGATCTACAGATCCGCCTTCTTGCAACAATCCCCCATCTGCCATTTTTTGACCATCATAAATAACTGGGGTTGGAAGTGCCGGTACCCCCGGCATTACTGGTGCCGTGGGTGGGGCAGACTCTTGTTGCGGAGGTGCGGGTTGAAACGGATTAGGATTTCTTTGCATTTACTTCATCTCGTAAAAGTTTAAGCTTTCTTAGAGCTTGGATTGCACCTTGTGCTTGATAGAGTTCAGTTGTGCTAACACTTTGTTCCAAAACTTTTTGATACTGTCCAACACGGTCTTCAAGTAATTCATTAAAAGCCTCCCATTGTTTTTGTGTATTAACTAATGTAGCTAATTTTGTAAGATATAATTTATCCATTTATTGTAGTGGCGGTTGTGGTGGTTGAGTTTGTGCAGCACTAAAGCCTTGCTCTCCCGGTACTGGAGCCTGTCCTATACCGATATTACCTCCGCCTGTTCCGGCAGTATCTGTAGGTCCGGGTACGCCTTGTGGTGCTGCTGGCGTTGCAGGTTGTGGAGGTTGATTCTGTTGAATCAGCATAGCCTGACGTGCTGCTTCTTCAAGACTGTTAGTCACCTTCTCTGGATCAAGATCCATTGACTTTGCAATCTCACGAATAATATAAGTGTATTTTGCAAAAGGCGCAAGAGCAGGATTATTAACAATCTGTAAGAACTGCATAAGCCGCTGGCTACGTACTTCATTTGCCATTAAGCTTTCAGTACCACGTGCTTTAACTTCTAAATCGCCTTTGATCTCAGGATCAAAATCAAACTGCATGTTGAAAGCAAAGAAGGCTTCCCCCATGGGACGAAGTAAATAGTCATCAATGTTTTTAATTACTGTCTTAATACCACCGGCAGCAGCATTCATTAGCATGCTGATGCCAGAAGCTGTACGTCCTACGCCAGACACTCCGGTTTGACCATGGGCAAAGGAAGGCATGCCAGTAGATTCGTCTGCTAATACCCGAGCCTTATCAAACAGTTGTAGGTTTTCATTGGATACATTGGGAAACTTTGTACCAAAGATAGCCTGACCCGGAGCACCGCCCTGTCTGCGGAAGACTTTACCGGGGTAGATAGTCATGTCCTGCCCGGGAACAAGGTTAGTCTCATCTACCTCAAACACCAAGTTACCTGACAAAACAGCATTGTCTACCGCCATACGCATGAAGCCATTCATCAGTGTCTGCGTATCGTCCATGTTTTCTGCAACACCAATACCAAACATGGAATATGGGTTTAATTCATACGGAACTACGTAGTACGGAATGTGTGTTGGTTTAAATGGATTAAGAACTAAGCGAATAATTCTGTTATTGCAAATCCAGATATTTGCTTGCAGTTCATCTGCGTCTTCAAATGTCTCTGGAATCTTGACGTTGTTGTCCTCTAACATCTCACGATCAACAACGCCCCAGTACTCCAGTACTTCAAATCTATCTACGCCTGTTTCTGTTTGATAATCAGCAAGATCATCTTCCCAGTATTTCTTTACGTAGTTTTCGCCCTGTGTAATAACGTCTTCAATTACATTCTTTCTAAACATTGGACGCTTTTTAAGACTACGCAACTGACTGCGGCTTAGCTTGTGCCGTTCAATACAGTACTGTGCTTCATCCATGTTGATTGCATCTGGATCATTATAAAAGTTCCAAACACTTACATGGGAAGACTGGGGTACTGTTTTAATTGTGGGATTGTATTCGCCAGTATCTGTCCAGTTTGGGTACTCTTTATCCGTTGCAAACGGACCTTTCATAATGCCTGTGCCAAACAAAGACAATTCAAATGCTGCTGACCGTAACTGCTTTGTTGCGTTGCTTTCTTCTAGCTGGTCATGAATTTTCTTTTGCATCTTTTTAGCCGCAACTTCTGCAGGGCTAAAGGTTACAGAAGTAGCAGTTAATCCCGGACCCTCTTTTAAATTTTCAATACCTGATAGTTCTTCTTTAAGTGGACCAAGACGATCTATCAAATCATTGACGGTTGATCCGGGAGGCAACTCTTTTCCATCTCCACGATATCCGTAAGGAGACTCCATTCCTTCCGGGCTAGGAGCTTGCTGTTTATTCTGATCAAAGTGTACATCTCCAACTACACCCTCTGGCAAAGTGGTAGGATCAACACTTAGGGGAAATGTATTATTTGCAAATAACACATCTACTATTTGCCCGTAGGCTGCAAGTACTTTTGTCTTTGTTACTTTGACAAAGACTCTACTTTTCTCTGCCTCTGTAAATTGAACATCGGGGCCATAGATACCACGGTAGTTACGGTAGGCTCTGATCCAACGCTGTTCGTCCCACCGCCGTGCTGTCTCTGATTTATTAAACTTCTCAACGACATGATTAATCAGAGGAGAAACAATCAAATCTTCTTGTGATTGTTCCGATACGTCATCTAGCCCTGTGGCTTGTCCTTCAATAAAATTTTCGTTTGCCATTATCTAAGTTAATACCCCATGGTAGGATCAGCGGGGACAAAATGAGAAGGTCTTGTTTTAGCAGGATCGTAATCCCAAATACTAAAACGAGGTCTACTCATTACGCCGTATCGCAGTGCATCATATAAATGGTCAAAGTTAACTTTTGTATCTATGTCTTCTGGGTTAGCTTTGTCCAGCGGTAAAATAGGTAGTTGAGCTATTAAGTTTGTGCAGTTGCTTGCGATCACCAAACGTGGTTCTTCCGTAAACTCATCTACCTGTAATCTTCTATGTATCTCGTTCTTTCCTGCTACACGTGAGCCAGCAGATCTGTCAGATGGCCTCCATCTACAACCTTGCATAATCATTTGCTCTGCAAGTGATGGGCCTGTATCTCCTCTTTTGTGCCAACAACTTGAGTCCAGCACACCATATTTAATCTGACCATCGTTTTGTTCTAGCTCTAACACCATCTGTGCCAGATCTTTTGCTAGAACTTTGCTTACGTATAACTCTCTGTAAACAATAATCTGTTCTGCTGGGCTTACCGCAAACCAGAGAACAGCACTAAAGGAACCATAACCATAGTCGCAACTTCTAAACTTGACCCAATTCTTAGGAATCTCAAAAGAGTCAACGACATGTATTGCCCTGTTAAACTCAGGAAATGCTGCACCTTCAGAGACATCCCAGTTTCCTTCTAGTAACTGCTTACGCTGATGTTCTGGCAAAGACAGAAGCATTGTTTCATAATCGCCCTGATCAGCAAGATATGGGTTATCTGTTAATAATGCCGGTATAAATCTACGTCTAAATAACGGCAGTCCTTCTTTACTGTGTCCTTTTGGGTAGCTTAAAGTTTCACCAGTATCAATATCTGTAGCCCAAAAAGACTTACCGGGTTTAGATGGATCAATAAACATTTTCTTGACCCATGCATGTCCGGGACCACCGGGGTTTGTAGTTGCCCTCATATAGATGGGCAAATCTGATGCAGTGCTTCTTAAACGAGAACGCATGTAGTTCCATGCAAAAGGCGTTCCCCACTGCGTTAACTCATCAAACCCTACCCAGCTAAATGCTAAACCCTGATACCGCAGTACATCTTCGTCCCTATCCAAGTAAGAGAACCACAACCGTGCTCCACTTGGTGCCACCCACTGCATCTTTCTTTCTGACCATTTGATGCCCGGATAAATCTTCGGATACATCTCTTGGCTTTTCCAAATAAGTTCTCTTAACTCTTCCGTGGTGTGTCGCAATAACAAACCACTAAACTGCGGATGGTACATATACCGCAAGGGATCTGCAAGCATTGCATATGACTTGCCTCCACCTGCTGCCCCTCCGTATAGTACTTCTCTTTCATTCGCTGCTAAGAAGTGGGTCTGTGGTCCGGGGTTTGGCTGGAAGATTATGTTCTGTTCCGCCAGATCCACAGTGCTCACATCTACATCCACAGAGTTTATAGACGATTCTATTTCCATCTGATCCTGTTGTGACATTGACAAAAGTTCTGTCTCTATCACCCCAGTCTCCTGCTCCGATTTCTTGGAGGATGCTTTTCCTTTTCGCCCCGAACGTGTAGTCGTACTTTTCAGCGAGAAGGATCGCTTTCTTGTACCTTCTAGCCCAAGATCGTAGCGTTGCCGCTTTGGTTTTTCTGTATTGCTCATTCCTCAGTCTCTGTAATAACCCATCATGTGATATAGATCTACCAGTGATCTTAGTTATCCACGCAGCTACTTTTCTGGAAGTATATCTTTTTAAATGCTTCCGGGCCTTCTCTAGTGCTGCTAGTTGATCTGGTATGGGTTCATACAGATCTGGAGTTTCCTCACTTAGCTTGTAGCCAAAGGGAATTGTCTTAACAGTTCCTTTGGGGTTTTTAGGTACTGGAATCCAGTTACTATCTTTTACTGCTATTTTAGGTTGTGGTAACAACCACCTTCCTGCACTACTCCTCGCCACCTGAATCCTTATCCTTCGGTGGTAGGATCATTAATCCATTAGTCGCCTCCACTTGCACTTTTTCTGTTTTCACTAAACCTGTGCGATCCAGAATCTCTCTAGCTGCATTCATTTTTTCTTTAATGCCGAGTTCAGTTGGATCAGTAATGGCACCAGCCATAGCCACAGCAGCACGAGGAGCGTTACGAGCCAGATACAAGTTAGTACGCTCAAGGACTTCGTCTTTGATTGCAGCAATGATTTCAACCGTAGGCGTATTGTCTGAATAGCCAGCCAGCCTTTTTGCAGTAACAGCATCGCCGTTAGCCTCCTCAAAAAGTACGTCTAGGAACTTGCGTTGTCTTTCAGTTAAATTTCGTGCCATGTATTTTTTTACTTTCTTCGCAGCGATAACCTACTTGTGTCAGGTGCCCTGCCTCTAATAATTTCATGTGTAAGTTTTTAGCAAAATCAATTGCTTTTTTCTCACACTCCTGTTTTGTAAAATAATGTTTAACTTCTTGTTCCGTAACCTCAACACATTCAGAAGTTATAAAGCAGACCAGAAATAGCCCTGCCCACATATTAACTTTCTATTTCAAAGGTAAAACGAACAAACAGTATATCGATAACCACATAATGAGTATTATCCACACGTACATGTTCTAGTCCTAGCATACATCCTGTTATTAAGTACGCTGATAGATTTATATTCATGTACTGTTTATTAACCTTTTTGAAATGGTATGAAAAACTCATATACCTTAAGCGTGACTGTAACGTCATCCGTTATGTTAGCTAAGCCACGCAATTTATCAGACTTCTTTAACCACAGCCCTTCTGTAACTTGTAGTATTGAACGTGGTGGTACTTTTACAAGTTCAGCAAGCGTGTAGTACGTAGAATTTTCTGAGTCATACCAATCCAAAGAAAACTTTCTTGAAGAGCTACTTGCATTTGCTACAAAAATACTGGCTACTTCTGTCTCATAGTTTAGCGGTACCACATAGATGTCTGTGTTACTTGCTGTTAGTACTTTGCTAACTGTTCTATTTTTTGTAGACATTATCTTTTAGTTAAGTAGTATTACTGAGTTAGATCAAAGAACGACAAAGAGCCAACTGCATCACCTGTTGTAGCTCCAGAAACTGTCCTAATCCCTACAGTATAAATATCACTAACTCCAGCAATCGTGGCACCCAACTGCAAATCAAAGTTGTAAGCATTAGCAAAACTTGTGCCCCCAGTTCCTCCTGCAGTATTAGATGCAAGAAAGTTTGTCTGAGCTATAGTTCCACCTGTCATGGCGGTAGCTGCTACATCAAACTCCACATTAGAGTTAGAAGGAACTGTAGATGCCCAAGTCGCACCTGTCAGAGTAGGATTCTTCACCAGTGCTATCTCATAGTTTTGACTGGTTGTAGGTAGAATCTGAACCCTGTTTGGTATCACTACCGCCCCTGTTCTTCCAGAAGCTAAACGAATAGATACCACTGGTAAGAAGGTAGTTCCAATAGTTCCTAAAACTGTAGTACGTCTTGCAACGTGATCAATAGATGTTTGTTCAAATCCACCTTCAGAAACTACAGAGCAGCATATTGTTTTCATTGAAGCTGCTACTGCTGCTGTAGTTGTTACAATCTCATACCGCACTGGGAGGATAGCAGTAGTCATATAGACGCTAGCAATTTCGTTAGCGTTAGTAAAGGTATGACAAACAATGTACTGACCATCAATAATAAAACCACAGCGGACAGATCCAACACCTAACCACTCAAAGTCCATCCATAGAATCTGTGCTTTGGTGGTATCAAGGGTAAATCCAGAATCCCCTGTCCCGTCTAACTTGTCTCCATTCCAAGAGCTTTGATTAACTATTCTGGTATCACTAGGAGTACCGGGGGTTGGAGTAGAGTTTGAACGAAGTACAAATGAATTAGTAGATCCAGTACGTTTAAAAAATACTCCGTTCTGAGTATTGTAATAACCAACTTGTTGAGTCAGGTTTGCACTAGTGCTACTGTCCATCACAAATGTAGTAAGTATCAACAGTCCTTTTCCCGGTTGGTACGGAAATGAACGATACGTCTGTCTTATAACAGAGCCTACCCCAGCCCCAGTAACTTCCAGTTGGACAGTAGCTTCATTAGACAGAAACGAGGAGGTGCCTGTGCCGGTAGTAGAAACTTCAAACTGATTATCAGCAGCGTACCTGTTCTGACTGTCAAACAAAGTATAAGGTTGAGAGACACGCACCCTACCAAACGCATCTACGTTAGTACCGTTTATGACTGTATAGCTTGGGTTCTCTCTTGTCCCTACTGGAGGGTAATATGTAATACTCACTAGTTAGTCTCTAAACTTTTTTACTTTCTTTGCAATTGTCTTAGGCTGACTTACAAATTGCTTACCTGCTTTTTTTCCTTTTCTTTTGGCTTCGGTAGTGGCGGCATACTCAGCAGGAGACAGAGCTTTGATGGCGGCTTCTGGTAGATATCTTTCTCCTGTGGCTTTTGGTCCTTGTGTAGAAGGCTTACCACTTTTGGTTCTCCACTTTTGTTCTGTCCATTTCTTTAAACTCTTCTGTGATTCTTTCAATCTTTGTAGCCTCCGCCCTTGGCTTTGTATTCCCGGGCTAACATCTGTGCCTTACGAGCACTCCACTGTCCGGGTGCCCCACCTTTACTGCCAGCTTTAATCTTTTCAAATAAAGATTTTCTCATCCCGGGTTTGGTGTAGTTGCCTGCTTCATTGACCTTAGACTTAGTTGCTGTACCACCAGCAGCCATCTTTTTTGTCTTTTTAGTATTGCAGTTCATTACTTCATCTTCTTTAGTGTCTGAGCCAGACGAGCACGTTGACCTGTCTTGCCACCTTCTTTTGCTGCCTTGGCTAATTCCTTTTCAGAAATTGTTTCACCCTTTTTTGTCTTTAGTGTTTTTCGTAAAGCTCCGGGTTTTTTAATTGCTTCTTGAATCCATTTTTCTTTTTTTGCAACACTGCCTCCTTTTGCAAAAGTTTTTGTAATCTTTGCTCCAACACCAGTTAAGTCTTTCTCAACTTTTCCTCCTTTTGGTTTGTAGGCATAGCCCTCTCCATAGACTTCACCAAAAAGATCTTTAGTTAATTTTTTACGTGCGCCAAAAGCACCGCCTACGCCAATTCCATAATCATCTGCCCCGCCGCCACCTTTTATAAAGTACTGAATATCTTGTCTTACTTCTTTTCTTTCGTTGGCAGGCAGATTAGATATCTGAGCATTTAGTTTATTAATTCTTTCTTCAACAGATTCTGAAGGATTTCTTGAATACTCCAAAGCTAATTTTTTTACTTGCTCTTTTAAAGTTTCTGGATTAATTCCGTCTAATGCTCCTAACCCACCCTCGCTGTACTTTTTTGGTTTTGGTTTATTTGCTTTTGATAAGGCAATAGCCACTGCTTGTTTTTGAGGTCTTCCCTCTTCTACAAGCATTTTAATATTTTTACTGATTGTCTTTTGGCTAGAGCCTTTCTTTAAAGGCATGTTATTTCTTCACTTTCTTTTTAACTTTTGATTTCTCTACTTTCACTGGGATCACTAACATCCCACTGGCAGCTTTCTTAGCCATACATTTTCCTGCAGCTTTACACTTAGCAGGTGTCGGACATCCCTTACAAGGTTTAAATGATTTCACCATTCCTCCTTTTTGCATTTTCTTTTTTACAGCAGTTGCGTCATCCGGCTCTTCACCGGGATACTCTACAGCCTTTACACCTTTTTTATTAATACCCAACTCTTGTAACATCTTCTCGTACTCAGCACGTGACATCTTGCCGGTATCTTTACCTTTGTAAATCGGAGGTACGACAGGATAGTTAGCCATGGTTACTTATTCCGTGATCCACCTGCTGGGGGATTGGAAGCACCGCACTTGGCGTAGCCACCCTTTTCCATCTTCATTGGTTTCTTTTTCTTAGCCATACCGCCGTATGCCAAGTCCAAAGACTCTTGCATCTCTTTCTTTTCTTTCTCTGTCAGGGACTTACCCTTACGCTCACGTGCCATGCCAGTCTCAGTCTCTGCACCTTCTTCACGCATTTTGCGGCTCATGAGGTTGTCCAGTTTCTTTTCCTCACGGGGGGTGAGTTCTTTAGACTTTTCTAACTTCTTAAGACGGACAATCTCGTCATCCATTTCCTTCTGGGCTGCTGCAGTAGCTTCGTCATAGCCGGGCAGACCTAAGAACTTCTTGGTACGCTCCATTGCTCCCATAGCCTTACTGGCTAACTT
>Ga0209990_10001502_pt1 | contig 19708 bp, 16 predicted proteins | sample NOAtaG_6_FD_187304 | JGI IMG/M metagenome (GOLD analysis project Ga0209990, IMG submission 187304) | Freshwater lake microbial communities from Lake Erie, under a cyanobacterial bloom - NOAA_Erie_Diel5S_2200h metaG (SPAdes) (version 2) | ecosystem: Environmental > Aquatic > Freshwater > Lake ...
GGTCGAGTCGATCCTCCAGGCAGCGGGGCTGAAGACGGCCTCGATGGGGACCATCAGCTACCGGATTGGAGAGGTCTCACGACCGGCCGACTTTACCACCCCCGAGGCATCGGAGATCCAGAACTTCCTTCGTGAGGCGGTCGCCGCCGGAGTGACCCACGCAGTGATGGAGGTCTCGTCGATCGCCCTCGAGATGCACCGCGCCGATTGTCTGAAGTTTGCGGTGGCCTCCTTTACCAATCTGACGCAGGATCACCTCGATTTCCATTTGACGATGGAGGCCTATTTCGCCGCCAAGCGCAAGCTCTTTGATGGAAGCATTGGTCGTCATCCGGAGCACGCGGTGATCAATATCGACGATCCCTACGGCGCCGAGATGATTCGTGACTGGCGCCCTGAACAAGGGAAGCTCTGGAGTTATGGGCTGGTGGCCCCCGCCGACATCACCATTCAGAATCTCAAGGGGGAGGGGCGCTCCGGGATTGTCTTCGGCCTGGATGGTCTGCACTTCACCGCGCAGACTCCGGTGGGGACGGTCGCGGTCGATTCGCCACTGGTTGGGCGGCCGCACGCTTACAACATCCTTGGCGCGATTGGGATCGGGCTCAGCCTCGGCCTGGCGCCGGAACAGGTTGCGGCGGGGATTCGCCAGTGCCATGGCGTTCCCGGAAGGTTCGAGCGGGTCAGCCAGGCGGAGGACGACATCACAGTGATCGTCGACTACGCGCACACTCCCGACGCGCTCGCGAATGTGCTGCGGACGATCAATTCGGCCCGCCGGGCCGGACGATCGGGAGGCACGCTGACCACTATCTTTGGATGCGGCGGCGATCGTGACCGTACCAAGCGCCCCCTGATGGGCGAGGAGGCCGGCCGTTTGAGTGAGCAGGTGGTCATTACTTCGGACAATCCGCGTCGTGAAGATCCGCTCCTGATCATGAATGACATCCGGGTCGGCATCGACCGGACCGGACGGAAGAACTACCAGATGATCGTCGACCGGCGCGAAGCGATTCTCGCGACGATCGCCCAGGCCCGGCCGGGCGACGTGATCCTGCTCGCCGGCAAGGGGCACGAAAACTATCAGATTCTGGCGACGGGGAAGATCGATTTTGATGATCGTGAGGTTGCCCGCGAAGCGCTGCGTGAGCGGCGGACCTGCCCGGGGCGCCCGTCGAATGGAGCCGCTAATCTCAAGAGCTGAGTTGGTTTCAGTGAGGGGACAGAATGAGACTGCGCGACATAGCCCGGCTCTGCGGAGCCAGTGAGATGCTGACCGACGAGGTGGCCGCGATTGAGCCGGCCGGACTCGCCATCGACTCACGGGCAGTTCAACCCGGGGACCTCTTTGTCGCGATTCCCGGAGAGAAGGTCGACGGCCATCTCTTCGTTCTCGAGGCTCTGCGGCGCGGGGCGGCGGCAGCGGTCGTCGTCCACCACCGGCTTCCATTTGCGACGGAGCTGGGCGACCGGGTCGACCGCCTGATCTTTGTCGAGAACACCGTCTGCGCCATGCAGCAGCTGGCGGCGACCGTGCTCACCCAGTGGGCCGCCGCCGCGCCGGCAGGCCGGTCCGCGCGGCCCGTGATTGGCATCACCGGGAGCGCCGGCAAGACGACCATGAAGGATCTCGCGACCCACCTGCTAGGGGCCAGGGGGCGGGTGCTCAGTTCGCCCGGCAATCTCAATACTGGTTATGGCCTTGCCCTGACGGTTGCCCAGATGATCTGCGGTGGCTCCCGCCCTGACGATTTCGACCTGGCGGTGATTGAGATGGGGATGAGTTCCTACGGCGAGATCGCCCGCCTGACCAATCTGGCCCGACCCACCGTCGGAGTGGTCGGCAACGTCGGAACGGCCCATATCGAATTTTTTGGGACGAGTGACCGGATTGCCCGCGCCAAGGCGGAGATGGTCGACGGGCTGCAACCCGGCGGCACCGCGGTCCTCAATGCCGATGATCCCCGGGTCAGCGCGATGGCCCGCCGCCGGGACGACATCCGGGTGCTGACGTTCGGAATCCGCCAGCCGGCGGACGTGACGGCTTCCAACCTGCGCAGCGAGGATGACCTGCGTGGAACCAGATTTCTGCTCCGCACTCCGACTGGAGAGGCGGAGGTGCTGCTGCCGCTGCTTGGTGAGCACAATGTCGCCAACGCCCTCGCCGCGGTGACGGTTGCCCACGCGGTTGGTTTGACGGTCGAACAGATCGCCGGACGACTGGCATCGACCGTTCCCTCGCGAATGCGTGGTGAAGTCCATCGGCTGGTCAACGGCGTGACATTGATCGATGACTCCTACAACTCCAATCCCGGCGCCCTCGTCGAGGCCGTCCGGGCGGTCGCCGACGCCCGATCCGCTGGCCGACGCCTGGTTCTGATCGCCGGGGAGATGCTTGAGCTGGGTGATCAGGGAGCTGTGCTCCACCGCCAGTGCGGCGGCGAAATTGCCAATCTCGGCGTCGATCTGCTGATCGGGGTGCGCGGTCTGGCCCGCGAGCTGGTCGATGGCGCCGTCGAGACGGGCCGACTTGAGCGGTCCCGGACGAGATTCTATGAGACGACCGATGAGGCGGCCACTTCGTTGCCGGCCATCCTTGGTCAGTCGGTCGGCGCTGGCGACCTCGTGCTCGTCAAGGGGTCGCGCGGGGTGCGGATGGAGCGGATTGTCGAGCGGCTGAGATCGACCTGGGAGTAATGATTGCGGGAGTGCCCGCAACCGGCAATCGGCCGGAGCGGGAGATGCCCGGAGAAGAAGAGAGTGATCGCATGCTCTATTACCTCTGTTACGAACTGCTCTACCGGAACTACGCGGGACAATACCCGCTGCTGAAGGTCTTCAATGTCTTTCAGTATGTGACCTTCCGGACTGCATACGCGGCGGTGACCGCGCTGGCGATCAGCCTTGCCGCTGGTCCGCTGGTGATCCGCAAGCTGCGTGACTTCAAGTTCGGACAGGAGATTCGCGCCGAGGGGCCGGCTTCCCACCAGGCCAAGCGGGGGACCCCGACCATGGGGGGAGTGCTGATCATCGGGTCGGTGCTCCTCTCGACTCTTCTCTGGGCCAACCTGCGCAACCGGGCGATCTGGGTCGCGATTGTTGGCATGCTCGGCTGTGCCCTGGTCGGGTTTGCTGACGACTACCTGAAGATCGTGCGGAAGCGGAGTCTTGGGTTGACGGCGCGCCAGAAGCTGCTCGGCCAGTTGCTGGTCTGTCTGGTGGTTGGAGGGCTGCTCTTTACACTGACCGATTTCACGGCGGTCCTCAATGTGCCCTTCTTCAAGAATCTGCAGCCGCAGCTGCCGATTGCGCTCTACCTGGCCTTTATCGTCTTTGTGATCATCGGCTCTTCGAATGCCGTCAATCTGACCGATGGCCTCGACGGGTTGGCGATCAGCGTGACCGTGATCGCCGCTTCGGCCCTGACGGCCTTCACCTATGTGACAGGCCATGCAAGGTTTGCTGACTACCTCGACCTTGTCCACACCCCCGGAGTCTGGGAGGTGACCATTCTCGGCGGGGCGCTCGTCGGCGCCAGCCTGGGATTCCTCTGGTTCAATGCACCGCAGGCCGAGGTCTTCATGGGCGATGTCGGGAGCCTGGGCATTGGTGGCGCTCTCGGCACGATGAGCGTGATCATCAAACAGGAGCTCGTTCTGCCGATTCTCGGCGGAGTCTTCGTCATGGAGGCTCTCTCGGTCATGATCCAGGTGACCTCATTCAAGTTGACCGGAAAACGGGTCTTCAAGATGTCGCCGCTCCACCACCATTTCGAACTGCTCGGATGGAAGGAGCCAAAGATCGTCTTCCGTTTTCTGATTCTGGCGATCCTCTTCGCCCTGCTCAGTCTGACGACGCTCAAGCTGCGCTGAGGGGTAAATATGGAAGTTGCGGGAAAAAATATAGTGATCGTGGGCATGGCGCGGAGTGGACTCGCGGCGGCCCACTTTCTGCACGCGCGCGGAGCGCGGGTAACGATCAACGATGCCAAGCCGGAGGAGGCGCTGGCCGGGATCGAGGCGCTTCGGCGGATCGGAATCGAGGTTGTCGCCGGCAGCCATCCACGCCAGCTCTTTGAGACGGCCGATTGTCTCGTCGTCAGCCCCGGTGTCCCCCTCGCCAGCGAGCCCTTCGCCTGGGCGCGGGCGGCGGGAGTGGAGATTATCGGCGAGGTTGAGCTGGCGGCACGATTCCTGAAGGGGCGGATCGTCGGCATTACCGGAACGAATGGAAAGACGACCACGACCACTCTCATCGGTGAGCTGCTTGGAAAGGCCGGGCTGCCGGTGCTCGTCGGCGGAAATATCGGTGAGCCGCTGATCTCGCTCGTCGAGCAGAGCCGGCCCGATGGCTGGATCGTCGCCGAATTGAGCAGCTTCCAGCTCGAGGCGGTCGATCAGCTCCATGTCAATGTCGCGGTTATGCTCAACATTACGCCGGACCACCTCGATCGTTACGATTCGATGGATGCCTACGCGGCGGCCAAGTCGAACATCCTCCACGGACAGACGGCGGGGGACGTGGCGATCCTCAATGCCGATGACCCCCGGATTGCGGCGATGAGTCACCTCACGCCAGCCCAGACCATCTATTTCAGCCCGACCCGCCAGCTCGCGGAGGGGCTCTTTCGGCGTGGCGAGAAGATTGTCGAGCGCCGGGGCGGAGTTGAGCGCGAACTGCTGACGACCGCCGAGATTCCGCTCCGTGGCGCGCACAATCTGGAGAATGTGCTGGCGAGTCTCGCCGCCGGACTGGCCTGCGGCGCGGCCATCGACTCGATGCGCCAGACGGTCTCCCGCTTCAAGGCGGTCGAGCACCGGCTCGAGTTTGCCGGGGAGATCGATGGAGTCAGTTTCTACAACGACTCAAAGGCGACCAATGTCGACGCGGCCATCAAGTCCCTCGAGGCCTTTCCCGGCGGAATCATCGTCATTCTGGGAGGAAAGGACAAGGGGAGTGACTTCAGTCCACTGCGCCAGTTGATCGAGGAGCGCTGTCGCCACGTGATTCTGATCGGGTCGGCGGCAGAGAAGATCGGCGCGGCCCTCGCCGGAACCAGACCGCTCCAGCGGGTCGAGTCGATGGCCGAGGCGGTCAGGCGCGGCTTCGAGTTGAGCCAGCCGGGTGATACCGTGCTGCTCGCCCCAGCCTGTGCCAGTTTCGACATGTTCGACAACTATGAACATCGTGGTCGGGTCTTCAAGGAAGAGGTTGGCCGACTGGCCGCCGCGCCGCGAAACCCGCGATAGAGCCTGTGTCAAGAGGAGATTAACTGTGGCCGAAAGGAAGAGAAGATCGATGCGTCGGGTGGTTGATGAGCTGACTTGGGATCTCTGGATCATCGTGCCGGTGCTGGGCCTCGTCTTCTTCGGAATCATCATGGTCTACAGCGCTTCCGCCGGCCTGAAGGACCCGGAGCGCCCGCTGCGGATGCAATTGATTGCCGCAGGGATCGGTGTTGTCGCCATGCTCCTGCTCCACCGGATCGACTACCATCGCTTCGCCAATCCACTCTTTGTCTACGGCTTTCTGCTCTCCTGCATCGCCCTGCTCAGCGTGGTCTTCTTCTACGAGCCGGTCAAAGGGGCCAAGCGCTGGATCGCCTTAAAAAGCTTCTCCTTTCAACCATCAGAATTTGCGAAGCTGGCGCTGATCATCTTTCTCGCCTGGTTCCTGGCCCGGCGCGAGAATGAAGGGAAGCTGGAGCAGTTCTCTCTCACCTTCCTCCCCGCCGGGGTAATTCTCGCCATCATTGGCGGATTGATCTACAAGGAGCCCGATCTCGGCACGCTCGGCGTGCTCGCCGTGATTGCGACGGCGATGTATATCGTCGCCGGAGCGCCAGTGCGGAAGCTGCTCCTCTTTCTGCCAATAGGTCTCATCGGGGTGGTCTATGCGATCTGGAACACCCCGTACCGCCGTGCCCGCATCTTTGCTTTTCTCGACCCGGAGGGAGATCGACTCGGGAGCGGCTACCACATTCTGCAATCGTTGATCGCCATCGGTTCAGGCGGGGTCAATGGGCTCGGCTTTGGCCAGGGAAGGCAGAAGCTGGCGTTTCTGCCGGAACCGAACACCGACTTCATCTTTCCGGTCATCGCCGAAGAGCTGGGACTGATCGGGGGGGCCACCCTGGTTCTGGTCGTCGGGTTGCTGATCTGGCGGGGTTTGCGGGCTGGGTACCGGGCCCCGGACACGGTTGGCCGGCTGCTCTCGGTGGGCATTACGACCTGGATTGCCTTCCAGACGTTCTTCAATATCTCGGTGGTTCTGAAGCTTCTCCCGACCAAGGGGCTGACGCTTCCGCTCATCAGTGCTGGCGGGACCTCGCTGATCACCGTCCTGATGGGCATCGGAATCCTGCTCAACATCTCGATCCAGGGCGATCTCCATGCCCAAGAGGAGGTCGCGTAGCGGCGGTATGGGCGCAGCTGAGCCGAAAATTATGACGGTGATCATTGCCGGAGGCGGCACGGGCGGACACGTCTATCCGGGCATTGCGATCGCCCAGGAGTTGCGCCGCCGCGACGCCGCCACGCAGGTCATCTTCTGTGGAACGGCGCGCGGCCTCGAATCACGAATCGTTCCGGCCGAGGGCTTCCCGCTCGAGTTGATCGAGGTCCGGGCGCTGAAGCGGGTTGGATGGCGTGCTCGTCTCTCGTCACTCCTGCTCCTCCCGCGAACCTTCTTCGCCGTGGCGCGAATGCTGCGTCGTTACCGACCTGATCTGGTCATCGGTGTCGGCGGCTATGCTTCAGGGCCGGTGGTTCTGGTCGCCGCCCTGCTTGGAACCCCGACGCTGATCGCTGAGCAGAATGCCTGGCCGGGCTTTACCAACCGGGTTCTGGCGCGCTTTGTCGATGCGGCCGCCGTCTCTTTTCCCGAGGCGCAACGTTTCTTTGGCGAGCGGGCGCGGATGACCGGCAACCCGGTCCGCCAGGAATTCTTTGGATTGCCGGAACCCGGGCGCCAGCCGGCCCACCTGCTGATTACCGGGGGCAGTCAGGGCGCCCAGGCCATCAATGACGCGGTGGTCGGCGCCCTGCCCATCCTCCGGGCGGCCGGGTGCCAGATCACGGTGACCCACCAGACCGGACGACTCGCCGATGGTGAGCAGGAGCGGATCGCCAGCGCCTATGCCGAGGCGGGTTATCCGGCCGTGGTCAAGCCTTTTCTCGACCAGATGGTTGAGGAGTTTCGCCAGGCCGACCTGGTCATCTGTCGGGCTGGCGCGACCACCGTCGCTGAACTGGCCGCCGCCGGCCGACCAGCCGTCCTCATCCCCTATCCGTTTGCCGCGGATGATCACCAGCGGCACAACGCCGCGGCGGTGGAGCGGGGAGGCGCGGGCCGACTGATTCCGCAGTCTGAGTTGACCCCGGCGCGGCTCGCCACGGAGCTGCTCGGGCTGCTCGAAGATCCGCCCCGGCTTCTGGAGATGGCCAGGGCCAGTCGTCGTCTCGGCCATCCCGCGGCGGCGGCGGCCGTCGTCGATTTGGGACTCGAACTCGTCCGGCGTCCCGGACCACGCGAGCACGCCCGGAATCACGATTCGCCCGCGCACCCACGGAGGCCGGAGAGTTGATTAACCGGATTTATCGCCAGATTCGTCGCCAGAGTTGAGGCAAAGGCAAGGCAAAGCAAAGGCAGAGATCTCTCAAAAGATTGATGGACTGATTGACCCTATGTTTAAGAAGTATCAACACATCCATTTCGTTGGCATCGGTGGAATCGGCATGAGCGGAATCGCCGAGGTTCTGCTCAACCTTGGGTACCGCGTCTCGGGATCGGATGTGCGTCGCACGACCATCACCGACCGACTCGAGAAGCTTGGCGCGCGGATTCACGAGGGTCACCACGCCGCCAACATCGAAGGGGCCCACGTCCTCGTCACCTCGACCGCGGTGCGGATCGACAATCCCGAGGTGGTGGCCGCCATTCAGCGCCAGATACCGGTCATTCCGCGCGCCGAGATGCTCGCTGAACTGATGCGCCTCAAGTATGGCATCGCCATCGCCGGATCGCATGGCAAAACGACGACGACCTCGATGGTCGCGACCATGCTCGACCGGGCTGGTTTCGATCCGACGGTGGTCGTCGGAGGCCGCGTCAATACCCTGGGCAGCAACGCCCGGCTCGGTCACGGTGACTTCATGGTCGTCGAGGCTGATGAGAGCGACAAGAGCTTTCTCAAGCTCTCCCCGACGATCGCGGTCGTGACCAATATCGATCTGGAGCACCTCGACTTCTACCGCGATCTCGAGGAGATTCGCTCCTACTTCGTCCAGTTCGTCAACAAGGTTCCATTCTATGGTTCGGTGATCATCTGTCTCGACGATCCCAATGTCCAGATGATCATTCCGCGCATCACCCGTCGCGTTCTCTCCTACGGACTCCGCGCCCATGCCGAGATCTCCGCGAGCAACCTGCGCATGGCGCGTGAGAACTTCGGATCGGTCTTTACCGTCCGCCGGGAGGGGGTCGAACTCGGAGAGATTTCCCTCAATGTCCCGGGTGAACATAACGTCTGTAATGCCCTCGCGGCCGTGGCGATCGGGGTCGAACTGGAGATGACCTTTGACCAGATTCGCGATGGGCTCCAGTCCTACAATGGCACCGAGCGCCGTTTCCAGATCAAGGGACGGCTCGAGCAAGCGGAGGGCAACATCCTCTTTGTCGACGACTACGGCCACCATCCCACCGAGATCCGCGCCACACTGGCCGCGGCCAAGACGAGTGGGAGAAGGCTGGTCGTCCTCTTCCAGCCGCATCGTTACACGCGGACGCAGGCGCTCTTCGAAGAGTTTGCGCGTTCATTCTATGACGCGGAGGTCGTGCTCCTGACCGACATCTATGCGGCCAGTGAGGATCCGATCCCCGAGGTCAACTCCGAGAGACTGGCCAAAGAGATCGAGCGGTTCGGCCATCGCCACGCCAGTTACGTCGGAGATCTCGAACAGGCCCGCGCCGTTCTCATCGAAGCGATCAGACCTGGTGATCTGGTTATGACTCTTGGCGCCGGTAATGTCTGGAAGGTTGGCGAGGAGGTGCTTCACCGACTGCGCCAGCCAAGTCAACAGGGTGATGGGCAATGACCAAACCGAAGGGGCGGTCGACGGGGGATCGTGACCAGGGCCGCCCGGCTGGAAAAGAGAAGAGCGCCACCACCACCCGTCGCCGCACGGCGCCGGTCGCGCAGACCGACCGCCCATTCGATCTGGCAGAGCGGGCTGAATCCCATCGTCGCGGGGCCCGGGTCAAGACGGAGCGGCAACGCGGAGGCAGCACCCGCGGCAAGGCCACGCAGCGCCCCCTGCCGTTCGAAGGGATTCAGGCGAGTCTCATGGCGCATCTGCGACCGGAACTCTTCACCCAGCGGCTGGTCAAACTTGGCGCCATCATTCTCCTGCTGCTGCTGGCCGGCGCGCTGGTCATGATCGCCTATAACCTCTCCCACGGTTTGCGCATCTTCGCGTTGCGGGAGGTCGTCGTTCACCGTCAACCGCGCCCGGCGGCCGGGACGGGAGCGGCCAGTGAACCGACCGGCAAGCCGGGCGAAGAGAAGGTTCGTCAACTGATCTCTGACCGCGAGATCGAGGAGCTGGTGAGGAAGATGGCCCCGGCGGGGGTGTTGCGCGTCGATCTTGAACAGATCCGCACCGAGCTGAAGCGGCATGAGTATATTCGGGATGTCGAGGTGCGGCGCCTCCTCCCCGATACGATCAGTCTGCGGGTGACCGAACGGGTGCCGGTCGCGCTCGCCCGTCGCCAGGACGGCATGTTGAAATGTATCGATGAGGATGGAACCCTCTTCGGCGGGGCAGAGCTGCTCGAGAATAGTAATGAGACCCCGTTGATTGGCAGTGTCCAGCAGGATGGGGAGAAGGCGGCGGATACCAATCGCGCCTATCTGGCCAGCTACCAGAATCTGATCGCCGACCTCGATCAGCTGGAGCCGCCCCTCTCGCCGCTCATCGATGAGGTCTTCTTCAACGACCCCGAGGGGGTGCGGGTCATTCTTGCCAATACCCAGACGTCGGTCTTCCTCGGCCGGGAAGACTACCGGAAGCGGCTCAACCTGGCGCTCGATCTGATCGACGCGGTGCGCAACCGGAATCTGGAGGCGATCAGGCTCTTTCGGGTCGGCGATATCGACCGGCTGATTGGGGCGAGAAGGATCAACTATATCAACACGACCAACGCCAATCGCATCACCATCGGATTGGATGAGTGAGTTTCGGACAGCTTGACGAGGAAAGAACATGGCAAAAGCGAATTTAACAACTGGTTCCCCGATCGTCGGTCTCGATATTGGCACGTCGGCAGTCCGAGTCGTCATGGCGGTGCCCAATGATGAGGGGCCCATCGAGATCATCGGCTTTGGTGAGGTCGAATCGAAAGGGCTCCGCAAGGGGGTCATCAGCCGTCCGGACGACGCGGTCGAATCGATCAAGCGCGCCGTCGAGGCCGCCGAGCATATGGCCGGGATGGCGATTGGCAATGTCTATGTCGGCCTGGCCGGCTCGCATATTAAGGGCGAGAACAACCAGGGACGGATTGCCGTCACCGGTCGCCACCGGGAGATCGGGCGTGACGATATCCGCCGGGTGATCGAGACCGCCTGCGCCATCTCTCTGCCGGCCGGACGCGAGGTTGCCGACGTCATTCCCCAGGAATATACCGTCGATGATCAGGATGGGATCGACGATCCGCTCGGGATGCTCGGCTCACGCCTCTCCGTCTCCGTCCATATCGTCACCAGTCCGGTCGCCGCCAAACAGAACATCATCACCAGCGTCAACCGGGCGGGCCTGCACGTCGCCGATGTCTATCTCTCGCACCTGGCGGCAGCCGAGGCTGTCCTCTCCGATGATGACCGCGAATACGGATCGGCAGTGGTCAACATCGGCGCCGAGACGACCAGTCTGGCCATCTACCAGCGTGGCGCCGTCTGGCACACCGCCGTCTTTCCGATTGGTGGCAGCCACTTCACCAACGATATCGCGGTTGGGCTCCAGACACAGATTCCCGAGGCCGAACGGATCAAACGGAATGGCGCGTGTGCTGCGCACCAACTGCTCACCCCGGAGATGGCGGCCGAACTGATTGAAGTCCCGAGTATTGGCGGCCGTCCGCCGCGCGTCGTCTCGCGCCAGATCCTCTGCGATATCCTCGAACCGCGGGCGGAGGAGGTCCTCTCCTATGTCCAGCAGGAGATTCGCCAGGCCGGTTTCGATCGGCAGCTCTCGAGCGGGGTTGTTCTGACCGGCGGTGGAGCGCTGCTCAGTGGACTGATCGAGGTCGCCGAGCAGGTCTTCAGCGCCCCGACGCGGATTGGAGTCCCGGAGGGGTACGCCGGCCTTGGCCGCGACCTCGCCAAGCCCTCTTTTGCCGCCGCCGTCGGACTCGCCGCCTATGGTATTCGCTGCGACGTCGGCACGGCTGGCAGTGATCGGCAGGTGAAGAGTCCTGAGCCGGAACGAGATTCGATCAAGGATCGGTTAAAGCTATTTTTTGGTATCGATAAATAATAAAGAGGGACTGGTTCCGGATTCGCACCCGTTGCGTCCAACCCAGACCTCAAACAATAACTGACAGATCGGCCGGCGGATGATGCAACTTTCCGCAGCCACAGGAGGATATGATGTCCACTGAAGACCGCACAAGCCTCAATTTTATGTTTGACGACGAACCCTCCAGTTTGGGCGCCCGGATCAAGGTGATTGGGATTGGTGGCAGCGGCGGCAATGCCGTCAACCATATGATCGATGCCGGCATCCAGGGGGTCGAGTTTCTGGTCGCCAATACCGATCTGCAGGCGCTCAAGCGTTCGAAGGCCTCCAATCGGATCCAGCTTGGCGCCCGGCTGACCAAGGGGCTTGGCGCCGGCGCCAATCCAAACGTGGGTCGGGAAGCCGCCCTCGAGGACACCGAGAAGATCATCGAGGCGCTCGAAGGCGCCGACATGGTCTTCGTCACCGTTGGACTGGGAGGTGGAACCGGGACCGGCGCGGCGCCGATCATCGCCTCGCTCGCAGCGGAGCTCGATGCGCTCACGGTGGCCGTGGTCACCAAGCCGTTTCCATTTGAAGGCCGGCACCGGATGCGCCAGGCCGAGGCCGGCCTGGAGGTCCTCCGTTCGGTCGTCGATACGCTGATCACCATTCCCAACGAGAAGCTGCTCCAGGCGATCGACCGGAATATGTCGCTCAACAAGGCCTTTCTCATGGCCGATGATGTTCTCCGGCAGGCCGTCCAGGGCATCTCCGACCTTATCAACACTCCGGGGTTGATCAATGTCGACTTTGCTGACGTCCGGGCGATCATGAAGGGTATGGGCATGGCGCTCATGGGAACTGGTCAGGCGAGCGGCGAACACCGCGCGATCGAGGCGACCCAGCGCGCCATCTCCAGCCCGCTTCTCGAGGAGGCGACCATCAATGGCGCCCGTGGAGTGCTCGTCAATATCACCGGCGGCCCCGACCTCACCCTTGCTGAAGTCAATGAGGCCATGAATGTGATCCACGAAGCGGCCGATCCGGATGCGAACATCATCTTTGGCACTCTGCCGGACGACGAGATGTCCAACAGCATGAAGATCACCGTCATCGCGACCGGGTTTGATGTCGAGAGCCGCCGCCCTCTCTCCGAGCAGCAACCACGGGTTCTCCCGGCGGGGTACAAGTCTGGCGCAAGCGGAACCGGGAATTCGGTCACCCCGGCCAACAGCAACGCTGCCGATCCTCTCGAGGATCTCGATGTGCCAACTTTCATCAGGAAGAGGGTCGACTAATCCGCCCGCCCCAGCATTCCACAAGACCAGACCCCGGCCGCCGCGCGTGGCGGCCGGGACCGCCCACTCTGGATCGATCCACTCTGACAGCAGGGGAATCGCGTTTTTAAATCACTCGACAGGCAGGGAAGGATAGGACCGATAGGACTAATAGGACCAATAGGACCAATAGGATGTTGTCTAAAATTGATCCAAGCGTCCCACCTGTCCCACCTGTCCCACGTGTCCCACCCGTCCGACACCGACCAGCATAATGACGACGACTTTTCACCGCCCTTCTTGCACCGACCATTCTCTTTATGTAACATACCGAACATCGAGGAGCGAAAGTTTCGCACAGTGGGAGCCGATGTTTCTGGCTTGAGCCCGGTGATCCTGTCCGCAGGTCCTTCGTTGACTACTCGTCGGGAAATTCTCATATTCACGATCTGTATTTGACTGATTAAACGGATTTGACTGATTAATTGGTCAGAGATTCGACCGTTGAGTTGCACCAAAGGCGACCTGGCTGGATCAGCACCGAAGACCGTCCGATTTGGTACTCGGACTGCCTCTCAACCCCATTCGTCAGAAGTCCCTCAAGAAAGGCTCGCCGGCGTGTGCCATTTCCACAGGGTGCGCCGCTGCAATTCCGTCGCTCCACATACCATGAGGAGAAGTGCCGTGAACCGTAAGTTGATCAGAACCACCCTTGCCGAAGTAAAAGAGCGTGAGATGCACGCCCAACAGACCCGTCGGGCGCCCGAGCCGCCGCCGCCAGTCGAGCGGGTGGCTCCGCCACCCCAGGAGAGGCCAGAGCGTGAGCGCGAGCGCGAGCGCCCCTCGTCAGGCGGCGGGCACGCCCAGTCGAGTCAGCCAAAGAAGAAGATCCCACCCGAGCAGACCAACGCCGAGAACTTCTATTACAAAAAGCAGATGGATGCCCACACCCCGATGGTTCTCGTCCTGCAGGACAATGAACATCTCTACGGGACGATCGAGTGGTACGACAAGAACAGCATCAAGCTGCATCGCGAGGAGGGGCCGAACCTGCTCGTTCTCAAGCACAACATCAAGTACATGTACAAAGATCAGTCGGAAGATGACGAGTAGCCTGTCGTTGCGGCCAAGAGTCGGCATAACTGTTGGTGATCCGGCGGGGATTGGTCCGGAGATCGCGACGCGTGCGGCAATCCGACCCGAGGTCCTCGCGGTGTGCCGCCCGGTCCTGATCGGCGACCCGCAGCCTCTTCGCGAGTGGGCGACCCGGAGTGGTTTCACCCGGGAGCTGCGAATCCTTGCCCCCGCCGCCACGGCGCCAGATCTGCTCGAGGCGCCGTTGATCCTCGAACCAGACTATAGTTGGCCCCCTGGCTCTGGCGAGCCGAGCCGCGAACCGATCGAGATGGGCCGCGAGCAGCCACTGGCCGGCCGCCGCGCGGCGGCGGCGATCGTCACGGCCGTCGAAGGATGCCTCGCCGGTCGTCTCGAGGCCATGGCCACCGCCCCCATCAGCAAGACCTCCCTCGCCATGGCTGGCATCCAATTCCCCGGTCATACTGAATTCCTGGCCCACCTCACCGGATGTGATGACTACGCGATGACCTTCATCGCCCCGCGACTACGGGTCGCGCTGCTCACCACCCACGTCCCGCTCGCGAGGGTGCCCGGGCTAGTTCGACGCGCTGATCTGGAGCGACTGATCCGCCTCGTCGATCGGGAACTGCGGCGTTATGGCATCGAACATCCGCGGATCGCCCTCGCCGGCATCAATCCCCACGCCGGCGAAGGGGGCCTCTTTGGCGACGAGGAGCAGCGGGAGATGGTTCCGGCGATCGCCAGCTGCCGGGACGCGGGGATCGACGTCGGTGGGCCGTTTCCGGGCGACACGATCTTTGTCAGGGCCGCGCGGGGTGAGTTCGATCTGGTCATCTCCTGTTACCACGACCAGGGGCTGATTCCCGTGAAATGTTTCTCGTTTGGCGAGGCGGTCAACGTCACGCTCGGTCTCCCCATCATTCGGACCTCCGTCGATCACGGGACCGCGTTCGATATTGCCGGCCAGGGGATCGCTGATGAGTCGAGCATGGTTGCCGCGATCTGTCTTGCCGCCGAACTGTCCCGGCAGCGTTCCCGCTGACGTCAGCCCCCACTCGATCTCTTTTCTTTTCGGGCGGGCCGCGGTGCGGTCTCTCGATGGGGGCCCGGGCGAGCCGATGAGCGGATATTTGTCATTCCGGTCGAATCCTCATTCCGAAATCCAAAACCGGAGTGCTAGAATGTGTTTTCCGATTGAGTCTGAGCAACGGACCGGTCGGGTCCGCGCCATCCGTATAATTGTGCGGAAGGCGCGAAGAGTCTGGGTCGAAGAGTCTGGTCAAAACAGCAATGAAGGATGCAAAGATAGGAATTGGACTGATCGGGACCGGCTTTGCACGGAGTTCGCAAGCGCCTGCTTTTCAGGTCTGCGAAGGTGCGGAGCTGGTGGCGGTCTGCAGCGCCCGTTACGATAATGCTTTGAAGACGGCTGAGGAGTACTCAATCCCCCACGCCTGCGAATCGTACGAGCAGCTTCTGAGCATCCCCGAAGTCTCGCTGGTCGTCGTCTCGGCCCCACCCCTCCATCACCACCGGATGACGCTGGCGGCGCTCGAGGCCGGCAAGCACGTCATCTGCGAGAAGCCGATGGCCATGAACGCCGGAGAGGCTCGTCAGATGCAGGAAAGCGCCGCGGCCCATCCTGGTCAGTTGGCGATCATCGATCACGAACTCCGTTTCAATCCCACCTGGCGACGGATGAAGGAGCTGGTCGACGCCGGCTTCCTTGGCGATCTTCACCACGTCATCGTCAATATCTCCTCTGGTTTTCGCCACTCCGCCCAGCGTCCCTGGAACTGGTGGTCGCAGCAAGCGGCAGGAGGCGGGCTGCTCGGCGCGCTTGGCTCGCACGCCATCGACGCGGTGCGCTGGCTCTTCGGTGAGATCGAAGCCGTCTCAAGCACGGTGGCGACCATGATTCCGACCCGCAAAGATCCGGTCTCGGGAGAGAATCGCCCCAATGAGACCGATGACTACTGTTCGTTGCTCATCCGTTTCGCGCCCCAGCATGGCCGGACTTCCCACGGGGTGATCGTTCTCTCGGCCCTTTACACCAGCGGCGGCAAGAACCAGATCACCGCGGTTGGCAGTAATGGCACGCTGGTCATGGATGGTGATGAGACCCTCATCGGGGCGATCGGCTACAACCACCAGTTCGAGGACATGTCACTCGTCGACCGCGCGCGCGGCATCTCGATCATTCCGGACAATATCTGGTCCCGCTCCTTCTACCACCTCGCCCGTGAGACGGTGCAGGCCCTCCGCGAAGGGCGGACCGAGATTGCCCACGCCGCCACGTTTCTCGATGGACTCCACTGCCAGGAGGTCATCGACGCGACCCTCCTGTCGCAGAAGGAGCAGCGATGGGTCAACGTGCGTTGATTTACTGACCCACCGTATTGTATACTCCACGCTTTGTTCATGAGTTGACAGGCACAAGTGAAAGTGAAAAAGTAAATAAGTGAATAGGCTGGAGTGCCAAACTCGGCAAGTTCAACCCGGCAAGTTCGACCGGGCCCATTGGCCAGCAAACCGGCCAACCAGATCTGAAAAGTATTGGGAGTTGACTAACTATGGCTACTGTAAAAAGGTATAACGTGTATTGCCCGAAGTGCAACCAGAAGTTTCCGATCTTTGCGTCGCTGCACCATTCGATCGATGTCGATGGTTGGCTCAAGGACAAGTCCGACAATCACGACTGCAAGGCCTATGCTGACCAGTTGGCCAAAGAGCGTTCTCCACGCCCGATCAACCCCTTGAAGGCTTCGAAGAAGGGCGCTTAGCCCAGCCCGGGCGGGCGCTCCGGCGCCTGGCCCTTCTTGTTCAATTAATCTGAAGTGAGGTGTCTGATGGCGACGAAGATAACTGTCAACAAGAACGGCTCACTGCGCATTGAGGGCGATATCGAGATCTATGACGCCGCTGGCGGCAAGTTTGATCTCGCTGGACGCACAGTGATCGGCCTCTGCCGTTGTGGAGCGAGCAACAACAAACCATTCTGCGACGGTGCGCACGCCCGTTGTGGATTCGAATCGGAAGTGGTCGCGACCGCTCTGCCGGCGCCCAAGCCAAAGGCCTGAGGGCGGCGGTCTGCTTCCGCGGTCAGCTCAAGTACCGAAGCCCAGCCCTTGGTGGAGAACATCTGCCAGCGGCTGGGCTTTTTTATTCCCAACCCGCTCAGGTTCAATCATTGACCAGTTTCAACCGCCTCGCCCTCCCCGTTCCGGCACGCGCCGGGCGGAGCAAGAGCTGGCCTGAACAACTGTGATGATTGGATAATGCGGCGCAAGCCGCCGATGGACAGGTAATCTTTTGACAGCGGGAAATGTCGTTTGTTATCTTTGACCGGCGAGCGAAGATGTTCTTCTACAAAATATAGAGATCACCGGATCCAGGCACTCGTTCGACGCGTCTCCCCAACACCTGTCCGGTTATTGTGATCTGTTGGTATTTTGCACGGGACCAACTTGCATTGAATCGACTTGATCGCGGAATAATTGCCGTTGCCGCAAAAATAATCTGGAATACTCATGATATTGAGATAGCTGTGTCACGGCAGGCCGTGACCCTTGAAGCAGCACATTAGGACCTAATAGCCATGACAACACCGACCAGCTCCGCCAAAAGTGAAGGCCTACGCGATGTCGTTGCCTCGCCCAGCAATATCTGTTACATCGATGGTGACAAGGGAATTCTCGTCTATGCCGGGTACAACATTCACGACCTGGCTGTAAATTCGACGTTTGAGGAGACGGTCTTCCTTCTCTGGAACACGCGCCTGCCAAAGCGTGACGAGTTGGAGAAGTTCGACGCCGCGCTGCGCGCCAACCGTGAGTTGCCGAATGGCGTGCTCGACCTGATCCGGACCTTTCCGAAGAATATCGTGCCGATGGATGCGCTGCGAACCGGCTTCTCAGCCCTCTCGGCGTACGATCCGGATCGGCATGACTCATCACTCGAAGCCAACCACCGGAAGGCGCTGCGGATGACTGCCCAGTGTGCGACGCTGGTGGCGGCGATCGACCGGATTCGCAATGGCCAGGAGCCGGTCGCCCCCCGGGCCGATCTCAGCCATGCCGCTAACTTCCTCTACATGCTGACCGGCAAGGTGCCGAGTGAGGTTGAGACGCGCGCCTTCGACATCGCCCTGATTCTCCACGCCGACCACGAATTCAATGCCTCGACCTTTGCCGCGCGCGTGACTGCCGGGACGCTGGCTGACCTCTATGCGGCGATCACCTCGGCGATTGGCGCCCTCTCCGGGCCTCTCCACGGCGGAGCCAACGAGGCGGTGATGCGGATGCTCTTTGAGGTCGGTTCGCTCGAGAATGTCGACTCCTACGTGGCGGAGAAGTTCGCCAAGGGAGAGAAGATCATGGGGATCGGCCACGCGGTCTACCGCACCGAGGATCCGCGGGCGACCCATCTGCGCCGGATGTCCGAGGAGGTTGGCAAGGTGCTTGGTTCGACCCGCTGGTTTGACATGTCGAAGCGGATCGAGGAGATCGTCATCGAGGAGATGAACAAGCGGAACAAGGCGATCCGGGCCAATGTCGATTTCTATTCGGCCTCCACGTATTACATGATGGGGATTGCGATCGATCTCTTCACCCCGATCTTCGCAGTCAGCCGGATCTCCGGATGGACGGCCCACGTTCTCGAGCAGTACCATAACAACAAGTTGATTCGTCCGCGTTCGGAGTATGTCGGACCGGTCGACCAGACCTGGGCGCCGTTCGAGAAGAGATAGCTCGTCAGCAGACTGCCGGAGGATCGATGAGTCAGGTCATCATCTACACCAAGCCCGGATGTCCATACTGTGCGAAGGCGCGCGGGTGGTACACTGCCGCGGGGATCGAGTTCGAAGAGCGTAACGCGCAGGAAAATCCAATCTACCGGCGGGAGATGCTCAGTTATTCGAACAACGATCCGACCGTCCCGGTGATCGTCATTGACGGTCAGCTAAAGCAGATCGGCTGGGAAGGGCGCGGTTGAACGATCAGCTGAGACTGGCCGGGGGCTGGTCAAATCGAGAAGGGGTCGGCCACTGACCCTGGTGATCACGGAAAGGCGGTGCGACGAGTCGATCGGCACCGCCTTTTTGCGTCAAAGCTCAGTCGGGTGAGCAAGAGCCCGGGGTGGAGGAGCCGCCGGGAGAGGATGGCGACGATGATCGATGGCAGGATGAGCAGGCGCGAGCTACTTCGGCTTGGACTGGCGGCGACAATCCCGGGAGGGGCATTGGCGAATCTCTCCAATATTGAAGAGCGGCGGATGCGGGAAGGGAAGGGCATCACCGATGTCCCTGGTCTGCGGGTTGGCCATTTTACCAGCCCACGGCGTCCGACAGGATGTACCGTCGTTCTCTGTGATGACGGCGCGGTGGCCGGCGTCGATGTGCGCGGGGCGGCTCCGGGAACGCGGGAGACCGACCTGCTCGACCCGGTCAATCTCGTCGACCGGATCGATGCGGTCGTCCTCGCCGGGGGGAGCGCCTTTGGGCTCGATGTCGTTGGCGGAGTGGTCAAATATCTTGAAGAGACCGGACGTGGTTTTGAGACGGCCGGAGGGCGCGTTCCAATTGTGCCGGCGGCGGTGCTCTATGATCTGGAGCTGGGTGACGGACGGATCAGACCGGACGCGGCCGCCGGCTATCTCGCCTGCCGTGCGGCGACCAATGGTCCGATCCTGACCGGAAATGTTGGCGCCGGAGCCGGAGCAACCGTCGGCAAGCTCTTTGGAGCGGCCCGGGCGATGAAGGGTGGGCTGGGCACGGCGTCGCTGCGGATGGCGGACGGGTTGGTTATTGGCGCTGTCATTGCCGTCAATGCGGTTGGA
>Ga0209990_10001505_pt1 | contig 19698 bp, 17 predicted proteins | sample NOAtaG_6_FD_187304 | JGI IMG/M metagenome (GOLD analysis project Ga0209990, IMG submission 187304) | Freshwater lake microbial communities from Lake Erie, under a cyanobacterial bloom - NOAA_Erie_Diel5S_2200h metaG (SPAdes) (version 2) | ecosystem: Environmental > Aquatic > Freshwater > Lake ...
GACGTTAAAAATTGATTCTGAAAAACATGTATTTGAGCCTTATGAAAAAAAGACTTTGGAGTTAGACCCTGGTAAACATAATCTTATAGCATCTGCTCCTGGCATTATTCCATATATTGGTACGGATTCAGTATTGGCTCGATCCAACTATTCATGGAAATTTTATATAACAATAACAAAATAGCTTTTTAACTTTAACTGTTACTTTTCACTTTCGCTGCATTTTCTTCATGTCGTCTGAATGGATCCAGACAATTGTAGTAACTTTTAAAACTTAATGCCATGAAAAAATTAATGTTAGCACTAGTATTAGTAAGCTCTTTTGGATGTTATGCTCAAAGAGATTTAAATAAAATGTCTTATTATTTCTTTATTGGAACACAAGACACGGTAACCTATGATATTGCCGAAGTAATATCAAGAGAAACTTTGGCTAACGGCATAAGCCATGATATTTTAAATTACCTTAAAGATTTTGAAGTTACCAAAGATCAAGGTGGAATAGTATTTAATTTGAATAAAAACCAAGAATATAAAATTAGGTTTAAAACTAAAGATAAAACCATAGTCGTATATACTACACCTGCAGAAATAGAACCAAGACATTATTCAAGTGTCTATTTGGAATTTGCTAAAGATGAATACATAAGAATTAATTATGATCCATATACTGAGGATTATTTAGCATACAGATACCCACTACCAGAATATTTTCATTAAACAATAAGTTTTATAAGCAGGAATTGCCGGGAAATTTAATACAGTCCTGGCAATTTTTATTTTATTGTAGGTCAACAAGCATTCAACCGATAGAATGCAAGAAATAGCCAACATTATTTGCACTTATAACAATTAGTATAGTTTTAGAAGATATATATTAATTCCCCGTTACTTTTCTCTTTCAACTCATTTCAATCATGGTGGAGTATCACTGAGGAAAATGCCGAATTTGCTCATGCATGGATATTAAGAGATACCAAGTTACAATACGACCGAGAATTGCAATGTACTTTCTACGCTGTACGTTGTATAAAATTGGAATGATTTTTGTCACAATGGCGTGTTCAAATCTTTTATGATTTGTTGGATGAGACTTAAACGTAAAACTTAATTTTACAAAAAAAACAATAAGATGGCCAGTAAAAAAACCCTTAAGAAAAGTCTCAACAATATGGTGTTTGACATTGTCGAAGAATGTTTCAGTATTCAATTGTGGGCGCCTGAGAAATCCGCGCAGGCTGAAACAATAATTGATGACGCTGCGGACTTTCAGGACCAAATGCTGGAGAAAATAAATTCTGCAAAATCAAAAAAAGATTTTAAACCCATACGCGAACAGCTCGAAAATTCAGCTGTTACCTTCATCGAAAAACTCAATAATTTAAATTAATCCATATTAAAATTATAGATTAGCGGGCTCGTCCCGCTTTTTTTTTGACCATGAAAACACAAAAAATACTCACTTACCTCGGATTTGTCATTTTTGCAGCAATTTTATTGAGTACCCAATTTCAATCTCAGTTTTGGAATGCAATAGCACTGTCCTTCTTAATGATTTATTTTTGGGTATTTGAGGTTATTCCCATTTATGTTACAGCACTTTTCCCATTGGTATTTGCTATTCCTCTGGACATTTTATCAAAAGAGGATTTAGCTCAGTCGTACGGAGATAGTAATGTTTATTTATTCTTCGGTGGTTTTATTCTAGCATTAGGACTGGAGAAATGGAAAGTTCATGAACAAGTGGCTCGTGGAATTATTTCTTCTGTAGGAGAATCGCGACCAAGAATATTATTTGGTTTCATTATGAGTACTGGATTAATCAGTATGTGGATTTCAAATACCGCCACTGCTTTAATGATGCTGCCAATGGCATTGGCAATTATTCAAGCGCTTCCCAAAGAAGATCAACATGGTAAATTTTCTGTTTTCCTGATGCTTTCAGTGGCATATGCATCAAGTATTGGTGGGGTAGGAACGCTGGTCGGGTCGCCGCCAAATACCCAAATGGCCAGTATTCTGGAAAAACAATTTAATATAGACGTGGATTTTTTTACTTGGATGAAAATAGGAATGCCCATAAGTTTATTGATGTTATTAATAATGTTCAGCATTTTTTATTTCGCTTTAAAAAAGGAAAAGCAGTTGAATCAGCACAAATTTGAAATACCAAAAGAAAAATGGAACTCAGATCAGGTAAAGGTTGCTGGTATTTTTCTAACAGTAGTACTCCTGTGGATTTTTAAAGATGTGATTAACAACTTCTCAGGAATCAACTTAAAGGATGAAAACGTGGCTATTTTTGGTGGCTTATTACTTTTTATAGTTCCGGCTGCTAATAAAAAACCTTTGTTGCAGTGGAGCGATACCAAACAATTGCCGTGGGGAATTCTCCTCTTGTTCGGTGGAGGATTAGCTTTGGCAGAAATGATGGAAAAAAATGGGGTGATTGACCAACTATCATTGGGTTTTAATCAATTGGAAGGACTTAATTTTGGTTGGATTTTATTGGTTGTTGTTATTATAGCGGTTTTCGCATCAGAAGTGCTATCGAATCTTGCAATGGTTGTAATTTTTGTGCCAATTGTAGCTGCTTTTGCCAATCAGTACGGTATCTCTGTCCTTAAATTGGCTATACCTTTGACGCTTGGTGCAAGCTTAGCTTTTATGCTTCCGGTAGGAACACCGCCGAATGCTATTGTTTTCAGCTCAGGTTATTTGAAGGTAAAAGATATGATCAAGTATGGATTCTTGTTGAATCTTATTGGAATTATTTTAATTGTACTAATTTGCTCAATCCTACTGTAATAGTTTTTTGGTGAATTCTTAATATAAAAAAAGGGTTGCCTATAGACAACCCTTTTCTAAAAATAGAGGATTTATTTATTTCTTGATTACAATTTTCTTGTTGGATTCAAGTGTATTTGTCTTCAATGAAACAGTATAAATTCCTGAAGCTACTTCTACCAATTTAACTTGGTGATTGTAATCTCCACTTTGGTTTTTGATGGTGGCATCATAAACTAGTTTGCCAATTTCATCATATACTTTCAATTCATAAGTTTCATCTGCATTGGCATCAAATGCAACATTGAATTCACCCTGAGATGGATTCGGGAATATGCTGAATAATCCTTGCTCTATTTCCTCAATTCCAACTCCATTTATGGTTGTTCCTGCTGAAGCTGAAGATGTACAGCCGTTAAGCGTCACCTTAACAGTATAAACACCATTTGCAGTTGGAGTATAAGTTTGACCTGTTGCACCTGGGATTGCAACTCCATTTAAATACCACTGATTTCCAGTAGGTGCAGATGAAGTTAAGACACCCGCGTTGTTAGTTATTGTTGGTGTTGAAGGTGTAGCATTTACAGTTATTACCAACGGATTAGAGGTAACTGTTGTTGGATTGGCACAATTAGCTGTGGAAGTTAAGGTACATGTAACAGCTGCACCATTAGTAAGTGTGCTTGATACGTAAACAGAACTATTGGATCCAACATTCACTCCATTAACCTGCCATTGATAGGTTGGTGTCGATCCACTGTTCGATACAGAAGTGGTAAATGTCGCCGAATTACCTGAACAAATTTGCGTAGTTCCATTTACACTTATTGTTGGTGTCACATTTGATAATACTTGCGTGGTAATCGCATTTGATGTTGCAGGATTTCCTGTTACACCTGGCATATTAGATGTCATAATACATGTTACAACCGCACCATTAGCTAGAGAGGTAGGGGTGAAAGTAGGGGAGTTTGTACCTGCATTTACTCCATTAACCTGCCACTGATAACTAGGGGAAGTTCCACCATTCACAGTTGTTGCAGTGAATGTCACAGAATTTCCTGAACAAAGAATATTGTCAGCATCACTCGAAGTAATTGAAACGTTAGCATTTGTGGGTGAAGCTAATTGAAAAGAATAAATTCTTGTTCTTTTCGGGTTGCTTGTTGTTCCGCCACCCCATTCAGCTGTGTGCCAAAAAGTGGAACCATCAGGATCTAATGATGTGTGCGAATAATCTCCCCATCTATTAATTCCTCCAGTTTGAGATACAACTCCTGCAATAGCTGTAGCTTCTGCAAAAGTCATTTGGTTCAAAGGATCTGATGCTAATCGACCTGTATAATACAATCCAGGATAAATCGTTGAAGAACCTGACTTAGTGTAGCATAATGAAATATTACCTGCATCATCCATGGCAATGGAACTAATCCATCTGTAGTAAGAATCCGGATTATAAATTCCTTGTTGGTACATTGACCAAGCTCCTGTCGATTGATTTTGGCGCAATTCAGCCCACATGATACTTCTTTGGGTTGTACTTATTTTTACTCCCCAGGTAAGAACTACAGTATTGTAACCACTCCATTTTCTCCATTGCGCACGATATGTCAATACTCCACCAATTCCGTCTAATTTTTGAGTAGTTCCAGGTTGAGCGATATCGTTCCATTGTGCATTGTAAGAACCGTCAAATGCTGAAGTAGGAACAGCACTAACAAATGATATGGTTGCTGTAGGAGTAGTAGGTGTCCAGTTAACAGCCATTTGATAAATTTGAATAGCGTCTATGTTTCCGCCTCCCCATCCATTGTCGGAATAGGAGAAAATAGGACATGCCCCACTAGTTGGTAATCCTTGATTACCATCTGCATCAGCAGGAAGCGGACAGAAGAATCCACCACCATCTGGCGGATTGAAAGTTGTGTATACAGCTCTAGCGGCACCTCCAGTCAACATTAACGAACGTTCAAATGCAAAAACTTTTTGCGTTCCTTGGTTGGATGTCATGTAATAGCCATCATGCCAAATTGCAAACTTTAAATAATCTGGGAATTGAGGGGAAGTGTAGGTATAGGTATTGTATGTTCCACCCGGATCATTAGTTGTTGAAACAGCAATGTGAATTTTATTTCCTGAAACACCAAATTGTGCAATAAACCATCGGTCTGCAAAACGGTCATACATTACAATTGGGTCACCGTCATTAGCTGTTAAATCTGGATTCCACAATGTTCCCAAAGTGAAACTTGAAACGGTTGCACCTGTAATTTTATTAACGATCCTGCAGGTTGTTGCGTTTACTGCCTGAACATAGTAATTAGGTCCTGCTGCTCCAGATGGGTCATGAGGATAAGAACCATTATTAATACCATTTACATTAATTTTAGTGCTTGGAGTAGCACGGCTACCGAAATCTCTCTGAATAATCGTTGAATCATTTCCATAAGCCAAACCTCCGTTCTCAACAGTAAAGGGATAATCATTAGGTTTTCTGTGTTTTTTATCTTTGGAAACCCATTCCTTATCATTCATTTTTTTAAGATTTTCTCTTTCAAGCTTTTTTAAGTTCAGTGGGTTTTCCTTGGCAAGTTCGAGTAAAGGACGCGATACACCATGGTATTCACAGTAAATTACTCCGGATTCTTCATTGCTTTGGGCACTCACTAAATGAGCATTACCGAATAAAAGAAAACCCGCAATAAACAATGTAATTCTTTTCATAGTTTGATTTTTGAGTTAAAGCACTATAAATTTATTGAATTAAAGCCAAATCTTATTCAACTTTGTAAAAATAAAAACAAATTTAAGTCTCAATAGTTTTACCTACTAAAAAACTATTCATGAAAATAATTTTATCTCCTGCAAAAAATATCAATGATTCTGCTGAATTGCCTGATTTCGAGTTTTCATCACCTATTTTTTTGAATGAAACCCATAAATTGGTAACAAAATTGAAAAAATTATCTCCTAAACAGTTGATGAAAATGATGTCAATTTCCGCTGATTTAGCCGAGAAGAATTATGAAAGGTTTCAAAATTATTCAGATCCAATAGTTTTAAATGATAAAGTACTACCTGCTTGTTTTGCTTTTAATGGTGAGGTTTATCGTGGGTTTAATGCTTCAACTCTATCAATCGAAGAGTTAAAACAAGCACATCATAAAATATTTATTTTATCAGGTTTGTATGGTGTTTTAAAGCCTTTGGATCTGATGTATCCGTACCGCTTAGAAATGGGAACAAAACTTCATGATTCATTTAAAATGGGAAGTTTATATGAGTTTTGGAAGGAAAAAGTTTCTTCCGTTTTAAAAAAAGAATTATCTGGAAATGAATTACTTATTAATCTTGCTTCTAATGAATATAGCAAAGTAATTGATAAAATAATTCTGAATGAAAAGACTATTACTCCAATTTTCAAAGATTTTAAAAATGGAGAATATAGGACAATCATGATGTATGCGAAACATACCAGGGGAGCAATGGCTAGACACATTATTCAGAACAAAATAGAATATGCCACTGATTTGAAGAATAGTAAAGTTGAGGGGTATGAGTTTAATGATAAACTATCCAACGAAAAGGAATGGGTATTTGTCAGGTAATTACATGAAGTCTTCGGCTTTATCTAAAATATCCCAAGTATGGTCGGCAAGTAATTTTACAGCAGCAACAAATTTATAATTATTCAACGATTTTCCCCATTCATTTGGGCCAATTAATGACAAGAGGTATGTTGCATTTTCTTTCTGATAAAGATAGTATAGGTGATTTATTAAAGGCTCGAATCGCATTTCTGCGGTGTAAATAAATTCAGATATCTTTTTTCGGTCATTCAGTTTTTTAGCTTGCTCAGCTAACAATTGCATTTGTTCATAAAGCTGATTGAGTTGCATATCAGTTTGATGCTCCATGGCTGATAGCGCTCTTCCTTTAATTTTACCTTGATCTTCGGGTTTAATTAAAGCACTTCCTGCATGATGGGCATATGGCAAAGAATGAGGATTCTCAGTAATTTTTTCAGGATCTATTGGATTGATAAAATCTTCAGGCATATTAAGTTATTATCGAAATCAACGATTAAAATTAATAATTGTTCGATGATTGAAAAAATTCAAACTTACATTTTAAGTATATGATTTAAAATAAAAAACCGCGAAATATTCGCGGTTTACAATTTTATTTGAAGACAATTATTTTTTCACCCTCTCAACGTAAATCCCCGTCCTAGTATCTATTTTTATGATTTCACCATTATCTATAAAAAGAGGAACTTTCACCTCAGCTCCTGTTGCAATAGTTGCAGGTTTCATAGAATTGGTTGCTGTGTCGCCTTTAATTCCTGGTTCTGTATAGGTCACTTCAGAAATGATATACATTGGTAATTCAATAACTAAAGGAGATTCTTCCTCAGCATGAAACAAAATGTTACAAATCATTCCCTCTTGGAGAAATAACGGTTTCTCAATCATTCGTGATGGAATATTCACTTGTTCAAAGGTTTCATTGTTCATGAAAACAAATTCATTTCCCTCTTGATATAAATACTGATATTCTCTGTTTTCAATCCGCACAGGTTCAATTTTATGACCAGCAGAAAAGGTATGGTCTAATACTTTTCCGGATTCTATACCTCGCATTTTTGTCCTTACAAATGCAGGTCCTTTTCCAGGTTTTACATGTTGAAATTCAATAATCTGAAACAATTTGTCATTGTGTTTAATACACAAACCATTTCTAATATCAGCTGTCGTTGCCATGGTTATTTATTTTTTTTCGATGCAAATATAGTATATTTTATTGGCGAGAATCTCTATCTTCGTAATACAAAAATGATTTGATATGTATGATTATTGGAAAACATTGTCACCGATTGACAAAATAAAATTCACGTTCAATGTTTTGTTAGGAATAGTTGGAGTTGTATTTGCTACACTTAATTGGCATTCGCAGGAGATACATCTTGTTTTTTTCAAAGCAAAGTTGCCATTAACCTTATTAATAATTTTTTCAATGATTGTGGGATATGCGATTTCAACACTTTTTAATTTGAAAAAATTTCAAGTCAAAGATGATAAAATTGAAAATCTTGAAAGTGAATTAAAAGCAGTAAAAAAAGAATTGGAAGATCTCCAGTAAATTGTTTTTATTCTTAGTCAAATCTACGATTTATATTTTCTTTTAATTAACTTAGCCATACAGGCACTACCAAGAAAGTGGTACAGAGGCCTCATTCGCAATTAGCGGAGCCCATGCAGTTATTTTGAAGCTTACTTTTATGACCCTAAGGAACGTCTTTGGTAATTAATGGCGGGCTGCATCTGTAATAAGAAGAGGAATTTTCCAAACAGCAGATTACAAAGGTTACCGGCAATCCTAATCGTGTTTTCTGAAGCTTCAGAGAACCCCCTGCATGGGTTTTTTATTTTTGATACAAAAAGAGCCACTCTAAAGAGTAGCTCTGCAATTCAAGTTTGGTTATTTAACTAGTAATAAATTCTTCTTTGAACTTTGGTAACATGTTTTGCTAAACGAATTACTTGCTTCGTGTATCCGAATTCATTGTCATACCATGCATATAGCACTACATTTTTGCCATCATTCGACACAATTGTCGCGTGTGAATCAAATACCGAACAACAGGTATTTCCAATAATATCACTAGATACTAGTTCTGGATCATAGGAATAATAAATTTGATTTACTAAATCACCATTTAATGATGCTTCACGTACAAGTGCGTTGACCTCTTCTACCGTAGTTTTTTGGTTTAATTCTAAGCTCAAAATTGCCAATGAACCATTCGGTGTAGGCACCCTTACGGCGTTAGCAGTTAATTTATCTTTCATATCTGGAATTACTTTCGTAACAGCACTTCCTGCACCAGTAGAGGTAATGACCATGTTTATCGCTGCAGATCTTCCTCTTCTTGGTTTTTTATGCATATTGTCCAGTAAGTTTTGGTCATTTGTATAGGCGTGAACGGTTTCTATGTGCCCTTTTACTACACCATATTTATCATTTACAACTTTTAAAATTGGAGAAATGGCATTTGTAGTGCATGATGCTGCTGAGTAGATGTTTTCATTATCAATATCTAAATCTCCTTGATTAATTCCGTATACAATATTAGGAATTTCTTTACCTGGCGCCGTCAAAAGTACCTTTGATACCCCTTTGGATTGTAAATGTCGAGATAATGCTTCTCGATTGGTAAAAACGCCGGTATTGTCAATGACCAAAGCGTTAGTAATTCCAAATTCTGTATAGTCAATATCCTCGGGATTTGCTGCATCTATCATTTGAACAATCTGACCATTTATGATTATTGATTTGTTGGCTAAATCTTCAATAACTGATCCTTTAAAAGCGCCATGAACGGAATCATTTCTGAGTAAGGAGGCACGTTTAATTATATCTGAATCTGACGCCCCTCTTGTAACAATTGCTCTCAGTCTAAGTTGTTGCCCTTTTCCAGCTTGCTTAATTAATTCTCTTGCAGCAAGTCGTCCAATACGTCCGAATCCATAAAGAATGACATCGCGAGGTTCAATGCTATTGTTAGGTGTAACACCAAATCCTTTTAGTTTATTGGATAAAAATTCAGCTTTAGATTCAAATTGATTGTGTTCAACTAGCCACTCACTGGATAATTTTCCGATATCCATTTTTGCCGGTGCCAAATCCATTTTATAAATTTCTTCGGCAAGTTCTGAGGAGGTAAAAACATCAATAGGTTTGTTTACTACATTTCTAGCATATTCGTGTAGGTTTAATATTTCCGAAATGGTAATGTCGGTTAGGTGGTTTCTGAACAATACCAATTCTATTCCTTTATCATAAAGTAATTCACCAACTTTACTTGAAAGTTTTACCGCAGCACGTTCTCTTTCAATGTGTGATTTCAATTCGGTTTCGTAACCAGTAGCAGTTTTCATAGATTAATTATATGTATTTAAAATTTTACAAAGTAAAAAAGGCTTTCCACCTGAGAAGAAAGCCTTTTGTTTTTAGCCTAAGTATGCTTTAAGCAATTTGTTTCGCGAGGTATGCCTCAATCTGCGAATTGCTTTTTCTTTAATTTGTCGAACGCGTTCTCTAGTTAAATTGAATTTGGCTCCAATTTCTTCAAGCGTCAGTCCATGATTCATTCCGATACCGAAAAACAATCGAATGATTTCGCGCTCTTTATCAGTTAATGTGCTTAAAGATCTTTCAATTTCTTTTTGCAATGATTCAGCCATAAGTGCGTGATCCGCTTTAGGAGCATCCGTATTCGCCATAACGTCCATTAACGTTCCACCATCCTCAGAAGTTGAAAGTGGAGCATCCATAGATACATGGCGACCTGAAACGTTTAAACTTTCTTTAATTTTATCTTCTGGAACTTCAAGAGCTTCCGCAAGTTCTTCAGCAGATGGAGGTCGTTCAAATTCTTGCTCCAACCTTGAAAATGCCTTGTTGATTTTATTTAGCGAGCCAACTTGATTTAATGGTAAGCGAACAATTCTTGCTTGTTCAGCCAATGCCTGAAGTATTGATTGGCGAATCCACCAAACCGCATAGGAGATAAATTTAAAACCTCTGGTTTCATCAAATTTTTGAGCTGCTTTAATCAACCCTAGATTACCTTCATTAATTAAATCTGGCAATGTTAAACCTTGATTTTGGTATTGCTTGGCAACCGAAACCACGAATCTTAAATTCGCCCTTGTTAGTTTTTCTAGAGATCGCTGATCTCCTTGTTTGATTTTTCTAGCTAATTCAACCTCTTCTTCAGCTGTAATTAACTCCTCTTTACCGATGTCTTGTAAATACTTGTCTAATGACTGACTTTCTCGATTGGTAATCGACTTGGTAATTTTAAGTTGTCTCATCCTCTTCTGATCCTCTCTGTTTAATAGTTATTATTGTAGGGAATTTGGTTGTAAAGTTACAACCATTTTAAGTTTATTTCAAAATAAATTTATAGCTGTTTTTAAGTTTTTTTAAGTCACAAAAATCATGCCTTGAATTAAATTATTAGTTACAACCCGAATCCGTAAAATTCTCTTTTGCCCGTTTCAGTCATCACTTCTAAAAGTATTCCTCTGTTAACACCATTCAACTTAGCCGTTAATTGTTCAACAGTTTCAACTGCCTCGTTATTAACCTTAATTACAATCATTCCAGGTTGCAACCCAATGGCTTTTAATTTCCCAGCATTTAAAGAACTTATTTTCACACCATAAGTAATATTTAACTCTTTTTTCTCTTTACTTGTTAATTCGGTAAAGGTTGCACCCAAAGCCTGATTTTTAGCTATTTCTTCCTTTGAAACAAGTTTCGTATCTCCATCTTGGTTTTTCAGTACCAACTCTTTGACTGTTTCCGAACCATCTTTTTCTCTAATTGTGAGAGATACTTTATCACCGGGACGTCTTTTTCCTATTTCTTCTTGTAATTCTGCTACAGAATTTACTTCCTTCGTACCAATTTTTAAAATTACATCTCCATCATTAATATCTGCGTCTTCAGCACTTCCGTTTGGAAGAACTTTGGCAATAAATACACCTTTTGTATTTGGCAGTTTATTCGTTTCCTTAACCTCTTGAGTGATATCAGCAATTTGTACACCCAAAAAGCCACGTTGAACAATTCCATAATCAATTAAATCAGCCATTACTTTTCTAACGAGATTAACCGGGACAGCAAAAGAATACCCTGCGTAGCTTCCAGTTTGAGAAGCGATTGCGGTATTTATTCCAACTAATTCTCCGCGAGTATTTACCAATGCTCCACCACTATTTCCTGGATTTACGGCTGCATCGGTTTGTATAAATGACTCTATTGGCACCAGATCACCGGCCGCTCTTTCTGCCAAAAGATTAATATTTCTTGCTTTGGCAGAAACTATTCCTGCTGTTACTGTTGAAGTCAAATTGAATGGATTACCTACGGCCAACACCCATTCACCGATCATTAAATCATCGCTATTTCCAAGTGCTATAGGCTGAAAACCAAACCCGTCGATTTTTAGTACGGCAATATCGGTAGAAGGATCTGATCCAATTAACTTTGCTGCGTATTTTGAATTGTCATTAAGTATTACTTCTATTTCGGATGCATTTTCTATGACATGATTGTTTGTTACGATATAACCTTCTGAGGATACAATTACTCCTGAACCAGAACCAGAACCATATTGCTTATATTCCCTGCCGCCAGCTCCGGGTCCATAGAAAAATTCTTGAAATAAATCGCGTTGAAACGACGTTTGAACCACTTTGGTTGTAACGTGCACAACTGAATTAATTGAATTTTGAGATGCTTCAACAAAATCTGTTCCTGCACCTGCTAATCCCATTCCAACTGGTCTTGCATGATAGTTTCGATTTCCGTCAATAACTTGATCAGAAACCTTAACTGCAGGACCATCACTAAACAATAAATAAGCGCTAAATGGAATCATTCCTCCTAAAAGACCGAGGCCAAAAAGTTTTAAACTATTGTTCATCATTTTTTTAATTGTTTTTTCAAACGCAATAATAACTAGCTACGTTGAAATAGGTTACAATGTACGTGTTAAAGATTGTTAAGCAAATTGATAGAAAATCGCATATTTGACTTAAATTCGTAACCGTATATGATTGTTCAATTTACCAAATTTCAGGGAACCGGAAATGATTTTATTCTTTTGGATAATACAAATGGTATTTACGACAATTTAAATATAGCAAATATAAGGTTTTTGTGCGACAGGCATTTTGGTATTGGGGCTGATGGTTTAATCAAGATTAACAGTATTGATGGATGTGATTTTGAATTAGATTATTTCAACGCAGATGGCAGCAAGAGTTTTTGTGGAAATGGAGCCCGGTGTGGGGTGCTATTTGTTCATGAAAATATCCTTAAAAAGGATAATTATGTTTTTTATGCTATTGATGGAATTCATAGGGCATCGATTGATAAAGATTTAATCATTCTTGATATGTCTGATGTTGAACAAATTTTGGTTAATGAAAGCTTTTATCAATTGAATACCGGGTCTCCGCATTACGTTGAATTTGTTCAGGACATTGATTCAGTAGATATTGTTAAAATGGGAAGAAAAATAAGGAATGGAGATTCCTATAAAAAAGAAGGTATTAATGTCAATTTTGTCGAGGACTTGAATGTTAAAAATATCAGAATACGAACTTATGAGCGAGGAGTTGAAAACGAAACTTTATCATGTGGTACTGGAGCAACAGCTTGTGCAATAGTGAAAGCAGTACGATCTAATTTAACTGGTAGTATTTTAATAAATGTAGGTGTTAAAGGCGGAGATTTATTAGTAAGTTTTAATAGAAGTGGTGAGCGTATTTTTAATGAAGTAAAATTGATAGGTACGGCAAAAAAAGTTTTTACCGGAGAGATTCAAATCTGAAACGATTAAAGCGTACTTTGTAGACTAAAAATGTTTAAATCAGACAAAATTTATTTAAGAGTCGTTGAAAAGGAAGATGCTACGCGGCTTTTAGTATGGGAAAATAATCCAAATCATTGGCGTGTAACGGATACCGAGGTTCCTTTTTCTTTGCAAGCAATTTATGGTTTAATTGAACAACAGCAACAAATAAGAGCAACTGGTCAACTTCGCATGATGATTTGTTTGAACACAGATAATCAAAGCGTTGGAGCAATTGATTTGTATGATGTTGATTTTAAAAATGGTAACGCAGGGGTGGGTATCTTGATAGGCGAAGAGGCTAATCGAAACAAAGGATATGCGAAAGAAGCATTAATTTTATTGATAGAATATGCAAAAAATATTTTGGCTTTACATAATTTAGTGGCCTCAATTCAGTCTGACAATGATCCTAGTATTGCATTGTTCGAGTCGGTTGGTTTTAAAAAAATAGGTATTAAAAAGGAATGGTTTTTCTTCAAAGGAAAACGTATTGATGAAATAAGTTATCAGTTATGTCTAAAAAGTTAAAAATTATAATTGCCTGTGCAGTTGTTGCTATTATCGGTCTAATTTTTTTGTTTCCGAAAATAAGTTTGTATTTCGATGGAAATACCCAAACAGTGAATAATTCTGAAACTTCTTTTTTTATTAAAAAAGAAATGGATTTGAAAGAATTGGCAGAACTTCTCAAGCAACAAGGGGTAATTGATGATTTAGAAGCCTTTATCGCTGTTGGCGAGTACAAAGGATTGACAAAGAATAACATTGCACTTGGTAAGTATACTATAGCTCCGGGTACAAAATATCGAAATTTGTTAAACGGTTTTAAAAAGAACTCTTCAGGAAATGGGAATGCTGAAGTTGAGGTTTCGATTATATTTACCAATTGTGTAAATATTAAAGATATAGCTTCTAGAGTTTCTGAAAAAACCATGTTAAAAGAATCCGAGTTATTGGCATTTTTAGAGGACGAAAAAACAACCCGTAAATATAATTTTACACCAGAAGAATTTCCCGCTATGTTTATTCCGAATACCTATAAAATGTATTATGATGTAACTGCGCAAGAATTTGTGGAGCGTATGGCCAAGGAATTTAAAAAATTCTGGACAGCTGATCGTAAAGCCAAATTAAATGCTATTGGTTTAAAAGGGGAATCAGAGGCAGTTACTTTAGCTAGTATTGTATATGCTGAGCAAAATTTGGTTGCTGATGAGTGGCCAATAATTGCAGCTGTTTATTTAAATAGGATTGAAAAGGGGATGAAGTTAGAATCTTGCCCAACGGTAAGGTTTTGTGATCCAATCGGAATTCCAAGTCAACCGTATGAAAAGGATATTTTAAGGGTAAAAGATTGTTTATACAATACCTATACGCACAAAGGTTTGCCTCCAGGGCCAATAAACATACCTTCTACAAAAGTGGTTGATGCAGTATTAAATCCAGTTGATAAAGAATATATTTTTATGTGTGCAAAACCTGATAATACTCATCGTCATAATTTTGCTGATGATTACGCTACTCATTCTAAAAATTCGGCATTGTTCAATAACTATTTAAATTCTTTAAGAAGATAATATCAATGCAACGAAGGTCTTTTTTTAAGTTAAGTGTTGCTGCGGGAGCTATTTGCGCTACAAATCCCCTAAAGGGTGCAGAAATTTTTTCTACTGGAGCTTCAGGTCGTACGGTTAGTCCAATTGTAATCTCGACTTGGAATCATGGTTTGGCAGCTAATGAAGCAGCTTGGAAAGTGTTGTCCCAAGGAGGGAAAGCGCTTGACGCTGTGGAGCAAGGTGTGCGTGTTACAGAAGCAGATTTATCGAATCGAAGTGTTGGTATTGGCGGTATGCCTGATCGCAATGGTCATGTAACATTGGATGCTTGCATCATGGATGAAGAGTCCCGATGCGGAGCAGTAGGATGTTTGGAGGGTGTTGAGCATCCTATATCTGTTGCAAGAGCGGTGATGGAAAAAACGCAGCACGTAATGCTTGTTGGTAATGGTGCAAAAGAATTTGCTTTGGCAAATGGTTTTAAGAAGATAAAAACACCCATACCTGAAGTAAAAAAAGCCTATAAAGATTGGAAAAAAGAGAATAAAGAGATTTTTAAAAAACCTGAAATTAATCATGAAAATCATGATACCATTGGTATGCTAGCCTTGGATATTAATGGAAATTTGAGCGGTGCCTGCACGACAAGTGGTTGGGCATTTAAAATGCCTGGTAGACTTGGAGATTCACCAATTATTGGCGCTGGTTTATTTGTTGATAACGAAATTGGTGCAGCTTGCGCAACCGGACTTGGCGAGGCAATTATTCGAATTGCAGGAAGTCATACTGTAGTAGAGTTAATGCGTCAAGGTTTCTCACCTCAAGAGGCTTGTCAAATGGCTGTTGAAAGGATTATCAGTAAACATAAAGATTTGACCAATTTACAATGTTGTTTTCTAGCTATTGACAAATTGGGTAATGTAGGATCTTTTTCGGTTTATAACGGATTTAATTACGCTATTAAGACCACTACTTCAAGCGCATTAATAGATTCACAATTTGATAGGAATTGGTAATGCTTTCTAAGGGAGTAGTTCTTGCTTTCATTTATTGTTTAGTAAGTCATTTTTCCAATGCTCAACAACATCTTGAGTGGAAATTACAGCATCCAATAACGAAAGAATGGATAGACGTCGGCGAAAATGCAGTAGTGCAAGAAGTATTATTTAAAAATGGGATATTGCCGGATCCATTCGCAGATACAAACGAGAAATTATATCAATGGATTGAAGATTACCAATGGACGTTCAAAAGCGATTTTACGATTCATTTAAAAAATGTCGAGAATAAAAAGTTGGAATTGAATTTTCCTAGTATCGATACTTACGCTACAGTTTTTCTGAATGGCGAGGAGCTTGGGCGATCGGAAAATGCCTTTCACCCCTATAATTTCAGTATTGAAAATTTAGTTGTAGAAGGAAATAATATTTTGGAGGTAGTATTTACTCCACCAGTTCTATATTGGAAAGATAGTATTTCGAAAAATGCATATCAACTGCCTGCACCGAATGACCTAGGTGAATTTGCGGTAGCCCCATATTGCAGAAAACCTCAATATCATTTTGGATGGGATTGGGCACCTCGTTTAAACACAATTGGATTCTGGAAACCCGCCGTTATTAGCGTTCAAGATGAAATAAAATGCAGTGGGATATTTTATGAAACCGTAGCAGCAAATGTCGATTCAGCAATACTGAGAATTTCTATTAATTTTTCAAATAAAACCAAAAGTCCTTTGCGTTTTAATAGCACTTTGCTTGATGATCAAATATTGGTGCCGGATAAGGAAAACTACAGTTTCAATTTTAAATTAGAAAACCCTAAGTTTTGGTGGCCAATGGGGTTAGGTGAACCATTTTTATATGAGGACATTGTAAATATTGAAACGATTAATGGGCAAGTAATTTTTTCGGATACAATAACTTTTGGTGTTAGAACTAGTCAGTTGAATCAATCAAAAGATCAATGGGGACAATCGTTTGAGGTTGTAATTAATGATTACCCAATCTTTTGTAAAGGTGCCAATTTAATTCCTCTGGAGGTTTTTCCGTCTCAAGTAACCAACGAAGCCATTTTTGAACTCGTAGAAAATGTCAAAAAATCAAACATGAATATGATTCGGGTTTGGGGTGGTGGATTTTACCCGGATGATTATTTCTATGAACTTTGTGATAAAAATGGAATAATGGTTTGGCAAGATTTAATGTTTGCTTGTGCCATGTATCCCGCTGATGATCATTTTCTTAATAATGTGGGTTCTGAATTGAGCTATCAAATACCAAGAATTTCAAAGCATCCGTCAGTAGTTTTATTTAATGGTAATAATGAAGTTGAGGTAGCCTGGAGAAATTGGGGATTACAGGAGACCTATCATTTAAATGATGAAAATCAGCTTGAAATTTCAGAAAACTATGATTTGCTATTTAAACAATTCATTCCAGATAAAATTAAATCAATCACTAATATTCCATATGTACATACCTCCCCATTGAGCAATTGGGGTAAATTATCTGATTTCAATTTTGGTTCACAACACTACTGGGGATTGTGGCATGGAAACGATTCCATTGAAGCGATACCTTTGAAAATTGGAAGATTTAATTCAGAATATGGCTTTCAAAGTTTTCCTGAATTTAATTGTATCTCAAAAATCACTAATCAGAATAACTGGTATCTATCCAATGAAAATATAAAGTGGCATCAAAAAAGTTATGTTGGAAATGCGAAAATAGGCGAACATGCTGCGCGTTTATTCGATAATCCTGAAAGTTTTGAGGAATTTGTTTATTTATCGCAGCTTACACAAGCTGAAATAGTCGGTCGGTCAATTGTCGCCCATCGATTGGATTACCCAAGATGTATGGGCAGTTTGTATTGGCAATTGAACGATTGTTGGCCTGCACCTACTTGGTCAGGTATTGATTACCTGGGGAATTGGAAAGCATTGCAATTTAGAGTGAAAAGCGATTTCGAGGACGTAACAATTTTGCAACACAAGGATAAAGATGCTTTTCGATATTGTATTTCAATTGCAAATCAACGAGAATTGTTATCTGCTGAATTTCAATTTTTTATTTATAGTTTAAAAGGTAAATTGTTGAAAAAAGGTAAAGTTGAAATCATTCAGCAAGGAAACGGGAAAATAGATATTACAGAAAAGCTTTTGATAGATTCCGATCAGGAAATATTGATAAAATTCATTTGGAAAAAGGGTGTTGATGAAATCGCAGAACGTTCTTATGTACAGTTATTCAATAATAAAAAAGTATTGAATAGGGGGGATGTACAATTGAAACTCATTAAAAATAAACCAATAAATAAATCGGCAGAGTTAATAATAAAATCAGATCATTTCGTTTCAAATTTCTGGGTATTCTCGACTAAAGAAGGTGTTCATTTTGATAGAAATTTCATTGATTTATTACCTGGAAAACATCGGATAAAAATCACCTACGATAATGTACCAAAATTAGAAGATTTTCAAGTAATGTGGATGCAATAAAATTTTCAATTAAAGGAATTTACTAAATTTGTTGAATTCTAATACCATGGTAAATAAATGCATATGACTATTGATGAGGAAGTAAGGGCAAATTTTTTGACCGCTCAACACAGGGCTTTAGTAAATATTCGGTATACTGCAAACTATTTGGCTAACTTACAAAATGGTTTTATGGCTAAATATGATATATCAATGCCTCAATTTAACATACTTCGAATTTTGAGAGGTGCAAAAGTTGCAATTACCGTCAATAACGTTAAGGAAAGAATGATCGAAAAATCGCCAAATACTACCAGATTAATGGACAAATTAGTTGAAAAAGGACTAATTGAAAGGTGGAGATGTAACGAAGATAGAAGGGTTGTTTTCACTGAAATTACAGATAATGGCCTTAAATTATTGGATGATATCGATAAAAATATTGAAATGTTAACAGTTACAAATATCAATTTGTCTGACGAGGAGGCTCAAATTTTAAGCAGTTTATTGGATAAAATACGTGTTGAACCATCTACACATCAACCTTTCATTTAATTTTCAACATTTATTTAATGCGCCACTCTTATTATTGTCTCTTTCTTTTCATTATTATTTCAAATTTAGTCTTTGCTCAAATGCCCAAATCTCAGGGTGATGGATCAGTTACTGGTAAAATTGTTGATGGAATAACAAATGATCCAATGGAATATGTCATGTTTCGTTTATTCAATTCGAAAGATTCTTCTATTGTTGGTGGTGTTTATACAAATAACGCAGGTTTGTTTAATTTGGAAAATTTACCTTACGGTAACTATTTTGGTGTAATGACGCTTTTAGGTGCCGAAGGAGCCGATACTTTGGATGACATAAAATTGTCGGCTTCTATTAAAACTGCAAACTTGGGAGTAATTAAATCTAAATTGTCAAATATTTCAGTAATTCGGGAAGTCAAGGTAATTGGAGAAAGCGATGTTTTAAAAGCGGGAATAGATAAAAAAATATACAATGTTGAAGAGGATCTTTCGGTAAGAGGTGGAACGGCAAATGAAGTGTTAAGTAATATTCCCTCTGTAGAATTAGACCAGGAGGGAAGGGTGACATTGCGAGGAAGCGGTACAGTGACAGTTTTAATAGATGGAAGACCCAGTTCTATTTCTGGAGGTAATGGAAAAACCTTACTAGATGCTTTACCTGCTGGTTCAATTGAACGTATTGAAGTAATTACAAATCCATCTGCTAAGTATGATCCGGATGGGACATCCGGAATTATCAATATAGTATTGAAAAAAAATAAACTCAAAGGTTTTAATGGGATGGTTGCAACCAATTTAGGATCGGGAGATATTACCGGAGGAAATGTTGCTGATGGTTCATTATCATTGAGTTATAGAAATGCCAAGTTGAATGTTTATGGTACCTACTCAGGACGGTATTTGGAC
>Ga0209990_10001508_pt1 | contig 19683 bp, 18 predicted proteins | sample NOAtaG_6_FD_187304 | JGI IMG/M metagenome (GOLD analysis project Ga0209990, IMG submission 187304) | Freshwater lake microbial communities from Lake Erie, under a cyanobacterial bloom - NOAA_Erie_Diel5S_2200h metaG (SPAdes) (version 2) | ecosystem: Environmental > Aquatic > Freshwater > Lake ...
CCGGATCACCTTACGGGAAAGGCCGTGACTGGCGGCGCCATCCTCGCCACGGTACTCAAAACTCCTGAAAACGCAGCGGAACGTCGGCAGTTGTTTACTGAAATTGCGATTCGCATCGCGGACGGAAAACTGCCCTGGTCCTGATGGACATTCCGGGGCAATGCCCCGAGAAACGTCCTCGCGTTCTTCTGAAATTAACCCATATCAACAAATGTTCCCGAATCCCTGTTCGCAGATTATGTTGCATCTGCGTGCCCCGTGTTACCAGGCAAGTCCCATGATCGTACAACACGAACACACAATTCCCCGCAGCGCAGCACCGACGCAGGTGGCCCCGGTCTCCACGGCCTGTCGTGCGCAGTATCAACCTCTGATCACGAACCATCAGAACCTGTCTCCAGTCAGCCAAAGCCATTCGCGAAGGCTGCCTGGACGCAGCATTCTGCCTTTGATCGATTTCTATCAGTGCTCAGAGCAGGGCCGCCAGTCGCCGACTCATCCGTCCCCTGCCTCCTGAACTGCCGCTCTGGGCTGCTGTGACACGGACCTGTTTCCGCAGCTTCTTTAAGGGCTCAAACGCCCGTTGTGCCGATCATACTCCTGTCATGTGGCCCCGGCAGTAACACAGTTCCCCTATCCAGTCTCTTGTTTGGAAAATCACTATGGGAAAGCCTGCTGCACGAGTTGGCGACATGCATGTTTGCCCAATGCTGACCCCTGCTGTGCCCCCCATTCCGCATGTTGGCGGTCCGATCCTGCCGCCTGGGGGCGTCACTACGCTGATCGGAGGCATGCCTGCCGCGCGCGTGGGCGATATGGCGGTGTGTGTCGGTCCACCTGATACGATCGTGCTGGGATCGCTTACAGTCCTGATCAATGGGGCCCCGGCTGCCAGAATGGGGGACACGACGGCCCATGGCGGGTCCATCGTGCTCGGATTGCCCACAGTCCTGATCGGCTGAACCGCCTTCCCTTGCAGACGAATCACATTTGGACCAGCCACCCGGTATGCTTTGCGGAGTCCACGACCTGCCAGCCTGATCAGCTCTGGTTGCCCCACGGCAGGTGAATCTGACGTACGCCTCGATACCTCCGGCGCGTCACCAGCCCGGGACGAGGCGGCCGAATCGTTACGGGACTGCTGCTCACACCGCTGCTCGATAACCTGCAGGAGCCAAAGTGCTGCCGCTGCGCTAACAACGGCATTCAATCCGCGGTCACTCTGATGCGGCTCCCGCCACCGAACGAATGCCCCGCGGACCAGAATGTTTTCACTGTGATGCCAGTCCACCTGACACGGGGGCACCGAGGTCCACTGATCCGAATTCGCCGGCCCGTCGCTCACTGCAGCATTCCCGTTTACGCTGAGCTCTCACGCCCGCCAGGTCTCCTGCAGACAAATTTCCCGGCAGTCCTGCTACAGGGATGCCTCTCCTGCCCCGCGAAGGCTTCGAACGCCAAATGTCTGCAGCAGCGTTCCTCGCACCGCATCAAATCGAAGTTCATCACAGCTGAAGTCTCCGAAAAAAGACAAGGCCCCCCGGATCCTGAAGAGTGCAGAATAAGCATTGCAAAAGGTACATTTTCTCAGCGTCGCTCTGGATCAGCAGGTTTGGACCAGATACAACCACCGCCCTTCATAAAGTCGAAAGCCGCTGCCAGCCTCAGAACATCCCGGACGCATCCACTTCTGTCCTGCTTTTCAGGACGCGCGTCTCGGGATAGGTTCTGCCGAAGCGTCAGCACCTATGCAATACTCTCTGATTTTCCTCCAAACATTCCAGAAATCCTGCTGGTTTCAGTTTTCTTTTTTTCTCTTTCAGCGTAGATAAGGCATTCCTCTCGCCCTCCGAATGTTGCATAAGGACGTTTCGATCCAAAAGCGGCAACAGGATTTCCTGAATCCGGGTTCGCCTAACACAAGGCTTACGTTTGTGATCGATGTTGCCGAATTGCTGCGACCAGTTAGTCAGGATGCGCCGTGTGGCGACAACCTTGAGTATGATCCTGCTTTTGGAGAGATGGAACGGTCAGCGAGTGGAAAGCCGGAACAGCAGTTTGGCAGCAAGATCATCCCGGCCGAACCACCGGACTGGCGATCGCTGAAAACAAATGCGTTAAAGGTTCTGGGAAAAACCAAAGATCTGCGTGCGGCTGTACTTCTGGCTCGAGCAGAACTTGCAAACTCGGGACTTGCAGCATTCGCAGTCTCTCTGCAATTAATCTGCGGGTACATCGAGCACTACTGGGAGACCGTGCATCCTCAGCTCGATCCTGAGGACAACGATGATCCGTCCCTGCGAGTGAACACCCTGGAGTCATTGTGTGACAGCGATGCGACCTTGCATTTGCTGCGTCTGACTCCTCTCGTGGTCTCTCGAAAGGTAGGCCGGTTCTGTCTGCAGGATGTCGCCATAGCTGACGGGGAAGCAAAGGCTCCGGACGGGTCGCCAGGTCCACCGGATTGGGCTGTTATCAACGCTGCGTTTGCGGATTGCGAGCAGGACGAACTGACAGCAAATGCCGGTGCTGTGAAGTCAGCGTTGCAGGACCTGGGAAAGCTTGAGCGAGAATTCGCAGGCCATGTGGGTTCCTCTAACGGAATTAATCTGCAACCGCTCCGGGCGGTGCTGAGTGCGATGGACAAGGTCTACGTAGGGCAGTTGTCCAGGCGTGGGCTGATACCAAACGCGGACAGCGCGGACTCGCCTGCAGTGGAGGGTGTCGCGGTGTCAGGCGTCGCTGGCGGCGGTAAAGTGATCGTACAGAAACTGACAGGGGAAATCACGTCCCGCGACGATGTGATGAACGCCCTTGACAGGATTTGTCAGTATTATGCCGAATACGAACCGTCAAGTCCGCTGCCGTTGATGCTGCAGCGGTGTCGCCGGCTGGTCACCGCCAGCTTTCTTGAAATCATTCAGGATGTCATACCGGAAGCAATGAGCCAGGCCGAATCGATCGGCGGACGACGGGCAGAGTGAAGTTTGACAGTTATCCACTCACAGTAAAGGAACGGTTTTCATGGCCAAACAAAGCAGTCAGAAGTTTATTGCCCGTAATCGTGCGCCACGTGTTCAGATTGAGTATGATGTCGAGGTTTACGGTGCCCAGAAAAAGGTACAACTCCCCTTCGTCATGGGAGTTCTCGCAGATCTCAGCGGGAATCCTGCCGAGCCCCTCGCGCCGGTGGCTGATCGAAAATATCTGGAAATTGATGTCGACAATTTTGATGATCGTTTGAAAGCGATGAAGCCCAGAGTTGCCTTCCCGGTGCCCAACACACTCACTGGCGAAGGGAATCTCATGGTCGATCTGACCTTTGAAAGTATGGATGATTTCTCACCTGGCGCGATTGCACGCAAGGTAGAACCGCTCAGAAAACTCCTGGAATCCCGACAGCAACTTGCCAATCTGTTGACCTACATGGACGGCAAGTCCGGTGCCGAGGAACTTATTGGAAAAGTGCTCAACGACCCAGCGCTGCTGCAGACCCTGGCGGCCGCCCCAAAGCCGGCCGATACCACGGGCTGATGACCGCCCGCGACTGTTAATGCATAAGTCACAGGCGGCCATCAGTTGGCCATGTGTTTTCGTCACAGCTGTTCATTGCCCACTGCACTCGCCTTTTCCTTTTTCCACATCATTCCAAAGGTGCTCGTTATGAGTCAAGCTGACATCACCAGACAGTCTGCCGCCGGTGAAACGCTGGAATCAAGTGATTTCGCCCAGCTTTTAAATAAAGAATTCAAGCCCAAAACGGACAAGGCCAAAGAAGCGATCGAAGGCGCTGTTCGCACTCTGGCCGAACAGGCACTGCAAAATGTCAGCATGGTGTCTGATGATGTCCTGAAAAGTATCGAATCCATCATCGCGGAAATTGATCGCAAGCTGACGGAGCAGGTGAATCTGGTACTGCACAATGACGAGTTCCAGAAGCTGGAAGGTGCGTGGCGTGGTCTTCATCACCTCGTCACCCACACCGAAACAGACGAGTTTCTGAAAATTCGCGTCATGAATATTTCCAAGAAAGAGCTCGGCAAAACCCTGAAAAAATTCAAGGGCACGGCGTGGGATCAGAGTCCGATCTTCAAGAAGTCATACGAAGAAGAATTCGGACAGTTCGGAGGAGAACCGTTTGGCTGTTTCGTCGGTGACTTCCACTTTGACCACAGCCCACCCGACGTTGAATTGCTCAGCGGAATGGCCCAGGTGTGCGCAGCCTGCCATGCCCCGTTCATCACCGGTGCCGCTCCAACGTTGATGCAAATGGAATCCTGGCGCGAACTTTCCAATCCGCGCGACCTGACCAAGATTTTCTCGACGCCAGACTACGCCCCCTGGAAATCGCTCCGCGAATCTGACGATTCGCGCTACATCGGCCTGGCGATGCCACGTGTGCTGTCTCGATTGCCTTACGGTGCAAAGACCAATCCCGTCGAAGACTTCAACTTTGAAGAAGACACGGGGTCGGCCGATCATGAGAAGTATTGCTGGTCGAATGCCGCCTATTCCATGGCCACCAATATCAATCAGTCGTTTAAAGCGTATGGGTGGTGCTCGCAGATCCGTGGCATCGAATCTGGTGGCGCCGTCGAAGGTTTGCCTTGCCATACCTTTCCCACCGATGATGGTGGGGTCGACATGAAGTGTCCGACAGAAATCGCCATCAGCGATCGACGCGAAGCGGAATTGTCAAAAAGCGGGCTTCTGCCGCTGATTCACAAGAAAAACGCGGACTTTGCCGCGTTTATCGGAGCTCAATCCCTGCATAAGCCGGCGGAGTACGATGATCCGGATGCCACGGCCAATGCCAATCTGGGAGCACGCCTGCCGTACCTGTTTGCCACCTGCCGGTTTGCTCATTACCTGAAGTGCATCGTCCGCGACAAACTCGGTTCCTTCAAAGAACGCTCCGACATGGAGGTCTGGTTGAGTAACTGGATTGGGCAGTTTGTACTGCAAAATCCGGCAACAGCCAGTGATGCACAGAAGGCCAGACAGCCTCTGGCCGCTGCGGAAGTCGTTGTGGAAGAAATCGAAGGAAATCCCGGGTACTACTCGTCCAAGTTCTTCCTGCGACCTCACTACCAGCTCGAAGGTTTAACGGTCTCATTGCGACTGGTGTCCAAGCTGCCTTCCGGAAAAAAGTGACGCGTTTCCTGAATCTGTGGTTCCCCTTGTTACGTAATGGAGGTTTAGCATGATTCTTTTGAAGTTTGCAACGGCGATCAATGGTGAGTCTACGGTGGCGGCTCACGATAAGTGGATCACCATCAGCTCAATTCAGTTCGGCGTGGGCCGTGGTATCAGCAGTGTTGGCGGCGGTGGCGACCGGGAAACCAGCAACCCCTCGTTTTCTGAAGTCACTCTCACGAAATCAATGGACGTGGCATCGACACAGCTGTTTATGCAGGCTGTTGCGGGAAAAAGTCTGGGTAAGGCCGAAATCCACTTCCTCCAGACTGGCGGTGACAAAGTGAAGGGGCAGGTCTATCTGAAAATTGAACTGGAAGAAGTGCTCGTCAGTTCCTATTCGATGAGCAGTGGCGGAGAACGTCCGTCAGAGAGTATTTCTCTGAACTTCACCAAAATCTCCTACAACTACGACAAGTTCGATGGCGACAAGATCACCAAAGGCACGCCGCAGAAGTGGGACCTCGAGAAAAACGAATCCTACTAAGCGCAGCCTGAGAAACGCGACCTTCAGCGGGCGTTTGTGTCAACGACACAGCAGGCACATCCTCTGTGATGTGTCTGCTGTTGCCTTGCTCCTCCCGAATGCAGATTAACCAGCGTCACAACTCAGCATGACCGACGCAGACAGTGAACCCCGGCTGGAAAGAAGCTACGAATGTCAGCCTATGAATTGCTGCGTGAAGGGCGTCTTGAAGAAGCGTTGACAGAACTCAAAGACCAGATTCGCCGCGATGCCGCCAACCCAAAGCATCGTGTGTTCCTGTTTCAACTCCTCGCAGTCCGCGGGGACTGGCAGCGGGCGCTCACTCAGCTCAACACGGTCGCAGAACTTGATCCTCAGACCTCGGCCATGGCTCAGATGTATCGGACGGCTGTGGAGTGTGAAGCGCTGCGGTCAGAAGTCTTCCGGGGAAATCGTTCTCCGCTGATCCTGGGGGAACCTGAACCCTGGGTGGCCCTGCTGATTCAGGCGCTGGGCCATGTGGCAGCCGGCGAGTTCAATCAGGCTCGAAGACTGCAAATGGAGGCCTTCGATTTGGCTCCCGTGTCGGCGGGAACCATCGATGATCAACCCTTCGAATGGCTTGCCGATGCAGATTCCCGACTCGGACCTGTTCTCGAAGCTATCGTCAACGGCGCCTACTACTGGATCCCCTTTCATAGAATCCGACAAATCGATATCGAGCCGCCTGTTGACCTCCGGGATGTCGTCTGGACGGCCGCCCAGTTCACCTGGACGAATGGTGGCGAAATGGTCGGTTTGATCCCCACCAGGTACGTTGGCTCCGAACTCAATGCTGACAGTGCCATTCTTATGTCCCGAAAAACGGACTGGAATGACCTCGGCCAGGGATATTTCGTCGGTTCCGGTCAGAGAATGCTGACCACTGACACTGGAGATTTCTCCCTGATGGACGCGAGGAAGGTCCTGTTCCATCCCGTCAGCGAGGTGTCGTAACACCGAGTGTTCAAATTCCCGGAATCGACGACATATCATGCCCGGGTTCTCCCTGCCGTCTTGCCAGACCCGATAAGTGAGAAATCTCCATGGCTGAATTGACAACTCAGGATCGCCTGCAACCGTCGCTGCTGGATCGACTGATTGATCACGAACCGCAGCAGACACAGGAAAGCCGCGACAAACGGGTGCTGTCGCTTAAAAAACTGCGGGAAGCAGTCGTCAGGGACATAGGCTGGTTGTTGAATTCCAGCCATTACTCTCCTCAGCAGGATCTGGACAAGTACCCCAATGTCCGACAGTCGGTCCTCAATTTTGGAATGCCGGATCTGACTGGCAGGACAGTGCATGGACTTGATCTTACCCAAAAAGAACGAGAGTTAAAACAGACCCTGTGGGGCTTTGAGCCACGACTGATTCGAGAGACGCTGAAAGTGCAGATCAGGACATCCGACAAAAAAATGTGCCGCAATGCATTTTCAATCGAGATGGAAGGCCAGTTGTGGGCAGAACCGGCCCCACTGCAGCTCTACATGAAGACTGAAATAGATCTCGAATCGGGCGAAGTTAAGGTCGTGGACACGCAATGACAAATCGCTTTGTGGAAAACAGTTTTCGCCCCCCCCCAGCATAGATTTTTCACTGACCAACTGATTGAACGTTCTGTCAGATTTTCTCGCAACTGACAGATTGCTCAAGGCTGACCATGGATCCACGAATTCTTAAATACTATGAGCAGGAGCTGCAGTACCTTCGCGAGATGGGACGGGAGTTTGCTGCGGAATTTCCCAAAATTGCCGGCCGCCTCGGAATGGACGACCTTGCTGTCGCCGATCCTTACGTTGAACGTCTCCTGGAGGGCGTAGCGTTTCTGACAGCCCGGATCCAGCTCCGACAGAATGCCGAATTCTCTCGGTTCACACAGCATCTGCTGGAAATGGTCTACCCCCACTACCTCGCGCCGACCCCATCCATGGTGGTTGCAAGATTTCAGCCGGACCTGAATGAAGGCGAGCTCAGTCAGGGATTCGTACTTCCCAGAGGCACGGCTCTCACAAGCGTCCAGGGCAAAGGAGATCAGACGGGGTGTGAGTTTCGGACCGCACAGCCTGTGACTCTATGGCCGCTTGAATTAGAAAAAGCCGAGTATTTCACTCGGGATGCGCCCCTGATGAATCTCCCGGCGATCCCCGGTGTCAAAGCGGGCGTCCGACTGCGACTCAGAACCACTGCAGGGCTGACCTTTGACAAGCTCGCACTGGATTCGCTGTCCCTGTATCTTCCCGGACAGGATCAACGACGATTTCGTCTGTATGAACTCCTGCTGGGGACGGCGGTGGCCATAGTGGTTAGACCGGCCGATCTGGAGGCCGGGCCCCCAAAAGTGCTGGGACACACCAGCATTCGCCCTCTGGGATTTGACAGCTGTCAGGCCCTCCTGCCCACGCTTCACCGATCGTTTGAGGGATATCGTTTACTGGATGAGTACTTTGCCTTTCCGGATCGTTTTCTATTTGTTGAGCTGACGGGTTTGTCAGAAACGATACGCCAGTGTCGTGGAAATCAGCTCGACCTGATTGTACTTTTCAGTCGCCACGACCAGACGCTGGAGGGGGTCGTAACAAAGGAAAATTTCGCCCTGTCCTGCACGCCGGCAATCAATCTGTTTCCCAGACGCGCGGATCGCATCCATCTTTCAGAGGCCACTGAAGAGTACCAGGTAATCCCGGACCGCACCCGGCCCCTCGATTTTGAAGTGTACTCCATCACCAGGGTTGCCGGTCTCGGATCGTCCTCCGATGAAGAACAGCAGTTCTTTCCCTTCTATGCACAGAATGACTTAACTCGAATCGACGAGCACAAAACGTTCTACACCACAAATCGAGTGCCCCGCCTGCTGTCATCACGGCAGCAGCAGCAGGGACCCCGTTCCGGTTACATCGGCAGCGAAGTGTTTCTGACGCTTGTGGATGGCCTTGAAGGCCCCTGCCGGCAAAGTTTCCGTCAACTGAGCGTTGAAACGCTCTGCACCAACCGGGACCTCGCGCTGCAGATGCCGATCGGACGAGCTAACACGGACTTCTCACTCCAGATCAGCGCCCCAGTTCAGTCCGTCCGGATTCTCTGTGGACCAACCAGACCACGAACGTCACCAATTCATAATTCCGGAGAACTTTCCTGGAGGCTGATCAATCAGCTTTCCCTGAATTATCTGTCACTGATTGATAACAATCAAAAACAGGGAGCGGCCGCCCTGCGGGAACTGCTCGCGGTATATATCGCCGCGGTAGACCCCGCGGCCCTCAGGCAGATTGAGGCTGTGCATTCAGTGGCCTCCCGCCCCATTGTCCGCAGAATTCCGGCCGCGGGCCCGATTATGTACGGTCGGGGCGTCGAGATCTCACTCACATTGGACGAAGGTGGATTTGAGGGCAGTGGAGCGTTTCTGCTGGGAAGCGTCCTTGAAGAGTTCTTTGCCCGCTATGTTTCGATAAATTCCTTTACGGAGACGGTTCTTCACTCGCTCACTCGCGGAGAAATTGCTCGATGGCCTCTGAGGACGGGACGACGACACAGTCTGTAGTGCTGCAGCAGAAACTTCAGGCAGAGCCGTTCAAATACAGTTTTTTTCAGGCAGTGCGCCGACTGGAAGCGATTCATCGTGACCGGCCAGGGGTCGGACTGTCACGCAGCGCCGCTGATGACCCCTTCCGACTCTCGCAGGAACCATTCCTGGACTTTGCGCCTGCGACTCTCTCCGCGTTTTACGCTGCCCGAGATGACCGTCCCGCTCGCCTTGTCACCTGCTTCTTTGGATTACTCGGACCCAACGGACCGTTGCCGCTGCATTTGACAGAATTGGCCCGGGAACGCCAGTATAACTACGGCGATAAAACCCTGGCACGCTTCCTCGATATCTTCCATCATCGCCTCCTGTCGCTGTTTTACAGAGCCTGGGCAAGTGCTCAGCCTGCCGTACAACTCGATAAACCCGACACCGACAGATTCGCCGCCTTCATTGGATCACTCATCGGCATCGGGACCCCTGCACTCCGCAATCGTGACCAGTTCCCCGACAACGCCCGACGCTATTATGCCGGAACCCTCGCCCGTCAGACCCGCAATGCCGACGGACTTGCCGCCATGCTGGCCGAGTTCTTTCTGGTTCCCGTCGACATTCACGAATTCATCGGCCATTGGCTGGAACTGCCTCTGGAATGCTGCACGCAGCTTGGCCGCATACGCTCCGGCAGAAATCAGGCAGACGGGGCGATCATTGGCCAGCGAGTCTGGGACTGTCAGTCCCGCTTTCGAATCGTTGTCGGGCCCGTCGACTTTCAACACTATCAGCGTTTTCTTCCCGGCGGAGCCTCGCTTCCCAAAATGATTTCCGCTGTCAAAGCGTACATCGGTGACGAACTTGACTGGGACCTGCAGATCATCCTGAAACGCGACGAGAGACCATCGCTGCGATTAGGACGAGCGGGGCTGCTGGGACGCACCGCCTGGCTCACAGGATTCTCCAAACCCGGGGATGCTGATGATTTGATTTACCGCCCCCTTCACGCCGAAGACCCGTCCCGACAGCAGCAGCCGTAGTCCGAATTTACTTCCTGACCTCGCGATTCAACTCTCGATTTATCGTACCTCTCTGTGTCTGTGTTTCCTGCAGTCGCTTTTTGCGGCGTCGCCGCTTGAATTGGCAGTCTCATGAGTGAAATCAGTCGTGTGGCTTTGTTTGGTAAACTGAACAGTGTCGGATACAAGGCGATTGAAGGGGCGACCGTCTTTTGCAAATTACGCGGTAATCCTTATGTGGAACTGGTTCACTGGCTGCACCAACTGGTGCAGCAACCGGATTCCGACCTGCATCGAATCATCAAACACTTCGCGCTCGACCCCGCACGCCTCGCAAAAGAACTCACGGAAACCCTCGACAGACTGCCCCGCGGCGCCACCTCCATCTCCGACATCTCCTCGCACATCGAAGAATCGATTGAGCGTGGCTGGGTTTATGGTTCCCTGATGTTCGCAGAATCGCAGGTCCGCACCGGACACCTGATTGTCGGGATTCTCAGAACCACCAATCTCCGCAATGCTCTCCTGTCCGTCTCCAGAGAGTTCGCAAAAATCAAACTGGAAGCGCTGCAGGAGGATTTTCGCAAAATCACAAGCGGTTCACCGGAAGAATCACTGGGGGCCACCGACGGGTTCCAGGCAGGAGGTGGTGCTGCTCCTGGTGAAGCCAGTGGAGCCATGGCTCCTGCACAGATGGGCAAGCAGGAAGCCCTCAAAAAATTTACCACGGATCTCACCGAACAGGCCCGCGGGGGAAAGATGGACCCGATCGTCGGTCGTGACGATGAGATTCGCCAGGTGGTTGACATCCTGATGCGACGTCGTCAGAACAATCCGATCCTCGTCGGTGAGGCTGGCGTCGGTAAAACCGCCGTTGTGGAAGGATTTGCCCAACGCATTGCGCGCGGCGATGTGCCACCCTCCCTCAAAGATGTCCAGTTGCTGGTGCTGGATGTGGGACTGCTCCAGGCCGGGGCGAGTATGAAGGGTGAGTTTGAGCAGCGTTTGAGATCGGTGATCGAAGAAGTACAGGCAAGCCCGAAGCCGATCGTCCTGTTTGTTGACGAGACACACACACTTGTGGGTGCCGGCGGCGCAGCGGGAACCGGGGATGCGGCCAACCTGCTCAAGCCCGCGCTGGCCCGCGGCACCCTGCGAACCATCGGGGCCACAACCTTTGCTGAATACAAAAAGCACATTGAAAAGGACCCCGCTCTGACACGTCGCTTCCAAACGGTTCAAATCGATGAGCCGGATGAGCCGAGGGCGATCCTGATGATGCGCGGTGTCGCGTCCACCATGGAAAAACATCACCAGGTACAGATCCTCGACGAAGCGCTTGAAGCGGCTGTCAAGCTCAGCCATCGCTACATTCCGGCGAGGCAGTTGCCTGACAAAAGTGTCAGCCTGCTCGATACCGCCTGCGCTCGCGTGGCGGTCAGTTTGCACGCGACCCCAGCCGAGGTGGATGACAGTCGCAAACGGATCGAAGCCCTGGAAACCGAGCTGCAGATTATTGGCCGCGAAAAAGCGATCGGAATCAACACCGCTAAACGGGAGAGCGATGCCAGCGAACTGCTTGCTGTGGAGAAAATTCGACTGACAGAACTGGAAGGCCGCTGGAACGCCGAGCGTACCCTCGTCGATGAACTGCTGGAACTGCGTGCAAAACTCCGGGCTGGCATTCGCCCGGTGGAAGGAACGGGCAGCAACCTCGAAGCCGAGGCGGCGGTCGTGGCTGTGGCTGCGAATGCAGACACTGATCCGAAGATGGACGCGGATCACGAGGCCGAACGGCAGGCCCTGCTGGCTCAATTGATAGCCGTGCAGGAAAAATTGACCACGTTGCAGGGCGAGACTCCTCTGATTCTGCCGACCGTTGATTATCAGGCCGTGGCGTCGGTCGTCGGCGACTGGACGGGGATTCCGGTCGGCCGCATGGCTCGCAATGAGATCGAGACCATCCTGAAGGTCGCTGCATCACTCGCGCAGCGCGTGATCGGCCAGGATCATGCGATGGAAATGATCGCCAAGCGCATCCAGACATCGCGTGCCGGCCTGGACAACCCCAGCAAGCCGATCGGCGTGTTCATGCTGGCTGGCACATCGGGCGTCGGCAAGACCGAGACCGCCCTCGCACTGGCTGAGGCGCTGTACGGTGGCGAGCAGAACCTGATCACGATCAACATGAGCGAGTTCCAGGAAGCCCACACCGTCAGTACGCTGAAAGGCGCCCCTCCGGGCTACGTGGGTTATGGTGAAGGCGGAATCCTCACCGAAGCCGTCCGGCGCAAACCCTACAGCGTGGTCCTGCTGGACGAAGTGGAAAAGGCGCACTCAGATGTGCATGAGATGTTTTTTCAGGTCTTCGACAAAGGCTTCATGGAAGACGGCGAAGGTCGTTTCATCGACTTCAAAAACACTCTGATTCTGCTGACCACCAACGCCGGCACCGACCTGATTGCCAATCTCTGTAAAGATCCCGACCTGATGCCGGATCCGGAAGGGATGGCGAAAGCGCTGCGTCAGCCTCTGTTGAAAGTCTTCCCGCCAGCATTGCTCGGCCGGTTAGTCACGATCCCTTATTACCCGCTGAGCGACGAGATGCTTGGCAAGATCGTCAAACTGCAGCTCAACCGCATTAAGAAGCGGGTCGAGGCCCGCTACAAAATTCCGTTCGAGTACAGCGACGACGTGGTAAAATTGGTCGTGTCCCGTTGCACCGAGAGCGAATCGGGCGGTAGAATGATCGATGCGATCCTGACCAACACGATGTTACCCGACATCAGCCGCGAGTTCCTAGTTCGAATGATGGAAGGCAACTCAATCGCAGGCGTGAAAGTCGGAGTCGCTGACGGTCAGTTTGCATACACTTTCGAGTGATACCATGGCCGTTGATTTTGGACTAAAAGATCAGGAACGGTTCCTGACACCCTTTTTTCTTCCACTGCTGATTCTTTGTGTACTGTTGTTTATGGGCAGCGGCCCCCCGGGGAGGAATTGGTCTTTGTTTGCTTGCCAAATTTTCTCCAAATCGCCGCCTCTTTATCAATAATTCACTGTTCACATTTTTCGCAATTAACTTCAGGAACAACTCATGGCTGTTGATCAACAACGCAAGGACGGCATCATCACAATGGAGTATGGTGCATTCCTCCGCCAATTGTCGAGCGTGAAAGTATTTCAGCAGGAGACGTACGCATACAAAGGGCAGAACGTCACCTTTTACAAAGATGCGGCTGACGGAGAAGCCAGCCAAAAAGCTGCTTGTGGAAAGAAGGCCGTACGTACAATTGCGGACAAGGACTTTAATATCCCGAACGGCCTAAGAATCTACTGCACTTCAGCCTATGAGGCACAGAACCGAGCGTTTAATAAGGATCCTGCCTGGAACGACATAGCATATATCATCCTGGGAACGACGGCGCTCAACGGAGGAAGACTTGACGCGACCTCCAATATGAATATCCCCGGCTTTGTGAAGGGAGATATTACGTGCATCCACGAGATCGGTCATATATTGCATGCACACGCTCGTGGCGATGATTTTCACGATGCTGATGCCAACCTCACGGGCGCAGCGAATACCGCCGCTCAAGTCAGCGGTTACGCCGGGCAAAACAAGAAGGAATTCGTTGCAGAAGTCTTCGCAGGTCTTATGATCGGCCGAGTGTTCCCAAATGCAGTCATCGAAGAATACATGGGATACGGTGGGCCACACTGAACTTATGGGTCTTCCGCAGAATCTGTGGGTAAAATCTGCTAATTGGCAATCGCTTCTGTGGTGGAGAGTGAGCAGCCCGGTGGACGTTGAGTTTATCGCATTGGGCTCAATCCCGAAGCGAGAGGCTGTCGGTCAGGACTTCCCTGGTTTCTGATTCGGACGGTCATTGTGCATGAAATGACGCCAACTCAAGATCGACAGAGGAGGCCAACTGGCTCTTTCGCCGTTGCACAGTCCTGATTTGCGATGGCGATTGTCAGTTCCGGCCAGAAAGTGAGCCAGAATTCCGGAGCCAGTTGAGGCGGAACGGACCTGCCGAATCGGTTAGGAAGTGATTCATAACTGGCCCATGCGAATTCGATCGTCACATTCAAAATGGCTCGTTTGTCAGGAAATCCAGTGCTTTCCGAAGTCAGACCAGATTACTAATTGTTCGGCGACAATTGGAAGTGCGGTTCGTGAAAAGCAATTGTCGCTAAACAACTAATCGATTTTCACCCACAGATTCTGCGGACGAGCCGAACTTTGAAACGCCACTCAAAGTAATATCCGTTCAATTCTTAGAAGGCCGAAGAAGATCTCCCAGCGAGACAAATTTCGAACAATTCCACGAGGATCTGTTCGTCTAGCGATTCCGCCTTCCCAATAGCGACTATTCGACTGCGCCGGTCGCTCTCTCCCCACGGTTTTCCGTGGGACAGTTCCATTCGCTTTCCAACGATGTTCAGCGCTACCATTCTGTCTGGGTTATCGATGCTATAGATCACGCCCTTGCAACGATACACGACAGAAGGAAGTTTCAGTGCGACCATTTCCCTGAGAATTACCAGATCGAATTGTTCAGAACTCGTGTAGTACCAAGTATCAAATAGCTCTTTATGGTTGATTCTCCCAAGCTGAAAATCGTCATGGGGAGTGGTGCGTCGCTGCAAAAGGGCTTGTTCATATCTTCCTGTTGACAGGAGAATTTCTGGTGAAACTTCGCTGTAACTCGTCTCAATAATCCGAGGGAAGTGAACGCAATCTGAAATCCACTTTCGCACATGGTCTCGGCATCGAGTATCTATTAGATCCATCTTATTGAGGATGATGAGGTCAGCTGTTACAACTTGCATTCTCTTTAAATGCCTGATCTCTTCATTTTCTGCCTCGACAAGAATGTTTTTGGCATCGACAACGCAAATTATACTTTCCATTCTGATCGTTGTACCCAATCCAGGATGCCAGACACTGAATGCCAGCCGACTGGGATCTACAACTCCACTGGCTTCAATAAAGATGTGCTCCGGCTGGCCGGGTAGTGCAAGTACCTTATCGATTGCCGCTACTAAGTCTTCTTGAATTGAACAGCATATACAGCCGTTTGTAAGACTAATCACATCGTCTTCGACGTCCACGATCAATTCTGCGTCGATATTGACCGCACCGAAGTCATTCACGAGGACTCCAACCTTAAGTCCATGATTGATTTTCAGTATCCGGTTTAAGAGCGTTGTTTTTCCGGCACCAAGGAATCCAGTAAGTACTGTTACGGGCACCGGCGCGACACTTGAACTCTTCATCATGTTTTCCTTGAAATTGTTCAGAGAGACTCTTCTGTGAACATCTCTTTCAGGGTTCAGGGTTTCGGCAATCCGTAGCGAACACATGCTTGAGTGCAGGCTGAAAGAGTGGCGTTTTGGGAAAAGAGTTTGGTTGTGTAAGACCATGACCATCTGATCCCCAAAGGAACGCCCCATAAAGGACAGTACCCGAAAAACCAAAGATGAAACAGTCTGAATGAATCCGAAGGTGGTTCAATGCTACTGGGAGGAAAAGGTAGCTGTCCATTGTGCGAAAAGTGGTGCTGACAGGAAATGGAGAGTTGTTGTAGAGTTTGTGGATGGAACGGATTCCATCGGACAACCTGAATCATGATGAGCTGCAGAAGTTGGTTCTTCAGTTGCAGAAGCAACTGGCGTCGCAGGCAAAGCTGATCGAGCGGCAGGCGAAGCGGATCGAGGAGCTGGAGAGTGAGCTGAAAGAGTTGCGGAAGAAGAATCCGACGCTGCGGCTGGAAGAGGCGTATTCGGTGAAGGCGGAGGAGAAACGTCGTGAAGACGCTCAGCAGTCCGGAAAGCCGAAAAAGAAGAAGCAGAAGTCCAAACGACGCGGACGAATTACCACCGCCGAGAAACTGGCGGCGGCGACTCAGGAAGAAAATGTCTGCCCTGCCGAGTATTTGCTGCAGGAATGCACGTGGCGATATTCGCGAGTCGCATGGCGAATCATCGAAGGTCAGGCGGTGCTGGTCGCTTATCACATTTATGCCGGACCCGATGGGCGAGTTCCGCAGATTCCGGGTGTTCCGAAGCGTGGCGAGTTTGGCATGGAAATTATCACCTCCCTGGCCTGGCAGCATTACATCGCCGGCTTGTCGCTTGACACGGTCATCGGGGAATTCGAGTTCTACTGGAATCTGACGCTGCGGAAGTCTCAGGCCGATCGTATGCTGAATCGCCTGGCGAAGGAATGGCTGCCGGAGTTCGACGCACTCTGCCAGTTGCTCGCCGTGTCGGCGGTCGTGTACGCCGACGAAACGAGTTGGAGCATCAATTCGGTGTGGGCCTTTCTTTCGGAACATTCTCGCATCACGGTCTTCGGCTGTCACAAGGACGGCGAGACGCTGGCAGTGCTGCTGAAGAAGGAGGAGTTCAAGGGCATTCTCGTGAGCGATGATGCGGCCGTGTATCAGGGTTTCAGTCTCGCTCAGAAATGCTGGGCGCATCTGCTTCGCAAAGCGATTCGTCTGACGCTGCTGAAGCCTGACCGCCCGCAGTACAAGGAATTTCTTGATGCGTTGCTGGAGATCTATCGCAAAGGCAAGGCAATCGCCTCCGACAAGCGACTGACCGAAGCCAGCCGTTGTGCTCGAGTGGAACAGCTTGTCGATGCTGTCTGTGACTGCACGGGCGCTCGCTTTGCGGACGAGACGAAACCGACGGATGAAGCGGAAAAGGACTTTTTTTTCGATCTGACTCATGAGATCGTTCGGCTGATGTCAGACGATGAGCTGTTCACGTTTGTGATTCATCCCGAAGCAGACGGCACGAACAACATCAGCGAACGACAGCTTCGCGATCCGGCCCAGGATCGTGCGACCGGTCAGACGAACAAAACAGAACGCGGCGCCCGGCGTCGCACGGTGATCACCAGCGTGCTGGATTCCCTGCGGGCGCATGTGCCAAAGCTCACTCTGAAGACGGCTCTGGAAGAACTCAATCGCTGGCAACAGACGGGCATCAGCTGCTTCCGCCGACTGGTAAATAAACTCAAACTTCCCGCGTTGAACCTGCCAGACAAGATTCAATCGCCGCTGGAACTTCTGGTGCCGCTGAACGACACCGGATAATCCCCTCAGCCTCACGCCGCTCGCCGCCGCCAACCGTGACACGAGTTGCCAACCGCTGCCGACCGCAGGCCAACGCCTGCACGCCCACGACAGCAGCCACACGAGTCGAACGCACCTTCTCGACTCGTTTCTCCCCAACGATGCGAAATCTCATCGAACACTTCACGCTGCGCACAATGGACAGCTACCATTTCCGCTGACAAACTCGCGGTGACGCGGAGTTCGTTAACCAAAGCACTGATTCTGCCCCGCTGCGTGAACTATCCGCAGTTTGAGCAAAAGCACATGGAGTTGATTCGTAAATTGCCGCACAAATATCATTCTCAGGGAACTGATCCAGGTCGCTGAAACCCCGAAACTGAGGGACTCTTATCCCGGTATGATGGCCAACTTGCCTGCTGTACGCGTAACTTCCCAGCGCTAATCCCAGGGATATGGCCCGTCGATTTCAGCTCGTTCCGAAATCCTGTAGTATGTTTCACTGCGCTGAATAAATACAAAGATTGGCAGCCGAGGTTTTCCCCGGGCAATTGCAAGATGGCGTGCCTGCGCGAACAGAAGTCTGCAGGCATCACTGCAGAACTCCAGAGTGACCTCAAATTCGAGTTGAAGTACATTGTCGCGACACAACTCGTTATCGCACTCGGCATGATTCAGATTCCACCATTGAGGTTCGGCATGCCGAGGCTGCGGCGCTCGCAGTTGAGCGATCGTACGACTTCCAACTTCGATCCCATTGGATTCGCCCGAGCGCATGCTGAACAGCACACACCACACGCCCCCGGTATGCAGGCTCGATTTTTTAACCGCTCGTTTGCGGCCCGATGGTCCTGGCATTGCGGAACCTCTTTGCAATCTGGCCGTTCACTTTATTCGAACTAAGCCACGACACTTGCAGGATGTCTTCTGGAACGCGGATGTGAGGGACCAGGTTTTTTGAAAAATACATTACAGCTCGCCCCATTCCCTGCAGGCCGGATCGAGAGGATTGACGTTTCTCCACTTTGACGAATCAATTCGCATTTCAAGATCGTCCATGGAATGCAGGCCTTTCCCCCAGAACCGCGTCACTGGGCCGTAGTGCGAGCCCCAGGCGCTGACGGGGTCCAGGACATTGCGGAAGTTCCGCCCGGTCTCCACCTTCTGTTTCGCGAACAGAGAATTCTTAAACGTTCCCTTGATCGAGTTTATGGCATCACCTGGCGACCACAAAAACGCCACCTTTGCAGTTTGGATCGCATTCCACATACCAGGCGCGTTAAAGCTCACAAAGGGAGCCCCCGTCCAGTGACCAATCAATTGGGCCAGACCTCCACCCAGCGAATGTCCGACGAGGGAGATCGAGTAGTCCGGATACGCTTCGCCCGTGCGTTTGAACAGTCGCAGGGCGGCACTGCTGTATTGCGGCAGCATGCCAACCAGGCTTCCGATGCCGATTTGTAAATCTGCCAGCAGATCACCACCTTTTTGGGGAACCGTGCCCTGAAACGCCACCACAACTTCCTGCAATTCGCGGCTGACATAGACGCAGCCTTTGAAATCCGTATTTGTTGCGCCCCAGTTCATACCCTCACTGAAACGCCGAGTTTCAAAGTTTTCCACACTGTAATCTTCTGTTTCGGCACCTTGCTTTAAGTTGTAGACTCGATTAGCCATCCTGGCATACTGAATCGAAGTTATCCTGCCCATGTGAATTCTCTTTCGGTGAAAGAAAAAATCTGCCTGCTGCCGTGGACCAGTGCGGACAATTTGTCCGAAAGTGAGATGCGAACAACTGAATTGCGGCCGCCTGTCAGTACCCCCAGCGCGGACGCGGTTCAGAACAGACCTGCAGAACGAGATCGAGGCGTGGTTGTCCGAATCAACACACGGAAAAAGATGCTCTGACGAGTGTGGAATATCTTCCCACCTGCAACAGGTTACGGAAAACAATGCAGAATGGGAAGGCAACCACTGCTGCAATATCTTTCACACTGCGGACTCTCTGCCGATTGCGAACCGGCGTGACGCTCAGTGGCGAATGTCAGACCTTTCCGACAATGACATTGGACGTGAGGATTTGAATTCGCAACCCCCAAACACTGCCGCCAGGAAGCAGGACGCGTTCGCCACTCACCACGGTCGCCGCCGAAGAGATCACTGTGTCCTCGGTGCCATTGTTTTAGCCTGAGGTTGAAGAAGGCGAGCAGACCCTGTCAAGAGCCCCATGGGTTCGCTACACTCCCACAATCCGCCTGCATGGCGTGCTTGCGATTTTGTTTGATGCAAACAGTCATTGAACTTCAGACCCGGCAGGCCTTTCGTCCGGATGATTTCGGATTTTTCACGGCC
>Ga0209990_10001516_pt1 | contig 19637 bp, 14 predicted proteins | sample NOAtaG_6_FD_187304 | JGI IMG/M metagenome (GOLD analysis project Ga0209990, IMG submission 187304) | Freshwater lake microbial communities from Lake Erie, under a cyanobacterial bloom - NOAA_Erie_Diel5S_2200h metaG (SPAdes) (version 2) | ecosystem: Environmental > Aquatic > Freshwater > Lake ...
CAGGTTGGGCGACATGGCCATGGTCTCGTCGAGCGTGAAGCGGGCCGGCAGGTCCTTGACCTGGACCGAGGTCAGGGCCAGCGGCATGCGCGAGCCTTCGGCCGGCCGCGCGAAGATGAATACGCGGTCGTTCGGGCCCGCCTTGCCCTTGAGGTCGCCGCCGATCTCGATGGTGCCGCCGACGCTCGCCTTGCCGGCGGCGGCTGCCGACGCGGGCGCGCCGCCCTTGCCGGCCTCGCTGGCAGCGGCGCCGGGCGCCCTGGAGACCAGCGGCGGATGGTCGGGCGGCAAGCTGGAGGTGCCGGGCGCCGAGTTCTGCGCCACCGGCGCCGGCGGCATCTTGCCGGCCACGCGGGCGTCGGCAATGCTGCGGGCAATCTGCTGCGCGATCGGCGCGTCGGGCGGCAGCGTGGTCTGCAGCCGCTCCCAGTAATCGACCGCCGCCTGGAAGTCGCGGCGCTCGAACGCCTCGGTGCCGGCCATCGCCAGCGCCTTCCACTGGGTCGGGTCGAGCTTGAGCGCCTTGGCGATCAGCGCCATCGGCTCGCCGGCCAGCTGGCGGCCGCGCGCCATGGCGAGCGAGTCGGCGTAGTCGGCCAGGATGTCGGCGTTGTCGGGGACGAGCTTGACCAGCTTGCCGTAGGCGTCCGCGGCCTCGCCGAACCGGCCCATCGAGTAGTAGGTGCGGGCCAGCGTGGCCCAGCCGTTGGCGTTGTCGGGCTCCCGGGCAAGCCGCTCCTTGAGCGAGCCGAGCATCTTCTCGATCTGCTCGGGTGCCATCGCATGGCCGTCGTCGGCGGCCTGCACCCGCGCCGAGCCGAACGCCTGCGGATCGCCCAGACGCGCGTAGATCAGCGCCGAGCCGATCGGCAGCACCAGCGCCAGCGTGACGGCGGCTGCCTGCACCGCGCCCTTGTGGCGCACGCCGGCGGCCGGCTGGCCGGCCTGCACTTCCTCGAGCACGCGCCGCTCGAGCTCGGCCTTGGCCTCGGCATAGTGCGCGTCGGACACGGAGCCGCGCCGATGATCGTTCTCGAGTTCGGCGAGCTGGTCCTTGAGGATGCCCAGGTTGGCGCTGGCGCGGTCGATGTCGCCGCCCGCGCGGTTGCGCAGCAGCGGCAGCAGGACGAAGGCCATGGCGAGCGCGACCAGCGCGATCGCCAGGGCGATGAAGGTGATCATGTATTCCGCTCCCCGGCGAGCATCGCGGCAGCGCGCGCCCGCTCCTCATCCGACAGCGGCGCCGGCGCGACCACCGCCTTGCGCGCGGCCACCACGCGCCACGCCACCAGGGCGCCGACCAGCAGCAGCGCAAACGGCCCGAACCACAGCAGCAGGGTGGTGCCCTTCAGCGGCGGGCTGTAGAGCACGAAATCACCGTAGCGCTGGGTCATGAAGTCGATGATCTGCGAATCGCTCCTGCCGGCGGCGATCTGCTCACGCACCTGGCGGCGCAGGTCGACCGCGAGGTCGGCATTGGACTCCGCGATGCTCTGGTTCTGGCACACCAGGCAGCGCAGCTGCAGCGCCAGCTCGTGCTCGCGCTGCGCCGACACCGGGTCGTTCTCGGTGGGCTTGGCGGTGGTGGTGAAGCCCTGCGGCGGCGCCTTGGCCGGCGCGCCGCCCTGCGCGTGAGCCGCCGCCGCCAGCAGCAGCGCTGCGAGCACGCAAACGAGTCGGTTGAACCGGTTCATGGTTGCTTCTGCAGTTCACGCACCAGCGGAATGATCTTCTTCTGCATCGCCTCGGGCGTGACCGGGCCGATGTGCTTGTGCCGGATCACGCCCTGCTTGTCGATGACGAAGGTCTCGGGCACGCCATACACGCCGAAGTCGATGCCCAGGCGGCCGTCGGCGTCGACCACCGTCAGCTTGTAGGGGTCGCCCAGCTCGTTGAGCCACTTCAGGGCATTGCCCGGCTGGTCCTTGTAGTTCATGCCGACGATCGGCACCAGCTTCTGCGCGGCCAGGTCGTTGAACAGCGGATGCTCCTGGCGGCACGGCCCGCACCACGACGCCCAGACGTTGAAGATCCACACCTGCCCCAGCAGGTCCTTGCTGGAAAACTGCACGTCGCCCCGATGCAGCAGGGGCCGCTCGAACACCGGCGCCGGCTTGCCGATCAGCGGGCTGGGCACCTCGCGCGGATTTAGCCACAGCCCCTTGAACAGGAACACCGACAGGCCGATGAACGCGGCCAGCGGCAGCAGGAACAGCGCGACCCGCTTCATCGTCGACGACTTGGCGGCCTCGGCGGCAACGGCACTCATCGCACCCGCCTGCCGGTTCAGGCCGCCGCCGGACGCGCCCCGTCGGCGGCCGCGGGAACCATCTCGTCCTTGCGGGCCAGCACGCGGTAGCGGCGGTCGAAGGCGGCCAGGAAACCGCCAAACGCCATCAGCGCGCAGCCGCCCCAGATCCAGGTCACGAAGGGCTTGTAGTACACGCGCAGCGTCCAGCCGCCCTTGTCGTCGACCTGCTCGCCGAGCGACACGTAGACGTCGCCGATCAGGCTGGTGCGGATCGACGCCTCGGTCATCGGCATCTGGCTCTGCGCGAAGTAGACGCGCTTTTCGGGCTTGAGGTCGTCGATCTTGCGCTCGCCCTTGAACAGCGTGACGTCGCCCTGCGCAGCCACGTAGTTGGGGCCGCGCACTTCCCGCACGCCGTTGAACTTGAACGTGTACTCGTCGACCTTGACGGTGTCGCCAATGGCCATCTTCACGTCGCGCTCGACTTCGTAGCCACGCACCGAGGTCACGCCGACGATGAACACCGCCACCCCCAGGTGCGCGACCACCATGCCCCACCAGGCGCGCGGCTGGCTGCCCAGGCGCGCCAGCAGGCTGCCCGGTGCATGGCGGATCTGGTGGCGGACGATCTCGACCGTGGCCACCACGATCCATGCGGCCATCCAGTAGCCGAAGGCGGCCATCGGCGACCACGGCATCTGGCGGTCGGCGCTCGGCAGGAAGGGCAGCGTCAGCCCCAGCACCAGCGAGATCATCAGCGCCCACTTGAGCCGGGTGATGAGGTCCGGCAGGCTGGCGCCCTTCCAGCGGGCCAGCGGACCGATGCCCATCAGGAACACCAGCGGCGCCATGATCGGCACGAACACCGTGTCGAAGTACGGCGGACCGACCGAGATCTTGCCGAGGTTGAGCGCGTCGAGGAACAGCGGATACAGCGTGCCCAGCATCACCGCGCCGCAGGCCACCGCCAGCAGGATGTTGTTGCCCAGGAGCAGCGACTCGCGCGACACGGCGTCGAAGCGGCCGCCGATGCCCACCTTGGGCGCGCGGTAGGCAAACAGCGCCAGCGACGAGCCGATCACCACCACCAGGAAGGCGAGGATGAACACGCCGCGCTGCGGGTCGGTGGCAAACGCATGCACGCTGGTCAGCACGCCCGAGCGCACGAGGAAGGTGCCCAGCAGCGACAGCGAGAAGGCAAAGATCGCCAGCAGCACGGTCCAGGCCTTGAAGGTGCCGCGCTTCTCGGTGACCGCCAGCGAATGGATCAGTGCGGTGCCGACCAGCCAGGGCATGAAGGAGGCGTTCTCGACCGGGTCCCAGAACCACCAGCCGCCCCAGCCCAGCTCGTAATAGGCCCACCAGGAGCCCAGTGCGATGCCCAGCGTGAGGAAGCACCAGGCCACCGTGACCCAGGGCCGCGACCAGCGCGCCCAGGCTGCGTCGAGCCGGCCGCCGAGCAGCGCGGCGATCGCGAAGGCGAAGGCCACCGAGAAGCCGACGTAGCCCATGTAGAGCAGCGGCGGGTGGAACACCATGCCCGGGTCCTGCAGCAGCGGGTTCAGGTCGCGCCCCTCGGCCGCCGGCGGGAACAGGCGGTCGAACGGGTCGGAGGTGGCGATCATGAAGAGGATGAAGCCCACTGCCACCAGGCCCATCACGCCGAGCACGCGCGCCGCCATCTCCTGCGGCAGATGGCGGCTGAACACCGCCACCGCGAAGCCCCAGCCCGCCAGCATCAGCACCCACAGCAGCAGCGAGCCCTCATGCGAGCCCCAGGAGGCCGCAACCTTGTACCAGAAGGGCAGCAGCGTGTTGGAGTTCTGCGCGACGTTGACCACCGTGAAGTCGTCGTGCACGAACGACCACACCAGGCAGAACCAGGCAAAGGCCACGAACACGAACTGGCCGATGGCCACCGGTCGCGCCACCGCCATCCACTCGCGCACGCCCTTGTGGGCGCCGGCGATGCCGAGCGCGCCCTGCGCGAGCGCCAGCAGCAGGGCGAGGACCATCGCAAAGTGGCCAAGTTCAGGAATCATGGGAGTCGGTCCGGGGAGATGGCGTGGTCAGTGCGTTGCGGGTGCCCGTGGCGCGCCGCTCGGTTCAGTGGTTCGCTTCACTTGTAGGCGGCAGGCTTGCCGCCGTAGGTGTCGCCGCCCTTCATGCTCTGGGCGGCCTTGTGGGCCTGCTCGACCGCATGGGCCGCCTCGGGCGGCATGTAGTTCTCGTCGTGCTTGGCCAGCACCTCGCTGGCGCGGAACACCCCGTCGGTGCCCAGCTTGCCGTTGGCCACCACACCCTGGCCCTCGCGGAACAGGTCGGGCAGGATGCCCTGGTAGCTGACGTTGACGGTGTGCGCGGTGTCGGTGACGCGGAAGCTCACCATGATGCCGTCGCGCTTGACGCTGCCCTGCTCGACCACGCCGCCGATGCGGAAAGTGCGGTCCTTCGGCGCCTTGGCCGCCGCCACGTCCGACGGCGAGAAGAAGAACACCAGGTTGTCGTTGAAGGCGTTCAGCAGCAGCGTGGTGCACACACCCAGCACCGCGACCCCGCCGGCGATCAGCGCCATGCGCTTGTGACGTGGCTTCATCAGGACCTCCCCTGCGCTGCGACCGCACGCTGGGCCGCCAGTTGCGACTCGCGCGCCACCTCGGCGAGCGCGCGCCGGCGCCGGGCGCGGCCCATGACGAGCTCCGCCACCACGATCGCCACACACATACCGTACGAACTCCAGACGAAGAAGCCGTAGCCACCCATCTCGAGAAAATTCTCCAGCGAACCCCACTGCATGACCGGCTCCCCTAGGCTTTGCCCGCGGCCACCATCTCGGCGACCCACTGCGCGCGCTTCTCGCGCTCCAGGATCAGCACGCGGGCGCGGTACAGCGCGATCGCGATGCAGTACATCCAGAACGCGAACACCATGATCATCATCGCGGTCAGCATGACGGTGGCCATGGTCGAGCCGCCGGGCTTGACGCTGGCGCCCTGGTGCAGCGTGTTCCACCACTGGACCGAGAAATAGATGATCGGCACGTTGACCACGCCCACCAGCGCCAGCACGGCGCTGGCCTTGTCGGCGCGGCGCGTGTCGTCGATGGCCGCCTGCAGGCCGATGTAACCGAGGTACAGGAACAGCAGGATCAGCGTCGAGGTCAGGCGCGCGTCCCACACCCAATAGGTGCCCCAGGTCGGGCGGCCCCAGAAGGCGCCGGTCCACAACGCGATGAAGGCCATCAGCGCGCCGGTGGGCGCCAGGCTGTGCGCCATGATCATCGACAGGCGGGTGTTGAACGCCAGGCCGATGGCCGCCCAGAAGGCCATCACCAGGTACAGGAACATCGCCATCCACGCCGTTGGTACGTGGATAAAGATGATCCGGTACGAGTCGCCCTGCTGAAAGTCGGTCGGGGCAACGAAGAAGCCCATGTACAGACCGATGGCGGCCAGCACCGTGGCCAGCACGGCAAACAGCGGCACCAGCTTGCCCGCGAGCGGGTAAAAGAGGTGCGGCGCCGCATAGCGGAACAGGCTGAAGCCGCCCCCCTCGGAGGCCGGACGCGTGGCAACGGTGTTCATTGGCGCTTCTTGTGATCGGGCCCTGGGGGTCCCGGAACCGGTGGCGCTCCCCGCGCCCGGCCGGCGATTGATCTGGTCTGACCGCGACTGTAACCAGTCACGTAACGCGACCTTTGACCGCGATCATTCCATAGAAATCCGCAGCGCCGCGGCGATTGCCCATGGGGCCAGTACGGTCGCGCCCAGGCTCAGGGCGCCCAGGACCAGCAGATGGCCCTGCGCCGACAGGCCGCCGGCCACCGCCTCGACGCCGCCAGCACCAAAAATGAGCACCGGCACGTACAGGGGCAGCACGAGCAGGGTAATGAGCACGCCGCCGCCGCGCAGACCCAGGGTCAGGGCGGCGCCGACCGCGCCGATCAGCGACAGGGCGGGGGTGCCCAGCAGCAGCGAGACCATCAGGATGCCGATCGCATCGGCAGGCAGGCTGAACATGACGCCCAGCAACCACGCCATGAGGGTGATCGGCAGGCCGGTCACGAGCCAGTGCGCCAGGCACTTGGCCATCACGATCAGCGGCAGCGGCTCGCCGGTCAGCAGCATCTGCTCGAGCGTGCCGTCGGCATAGTCGTTGGCGAACAGCCGGTTCAGCGACAGGATGGCCGCCAGCAGCGCCGCCACCCAGATCACCCCGGGGGCGATGCGCCGCAGCGTCTCCAGCTCCGGGCCCACGCCCAGCGGCACCATGGTGACCACCACCAGGAAGAACAGCAGGGTGTTGAACACGTCGGCGCGCTGGCGCAGCGCCAGCAGCAGGTCGCGCCGCAGGACGGTGGCGAGCGTCATGCCCCGCCTTCCCCGGCGCCGGCCGCGCCATCGTCCGGCAGCGGCTCCAGGCCGCACGGCGGCGCGCCGAGGTCGAGCTTGCGCACGCGGCCGGGCACGGGCACGTCCTGGTGGGTGGTCAGCACCACCACGCCGCCGCGCCCCAGATGGTCGCCGATGCGCTGCGCCAGGTTGGCCACGCCGCGTACGTCGAGCGCGGTGAACGGCTCATCGAGGATCCACAGCGGCGCATCCTGCGCAAGGTACAGGCGCGCCAGCGCCACGCGGCGCTTCTGCCCCTGCGACAGCTTGCGGGCCGCCAGGTCCTCGAACCCGGCCAGACCCACCTGCGCCAGCGCCGCGCGCGCCTGCTCGCGCGTGCGGGCGCGGCCCGCCAGCCCGGCGGCAAAGAACACGTTCTCCTCGGCCGACAGGTCGTCCTTCACGCCGTTGAGGTGGCCGACGTAGGCGAGTTCGTGCCAGTAGTCCTCGCGCAGCTTGCGGATCGACGCGCCGCGCCAGCGCACCTCGCCGGCAGCCGGCAGCAGCAGGCCGCACAGGATGCGTTGCAGGCTGGTCTTGCCGGCGCCGTTGGCCCCGGCCACGTGCAGGCAGGTACCCGCCTCGGCGCGGAAGCTCAGGCCGCTGAACAGCAATCGGTCCCCGCGCTGGCACTCGAGGTCGATGGCTTCAAGCATCAGCGGGGCATGGGGGCAGGCAGGCGGGGCAATGCGGCGGCGGCCGCAGGGCCGGCGGCGGCGTACAAGGGTAAGCGAGGCGGCAGGGGATCACAAGTTGACGCGCCCTGCCCGCACCGGGCCGGCGAAGGGCGGCGCAGGCGAGGCGGGCGGAGCGGGGCTGGGCGGGGCCCGCGTCCCGCCACCGGCTCAGCGGAACGAGTAGCTGTAGGTCAGGCCGACGAAGGTCACGTTCTGGCTGGGCTGCAGCACGACCGTGGTGTTGTCGCCGAACACGAACGGCACGCCGTTGTAGCCCCAGGTCCAGTCGTTGAACGTGGCGCGGTAGAACAGGCCGTCCAGGCGCAGGCTCGACTTCTCGCTCAGCGCGTACCGGCCGAACAGGCGCAGCTCGGTGCGGCGGAACACGATGTCGGGCAGGCCCCCGGTGGCCGCCAGCAGCAGCGCCGAGTTGTTGCTCGCGCCGGCGTCGAGCGACTGCGCGTACACGCTGCGGTCGTCGATGAAGGCCAGGCCGCCGCCGAGGTCGAACTTCTCGGACAGCTTGCCGTTGACGTTGAGGCCCGCGGTGGCGTTCTTGTTGTCGTAGGCCAGCGCGTAGCCCTCGGGCCGCACCTGGTTGAGCTTCTGCACCGCCTGCGCGTAGTACGCGCTCAGCGACCAGTCGTCGTTGATCGCGTAGGTGGCATCGATGCTGTACAGCTCCAGCCGCGCGCTGCGCAGCGAGTAGCCGCTCGGCGTGTCGAAGCGGTCCTTGCCGGTCTCCACGGCCAGTTGCACGCCGAGCGCATCGGTCGCCTGCCAGCTGCCGAACAGCTTGACCTTGTCGCGACGGCGATCCGCCAGGTGCGGTGAGAACACCGCAGTGGCCGGCAACTGGGTCACCGGATCGGCCACGCCGGTGGCGCCGCTGAACGGGTTGGGCCGCAGCCAGGCCGAGCCGTCGCGCTCGCTCGTGTGGTAGCTGATGGCGCCGGCGAAGGTCTCGGTGAGCTGGCGGCGCAGCTCCACGCGCATGCCGATCTCCTCGGTCTCCTCGCGCAGTGCGCTGACGCCGCTGACCTGGCTGCTGGCGGCCAGACGGCTGCGGTCGATGAAGTCGTAGTCCGCGCCCAGCGTGCCGAGCAGTTGCTGCGGCAACTGGTAGGTGGCGCTGGCCTTGCCGCGCACCCGGGTCTGCGAGTAGTTGCGGTTGGTGTAGGCCGTGCCGCCCTCGACGTTGTAGCGCGCCAGCGGCGTCTTGTCGTCGCGCTCCTCCAGCCGCCAGTCGGCCGCCAGCGACAGCTTGGGCAGCGGCCGCGAACTCAGGCCGAGCGCGACCATCGAGGTGTCGACGCGGCCGTTGAGCGAGGTCACGCCGGCCGGCGCGGCCGCCAGGCCGGCCTGTGCGAACGACTGGTCCTGGCGCGCGCTCTGCCAGGCCAGGCGGAAGTTGGCGCGCGTGCTGGCCGAGACGGCATAGTTGCCGGTGACGTCGAACTGGTGCGCCTGGTTGTCCGGCGGCAGCGCGATCGGGCTGGCGAGGATCGACCGCAAGCCGGCGGCCAGCGGAAGGCTCGCGCCGAGCGGGTTGCCGAGCGCATCCGGGATCACCGGATTCAGCGTGCCGATGTTGTTGGTGTAGAGCGAGCCGTAGTAGCCGCCGCTCACGAACAGGCGCTGGCCCGCGTAGCTGACGCGCGCCTCGGCGCGCGTGTGGTTGGAGTCGATCGGCTCGGGCAGCAGCAGCACCGCCGAGCCGGTGGCCGTCGCGGTGGTGGCCCCGCAGGCAAACGCCACCGCTGACGGGCAGGCGAAGCCGGTGCCGAACAGGCGTGAGCCTTCCTTGTTTTCGCTGTGCGCGCTGAAGTCCACCGTCCAGGCTGGACCGAAGGCCTTGCTCAGGCCGGCCCCGAGGCCGCGCCGCTTGGTCTCCAGATCGAAGTTCAGGCCGCGGCCGGGACCGCCCGGCAGGTAGTTGACCACCGGCGCCGCGCTGCCGAAGCCCGCCATGCCGCTGTTGACGGTGTAGGGGTCGCGCCGCACCAGTTCGCCGTAGTCCAGCCGCAGGCCCCAGTTGCCCTGCCGCACCCACGCCAGGCTCAGCTCGCGCGTGCCCAGCAGCAGGTTGCTGCCGCTGAACTCGGCACGCAACGCGCTGGCCGCATTGATGCGCGAGTAGCCGAAGCCGAGCAGGCCGTAGAAATCATCGTCGCGCAGCCCGTTGTACTGGCCGAACAGGGCGCGGTCGGCCGGATCGCCGGTGACGGCAGCCGCGCCGGCGCTCACGGTCAGTTCGACGTCGTCGCCCTCGGCGGCGTAGGCATTGCAGGCGGCCAGCACGGCGAGCGCCAGCGCGCCGTGGCGGAACATCGTGGGCAGCGGTTTCATTCTTCTCGCTCCGATCGTCAGCACGGCATCAGCGGAACATGTACTGCGGCGTCGGCCCCGTGGTGGCCGGGTTGTTGGACCCGTGCACCTGCGTGTGGCAGTTCATGCAGCTGCGCCCCTGCCACATGTTGACCACGTTCTTGCCGTTGGTGGTGCCGGTGATGGCCGGCAGGCCCTGCCCCGGCGCGGCCGGCGGGAAGACGCCGCGCTGGCCGCCCACCGCGCCGACTGCGCCGGCCACGTGCGGCGTGTGGCACTGTTGGCACAGGATCGGCGCGCGCGCCTTGAGCATCCCGGCCACGGTGCTGCCGTGCGGGTTGTGGCAGATGCCGCAGTCCTCGGTCGCCGGCTGGTGCTGGTGCACGAAGGGGCCGCGCTTTTCGGCGTGGCAGGTGAAGCAGGTGTCGTTGGTGCTGTCGCGCTTGACCAGCTTGGGACCGGCCGAGCCGTGCGCGCTGTGGCAGTCCGAACAGGTCATCTTGCCTTCGGCGATCGGGTGCCGCGACGGCAGGTTGACGCGGTTGCGCTGCGCCTTGTGGCAGGTGTAGCAGACCTCGGCCTGGCTGGCCTTCGACAGCACCGGGTCCTTGTTGACGTGCGACTGGTGGCAGCCGCTGCAGGAGACGTTGGCCTCGGGGTGGCGGCTGCCGGCCCACAGCGCCTGCTTGAAGTGCTTCTCGTGGCAGGACAGGCAGATCGCGCTCTGCTGGTCGGCGCTCATGCGGCCCGGCTTGAAGCTGTAGGTGACCGGCTCGCTGCCCATTTTCTCGGCGTGCGCGGTGCTCGGCCCGTGGCAACTGACGCAGTTCGGCGTGCGCGGGTCGCCGGTCATGGCGTGCGGCGAGCGGGCGTACTTGTCGGCCGCCTCCTTGTGGCACGTCAGGCAGGAGGCCGAGGCCGCCGCGTCCTTGGCTGCCGACGCCTGGCCGAAGAGCCCGAACAGGCCCACCGCCAGACCGAGCAGCGCCGTCTTCCAACCCCGCGCACCAGCGATCCGCATTCGCATCCCCCTCATGCCCTTCTTGCCCCGGCCGGCCGGCCCGCCGACCCGCGCGGCGGCGGGCCGTGGCCGGCGTGGCCTGTTCTTGGTGTTTGCCCGTTGTCCGTCCGGCTACTTGTGCACGACGTCCACGCCCAGGCGCGAGCCCTGCGCATGGCAGTCCTCGCAGGTCTCGCGCGGCGCGGCGAACAGCAGCCCCTGCGTGATGCCGCCGAACGACGAGCCACCGGCGCTCACCACATGGTCGATCGAGCGCGCCGAGTCGTGGCAGGCGGTGCAGGTGGCAGCCATCGGCGACAGCACACGCCAGTTGCGCCAGTTGGGATCGGCCGCCAGCGGGGTGGTAGCCCCGACCAACGGCTTGGACACCACCGAGCCGACCACGCCGCGGTCGCGCTTCCACGAGTCGTTGACGTGGCAGCCATTGCAGTTCAGGCCGACCGCCGGGTAGGCCACCTCGGCCGCGTAGTTCTCGACCCCGCTGCCGAACGGCGTGCCGGCCGGCACCGCGGTGGTCGCATAGGGCAGGAACGGCGTGCCGAGCGGCGCGTTGGCTGCGGTGCCGCTGTTGGCCCCCGTGGCGAGCAGCTTGCCGTCCTTGCCGAAGGCGCCGATCACGGTGTTGCCGTGCGTGAACGGGAACTGCCGCTTGGAGTTGCCGTGGATGCCGTGGATCATGCGCTTGAAGCCGTAGTTCTCCGACAGCGCCATGCCGCTGGTCATGACGGTCGAGGAGAAGCGGTTCTCGTCATGGCACAGGTTGCACGACTCCACCGTGTTGCGCGCGCCGCCGTGGAACGCCTCGGCCAGCGTATTGGAGCCCGAGGTGGTGCCCAGAGCGCCGTGGCAGACGTTGCACTTCTCGTTGGAGACCACCTGACGGCGCGGCTGGAACGTGCCCGACAGCAGCACGTCGCGGTAGCCGTGCTGCACGACCACGTTGACCAGCGTGCGCGGCGTCTGCTCCGGCCGCGGGTCGGTCGGCCAGTCGATGCGCAGCCGAGGCTCCTTGATCTGGCCGGTACCCACCACCCGCGCGGTGCCCTGCGCGAGCGCGTTGGGCCCGTCGGCCGGCAGCGGGATGTCGATGGTGTAGTTGTTGCTGCCGTCGTTGGTGCCGCGGTACAGGAACACGTTGGCACCGCTGCCGCCGTTGTTGTAGGCGGTGAACTCGGTCACGTTGGCCGGCTGCCCGGCCATGTTGGCGTAGGCGAGGTAGAAGCGCAGGTTGCCGAAGCGCGTCTGGTTCGAGCAGTTGGCGGTGGCGCCGCTACCGGTGCAGTCGGACGTCAGCAGGTTGTAGCGGGCATTGTTGTTGGTGGGGTCGACCACGCTGTAGCGCACCGTCACGCGGCGCGTGTTGGCGTCATAGGTGGCGTTGTCGATCACCACCTTGTACTTGGCCGAGTGGTCCTCGTTCTGGTTGAAGTGGACGCGGCCCGGCTCCAGGCCGGTGCCGACGCGGTGGCAGGTCTGGCAGGCCGCGTTGCTGATCACGCCCGGGTCCGGCACCTGCGCCAGCGCCGCATGCAGGGTGTAGTAGCGCGAGTTCGGCCCGCTCGCGTGGCAGGTCAGGCAGGCCTCCTTGCTGATGCGGGTCTTCCAGAGGTCGCCCTGCGGCGTGGTCGGCGAGGCCTGGTGGCAGACGTGGCAGTTGCGCAGGTCCTGTGGAAAGCCCACCTCCGAATAGTCGTTCTTGCTGGCGCCGAAGCCCCAGATCACGTACTGCTCGCCGCCGCGGCCGGCGTCGAGCTCGCGCTTGAGCAGGCGGCCAGCGTGCAGCTTGTGCGTCATGGTCGACATCGTCAGCACATTGCCGCTGTTGGCATCGATGGTGCGCGGGTTGTGGCACATCACGCAGTACTGCATGTCGACGCGGCCGCCGCCGTGCAGCGCCAGCCGCTCATGGCAGCCGTTGCAGGACGTCACGTCGGCCATCACGCGAGTCTGCGCCGGGTCGGTGACGATCACCGAGTTGCCGTTGGCGTCGAAGCGCACGTCGATGTAGGGGTTGACCAGCACCGTCGCGCCGGCCGCGTTGGTATAGCTGAGCTGGATCGCGATCCGGTGGGTGGCGTTGGGGTCGAACACCACCCCGTCGGTGCGCGTGGGGTCGGTGATGTTGGTGGTGAAGGTGTAGGTGTAGTAGCCGTCCGGGTTGTAGACCAGGCTGGCCGCGGTGTTGGGGTCGGTGGTCGCCTGCTTGGCGCTCGCCAGCACCGGCAGCCCGCCGGGCGCCGAGCCGACGTTGTTGGCGCCGGTGGTCGTCTCGGTGCGGAAGACGTAGCTCTGCCACTGGTCGATTTCGCCGTTGCTGCCGGGCACCAGCTTGGCGATGGCAAAGCGGACGTTGGTGTTGATCAGGCCGCGCCGGACGCCGAGGTCGGAGAAGACGGTGAAGTTCACGCGCGGCGGCCCGCCGCGCACGACCACCGCCGGCACGCCCGCCGCCTGCACGACGGTGAAGGCCGAGGCGGTGTTGACCGCGCTGTCGTTGCGCGGGTCGGCCGCCGCGGCGGCCAGCGCCTGCCCGATCGGGGTCGAGGAAGGCGGTGGTGGCGGTACCGGTGTTTCGATGCCGCTCCCGGAGCCGCCGCCGCAGCCGCTCAAGACGGCAGCCGCCACGGTCCATGCCCCTACCCAAGCACGCAGTCGCTTCATTGCCCTCTCCCTCGGTCTTTCCGGCCGCCAGGCGAAGTGCGCCGACGCCGCACCGGAAGGTGCCCACGCCCGCCATCGCTTCTCGCCGGCCGCTGGCCCTCAGAGTGTCGTTCTCCGGCCCGGCGCGCCCTTGATTGAGCGCAAAAAAAGCGGGGGAGCGAAGCTCCCCCGCCACACTGGACCTTGCCAGGCGCTATTTCTTGTGCGACTCGAAGGCCGCGCCCGGACCGTGGCAACTGGCGCAGGCTTCGCCCAGGCCGACGGCTGTGTTCGACACCATGTGCGCCTGGGCCGAGACGCTGTTGTGGCACGAGCTGCACGCCGCCGACACCGCGCCCTCGCGCTTGGACAGCGCCGGGTTGAACAGCGTTGCGCTGGCGCCGAGGGCGGGCTGGGCGTCGATCACCGACCAGGCAAGCCGCGGGTTGGACGGCACCTTGTACGTGCCGGCCAGGTGGCAGGTCTTGCAGTCGGCGACCTGCGCCGGATACACCACGTTCTCGAACACCATCGGGCCGCTGCCGCCGCTGGCCAGCGGGTTGCCGCGGATGAAGTTGAACGGGTCCGCGGGATTCTGCGCCTTGCGCTGGGCACCGGCGTGGATCGAGTGGATCAGGTCCTTGAAGTTGTTGGACTTCTGCGAGTAGAAGAACGTGCCGCCTCCCGGCGCGAGCGGGAAGGTCGCCGTCCCCGAGAACACGTTGCTGCTCGAGACCTCGGGGTTGTGGCAGGTCGCGCAGTACTCGGGGCTGTTCATCCGGCCCGCGTTGCTGTGGAAGCCGATGCGCTCGTGGCAGGTGTTGCAAGCATCGATGTCCACGATGGCGCGCCGCAGCGTGCTGGCGCCGTCTTCGCCCTTCATGGCGGCGTTGCCGGCGACGTTCATGCTGGTGGTCACGCCATTGACCGTGGTGCTGAAGGTCAGGTAGCTCTCGATCGCCACTGCCCGCAGCGTCGTGCTGGCCGGGAAGGCCACCGGCGCGCTCGAACTCAGACCCGCGACCGTCGTGAAGTAGCCGTCGGCATCCGGACCGGTCAGCGTGGTCACGATCGAGGCCAGCGTCGGGCCGACCGGCTGGTCGAACGCGCGGAAGTTCGTGCCCAGGCTGGTCGTGTTGTTCCAGTACTGGCGGGCACCGCCTCCGAGGTTGTTCCAGTCGAGCGGCTGCGCGATCGCCGTGCCGTGGCTCGGGTTGGCCGGCGCCGGCAGCGGCGCACTCCAGGCGAGCTTGAAGTTCACCCCGCCCAGCGAGGTGCCGGCCGGCAGCGACTTCAGGTTCAGCGCAGCACCGTCGACCAGCACGCGGAAGCGCACGGTCGGCAGGCGCGTGGTCGAATCGATCGTCATCGAGGCGATCTGGTACTCGACCTTCTTGGCACCCTGCTTGATCTCGGGATTGTTGAAGGTCGGATAGGGCGTTGCGTGGGTAACGTTGACCTTCGAGATCGAGTTGGTGTCCTGGCCGTGGCAGTCGGCGCAGCGGGCGTTGCCGGGTTGCGAGATGCCGGGCAGCGGGTGGTTGTTGTAGTCGACGCTCGAGGCGATCGTGCCGTTGTGGCAGGAGCCGCAGGCCTGGACGCTGATGTTCGTCATCCACGCGTTCTTGTCGGCGGCCGCCCGGTTGGCGGGCTGCTGCGGCAGGATCTTCGGGTTCTGGTTGTCGTGGCAGGTGCGGCAGTTGATGACGCCCTTGACCTCCGGGAAGCCCGTGCCGATGTTGCTCACGCCACCGAACGGCGCGTTCTGCGGATAGTCATGCGTGCCGTGGTACTCGTGCATCATCTTCTGCAGGTCGATCGTTTCCCACTTGGCTGCCGTTGATGCCGCCGAGGCGAAGCTGTTCGGGTTGTGGCACGCCGAGCAGACCTCGACCATGTAGCGGCGGCCCAGGTGGCCGCTGCCCTTGGTCCCGAACAGCAGCTTGCCGCGCTTGGCGGAATCTTCCGCGTGGCAGGCGCCGCAGGACTCGTTGGTCACGACCTGCTGCGAGCGGGCCGCCGGCAGGGTCGGCAGCGACGCCGGCACGAAGTCCTGCACCACGTTCACGATGGCGCCGTCGCGGCCGATGATCGCCAGCCGCGTGCTGGCCGAGGCGCTGTAGGTCAGGTCGAGCGTGGGCCGGACCGCATCCCAGGCCGGGCTGCCGCTGATCACGCCCGAGTTGGCCACTGCGGTGGCCGAGCAAGCGCCTTGCGGCTCCGTGCCGCTACCGTAGTAGATGAACGAGGCCACCGACGCCAGCGGCGTGCAGAACGTGTAGCGATACACGCCCGGCTGGCCGTCCACTGCCGCGGGCTTGCCGCGCTCGGCGCCGCCGGCAAGCACCTTGGCGCCGGCGCCTTCCTGGTCGGAGCGGTTGATGTAGCTCTGCCAGAAGGCTGGCCGCTGCGTGTTGGCCGGCATGAGCTTGGCAAGCTGGAACTCGAAGTTCTTGTCCTGCGCGCCAGCGACCGGCAGGCCGTTGGCGTCGGCCAGCGAGAAGGTCACCGTGACCCGCTGGCCGGCCGCGCTGTCGATCGTGATGGCCGTGACGCGGCCGGTCAGGTCACCGGTGGCAGACCCCACCGGACCCGGCGCCGGCGCTCCCGGCGCTCCCGGTGGTCCCGGCGGACCGGACGGCCCCTGCGGGCCGGTTGCCCCGTCGTTGCCTCCGCATGCTGCGATCGCGAGCACGGCCGCGACGCAAGCCAACAGCCTGTTTAGCTTTCTCACGATGAACTCCCTCCCGTTGTGTCGAGCCGGCCGCGCTGTGTGACAACGCGCCGGTCCGATCCGAATCCGTACTCCGCCCGGCCGTGCAGCCCGCACCTGGGCTCTTGATCAGATGGCACGAACGGATGATCAGGATGGTGTCGGCTATCTCCTGCGAGGTATTGATCGAAGGCAAGAGAGGGCCGGCGAGCGCCAGCGTGGGCGGAACCTATTGCGCTGGCGCACCCCGCGGCGCGGCGGCGTTGCCGCAAGCGCAACAGGGCGCGGGTCCCCTTGACCGGCCTGGCAAGGTGAGCCTCAGTGGGCTTCAGCTCCGGAGGCCAGGCCTCGGCCGCCCACCCCCGGCGGTGTCGACGTCGCCCTTCTTCCACTCGGCCGCTACGACCCAAAACGCCGGGGCTGTCTTCTTCTTCGATACGTCTTGGCAGCCGGTGCAGCCGTTCGCCTTGGCCATAGCCTCGTTGGCGTAGGCAGCATGAGTCGACAGAACGAGTGCCGTGGCGCCGGCAAGGACCCGCAGTCTCTGCGTGACATCTCCCGGTCGATTCACATGGACCGGGCGGCCGCAGCGGATGCCCCGCAGCCGGACCAACATCTGTCCGAAGCCCCGCCTGACCTCAACGCACGGGTAATCGGTACGCCGACTCATGGGGCATCTATGGCCTGCCGGGTCTGCGGCGCGTCACGGCGCAGCCGCAGCCAGCCGGAGTGCGGCCGTCAAGCCTCGATTGGCTGCACCGGCTGCCCGGCCGCGCGCCAGCCGGCAAAGCCATCGACCAGATACAGCGCGTGCAGCCCCATCGCGTGCAGCGTGGCCGCCGCACCCTGGCTCAGCTCGTGGCCGTGGGCGCAGACGAAAACGACCGGGCGCTCGCGCGGCACCTCGTCCTTCCAGGTGAGCAGATCTTCCGGGCGGCGCCACACGGCACCGGGGATCTGCGCGGCTTCAGCGGTACGCGCCTTGTCTCGACGCACGTCGAGCAAAGAAAAGCTGCGCCCGGCGGCACGCCACTCGGCCAGCTCACAAACGGTGATGCGTTGCATCGGCAGTTCCTTCAGCGGACCACGCCCAGGCTCGTCAGCGCGAGTCCCGCCAGGGCGCACAGCAGGATCACGGCGATCACCCCGCGCCGGGCAACCACCAGCGCGACCGTGGCCGCCGCCGCAAGCGCGAGCGCCGTCCAGTCGATGCCGGCTGCGAGGCCCTGCGGCCAGAACACATGGCCCGCAAAGAACAGCGCGAGGTTGACGATCACGCCGACCACCGCGGCGGTGATCGCGGTCAGCGGCGCGGTGAAGCGCAGGTTGCCGTGGGTCGATTCGATCAGTGGCGCACCGGCGAAGATGAAGACGAAGCTCGGCAGGAAGGTGAAGCAGGTCGCCACCACCGCCCCGGCGACACCGGACCAGAACAGCGACTCCATCACCGGGGCCTGCCAGGCGCCCACGTAGCCGACGAAGGCCACCACCATGATCAGCGGCCCGGGCGTGGTCTCGCCCAGCGCCAGGCCGGCGATCATCTGCGGGCCGGTCAGCCAGCCGTAGTGCTCGACCGCGGCCTGGTACACGTAGGGCAGCACCGCGTAGGCGCCGCCGAAGGTGAGCAGCGCCGCCTTGGTGAAGAACCAGCCCATCTGCGTGAGCAGGCCCTGCCAGCCGAACACGAGGGCCAGCGCGCCCAGGCCCGCGGCCCACAGCGCCACACCGAGGGCGACCACGCGCAGCAGCCGCGCGCGCGAGAAGCGGGCGTGCGGCGGCGGGGGCGTGTCGTCGTCGATCAGGGCCGCGCCGCCCGCGGCTTTGGCCGCGGCATGGCCGGCGGGGGTGCCGAACCGGTGCGGCGCCCAGCGCCCGCCCGCGATGCCCGCGAGCGCGGCGGCCAGCACGATCAGCGGAAACGGCAGGTTGACGGCAAACAGCGCAACGAAGGCGGTCAGCGCGATGGCCCACAGCCAGGCGTTGTGCAGCGTGCGGGCGCCGATGCGCCAGGCCGCGTGCAGCACGATGGCCACCACCGCCGGCTTGATGCCGTAGAACAGCCCCGCCACCAGCGGCCGGTCGCCGAAGGCGATGTAGACCCACGACAGCGCGATCAGGATCACCAGCGACGGCAACACGAACAGCAGCCCCGCCGCCAGGCCGCCGACGGTGCGATGCATGAGCCAGCCGAGGTAGGTGGCCAGTTGCTGCGCCTCGGGCCCCGGCAGCAGCATGCAGTAGTTCAGCGCGTGCAGGAAGCGCCGCTCGGAGATCCAGCGCCGCCGCTCCACCAGCTCGCTGTGCATGATCGCGATCTGCCCGGCCGGCCCGCCGAAGCTGATGAAGCCGAGCTTGAGCCAGAACGCCAGCGCGGCAGCGAACTTGATCGGCTCAGCCGACACGCCGCCGCTGCGCCCGGTCATCGCGCCGGCAGTCGGCGAGTCTTGCGGCGGGCTCATTTGCGCTTTCCTGCCGCGCGCTCGCCGGATGGCGCACGGAACGCGGCGTGCCAGGCATCGAAGGCTCCGCAGGCCGATTCGGCGAAGCCGTCGTCGTCGGCATGCAGGGTGCGCAACCCGGCCAGCAGCGCCTCGACGCCGGCCGCTTCTGCCACCGGCAGCCCGCCGACATCGAGCGTATGCACGATGGCGCCCAGGCGTGCAAGCGCGGCGTCGCCGTCGAGCGAGAACTGGCGCAGCAGCACCTCGAAGGTCACCAGGCCGCCGCGGTGCGTGAACTGCGCGCCGTCGAAGTCGAAGCCGATGGCGCGCTTGGGCTTGTCCGCCGGCGCTGCGATCCACAGGAAACGCGCCTGCGGATCGATGAAGCGGCGGATCAGCCACACGCAGGCGACGCGGTCAATCCAAAGGCGCCTGCGCGTGGCCCAGGTCTTGCCTCGGTAGTCGCTGGCCACCAGCGGCGCCATCCGGGCGTCCCGCTGTGCCCGCGGTTCGTCGGGTGCGAGACGCCGCTGCACCTGCTGGCGCAGCGCCTGGAGTGCCTGCTGAACCTGTTGGCGCGCGGCGCCCGGAAAGTAGTCGACCGACTGGACCTTCTGCGCCGCCTGCTCGAGCGACTGCAGCCTGCGCAGCAGTTCGGCGGGCTCGCCGCGCCCCATGTCCCGCGCCAGGGCCTCGCTCTGCTCGTACAGCGCGCCGTACTCGGTCGCCCGGTTGAACAGCAGCGGCCACCGGCCCGCCTGCTCGGCCTTCGGCTGGACCGCCAGGACTTCGGCATGCCCGCTGGCGGCCTGAACCTGCACGACCAGGGCATCGAAGACGTCCGCCTTGGCCTGCGGCGGCAGCAGGTAGGCGCCGTCGCGCAGTGCCGCCGCGCCCAACGCCTTGGTCTCTCGCCAAACGCGCATGCGCAACGCGGCGTTGCCAGTCGGCTGGGACGCGACCAGCAGTTGCCAGCAGCCCGCGCTCGCCGCTGTTTTTGTAGCGATGTCTACTGACATGTAGAAAACGCTACGCGCAATTGTCACCGACGTCAATCGTGCCGAGGGCCCCGTGCCGGGGGCCCAACGCAGGCACGTCGCCGCCGATGCAGACCCGGCGAAACCGCCCGGCGGGCGGATGGGCGACGGGCGGCCGAAGCGGCGCCCGCGCGCATG
>Ga0209990_10001517_pt1 | contig 19636 bp, 22 predicted proteins | sample NOAtaG_6_FD_187304 | JGI IMG/M metagenome (GOLD analysis project Ga0209990, IMG submission 187304) | Freshwater lake microbial communities from Lake Erie, under a cyanobacterial bloom - NOAA_Erie_Diel5S_2200h metaG (SPAdes) (version 2) | ecosystem: Environmental > Aquatic > Freshwater > Lake ...
TTCATCGCCTGCCATGCGCCGCCGATGTAGACGTAGAGTTTGTTGTTGGTGCTATCGACGACCATCGGCGCAAGGCCGGTCTTTGCTGTCGGCGTACCAGTCGGCGTACCAGCGCAAGTCGGGATGTAGAGGAAGCCGTTAGTGGCGTTAGTGGCAAGCGCGCCCGAACCAACGCTGACGTTACCGCTGCTGTCGATGCGCATGCGTTCGGTAGGCGTCCCATTGTCCACGGTGGAGATAATCGCGCCGTAGCCGACGCCTTGGTCGATATAGCCGATAAAGTCCGCGCCGTAGTTGTCGCGCGATACACGAACCGCAGTGGAGCTAAAGCCAGAAGGTGCCGCAGCGTCTCTTACTTGCAGACGCGTTCCCGGCGAACTCGTCCCGATCCCGACGTTGCCGCTGGCGTTAATCCGCATCCGCTCGCCATCAGCACCGCTGAAGACGTAGCCGGTGAAGCCGGACTGGTTGCCGTAGAAGTACAGGAAGCCGTCGCTACCACTACGACCGATATCGTAGTTGAACGTGCTACCTGCACCGAGGCGGAACTGGTAGTTGGAGGAATTGACTACTTGAAGCGTCTGCCCCGGCGCGCTCGTCCCAACCCCGACGTTGCCATCGCTGGCGATGCGCATGGCCTCAAACGGAGTACCTGCGTTCGAAGTCAGGAAGGTAAGGCTGATCTGGTTGGAGCCGTTGTTGATGGCTCGGATTTGTGCGTCTCTGGTGTTGAACCCATTGTTGCCGGGGTCCAGCGAGATCGCAGCGTAACTGTTAGCTACACCAGACCCGTTCGCAACACGCATGAACGACGCGCCACCGGCAGAGGTGCTGACGACATCAAGACGCCCGGCGGGCGAAGTCGTCCCAACCCCGACGTTACCGCTAGCACCGTTGATGTAAAACCGCGTGGTGTAGGACGCAGTCGAACGGAACTGGAAGTCGCCAGTCGTTGAGCCAGTACCCACACCGCTGTCAAAGAACATGGTGTTGCCGCCCGTGGCGGTGTTACGGATAGCACTGCTGTCCGCCATGAATAGCGACACACCGTTGGCGACACCCGCATTGATGCTACCGTTGACATCAAGCTTCTGGCTTGGCGAACTCGTCCCAATCCCCACGTTCCCGCTGCTGTCAATGCGCATGCGTTCGGTAGCGTTGGTATCAAAAATAAGGGCTTGGTTAGCCTGCTGACTGATACGGGCGGCGGTGTTCGTGAGGAACCGCAATTGGGTTTCACTGGTGCTATCACTGGAAATGGTAACAGCCGAAAACCCAGCATTTTTGACTTCCAGCTTACTAACCGGCGTAGCCGTACCGATACCCAGACGGTCGTTGCTGTTGTCCCAGAACAGGTTGGCGTTGTCCTGCGAGTAGACGCCCGACGCCCCGGCGAACACAACCGAACCGGCGGTGAAGGCAGTCGTGGTGCCAGTACCGCCGTAAGTAACGCCAATCGTTCCGACATCGCCCGAACCAAGAAGAGTATTACCGCCGACAGTCTTGATGTTCGTGCCGCTAACTAGAGTGGCTTGTTTGCTGTTAATCTGCGTCTGGATCGACGAACTAACGCCGTCGAGATAGCCGAGTTCAGTAGGCGACAAAGTTGCGCCATTGGCCGAGACGTTGCCGGCGATAGTAAGAACCTTGCCAGAACCAACGTTCAGACCAACGCTCGTGCCCGTACCATCCGCCTTAAAAACCGCATCGACAAGGTCGAGATCGGTGTTGAGCTTAGTGCCCCAGGTATCAGCGCTGGCGCCAACTTCCGGTTTCGTAAGTCCAAGGTTCGTCGTGGTAGTATCAGCCATAATTTACCTCATGCAGCCAGACGGCTTAACCAAATGTACGAAAACGCGGTTTAAGTTTAGAAGACCCGATACGGGCGCGTTCGTCGGCCAGCATCATGTCATCGAGTAGGCGCTGATAGACGCCGGCCCACGTATTAATGCGCTCGTCTTCTTTGAGATACGGCGCAGACTGAATTAACGCGCCGTATAGATACAGGTCGGGACTTTCTGTAAGCAACCAGTTCGTTGTGTTACTGTCAGACAGCGCTGGAATCTTGGCGTAGTAGAGAAGTTCCGATGAATAACTGGCGTCCGGAGCCGGAACTACCTGAAACTGCTGGCCGACTACTGTGTAGAATAGCGGCTGCTGCCCGGCGCTGTAGACCATGCTTTCTTCAAGCGCTTGCTCGGGCGTGACGAACAGCAGCGGAGTTACCGGGTTCGTGTTGAGTTGGAACCGGATCGTCTGTAGCCAGTCCGCCGGTACGTTAGTGTATGCGTCCGCGACCGTAGACGTAAGCCGTGCCACCATTTTGCGATGGCGCACAGTCCGATTGAACTGCGCTTCCGCTAGAGTGATAAAGTCAGAGATGGTGCTAGTCAGATCGTCCCGGTTCAGCCAATCTGCGACGGCCGACTTCAGTTCTGCGTAAGTCGTGATTGCCATCAGATCGTCCCCGGTCGTACACGCCACATAGCATTGGCGGGATCATTGAGCCACTTCACGAGTTCCTGCTGATCGTCCAGGATACCCTTGCGTTGTAACTCCATGTAGACCGTCATCGGAATGCGGCCTACGTGCGTCATGTCGCCCCAGCGTTTCGGAGCGGCATCAAACGCCTCGCGATTGTAATCGACGATGCCAGTGACATCCTGTTCTTTTACAATGACAGCGTCATCGTTGGTGCCGTCGTAGTCAAGGTAGGTGTTGATGCCGGTGTCGGCGTCACTGGAAATAAGGCGCTTTGACATAGGATTGTCCTTGAAGGTTAGGGGGCAAGCCTAAACCCGCCCCCACCCCTCTGTCAATTAGGCCGTGGTAAGGTCGGCCGCGATGCCGTGAGCGGCTTCGTTCGAGACCTTCAGACCATACTCAACCAGCATCAGACGCTTCTCAGCGTCGCCGGTCTTGGCCAGTTCCATCTGCTGGATCGGACGCAGAATCGCCAGCGAAGCGTAATCGGGGTCGATCACGAAAGCGTCACGAGCGCGCTGGAAGCGGTTCGGGACAATGCTGACAGTGCCGAAGTCCGACACGTACACGTCGGCGGCGCCGACGATCTGGGCCTGCTGGCCGGCCGGGACATCACGGAAGCGGGTCGCGATGCCGGTGAAGGCCGAGGCAGCCTGCTTGTTGAACGCGCCAACCATCAGCATCTTCGGCGTACCGCCCGAAGTCCAAACCTTCTGGATCACGTCCTTCAGGATGGTTTCGGTAAACGCACGCTGCGTACCGTCGGTACGGGCCGAGATACCGGCGTTGCCGGCGCCAACAGCGTTAGCGTTGGTCTTGAGCCACGCGGGCAGACCAGCGGTACGGCGGGCGGTGGTGGTGTTACCGGCAACCGGCGACTGGTTGGCGAGCAGGGCGCTTTCCATGTCGCGCTTCAGTTCCGAACCCAGCTTGGCAAGCTGATAGGTCAGTTCCGAACGACGGCCGGCCTTGTCCAGAGCTTCGAGCGTACCCGAGATCACGACGTTCTTGGTCGAAATCTGCGTGTAGTTACCAACGCGGCTGGTCGGGTTGACGGCGGTGAACGAACCAACGTCATCGCCTTCCAGCGCAGCGTTTGCATCGGTAGCAGCGGCCAGGCTGTCGGTCTGCCATTCGAAGTAGGTGTTCTTGACGTTCTCGCGGCCGATGTTCGAGATGAACGGGGTTTCTTCCGGCGAGATGTTGTAGATCACATTCGACAGGTCTTCACGGATACCGATAGCCGAATAGCGGGTGAAAGTATTTGCAACAATAGCCATTAGTAAATTCCTCTTAGATGAGTTTGTCCAAAAGCGCAGCCGCATCTGATATACGGCCAGTACGCACGAGGCGCTGCGACGCTCTCTTTACTTCGGTCGAACCCGTCTTGACTTGCGTACCGCTACTGCCGGGCTTTACAATTCGCGCCACCTTCTTGGTTGCCGGCGCTTTCGATTCAGCCACAGTCTTAGTACCCTTATCAAACAGCATGGCTTTGCGGAGAATAGCGATGTGCGACGCCTGTTGCAGCGAATTCACATCCTGTTCCGTCAAGCCCTGCGACAATGCCCATTTGCGAAGATCGTTGACTTCCCGTGTCAGCACTTCCTGGTTCTTCCACTCAGGGATTACTTCAGGTAGTTTGGCACGTTCGGCCTCGATAAACGCAGCCATTGCACGCTGCTGTTCCTTGGCGTTTTCCTGTGCGAGACGCTGCTGCTCGGCGTTGATGGCCTGGAGCTTTTGCGTTTGTTCCTCACGGGACTTCCGCCAATGACGTTCCAACCGCGCTGCCTCAATGGGGTCTTCTTCATAAAGACTATCCCAATCAGGCTCCGCAGCAGCATTCTGTTCTAACTGCTGACGCAGTGCGGGCAGAAGCTGCTCGTATTGAGCGCGTTCGTTGCGGATCGATTCTACTTCGGCCTGGAGCGTCTTGCGCTCATTGGCCAGAGCGGTCACTTTCCGCGTATAATCCGCCGTCCTTGAATACCCATTCCGAAGTTCGGCTAGGGTGACTTCCATCTCCTCGCCATCGACTTTTACCTTGATGGTCAGGTCTTCCGAAAGTTCCTGCGTTACTTCTTCATCTGTATCTTCGTCCGTCGGTTCCGAGTCTTCAGCATCGAGTTCTTCTTCAACTTGCCCGTCGGCTTCGTTGTCGTCGTACTCTTCTACTTCAGCCTCTTCACCCATCTCTGGGTCTAGCGCCTCAGTCTCTTGGTTGTCCTCTTCAGGGCCGAGAAGTTTACTGATGGCAAGAGTTGCTTCGTGAAGTCCGATCCCAGTATCGGGGTTGCCGTCTTCAGTGGCCATATATCACCTTTTAGCTGCGATGTTAACTCCTCAATGCAATAGTACCGTCATCGAGGATTGCCCGGAGTCGGGCTTTCAAACGCTCAAGGCATTTGAGCGTGAGAAATAAATCAGTGCGCTCGTCATAGTTGTTGACGCCGGTTAGCTTCCACTCGTCGAATATATCTTTTTCGATGCGGTCGAAACACTCAATGAGCAATTCGTCCTCAAGCAAACGCTTGGCGTGATTACCGCGATCTACGAGTTTCTGTCTGTCCGTCATGCGCTTGGTGTACTAGGCGGGAGAAGAAAAGGGAATGGTGAATTTGCCGGCATCTGCGGCTGGGCGGGCTGGTTAAAGAAGTTCCACTCCGGACCCGTGGCGTAAGTTTCGTAGTCGCCAGTGAACGGCTGGAACTGACCCCGGCCGAAAGTCGGCACGGCCCCGAAGGTCGGAGTATACGGCATTGCCGTACCTGCACCGCCACCTTGGCCAACGCCAAGCGCATCCAAGATGCCGCTACCAAGCGTGTAGTAGCGCATGATGTCGCGCAGGAAATTATCCTGCGGCATTTCGGTTTTCGGAACGGTAACTTCGGGCGGTGTAACTAAGGTCGGCCCAAAAATGCTGCCGATAGAGGCGATATCAGTCAGCGGTGGCAGAGACGGGGGTGTTACCTGTGGGGCCTCGACGACGATTTCTTCTGGCAACGGTTGCTCTACCGGCATTTGCGGTGCCGTAGGCGTAGGCACCGAAAGTATTGGCGCAACAGTTCCAGCGCCGGCAAGGGCGCCCGTCAGCGGGGGTTGCGGCGGTGCGCCCTGAACAACGATCTCGTCGGGGAGCGCCTGCTCTGGTTGTTGTGTTAACTGATCGCCGTAGTTAGTCCCGCTAGGCTGAAAGCCGCCAAGCGTTGAAGAAAGACCGCCCAGCGCGCCCGCGCCGCCCAGTAGGGCAGCCGTGCCGCCGAGGCCAAGACCCGCCGAGGGGGTGCCGAGTACAACAATTTCACCCAGCGCAGGTGCGAGTGACGCGAGGCCCCCGCCCGCTGCGGCGCCACCGGCAGCAGCCCCGCCTGCGCCCGCTGCACCAGCACCAGCGCCTGCGCCTGCACCAGCGCCTGCGCCAGTGCTGCCAGCCGCAGCCCCACCACCCGCACCTGCGCCCAACGCGCTGAGACCAAAAGCAAGCCCAGCGATACCGGCCATCGGCAACAACATGCTGCCCAGGCTACCGGCGTTTGATCGGGTGAAAAGCTGGGTGCCCGGCGTGTAGTTACCCGAAGCGTCGGCCTGATACAGCGCCCAGTTATTCCGGTCCTGCGACAGTTGGACGAGCTTCTGCATCTCCTCCGGAGTGCTGGCGCGGGCGATGACGTTCTTCCCGCTCTCATCCGTCATCACGTACTGCTGGCCCGGCTGGAAGACGAGAGGCGCGGCATTTTGATAGGTCCAGCCGCCCTGTCCGTTCGGCACACCGATCTGGTTGCCGGTGTCGAAACGGAAGAGCATGTTCGGATCGTAGGCCGGGCCGGGATCGCTGAGAATGTTGAGCGGAGCCGTGCTAATCATGCTCGGGTTCCACCCGCCCAGATCGACTTCCGGAACGCTCGGCTCGGGCTGCACGGGCTGCGGCGTCGGCAGAGTGTAGACCGGCTCTGCGGGAACGGGTTCGGCCACTGTCGGAAGAAGCGTGGGCGGCGAATACACCGGCTCCGCCGCTACGGGTTCGGCAGTGATGGGCTGCTCAGTGGGAGGCGCGGCTTCCGGGTCGGTTACGGAAACATAGTCGGGTCCGCCGCCCAACAGTAGGTGGTCGAAAAAATTAAAATTGCCGTAAGGGCTGCCGTAATAATCTTCGAACATTACATCATCCCTTCAGGCGGCATAGGGGTCTGTTCGGGGGCGGGCGCAGCCTGAGCGGCCTGCGCGGCTTGGACGGCGGCTGTCGCCACAGCGCGCTGTGTCTCAGCCTGCTGGCGCATAGCGTCCCTGTCACGCTGCATAGCGGCTTCAATTCGCGCGGTATTGACTTGCGCGCCGTACTTGGCTTCGATCTCCGCAGCCTTAATCATCACATCGGCGTCGATCTTATCGCGTTCGCGGTCGTCTTTACGCAGCATCTCTTCGCGCTGAAGCTCAAGTTCTGCGGCCTTTTTCTGGATGTCGGCCTGGATGGCCTGCACCTGAACCTGCGCCAGAATTTGCTCAGGCGACGGAGGGGGCGGAGGCGGGGGTGGCGGGGGCGGACTAAGCGCGGGGTTCTTGAAGAACGTGTCTGCGTCCTTAAACCCGGCCATTGCCAGCATCTGCGCCAAGGTGTTGCGATACTGCGACAAGTCAACCAGCGGGTTGTTGTCAACCCCGCCCTGCTGGATCAGCATCTCCTGCTTGGCCGCGATCTGACCGAGGAAGTTCATCTTCTCTTCGGTCGTGCCCGAACCAAGCGCCACGTTGACCACTACGTCCATGTTCGAGTTCCAGACGCGCGGATCAATCGGCACGAACTGGTTACGCAGACGCACCATGCGCGGTGCATCCTGATACATAGTGATGAGTTTCAGTGCCTTTTCGAACAGCACTTTCATGCCCGTCTCGGCGAAGATGCGGCAGATCAGTTCAATGTGCTGCTGTGCGGCCGTGATGGTCGCCGCAACGGCGGCGCGGGTCGATGACTGAAGTGCGTCGGCGTCCAGTCCCGCGGCGGCTTTGCTGATGCCCGTGCGGTTCTCACGCAGTTCGTCCATGTACTGAAGCATCGGGAACGCGGCCTGGCCGACAAACGGCTGGCTAAACGGCTGCACCATGCCGGGTGCGCGCATACGGATGATACCACCAACTTCGGTGTTCATCACATCTTCAAGGTTAACTTGGCCCTCAACGACGGCCGTGCGCGGGTGGATCGACTGCGCCAGGCTGTCGAGCATATTGCGCAGAATGTTCGACTTGATAAGCTGGATGTCCATTGTGACATCCGCAATCGACAGGCCGAAAAAGGTGTGCGGCTCGGGGTCCGGACAGAACGACACAAACGGGATCAGGTCGCAGCGTTCGTTATGCAGGATTTTGTACGCGCTCCCGCCAACGCAAACACGGCGCAATTCGGCGATGCCGTCGCCGTCCATGTCTACGCGGACGTACCCTTCGATATAAAGGATTTTGCGGCTCGCCAAGTCCGTGCGGCCCGCGCCAAGAATCGTTGCGTTCGGATTCCGGTCGAAGGTCTCTTGGTTGCCTTCAAAGTCGCCTTGTGTTTCGTAGCCAAGGTTCTCGATCTCGTCCATCTCGTACCCCATCTTTACGAGATCGGATACGGTCACATAACGGCGATGCGCGACAAACTCCGCGTCTTCGATGTTACGGGCGCGGCGGTCGATAAGGAACTCTTCAGGCGGAACAGCCGCAACACACAGCCGGCCCTTCTTGGTGGTACGGCGGATCGTGCAGGAATACTCGGTCGGCTTCGGCACCATGATCTCGATGCCGTCTGGCCCCATCATAGCCATTTCGCCGGTTTCCATTTCGACCTCGACGATCTCGACATCCGGGTCCGACGCGAGAACGGTGTAGGCTTCTTCGCTCAGACCTTCGAAGTTGTAGGTCTGCACGTCTTCGTCTTCATTCCACCAAACCTTGGAGATACCGTTCTTACGGACAAGCGCGTCCTTGAACGTCTCGTAGCAAACCATAAATAGGTTGTTATCGCGGGTCAGGCAGTAGTTGACGTAATCAGTCGCCTGCTCGGCGTTCTGAACATCTTCGGGGCCATTTGGGGCGAACTCGACAACGTTGCTCGAACCGAAGAACACACGCATGATCGACGGCATGATGGCCTGCACGGTGTCGCGCACGTCCATCGAAATGACCTGGCTACGGCCCTCTTCTTCGTTACCGAACGGTTCGCCTTTGTAGTATTGGCCGGCCATAGCCCGCTCTGGGCTGATGACATCATCAATATAGGCTTGCGCATCGTCGATCTCCCCGGCGACAATGCCGTGAAGTTCGTCTTCGGTGACGCCAGTTTCTTCTTCTGGTGTCTCGATCTCTACTTCCACGCCGTCTTCCATCTCAATAGAGACTTCAGTTCCATCTTCGAGCGTCATTTTCTGCTCTTCTTGGGTCGGCTTGGAATTCTTACGATACGCCATGCGGCTAGTCCTTATTTCTTCTTCGCGGCCTTGCGACCTTCCGACATAGCAATGGCAATTGCCTGCTGCCGGCTCTTTACCACAGGACCGCCCTTGCCGCTATGGAGAGAACCCGCCTTGAACTCGCCCATAACCTTGCCAATTTTCTTCTGCATCTTGGTTGGCTTTTTCATGATGTACTCCTTACGCCCAAGTCCGGTAGTGCGGTGCAGACGGGTCAATCGCAAACGGGGCCAGAGCCTCGACCTGCTCTTCGGTCGGCTCCACCAGCAGCCGCAGGTTGCTGTAATACTCGGGGTAGGTGACCTCACCCATCGTGATCGGCCCGATCCGGTCGATCAGCACTTCGGGGGACGCCGCCACTACGTTGCCGTCCTCGTCCTCGACACCGAGGCCAGTGAGCAACATCAGGCCGTCGAACTCGGCTTGATCCTTGTTCTTGAGGCAGTAGTCGATCATGTCGTGAGCGCCTGTAGCTGGAAGTCCGCCGCGCGGACGGGGTAGTAGCGGATGGAGCGGATGTGGCCGTTGAGGAAGGCCCCGGCTCCAGTCGAATTGCTTCCGAGAAAGACGGCGGTGTTGGCCGCAGATGCGTTGTAAGATGTGTCCGTTCCGACAGCCCCGCCGTTACGGCAGAGGGCGGCGTCCGTTGCGCCGGAATATGCGGTAGCGCCTTTGTTGACTACGTTTGCAGCCAATACAGGAGCCACAGCAATATCTAGAGAAGCGTCGGAGTTAAGGTACCGCATACCCGCGCCAAACCGATCATTGAAGCGCAGGACCACTGGAAACGAGCCATTTGCGACATTAAACCCGGATTGGTGTTCCGCCGTTGCGGCGGCAAGAATGCTGCCCTCAAAGACAAACGTCCCCGTGCTCTGGTTCCACCACTGCGAGAACAGGCTCCCGCTGATCGTCGCAACGTCCGCCGAGCGCGTGACCGTGCTGGCGATGGTCGGGATGTAGGAGGTGGCGAAGGCACCGGCTTCGAGTTGTGCGCCCCAGATAGCAATATCGCCGTTTGTCCCGCCTACGCGGATATTCATCTGCGTAGTGGCGGCCCCCGTTGTGAGACTAACTGTCAAGCGCGTCCAAGTAGCTGTTGGGGTAGCAGATACGCTTTGCACAGCCCCCGTAGACGCATCCCGCAATGTAAGCTTGACTGTCGTTGAGCCAGCGGACCTTACGTAGATTGTAAACGTATATGCAGTGGAAGACAGAACGGTGGGAACTCGCTCCATCGTGTTTGTAGATGTCACAGCGGTGTCGCCGGTAGCCCCCGATAGCGTGTCGCCAGTGGTGGTGCCATCCGGCGCGACATACGTGTTCGCCGTTACTGAAGCAGTCCCGATTTTGGACCAACTTGCATCGTTGAACTGCTCGCTATAGGTCAGCAAGTTCGTCCGTGCCTCTTCCACCAGCAGGCCACGCGGCTGGAGGGTGACCGGATCGTAGTCGAGGCGCGGGCCGTAGTAGGCCGTGCTGGACGGGGCCGCGCCGGGGGTGGGCACGTAGGCGTCGAGGCTGGCGCTGTTCGATAGCTGCGCGCCGTAGATGAAGACGCCGGAAGAGCCGTCGCCTGTGTAGGAACTAACGCTAGAGGAGGACGCCAGAACGATGTAGCCCGAAACGGCAGTGGCCGTTGCGGACGAGCCGATGGCAGAGATGCGCCACCATCCGTTACCCACACTCGTCGCGGTCACGGTGCCGCCAGAAGCTCCGGAAACAGCACCTGTAGTCAGGTCCACATATCCGACCACAATGTCGCCGCCGCTGTTGTTGAGGCGGACATAGGTAAACGAGCGGCCCGCGCTCTTCGCATAGAACGAAAAGCAAAGGGGAGTGTTCGCCACGTAAGTGACGCCGGTAGTGTTATAGACCCGGTGGACGCCAGTGCTGGTGTCCTCCATCAGCTTCTGCGCATTGAACAGGCCGTTGACCGGGTTGGCCTGAGCGCCCGTCACGATGCTCGCCCCGTTCCTCGTCCACGCCGCGTTGTCGAACGCCTCACTGAAGCCCAGCAGGTTGCGGACGGAGGTGTTGTTGTAGGCGGTGGCGGTGCTGCCCAGTTCGAGTTGCGCGCCCCAGACGAGGATGCCGGAGGTGCCGTCGCCGAGGAAGGCCCCGCCGCGTGCAAAACTAGCAGAATTGGCCAGAACGACATCAGCAGAGGTTGTAGACGTAGTTGTGGTCCCAGCCACGGCGGTCATCGAGATACGGTACCAACCGTTGCCGACAGCGGTAACGCTGCTTGCGGTCACACCAGAGCCGATCGTGCCGACAGCCCCGTTAGTGAGGTTGACGTTAACAAACTCATTGCCGGTGAAGCCGCTGACGCTGAACATCGCTTGCACGAAGGTGTATTCAGCCGCCTTTGCGTAGAACGAGAAAGTATAGCTCTGCCCAGCAACGACAGACAAGGACGGCTGGTACACCTCATGGCGCACATTCGCAGCAGTCGCCACGAGCTTGTCCGCAGTTGTACTGCCATCCGGCGCGGCGGCGGTGTTTACCAGTGATCCTCCGGCGCCAAAAGCCGAGACGCCGTTAAGCACCCAAGAGGTCGCTGCTTCGAAGCTCTGTGAGTTCGTCAGCAAGTTAGCCGGTGCCCACTGCACCAAGCCGTTCGGCCCCACGAGCGTGGCGTTGCTGCCCCGGCTGAAGGTGATGAGGTCGTTAAAGGTGGTCGTCGCCATGTCAGTAGCCCACCGTGTAGGAAGCCGTGGTGAAGTCGAGCGAGAGCGGCAGGGCCAGCGTCGGAGCCGTCAGCGTCTGCAACTGGGCATTCGGCAGGCGGCTGTTGAAGTAGGCGATCTGGCGGATGTGGCCGTTGAGGGCCGCGCCGCCACCCGATCCGGTCACGCCCAAGAAAAGGCGGTCAACGGTTGGCACCGTCCCTGAAACATCTGTGCCAACCGTTCCGCCGTTAACGGACGCGGCAAAGTTGTTTGCCTGATACGCATACGCGATCTTTGCGACTGCGGTGGGTGTGTAGGACGCGCCGATTAGAATGTTCGCCTGATCGACGCCGCCGGTAGTCGTGACGCCGCCCCACTGCCCATTGAACACGAAAACATTGTTGCGGTTTGAGCCGGTGTTGTCGTTGGCCGACACAACAGCATTGGTCGTGGTTGCCACAGGAACGAAGGCAGACGCCTCAGCAATAAACGTCCCCGCCGACTGGTTATACCAGCTTGAGAAGTTCGTCCCCGTCATCGTCGCCACATCGGCAGAGCGGGTTACGGTCGAGGCGACAGTGGGGATGTAGCTGGTGGCGAAGGCACCGGCTTCGAGTTGTGCGCCCCAGAGGAAGACGCCGGAGGTGCCGTTGCCGGTGTAATTGGTCGTGTTATCTGCCGTCGTCACCCCTACCAAGAAATAGTTCTTAGCAGGCGACGCCCCAGTGCCGACGCTTCCAGCCACCGTGCAGCGATACCAGCCATTGCCGAACGGCGTGATAGTTGCCGTCAAACCAGACTGAACAGTGCCAATAGCCCCGGTCGAAAGATTAAACCACGCATTCAGCGACGTGTTGTCGTTCAACTCAAGGCGAATGTAAGCCCAAGTACGCTCTGCCGCCTTCAGGAATACGCTATTTGTAACGGTCGTTCCGTTTGCAAAGGCAGACGCAGTGGTCTGGTACATCCGATGCGACACGCCAGCCGTCGCATCTTCAACCAATTTGTCGGCGGTCGTCGTCCCGTCAGGCGCTGTCGTGGCGTTAGCCGTCACAGTCGCGTTTTGCTTAGGCCACGCAGCGTTGTCAAACTGTTCGGAATATAGCGTCGAGTTCGTCCGCTGCTCCTCGATCAGCAGGCCGCGCGGGGCCAGCGTCACGGGGTCGTAGTCAAAGCGGGGGCCGTAGTAGGCGCTGGCAGTCGTGGCGACGTAGGTGCTGGGGGTCGTCTGGTAGGTGACTTGCTCTAGCTGTGCGCCCCAGAGGAAAACGCTGGAAGTGCCGTTACGCGCGACCGCCGTGTCGTTGTTGGCGTTGGCCAGCAACACGCGCAGTTCGCCGGTTACGATTGTCCCCGCCGTGAAAGTCAGAGAGCAGCGATACCAGCCATCACCTTGCGCGGAGATGGTGGCGGTGTACCCGCTGTCAACGGTCCCGATACTTCCAGAACCACTAAGGTTGAAGTAAGCGCCGCCGTTTCCGGGGGTTGTGTAGCCCAGCGCGAACAACCTGATCCAAGATAGCGTTGCTGCTTTGGCAAAAAACGAAAACGTATATGCCGTTCCGGTAGTTACGCCAACAGACCGCGCCAAAATAACGCTTCCCGTGCCGCCGCTATTATCAGCCACAAGCGTATCTGCGGTTAGAGTGCCATTGGGGGCCGTAGTAGAGTTGGCCGTAATGGTTGAATTGTAACCACCGCCTTTTGACCAAACCCCGAGGGTAAAGTCCTCGCTGTAAGTGAACAAGTTCGCAGGCGCGTAGGTCACCCGCCCCGTGCTGTCCACCAGCGTGGCGTTGCTGCCACGGGTGAAGGTGATCCGGCTGTCAAGGGAGCCGGAGAGGAAGTTCAGATTGACTAGGGGGCCGTTAGCGGCGCCCGCGCGGAGCCTAGTCCGCGTCCGCAACATATTACCAGCCCTCGCCGACCGTGACGTTGACGATCCCCGTACCCGCCTGGAGAATCACGGCGACGTGCGTAGCAGCGCCGTCAACACTCTCCGTAAAGTTTTCGACGCTGTTCGGCGCTACAGGGACGCCGGGGCCGGCGGTGTCTACGGCCGGGATCGCGGCGGTTACAGAGCTATCCCCAAATACAACCCAGGCCATGCTGGTCGTGTTGTTGAAAATACGAATGTTGGTGGCGTTAGCTGGCATGGCTACGCGCTTGCTGGTCGTGCTGCAATCAACGCGAATAGAACTGATCGCACGAAAAACCTGGGCCATAAACGTTTCCTTAGTTCGGCGTAGACCGCGTTGCTTGCGTATATCAAGCTAAACAATCGTTGTCATCTATTTTCAAGTTGCGCTTATAGCACGGATCGCTGGGCGAGGTAAACTATCGCTCGATGCAGTATATCGGTATTGTTTCGAGCATGACCGATAAGCAGATTACAGCGATGACACAAGAGGCCCCGAACAGTGCCGTTGTCGTGGCAATGATCGACCACGGGTTTGTTCGGACCGTTGCGGTCCGGCGTGCCGGGCTTTAACTCTGTATCGCAGATCGGGCACGAGCGGCCCTGCTCTTCGAGCATTTCTAAGAACTTTTCGACCGTAATCCGGTATCGGTACATCAGGTCTGCGCGGAAACGCTGTAACCGCCGCGATGACATATCTTGCATGTAAACCCCTCAGTCCACTGCGTGGGGTTATACATTGTTTCATTTTGATTGTTAATATGGATTAAGAACGGGGGCCAGCGTGGAGAGGTCGCCGGCCCCCGTTCGGTCGTAAAGCCGGGGAGCGAGAACCCTGCTTTACGGCTCAACCGCGTCGGAAAGGAGACAACGCAGGAGCATCGCTTATAAGTTACTACAGTTATCGTAACTACACAACTCCCCTGATGTTGCGCTTAAGCGATCCCCTAAACGCACCAGTCATGGAGTATCCGTGCATCGCCGTGGCCACGTCTGTCGCCAGTGACAAGCACACCGCGTCGGCTTTGTCTGGCGAGCCTAGCCCGCGCTTCTTCATGGCCTCTTTGCTTTCCACTTGCATCTTGCCCGAAGACGTGAACGTGTATCGCGGCGCCGCAAGTTCGGCGAACAACTGCTCATCTTTCGGGATTTTCACGTCACGATTGGCCAACCAGGCTTTGCACTTGAACCAAAGTTCGGCCCTGAGATTAGCGTAAGTCCCTTTCATTGCCGGACTTTCGGCCACGTTGATACCTCGTGCCGGCAGGCCCAGTTCGCGCAAACGGTCGAGAACGCCAGCACCAAGGCCGATGGAGTCAACGAGTATCTCAACCGGCTGGCGGCTGGGCGGCAGCGCCTCATACTCGGCGACGACTGCGCCAGTAAGCTGCATCAGGTCGAGACCTTTCCAGGTCTGCACCTCTTCGATCACAGGGCCGCGTCGTTTCGCGAGGGCCGATGCGTCGCTGCCCATACGCGCAACGTCGAGGCCCCAGACGGTAACGCCGTTCTCGTCAACTTTGATCTCGCGGTTCATCGCCCCGTCGATCAGTTCGACTGGAATGACGGTGTCTTCTTCACGCGGCGGGAAGTTGCCCAGAACGCGCACATGGTACGCCGGGCTGTCTTCGCCGTAGCGCAGCATCATCTCTTTGACGAATGCTTCGCTGACGCGGGGGCTGTCGATGCAGCTTACATGGAACGTCTTCCACTCGCCCTTCAGGCGGTTGTGGGTGTCATAAAATAGGCCGGTATTTCGGGTCGGGTTCCCAAGCAGGAGAGTGGTCGCGCTATGACCAGACATAGAACCAGATGCGGCCTCAAAGACCGATTCGGGAATACCCGACGCTTCGTCTGCCACCAGTAGAACGTTGTCGGCGTGGATACCTTGCAGAGCTTCAGGCGTCTCGGCGCGGGAGGTACGGGCAGAGATGAATGCTTCGCTAGGAGCCGCCTTAAGTTCGATACGATCACTCTTCACCTCGATCAGCGTCTTGAGGATGTCTGGCAGTTCGTTGACCCAGCGTTTAAGTTCCGCAAACATGGCGTCGAACAACTGGGCCGATGTCGGCGCTGTTACGACCACCTTCACCGGATAGCGCGTCAGGAAGTAGTGAAGCATCGCCCAGGACGCCGCTGTGGACTTGCCGACCCCGTGGCCCGACCGCACGGAGATGCGGCGGTGCCCGGCGCTAATAGCTTTCAGAAACTCAACCTGCCACGGGTCTGGCGTGGTACGCAGAATGTCCCGCACAAAGCCCACTGGGTCGTCGCGATACTTCTTGAGGAACGCCAGAAAGAAGTTCGGTTCGGCCTTCGTATTCTGCGCCATTAGTTCCGCGGCTTCCTTTGCGGCCTTGGCGGCTCTGGTTGGCTGTGACTTGCCTTGTGCAGAAGTGGTTCTACGAACTCCCATGTACGTGGTCTCCCTGAAGAATGCGGCGGATCGTGACGTGGCTAACGTACTTGCCGTGTTTCTTCTTGATGATCGCTTCAATGTTACGGAAACTGTGACCTTTAAGGCGTGCCACTTTCATCGTCGTGATACAATCTAACTCCTCTGGGTTCGGAACCAGTTTCGCATTACGGCCGTTCCCTTCTATATCGTACCCAAATGGCGCATTGCCGCCCAGATGTCCACCAGCGTTCTTCTTGGCTTTGCGGCCGGCCATTGTGCGCTCCTTAATCCGACGCCGCTCTTCGCCGCTGAAGACCGCCATAAGCTCGACCATGAACCGACCAAACGGATTGGTGTTGTCGGTCACATCGCCGTAGCCGTTAATGATGAGCCGTATACCCGCTTCGTCCCAATCGCCAATGACGTTCAGTGCGTCCCTGGCGTCTCGAAATGCGCGGTCTAGGCGCGAGACGATGACAACATCTCCGGCGCGGAGGAACGCAAGTTTGCACCCTTCCGGCCGGTGGAACAGGGACACGCCGCCCGACACGCCTTCTTCGCGGTAGATATGCGTGAGGGTCAGATCGTGCGCCATGGCGATCCCCTCTATCTGGCGTGCTTGATCGTCGAGGCTCGTGTTCTGCACCTGGTCTTCTGTCGAGACGCGCGTGTAACCGTAAACCGCCATTTTTCTTCTCCGTTGTCTGGTAAGCCGAGTGTGTATCAAACGCCTTAACACTATTCAAGCCATAAATCACAAAATTTTTCCGAGCAGCGCGTTCATGTTTGGGGCAAGTTTTCTGAACAAATCGGTGTCTGTCAGGTTATGCGCACGCCACCCCCCGCGACAGACGGGGGCCGGGGGGGTCAAAAAACGAATATGCCCCCGCGCCCAGGCGCGCACAGATAAGATATCTTTTGATTTCCAGTAGTTTGCAGGTTCCGTTGCTTGTTAAGCCGGTAAAACGGGCTGGCAAATCGGGTCAGAGGTGCGCGACAGGTGCAAGCTGTTCCGGTGCGTCTCCGCACGGTTAACGCAAATATATCCGTTTGCTCTCAGCTATTTGTAAGAAAGTTTGAGCGACCGTGTGGTTTTATGTTGACTAGAGGAACGCTGTTCCTATGCTGAGGTCACTAAACGAAAGGAACAACCAATGCGTAAAGCACTAGCTATCATCGCCTTGCTGGCAGTTATCGTCCTTGTCTGGCCGGGCACTGATTGCGGCGATCTAACCGAAACCGAATGCGAACGCGCCGAACTGATCGACGCTGGCGCTATTGATTGAGAGGGCAACATGGCTGACATGCACGACAACTACAGCCCAACAGAAGGCGAACGCCTGCATCGCTTGGCAATGCTGGTTGGCAGCAATCGCCTGCGCGATACCATTAGAGAGAAGCACCCGCGCATTGTTTCGGCGCTAGAGAGGAAAGGAAAGTGACATGGTTATGATTGGCGGGAAAGATCGCACGGACTACCGCGCGATGGATATGAAGTTGCTGATCGAGGAGTCGATCTACAATCCGAACTCAGAGCTTTGCATTGTGCTTGGCGAGCGCCTGTCGCTAATCGACCACAAGCTGGTGCTGGTAAAGCGCGAAAGAGATGACCTTCGCAATGTCTTAGGCATGGCACAAGGTGCGGCTGTAGTGATGCGCGCCGAATTGGAAACCTATAGGAGTGAACGCAATGGATAAGCAAAGAGCAGAGACCGACAAGATTTGCATGAACGCGGCGAGCATCTTTCGTGCTATGGATGCGCTCAAGCAGCAGCAGCGAGAGCTAGACGCCAAGCTAGTGGAACAAATCTCGGCCTATCGGGATACGGTGAAAGTCTACGCTTGGAGCCGGGACCATATGCGCCAGGCGTGTCAGGCACGAGGGCTGCTATTGTGACGCCCGCCAAATTCAGGGAACTGCGCGAAGAGCTAGGGTGGACACAATCCGCCCTAGCTTCGGCGCTTGGCGTAACGCCTCGTGCTGTTCGCTATTACGAGGCCGGGCAGCGGACCGTTCCTCGGCCTGTGGCTTTGCTGCTGGAGTCCGTTCACGGAGTGTCGACTAATGGATAGCCACGCCCGCGATGCAAAGCTAACCGCCGTTGTATACCTCGGCCTCTGGCTGGTATACCTCGGCTCCTATCTAACAAGGTGAAACATGGCAGGACATATTAAGCGGCGGACTATCGCCAGCAACCTCGACAAGATCGGCGAACAGACACTGCTAGAGAAAGTGGCAAGCGGCATGACTATGGCCGGCCTCGCCCGCGAGCTTCGCATCTCGAACCTCTCGCTCTATCACTGGATAAAGAAAGACCCAGACCGGCAAGAGCGGTTCGCTCAGGCCAGAGCAATCGCGGCCGATCAGTGGGCGGACGAATGCCTGGACATTGCAGACCAGACTGACAACCTCAACGCTCAGGCCGACAGGCTTAAGATTGAAACCCGCAAGTGGCTGGCTGGCGTCACGAACCCCGACAAGTATAAGTCGGCGCCCACTCAGGCCAACGTGCAGGTGAACGTCAACCAGTTGCACCTCGACGCGTTGCGACAGCTAAACCTCGGCCACCAGGAACCAGTGATCGACATCACCCCCACGCCCATCAAGCAAGTATCCTCATCCAACCTCGATGCGGACGACTTGCCCGATCCGTTTGGCGACGAATGAAAGCACCATACGTAATTCTACTAGGCGGACGCTTAGCGCTCAATTCCGGACGCTTAGCGGCCAGATTCCGGCCAGATAAAACCGCAGATTTCTGCGGGGCGGACGCTTGTGCCATGTTTTTTTAGCATCCCCCATATAGCTTTGGGTATATAGTATCTTTACAACGTATAACAAAGTAACTACATACCCAGTGCTATAGAGATGATACGGATTTTCTACCTCTAAGCGTCCGCCCCGCAGAAATCTGCGGTTTTATGTGGCCCGAAACGCCGACCTAAGCGTCCGCGCCGAGAATAAGCGTCCGGAAGGAAGTTTTTATGGGTATACCGACAGAATGCTTGCCGTCCCGCGAAACATTGTCTCGCTACTTCGATTACGACAAGGACACTGGTTTGTTTCGGTGGAAGGTTACAATCGGCCGAGTCAAGCCTGGCGACATTGCGGGGACCAAAACCCCCCAAGGTCACTTGGTGATTAGGCTTGCTGGCTCGACCTACATGGCCCATCGCCTTGCATGGCTATTCGCCACGGGACATTGGCCGCACCGAACTGTGCGGCACCGCAACGGTGATCCGACCGATAATCGCTATGCCAACCTTGTCATGCTCGAACCTTTGCGCGACCGTGATCCCGTCACTCGTAAGCCCGTGGTGCCGAAACGAAACCAGAAGCTGTCTCATGGCGTGTTCGAGGTTTACTTCCCCTCGATTGATCGGACACTCTATCAGGCCAACGCCATGATGCGCGGCGAAACCGTGTTCCTTGGACGGTTTGAAACTAAAGACGAGGCAGACGCCGCGTTCACAAACGCAACCGGACAAGCCGTAGTCCCGACTAACGTATAAAGATTAAGGGGGCCAAGCGGCCCCCTTTCTCTATTCACTCATCGCCGACCTCGACTATCAATCGGTCGAGATACCACCTGGCTTTCTTCAAGTCCTGGTCGGGCCTCCCCTTGTGACGGTAGCGCCAGAGATACTTCATGGCATTGCCCTTCAGGTAGCCCTCGAACTGTTCGCGGCTCATTGATGCCTTAATCGCATCGAT
>Ga0209990_10001524_pt1 | contig 19579 bp, 3 predicted proteins | sample NOAtaG_6_FD_187304 | JGI IMG/M metagenome (GOLD analysis project Ga0209990, IMG submission 187304) | Freshwater lake microbial communities from Lake Erie, under a cyanobacterial bloom - NOAA_Erie_Diel5S_2200h metaG (SPAdes) (version 2) | ecosystem: Environmental > Aquatic > Freshwater > Lake ...
CAGCTTGATGTCCGGCCAACTTGGGGGCACGCACCGCCTCACCCGAAAAGGCATCGAAATCAAATGGGGCACCACCTACAACGACTTCAACCGGACAGTACCCAATTTGAGGAGGATGTATTACGTGCAAAACTTCGGGGACAGCACCTTCCAAGCTTACATTTCGCCCGGAGCCCCTTCACCCAACTATGCAGGCAAATTCTACGGCAAGCTCAATGAAAAACTCATCGGGGGCGATTTAAATCTGGAAGTTCCCTTCCGTGTGGCCTCGTTTGACCAAAAACTGAAAGCAGGCATCTACACGCAATTCCGAGACCGTGCCTTCAACTCACGCACATTCGGATACGTCATTTCCAGAACTTCCTTGTTTGAATGGGACCGCATCAACGACGGACAGGACAGCATCTTTGACGAGTCCGCCATCGGGGACGATGGATTCCGCTTGGTGGAGAGCACCAATCCGAGCGATTCTTACACCGCTGGGTCGGATTTGTTTGCTGGCTACGTGATGGCCGACAACCAGCTGCCCGGAAACCTCCGTTTGGTATGGGGAGCAAGGGTGGAACAATACCGACAAATGCTCAGCACCATCAGCTTTGGTGGCGACACCATCAGCTTGGACACCACGACCTTGGACCTGATGCCATCGGTGAACCTTTCTTGGGAGATCAACCGCAGCACTTTCTTGAGGTTGGCCGCCTCCCGCACTGTCAGCCGCCCTGAATTCAGGGAGTTGGCACCGTTCAGCTTCTATGACTTCGGCACTTCATCCTCCGTGTACGGCAACGACACCCTCAAACGGGCTCAAATCCTGAACCTTGACGCAAGGTTTGAAGTGTACCCCAAAGCAGGGCAATTGCTGTCCGCAACCTTCTTTTACAAGAAATTCAACAATCCCATCGAACAAGTGGTCGACGCCTCCTCGGGTGCAGGCTCACGGATTTACACGTTCCAGAACGTCCAATCAGCCCAAAATTTTGGTGGGGAGCTGGAATTCCGCATCAAAGCAAACCGTTTGGATTCCCTCGTTCGGTGGAACGGTTGGGACAAAATCACATGGTTTGCCAACCTTAGCTACATCCGCTCGCGGGTAAACCTGTCGGGCGTGGCTTCGGCCATCGGCACGGACAGCATTCGCCCCCTGCAAGGCCAATCGCCCTACCTCATCAATACCGGAGTCCAGTATTTCGACGTGGTGAGGGGCATCTCGGTTTCGGCATTGTTCAACCGCATCGGCAGGCGCATTTTCCAAGTCGGCTCCAACGGATTCCTCAATATTCTGGAAGCCCCTAGGTCGGTGTTAGACTTTCAATTTTCGGTCAGGGTCTTCCGCAAAGGAGAGTTCAAAATCAACTACTCCGACGTGTTGAACCAAAAGAACATCTTTTACCAAGACCAGAACGACAACGGAAAATTCGATGAAGGCACCGACACGCAGTTTTTCATGAACCGATTCGGATCCAACATCTCCGTCGGCTTGGGTGTGAACTTTTGATGGGCCTGTGCTGCCTGGTATTGAAAAATGGCCAAAAGAGTCGTGAAAATTGCATTTCACGTTCCGTTCACAATCCGTTGACCTCAATTGAAGAGGCACGCCAATCCGAAATAGGTCCGTTTACAGAAAATTCAAGGTGTTGTTGCAATTGCATAGCCTGCAGTTAATCATGGGGCCACGAGGATAAAGCAGTTTTGCCCTGTGAAATCAAACAGGGTTAAACCGACCAAAACTCAAAGTCTTATGAAGAAAATTGTATCCATTTTATCTGTGTTGTGCTTTTGTTTCGGATTGGGCTTGAAGGCCCAAGTCGTGACGGTAAGTGGTGACATCACCTCCAACACCACATGGACAAGCAACAACATCTATCAACTGACCGGTGGGTTTGTTTATGTTACCAATAATGCCACCCTGACGATTGAACCGGGAACGATTATCAAGGGTAACCAGGCCGCCTTGGTGATTACCAGAGGTTCGAAAATTATCGCTGCAGGTACTCCTTCGCGCCCGATTGTGTTCACCTCTTACCAATCTGCAGGCAATCGTGCAACAGGCGACTGGGGTGGCATCTTGCTCCTGGGTCGCGCACCAATCAACGACCCAGCGGGCTTCCGCTTGGCCGAAGGGGGAATCGACCCTGTAAAAGGTCAATACGGTGGCACCGACATCAACGACAACTCCGGTGTACTCCAGTACGTCAGGATTGAATTTGCTGGCATCGCATTCCAACCCAACAACGAAACCAACGGATTGACTTGCGGTGGTGTTGGCTTGGGCACCACCCTCGACCACATCCAGGTTAGCTTCGGCGGTGACGACAGCTTTGAATGGTTTGGCGGTACTGTGAATGCCAAATACCTCATCGCTTACCGCGGCCTTGACGACGAATTTGACACCGACTACGGTTGGAGCGGTCGTCTTCAATTTGCATTGAGCCTTCGCGACAGCAGCTTGGCCGACGTCTCCGGTTCAAATGCATTTGAAAGCGACAACGACGCAACGGGCACCACCAATGCTCCGCTCACGAGCGCCGTCATCAGCAACCTGACCATCGTGGGTCCCAGGCGTACTGCCACCACCACCGTCAACACCAACTACAAGCGTGCAGCACACCTTCGCCGCAGCACCAGCCAATCGGTTTACAACTCCATCATCATGGGCTATCCCACCGGGTTGAAAATCGAAGGTCAAACCACTTGGAACAATGCAGTTAACAACTCCCTTCAATGGAAAAACAACATCTTGGCAGGTTGCACCAATCCCTATGACTCCGCTGGCCTCACCACGGGTCCCACTACCTACTTCCTGAATTGGTACAATGCCAACGGCAATAGCACCTTGGCCAACGTGAGCGACCTCCAATTGACCAATGCCTACAACTGGACCAACCCGAATTTGCAGCCTCTGCCTGGTTCACCTGCCTTGAGTGGTGCCAATTTCTCTTCGCCCAAACTCAACAACCCCTTCTTCACACCCACCACCTACCGTGGTGCATTTGACGGCACCAACGACTGGACCTCATGCTGGGCCAATTGGGATCCGCAAAACACACCCTACACCACTCCGGGCATTGATAATCTTCCCCTTGCAGTCAATGCATCCGGCAACACTACTTTCTGTCAAGGAGGAAGTGTAACCTTAACTGCCAATGCTTCTGGTGCCACCTACCAATGGAGCAACGGTTCAACCAATTCCAGCATCAACGTCACCACTGCAGGTTCCTACACAGTTACTGCCACCAACAGCGGATGCTCAGCAATTTCAACGCCCATCACCGTAACCGTGAATCCGGCACCCTCGGTATCAGTTACTCCTTCGGGCCCCACCACCTTCTGCCAGGGCGGAAACGTGATCCTCACGTCTTCCTCTGCCAGCAGCTACTCATGGACCAACAACAGCACCTCCCAATCCATCCTGGTTAATTCAACTGGTTCCTATATTGTCACTGTGACTGATGCCAATGGCTGCACCAATGCTTCTACGCCGATTACGGTTACGGTGAATCCCCTTCCTATTGCAACAGCAACAGCGAACGGCAGTACATCCTTCTGCACGGGCGACAGTGTTGAAATCTGCGCCTCAGGTGGAATCAGCTACCTTTGGAGCAATGCAGAAACTTCCAATTGCATAGTGGTTAACGCAACAGGTACTTATTCAGTGCAGGCAACTGATGCAAACGGATGCACCTCGCCTCCCTCCAATAACGTAAACGTGATCGTGAGCGCAACTCCGCCTCCCAGTATGAACGTGGTGGGTGATACTCTGCTTTGCGACGGAGAAACCGTTGAGATTTGCAGCAGCCCGGCCGATTCTTATCAGTGGAGCAATGGCGAAACTACTCAATGCATCATCGTGGGCGCTGCCGGCACTTACAATGTCAACGTAACCAACGCGAACCAGTGTGATGGTGTCGGACAAAGCGCAGATGTAACCATCACTGTGAATCCGGCTCCGACTGCTGGGTATACTTTCTCGGGCAATTTCCCTACCATCAACTTCAACAACACCAGCACCGGAGCTACAACCTGGGCGTGGGACTTCGGCGACGGCAATAGCAGTGCCCAGCAAAATCCTGTACATTTTTATCAAAGCTCAGGCGCATATACGGTATGCCTCGTGGCAGAAAATGCAAACGGATGTACTGACACCTCTTGCACCACGTTGAATCTCACGGTTGGCATCGAAAGCCCAAGCTTCCGCAACATCCTCGTCCAACCCAACCCGAGCTCTGAAACTGCTTCCATCCTGTTCAATCTGGAGCACAATGCCCAAGTGACCCTTTCCATCTTGGATGTGGCAGGCAAAGTGGTGAATGAACAGCATGCTGAATTGTCGACCGGTCAAAACCAGATGAACGTTGACGTTTCAACCCTTCCGGCTGGCATTTATCTTGCCCGCTTGGCTACCGAGCAAGGCGTGAGCACCCTCCGTCTTGTGGTGAAACACTGAGTAAAGACGCTTTTCCCAACTTTTCCGAAAAGGCCACCCCGAAAGGAGTGGCCTTTTTCATTGGAATGTCCCGAATTGATCTTTGGCACTTCCATCTCCTTTTGTTTCCTTTGTCTCACTCGGCAACCCATCCCACCAAGGAAGCGGAGGCCAACGGGCACATCACATTGAAATGAAAATTAGGGTTGGAACGGACCACGGCGGATACGCCAACATCAGGAACATCAGCGGCCTGCCGTTTGAGGAAGTGGTCGTTTCCCGTGCACCCGACATGTTTCGGGTACCCAATTACATTTATTTCAAGATCCGGGGTAAAACCAACCCTTACCTGTTGAACCTGCATCATTGCCAAAAAGGCGCACCTCTGGACGTACTCCATTTGTTCAACGGAATCCACCTCGGCCAGAAACCATGGTTCAGCACCTTCGAGACTTATTTACCCCGTTGGGCATCTTACGGCAAAGGAAACCTGGAATGGGGCTTGAAACAATTGGCCAAACCTGCCTGCAAAGGCCTCTTTGCTCTTTCTGAATGCGCCAAAAAGTATCAAATGTCGGTACTGGACCCATTCCCCGAACTGTTGGAACAAATTGAACCCAAACTGGAAGTGCTGCATCCGGCACAGTCACCCATCCTTTCCCAATGGGAGGACAAGCCAAAGTTCTCGGGCGAAATCAACATGATGTTCGCAGGCTCGGATTTCTTTCGGAAAGGGGGGCTGGAGATCCTGAGGGCCTTCGATGCAGGAGTCAAGGAAGGAATGCCCTTGAAATTGACGGTGGTGAGTAAGTTGAACACGGGGGATTACGCTTCCAAGGCCAGCAAGGAGGAACTCGAGGAAGCCCTGAAAATCATCAATCTGCACCCCAAGCGGATTTTCCACCACCGGGATTTGCACAACGACCAAGTTTTGAAGGCTTTTCTGCAATCGGATTTGGGTTTGCTGCCGACCTATGCTGACACCTATGGCTACACCGTTTTGGAAGCGCAAGCTGCGGGTTGCCCGGTCATCACCACCAACGTCCGTGCCCTTCCAGAAATCAATCCTGAATCCTGCGGGTGGCAGATCATGCTGCCCAAAGATATCCATGGAAACGCCCACCTGGATTCCGAGAAAGAGAGGACGGAGGTCTCCCGCACAATCCAAGGAGGCTTGATGGAATTGTTTGCATTCATCTGCAACCACCCAAACACCATTCGTGAAAAGGGTAAAAATGCTTGGGAAAGAATCAGAAAAGACCATGACCCCAAAATGGTGGCCAATTACCTCGAGGGTAAATACAAGACCGCTTTGAGCCTGTAAATTTGGACATCAGGTGTTGCGTATTCAGGGTATCCCTATCCTGAATTTGGACAAACTATTCGTTATATTTGGTTGTGAAGACGTCGGGATAAAAGCCCCTACGAACCCTGTAAAAAAACCAGGTCGTCCCCATGAAGCGATTCTTATTTTTCGTTGGTATTTTCTGGGCTTTTCAGCTCCATGCCCAGTTGACCGTTCAAGGCGGATTCACGGCACAGCAGCTTGCTGAAAACTTAGCAGGTCCTGGACTTGTCGTCACCAATGCCACCTTGACAGGCGCCCTGAATTCCCGCGGCACATTCCAATCTGTCAATACAGGGTTGGGGGTCGGTTCAGGGGTTTTTCTCACAACAGGCAGAATCCTACAAGCACCTGGACCTGCATCTGGAGCCGACGCTTCCACCGACAACGGCCGGCCCGGCGATGCCTCTTTGACCACCTTGGCTGGCGTGCAGACTTACGATGCGGCAGTACTGCAGTTTGACTTCGTGGTAACCACAGACAACATCCAATTCAATTTCGTGTTTGCATCCGAGGAATACCCGGAATTCGTGGGAGCAGGCTACAACGATGTGTTTGCCTTTTACATTTCTGGGCCAGGGATTGTGGGACAGGAAAATATCGCATTGGTGCCCAACACCTCCATCCCAGTGGCCATTGACAACATCAATTCAGGGTCATTCTGGCAGTATTACGTTGACAATTCCTCCGGCTCCACGGTAAGGTTCGATGCCTTCACCACCCGGCTCAGGGCTCGAAAAACCGGATTGATTCCTTGCGAAACCTATACCCTATCGTTGAGAATTGCCGATGCCGGAGACGGGGTCATGGATTCAGGTGTTTTCCTTGAAGAGAACTCATTGGTTGAAGGTACGGTTTCAGCCACCACCAACACAGCCTCAAGTGGCGACACCTTGGCACTGGAGGGATGCATTCAAGCCAGTTTCACTTTCAACCTAGATACCGTTTACCCCCAACCCACATCCATTCCAATCACGGTGGGAGGAACCGCCACCAATGGGGTCGATTACGCCTTCATTGATTCGTTGGTAGTGATCCCTGCCGGGCAACAGTCGGCAACGATTTTCCTGGATGCCTTTTCAGACGGACTCAGTGAAGGACAGGAGACCATCACACTATCCTATTACCCCGACCCATGTTCGCCACCAACTACTGCAAGGCTATACATCCAAGACAACACACCCATCATATTCAACACGGTAGGCACCAATCCCACCTGTGCAGGAAGCAGCAATGGCCAAATTCAATTGAACATCACAGGTGGAACCGCCCCTTATTCCATTGTCCTGAACGGGGTGGACACATTCAGCACATCAACCATCACCAACCTTCCGGCAGGCCTATACGGCATTGAAATTTTGGATGCCAATGGGTGTGGCGCGGAAGAGCAAGTAGTCGGCGGACAATTCGGAGGAAGCCCCGTGTTCATCCCCGACGGTGTAAATGCTCCCTACACCACGACCATTCCCATCAATGGATTTCCTACCGGCACCCTGATGACCAACGTGAGTATGATCCAAAGTGTATGCATCGAAATGGAGCACAGCTTTTTGGGACAATTGGAAATCAGATTGTATGCGCCTAACGGTCAATATGTAGTCTTAAAAGAGCATCCGGGAGGCGGTGTGACGAATTTGGGAGAACCAGTGGCAAACGGGCCATCGGACACCAACAACCCCGACACCATGATGGGGGATTGCTATAACTATTGTTTCACGGCAAACCCCACGTTCGGCACCATGGTATCCGAAGCCGCAAGCTTTACCTACACTTACACCGACAATCGAGGAATGGTCCTTTCCGACAAATATTTGCCCTCTGGATCCTACACGCCCTTCCAAGCTTTCACCCCATTGTTGGGGACTCCCATGAACGGCAATTGGACCGTTTGGGTCAGGGACAACAGCTCGCAAAACAATGGTTGGGTTTGCAATTGGTCCATCTCGTTGAAGGGTGACTTCACAGGTGATACCGTCTTGCTAACTGCCCCCCCTTCCCCTGCACTGTCGGTGGTCACGACGCAGGCCGCTTGCGGAAGCAGCAACGGTGCCATCAATCTCAGCCTCACCGGAGGTACGGGGCCATTCACCTACCTATGGAGCAATGGCATCACCACCCAGGACCTGAGCAACATTCCAGCCGGCAGTTACACCGTCACGGTGACGGGTGCAGGCAATTGCATCACTTCGGCAACCTTCTTTGTTTCCAACCTCACTTCGCCGACAGTGACCGGTGTGGCCACCCCTGTGAGTTGTCCCGGCGGTAACAACGGAAGCATTGTCCTTACAACGGGAGGAACCGGCCCCTTTTCTTATGCTTGGAGCAATGGTGCCACCACCCAAAATTTGACCAATCTCAACCCAGGAAATTACACTGTGACTGTCACGGGAAGCGGCGGCTGTCTAAACCTTTCCAGTTACAATGTAGGGACGATTTCTGCGTTGAATCCTGGAATTTCACTTCAAAACGAAACTTGCGGCAACGAAAACGGCAGCATTTCTCTTTCAATGACCGGCGGGACCCCTCCCTACCAATTCGCGTGGAGCAATGGGAGCACTTCTTCTGGAATCCAACAACTCACAGCGGGCACCTATTCGGTTACCGTCACCGATGCGAACCTTTGTTCTTGGACCCGGTCCTTCACTTTGCTCAACGTGGTCGGTAATTGTTTTGTCCCATGCGATTTGAGTCTTTCAGGACCTGTGCTGACCCCTGAAAACTGCGGAAACGGATTGGGCGCCATCGATTTGACGGTGAGCTCATCCTTCTTACCCTTGACATTCCAATGGAGTACCGGCGCCACGACCCAGGATTTGAACAACTTGGCTGCAGGCACCTATCTTTTCACGGTTACAGATGCAAACAATTGCGTAATCAGGGACTCTTTCGTGGTGCAAAACAACACGGGTGGGTTCATGGTGTCCAGCGTCATTCCCACGTCCGAATACTGTGGAAACGGCCAAGGAGCCATTGATTTGAACATTGTAGGCGGAATCGGTCCCTACCATTACCAATGGAGCAATGGAGCCAATACACAAGACTTATCCAATCTCCACCAGGGAACCTATGCCGTCACCGCCACCGATGGCAACCAATGCTCCCTGACAACGCAAGTCCAAATATTGAACAATACCGGCACCATGGCATTGACCTATGGAAACGCCATGCCCGAAAACTGCAGCAATGGCCTGGGGTCCATCGATATCGCCGTTTCCTCTCCCCAAGGCCCTCTCAGCTACCTTTGGAGCAACGGCGCCACAACGGAAGACCTTTACCCGATTTCGGCAGGAACCTACACCTGTACTGTGACCGACAACAACGGGTGTCAACTTTCGACACCAGCCTATGTAGTCTCCAACAACAGCGGGACCCTTTCAATTTCGGATATCGACACCTACGACGAAACCTGTGGCAACGGTCTTGGAGCAATCAATTTAGACATTTCAGGAGGATCCGTCCCATACTCTTACACATGGAGCAATGGTGCAACCACACAAAACCTCTCCGGATTATCGGCCGGGCCCTACACGGCTACCGTCTCCGACAACAATGGATGTTCCTTGGTGGCAGGACCCATTCAAATTCGTGACTTACCCGGCAACCTAACTGCCAACATCGTGCGTGTCCAAGACGAAATCTGCGGAAACGGGCGCGGACACATCAACCTTTCTGTGGCAGGTGCGACCTTGCCTGTCGCCTACCTTTGGAATACGGGAAATACTTCTCAGGACCTGTTGAACCTTCGCGCAGGCAGCTACCAAGTCACCATCACGGATGCCAACGGATGCAGCGTGATTGCAGGGGCCAACGTGCAAAACCTTGCTGGATCACTCGACATCCTGAATGCCATCATTACTTCTGATTCTTGCTCTGACAATACCGGCAAAATCGACCTGAATGTCGGAAATGCAACCATGCCCATCTCCTATAGCTGGAGCAACGGGGCCACAACCCAAGACTTGAACAACGTTTCGGCAGGTACATATTCTGTAACAGTCAGCGATGGAAGTGGATGTCAAGTTTCAGGATCATACTCCATACCGAGGTTCAACAGCAGTTTGGCTTTGGGTAACACCACTTTATCCAATGCATCTTGCGGGCTTGCAAACGGCTTGGTTGACATTGAAATCACCGGCTCATCGGGGTTGGTGACCTATGTTTGGAGCAATGGCATCCAAGTACAAGACATCCGGCAGACCTTGCCCGGAACCTACCAAGTGACCATCACGGACTCATCACAATGTACATTGGTTGCCGGTCCTTTCGTGGTCGGAAGCGGGCCTGGCAATTTGCAGGTGAATGTCCAGACACTTGTGCAGCCCCAATGCAATGCTTCAAATGGGAGCATCGACCTTTCCGTTTCAGGTCAGGCACCATTTTCTTTTGTTTGGAACGACAATGCCACCACAGAAGACAGGAACAATCTGCCTGGCGGGACTTACTCGGTCACCATCACGGACGGCCAAGGATGCAGCACCACCTATTCCACAAGTTTGGCTCCTACTTCCGGAGCTCTTTCGGCATCGGTTGCCACCATCACAGACGCAATCTGTGGCAACGCTTCAGGAGGAATAACATTGAATGTTGCCGGCGGCACCACCTACTCATACCTGTGGAGCAATGGTTCGACCAATCCCGCCTTATCCGGGGTTCCTGCTGGGATTTATTCCGTTACCGTGAGCAGCAATGGGTGCCAGGTCATCCTTTCGTCCATCAGGATCTCCAACCAACCCGGAACCTTGAACGTGACTTCCTTGACCCACACAGATGCAATTTGTGGTGGAAACAATGGCTCGTTGGATTTGACCATCTCGGGTGGAGTTGCACCCATAACCTACAGTTGGAGCAACGGGGCCACCGCCCAAGACATCGGAAATTTGCCGGCAGGAGTTTATCAATGCACAATCACGGGTTCAGGGGGCTGCTCCATCACCGCCGGTACAGTCATCCAAAACTCCCCGGGGACGCTATCCCTGATCTCGTCTTCTGTCACACCTGCCGTTTGCGGATCTTCCAACGGGTCCGTGACGCTTCAAGTGGTGGGTGGAACGGCACCCTTGACCTATCAATGGAACAATGGGGCCACATCTTCAATCCTCAGCAATCTGGCTGCAGGCATTTACAATTGCTTGGTACGTGACAGCGCGGGATGCACCATCAATCCTTCCGTGTTGGTGCCGGATGGAGGTGGGGCGCCGGTGGTTGCTATTGCTTCGGTTTCCAATGCCCAATGTCTGTGGAGCGTTGGAGCCATCGACCTTGAAATCTTGGGAAGCTCAGGACCTTTTGTCTACCAATGGAACAATGGATCCCAAACACAAGATTTAGTCAATTTGCCCTCAGGATTATATTCAGTGACGGTGACCGACACAAATTCCTGCACCAATTCAACACAGATCATGGTGGGCGTTGGAAGCGGAACCTTGATTGCCCACTTGGATTCGATTGTACAGGCAGATTGCGGTAACTCAAACGGCTCCATCTCATTGACCACCTCGGGAGGTTCTGTCCCTTATTCATTCTCATGGTCTAACAACACCACAACCGAAGACATTCAAAATATCCCAAGCGGGAACTATATCGTTACCGTGTCCGACCAAAATGGCTGTAATTTCAGCAGCAGCTACTTGGTTGGTAACTCGAGCGGGGCCTTCGCAATCACAGGTGTCCAAACCACAAACGAAACCTGTGGAGGGTCAAACGGTGCCATCAACCTGACTTTGAATCCGGGGGCTGGCGCATCTACATTTATCTGGAGCAACGGGGCTACCACTCAAAACCTATCCAACCTGCAACAAGGCACTTATTTCGTGACCATCACCGACCAAATCGGTTGTGATATCTTCGGAGGCCCCTATACCGTCCAAAATTTGATTGGTACACTTTCTGCAAGTTGGCAATCCAGCGACGAATTGTGCAGCGACGGATCGGGTTCAATCGACCTGAGCGTAGCAGGTGGACTCCCGCCCTATTCCTTTGTATGGTCCAACAACTCCAATTCAGAAGACCTGTCGGGGTTGTCTGCAGGGACCTTCACCGTGACCATCACAGATTCAAGCAACTGTTCATTCCAACTTCCCATTTCAGTCCTCAACAGCCAAGGAACATTGAACATCACAAGCTCGACAATTTCGCCAGCCAATTGCAGTTTCAACTCCGGAGCGATAGACATTACCGTTACCCTTGGCACCCAACCCTATGTTTACAACTGGAGCAACGGCACAACCACAGAGGATTTGTCAGGGTTAGCATCAGGAATCTACTTGGTCACGGTTTCAGATGCTGCCGGGTGCGAAGTAACAGGTACTTATTCAGTCGGAAACAACACCACTGGTCTAACTTTCAGCTCATTGTCATCCGGAGATGAAAATTGTGGTCTTGGTGACGGCTTTATCCAGGGAGAGGCTATTGGTGGCAATGGTGACATTACCTACACCCTCAGCAATGGTGCACAAAACCCGTTCGGAAGTTTCTACAACCTTGTTGCAGGAACCTATACGCTTACCGCAACCGATTCACTGGGTTGCACTGTGAGTCAAGCGTTTACCATCCAAAACGTCGGAAGCCTGAACATCGGGCCCAATACGATCACGGATGCCTCCTGCCCTACCTGTGCCGACGGAGCAATTGACTTGACGGTGAATCCCCCCGGCGTATACAACTACAGTTGGAGCAACGGAGCAACCACACAGGATATCTCAGGGCTTTTACCGGGAGTTTATTCCGTTAATTTGGACAATGGTGCAAACTGTTTCCTTTATTTGGAATTCACGATTTCCTATCCCAATGCCTTTGAAGCCCCCCTCGGCTGGAAGCTTGATGTATTCCCCAATCCCAATAATGGACACTTTCAAGTAAACTATGCCTTCACCCATAATGAACCGGCGATAGTCGAAATTTTCAACCTAATGGGTCAAAAGGTTTGGCAGGTTCAAATCGGTAATTCCCAATCAGGTTTGCTCAACATTGACCTGTCCGACAGGCCCTCAGGCAATTACCTCCTGAGAGTCCGTACTCCGGATGGCATGATGTCAAAGCCGATTGCGTTGATGCCATGAAGCGAATATTTGTTAAATCGCGACCTCTTGGATTGTCCTCCACCGGGATTTGCACAACGAACAAGTGTTGAAGGCATTCCTGCAAGCGGATTTGGGGTTGCTGCCGACCTATGCTGACACTTATGGCTTCACGGTTTGGAGGCACAGGCCGAGGATTGTATGGTTATTGATCACGATTTTCAGGGAGGTTTCTGAGCAACCCGAATTAATTCAAAGAAAAGGGGAAAGCTGCCATTGAAAGGAATTTGGTGCAGCACGACCCACATCGAAATGCCAAATTCTTTGAAGAGAAATACCGTTCAGCCTTGGAATGGTGAGGTTCGGTCAATGGAGTTCTGCCATTTGGCCATTTGGGCTTAACTTTCAGCAATTAATTTTTGACCGCCCAATGAGGGCAACATCGGCTTGACCTGTACTTGGTAAGACTTAATCCAGGGAATTCAAATGAAACGTTTTTTATTGGCACTGTGCCTGCTTGGGAGCATCCAATCCTTCGCTCAACTTACGGTTCAAGGTGGATTTACCGCTCAACAACTGGCTGAAAACCTCGCAGGACCCGGACTCACCGTGACCAACGCGACCCTGATCGGGTCAGTCACATCCAGAGGGACTTTCCAATCCGTGAACACAGGCTTGGGCGTGAATTCAGGGGTGATCCTGACCACGGGAAGAATTGTGGAAGCCGTAGGTCCAGCAGTCAACGATGCCTCCAATGACAATGGCCGTCCGGGTGATGCCGCCTTGAACAACTTGGCGGGCATCCAGACATACGATGCGGCTGTCCTTCAATTCGATTTCGTGGTGGAAACGGACAACATCCAATTCAATTTCGTGTTTGCCTCGGAGGAATATCCTGAATTTGTAGGTGCAGGATACAACGATGTCTTTGCCTTTTTCATTTCCGGTCCGGGCATCACGGGCAACCAGAACATCGCCTTGGTCCCTGGCACGACCACACCTGTCTCCATCGACAACATCAACACGGGTTCGTATTGGCAATATTATGTGGACAATGCGTCCAATACCCAAGTGAGATTCGATGCGTTCACCACCCGCCTCACGGCCCGCAAAACCGGATTGATCCCATGCGAAACCTACACCTTGTCACTTCGGATTGCGGATGCGGGCGACGGAGTATTGGATTCAGGTGTTTTTTTGGAAGAAAACTCGTTGGTACAAGGAACGGTATCGGCCACCACCAATACGGCCAGCGGTGACTCCATCGCCTTGGAGGGATGCGTCAAGGCAAGTTTTACGTTCAATTTAGATACGGTATACCCACAAGCCACGCCCATTCCCATCACAGTGGGCGGCACTGCCACCAACGGAGTGGATTATGCCTACATCGACTCCCTCATCGTGATTCCAGCTGGCCAACAATCTGCCACTGTTTTCGTGGACGCCTTTGCCGATGGACTTACCGAAGGGCAGGAATTGGTGACCCTGACCTATTTTCCGGAACCTTGCGCCCCTCCTCAGGTGGTACGGCTTTACATCCAAGACAATACCCCCATCACCTTCAGCAGCCAAGGCACCAACCCCACTTGCTCCAACGCAAACAATGGTCAAATTCAACTCAACATCAGTGGCGGAACAGCACCCTACACGGTCGTTTTGAACGGGGTGGACACCTTTTCCACCAGCACCATCACCAACCTCCCGGCAGGCACGTACGGAATCGAAGTATTGGACATCTACGGTTGCGGTGCGCAAGCTCAAGTGGTGGGTGGACAATTTCCCGGCAGTCCTGTGTTCATTCCTGATGGCACCAACGTCCCTTATACGACCACCATCCCCATTACGGGATTCCCTCCCGGCACCACGCTCACGAGCCTCAACATGCTGCAGAACGTTTGCATCGATATGGAGCACAGCTTTTTGGGCCAATTGGAAATCAGGTTGTATGCTCCAAACGGTCAATTCGTGGTTCTCAAGGAACATCCGGGCGGGTCGGTGACCAACCTCGGTGAACCCGTCGCGAACGGCCCGGTGGATACCAACAACCCCGACACCATGATGGGCAATTGTTACACCTATTGTTTCAATGGCAATCCGACTTTCGGCACCATGGTTTCGGAGGCCAACAATTATACCTACACCTATACGGACAACCGTGGGATGGTGCTTTCAGACAAATACCTTCCCTCCGGCGCTTACACCCCTTTCCAGAATTTCAATGGCCTGATCGGCACACCCCTGAACGGCAATTGGACCATTTGGGTGCGGGACAACAATCCCCAAAACAACGGTTGGGTTTGCACTTGGTCCATTTCCCTTGTCAGTGACTTCAGCGGCGATACCATTGTGCTTTCCGCTCCCGCCTCGCCAGCTTTGTCTGCCACAACCACGTCAGCATCCTGTGGTTCCAGCAACGGTGCCATCAACCTCAGCTTAGCTGGCGGGACTGGTCCTTTCACCTATGCTTGGAGCAACGGAGCCAACACGCAAGACCTTTCTGGGATTCCCGCCGGCACCTATACCGTGACCGTCACAGGTGCCGCGAATTGCCAAACCATCGGTTCATTTTCTGTTTCCAACGTTTCTGCACCCACGGTAGCAGGGGTCAGCAGCTTGGTCTCTTGCCCGGGCGGAAATAACGGCGGAGTGAACATCACGCCTACCGGCACGGGACCTTTCACCTATGCTTGGAGCAACGGAAATACCACACAAGACTTGGTCAATGTGCCTGCAGGCTCTTACACCGTTACGGTCACCGGTAGCGGGGGGTGTCAAAGCATCACCGCTTACGTGGTGGCATCCATCCCAGGTATGGTAGCGACGCCCTCCCTCCAAAACGAAACCTGTGGTGAGGAAAACGGCAGCATCGCTGCAGGCATTTCCGGTGGAACGGTACCTTACACCTATGCGTGGAGCACCGGAGCTTCAGGTCCATCCATCCAACAACTATCTGCCGGCAACTACTCCTTGACCGTCACCGATGCCAACCAATGCACCTTGGTCCGCAGCTTCAATTTGCTGAACGTGGTGGGCAACTGCTTCATTCCGTGTGACTTGTCCCTGAACCTAACGGCTGTGACTCCCGAAACTTGCGGGAGCGGACTTGGTGCCATCGATTTGTCAGCGTCTTCCTCCTTTTTGCCTCTAACCTACCAATGGAGCACCGGAGCAGTCACCCAGGATTTGAGTTGGTTGTCAGCAGGTCTTTATTTTGTCACCATCAGCGATGCCAACCATTGCACCCTCAGGGACTCTTTCTTGGTGGCCAACAACACAGGTAGCTTGACCGTCAACGGAATTGTACCCGTATCAGAATTTTGCGGAAATGGCCAAGGCTCCATCGACCTGTCTTTGTCAGGCGGGGTACTGCCTTACCGGTATGCTTGGAGCAACGGTGCCACCACACAAGACATTTTCAACCTCAATCAAGGTACCTATGTCGTCACGATCACGGATGCCAACGGCTGTTCCCTCATTGCCCAATCCACCGTGGTAAACAATACAGGCAGCATGGTGCAAACTTACGGGAATGCCGTGCCGGAAACCTGTGGCAACGGGCAAGGGTCCATCGACATCACGGTGACATCACCCGCAGGCTTTTTGTCCTACGCATGGAGCAACGGAGCCACCACAGAGGATTTGTTTCCCATTTCGACCGGTTCCTACACTTGCACGGTAACCGACCAAAACGGCTGTCAATTGGTCACGCCCACTTATTTGGTAGGCAACAACAGCGGTAGCCTGGCCATCGTGGACATCGACCTTTACGACGAAACATGCGGAAACAGCACCGGTGCCATCAATCTGGATATCGCGGGCGGTGCAGCCCCTCTTTCCTACACCTGGAGCAACGGAGCCACCACACAAGACATCAACGGATTGGGTGCGGGCACCTATTCCGCCACCGTGACCGACAACAACGGATGTTCAGTTTCCACGGGCCCGCAAACCATCAATGATTTGCCAGGAAATTTGGTGGCTACCGTGGTCCATGTGCAAAATGAAATTTGCGGTAACGGGCTTGGCAGCATCAATCTTGCCGTTTCAGGGTCGATCAATCCTGTGACATACCTGTGGAGCACCGGAAGCACATCCCAGGACCTTGTGAATCGTACAGCCGGGAATTATCAAGTGACCGTCACGGATGCCAACGGTTGTGTTCAGATCACCGGAGCCACCATCCAAAACGATGGTGGAACGCTAGAAATTCTCAATGCCGTTGTAACCGCCGATTCCTGCTCCCGTCAGACCGGTCGTGTTGACCTTTTCATAGGAAACCCAACGAATCCCGTGACCTATGCTTGGAACAATGGCTCCAATACCCAAGACCTCGCAGGGATTTCAGCAGGCAGTTACCAAGTCACCGTGAGTGATGCCAATGGATGCCCGGAAATTGCCTCATTCGTGGTTCCTGCCTTCAACAACAGCCTCTCTTTGGGTCAGGTCAGCGTCACCAATGCGTCCTGCGGATTGTCCAATGGTGCGGTGGATATCGATTTGAACAACAGCTCCGGCACGATTTCTTACACATGGAGCAACGGGATAACGGTACAAGATCTTCAACAGGCTGCACCCGGCTCCTATCAAGTCACCATCACCGATGCGAACCAATGCCCACTCGTGGCTGGTCCATTTGTGGTGGGAACCTCTTCCGGGTCTTTGTTCGCCTCGATTCAGGCAGCAACCAACCCGACCTGTGCTTCCTCCAATGGTAGCATCGACCTTTCCGTGACAGGACAAGCGCCCATCACCTACCTCTGGAACGACAATTTCACCACCCAAGACCGAAATAACCTCCCTGCCGGAAATTACACGGTCAACATCACCGACGGACTGGGATGCAGCACCGTTCTGAATATCCCTTTGACCGCTAACTCCGGAAACTTGACGGCAAACGTGGCCCAAATCACCGACGCGGTCTGCGGGGGAAGTCAAGGCGGTGTCCTGCTCAATGTGTCGGGCGGTAGCAATTACTCCTACCTGTGGAGCAACGGCTCAACGGGAGCAAGTCTTTCAGGGGTTGTCGCAGGGAACTACTCGGTCACGATTTCAAGTGGGGGATGCCAAACCACCCTAACAGGCATCCAAGTATCCAATTCACCCGGCACCTTGTCCATCACGTCCCTCACCCACACCGATGCGATTTGTGGAAGCAGCACCGGTTCCATCGACCTGAGTGTCGCCGGGGGAAATCCGCCCGTCACCTACATTTGGAGCAACGGGGCTACCACTCAGGACATCGGAAACCTGCCCGCAGGCGTTTATCGTTGCACAATCTCATCATCGGGAGGTTGCAGCATCACAGCGGGGGCAGTTATCCAAAACGCTTCCGGGAACCTGACACTTTTGTCTGCCAACACGCAACCATCGACTTGCGGCAATGCCAACGGAAGCATTACCCTGAACGTTGCGGGAGCCAATCCGCCTGTTACCTACACTTGGAGCAACGGTGGCAACGGCCCTGTTCTGAACAACTTGAGCGCCGGTTCTTACACCTGCCTCATCCAAGACAATTCCGGATGCCGTTTGAATCCGACCATCATCGTGCCTGATGCAGGAGGATTGCCTTCCATCTCCGTGAATTCAATTGTGAGTGCGCAATGCCTGGCTTCGGATGGAGGGGTTGACATTGGAGTGGCGGGAGGAACTTCGCCCTACATTTTTGGATGGAGCAACGGAAGCAGCACACAGGACCTGTCCAATGTCTCGGCGGGTTCTTTTTCGGTGACTGTCACCGACAACAACGGGTGCACGGTCAACTCCACCATCCAAATCCCACAAGGGAGCGGACAGTTGGGTGGAACCTCGGCCATTCTCACCCAAGCCTCCTGCGGCAACCCCAACGGAGCCATCGACCTGGCCGTTTCAGGAAATACCGGACCCTACATCTTCGGATGGAGCAACGGATCAACGAGCGAGGACATTTCAAACCTTCTCGCCGGAAATTACAGCGTCAACATCTCCGACCAAAACGGATGCACTTTCCAAAATACCTACACAATTTCCAACTCAGGAAATGGATTTTCCATCACCGGGGGACTGGTTTCCAACGAAAACTGCGGCGCATCCAACGGGGGAATTGACCTATCCGTTTCTGCCGGCAGTGGGAATTTGACCTATGTCTGGAGCAATGGAGCCACTACGCAAGACCTATCCAATCTGGGCCAAGGAAGTTATTCCGTGACCGTTACCGACCAAGCCGGTTGTGATGTTTTCGGTGGGCCGTTCAACGTTCAAAATGTGACAGGCAATCTAACCGCCAGCTTCCAATCAAACTATGAAACCTGCGGCGATTCCGCTGGGACCATCGACCTCAGCGTGGTTGGAGGGACCGCTCCCTACTCCTATTCATGGAGCAATGGAGCTACGACCCAAGACCTTCAAAATCTGCCTGCTGGCTCCTATTCCGTGACGGTCATCGATGGTGCCAACTGTGCGTTTGTGCAACAAATCACGATTCTCAACACGCAAGGAAGCCTTGCCATCAGCGGTGCCGTGACCACACCTGCCAGCTGCGGGGCATCAAACGGAGGTGTGGACATCAGTGTGACCGGTGGCACCCTACCCTATCAGTATGCATGGAGCAATGGAGCCCTTACTCAAGACTTGACCAATGTCGGGTCTGGCACCTACACGCTCACCTTGACGGATGCAGTTGGTTGTGAGTCCATCACCAGCCATGTGGTTGCCAACAACAACAATGGATTCGCGCTTACATTTCTCTTTTTTGGAGACGAAAATTGTGGACAGTCCGACGGCTATATACAGGCCCAAGCCACCGGTGGGGTGAGCCCC
>Ga0209990_10001538_pt1 | contig 19420 bp, 38 predicted proteins | sample NOAtaG_6_FD_187304 | JGI IMG/M metagenome (GOLD analysis project Ga0209990, IMG submission 187304) | Freshwater lake microbial communities from Lake Erie, under a cyanobacterial bloom - NOAA_Erie_Diel5S_2200h metaG (SPAdes) (version 2) | ecosystem: Environmental > Aquatic > Freshwater > Lake ...
GTCTTAGCAGCCTCTGCAGAGTCTCTTTGCGCCCTAGCCTGTAGTGACTGGGTAGTGGCTTGCTTCTGTTGCATATCCATCTGTAGCGCCATCTGCTGCATTTGAGCCTGTTGTGGGTCTGGTTGACTCATTTGGGTCAATGCTTGCTCCAATTCAGCCCTATTAGACAGGCTAGAGTTACCAATAATGCCTTTAAGGATGATTGGTAGTACTGGAGTGTTTGGTCCAAGGGTCTGCAACAAGCCAATAAGCTGCTGTTGTTCGTACTCACGAGCCATAATACCCAAAGTAGCGCTAGGCATGAACTTCATGTCTACAGAAGGATAACGCTCAGGGTCAAACTGCATATAACGGAAGGCTGCTTTCTTAATTAGCGGAACCATGAAGTCTTCTTGGAAGTTCGTCAGAGTCCGCTTATACTTCTTAATAATGCCAGCCATTGCCATTGACATACCAGCGCCAGAAGCGTCTCTGGAAGCCTGTGATACTACGCCTTGGCTATCTAGCGTTCCAGTTGCCATTAGAAGCATACGCTCAAACTCTTTAGAGGTAGCGAAGTTCTCAGGACTAGTTTGTCCGAACTTGAATGGGAATAGAATCTCTGCTGGATTACCATTAGTAAGGATTGCTTTACCGGGCTTGACTTCAAAGCGTGAGCCACGAGGTAAGCGAGTAGCATCCATCGCAATCATCGGTGCGGTTGTCAGCGCTAAGCTGTCTAGGTGACTGCGTAGTTGAGCATCGATAGCCTTTTGCATATTGTAGGCTTTCTCGACAGTACCACGACCCCAAAAACGATTAGGGACAGTATCGTCCTGATAAGCCAAAACAGGGCGGTCTTGCATCATGTAGGGATTCTTCTCAGCCTTGAGTAAGAGTCCATCGTTAGCGATAACGACAATAGCTTCTACGAGGTCGCTATAGCTGTCAGCGGTGCTGTCTTCAGGGAAGAGGTCAATTACTTCTTCACCTTCGTTCTCTAACTGCTCTAGATACTCACGAGGGACTAATCCGTAGTAGGTTAAGAGCTTGACTTTGTCGTCTTGGTACTGAACTACTTCTTGAGTAACTTCGAGGTCATCATCGTTACCAGCAGGTCCGATGTCTACCTTACGATAGATACCCTTTTCCATTCCTTCTACTACTTTGTGAATAGACACAAATTTCTCAATGGCACAGCCCATCGCATCGTCAATCGAGGTAGCGTTGGGGTCAATTAAGAAGTTCTTAGGATTGACAGGATTAACCTTGACGCAGAAGTACTCTTTTTCTTGTACGCCATAGGCGGCTTGTTCCATGCCCGGCATTGGCATCGTAGCAGGGACAAACTCTTTCTCTTGCTTGACGATAATCTCGCCAATACCAGTACCGTAAATCTCAGCCATCAATTCGATTTGGTCAATCGACTTACGAATCTTATGTTTTTCTAAATCTTCTTTAAGTTGTACCTTAATAGCTTCAACATCCATCGGATTGTTGTTGTAGTCTCTAACATCGTCTTTGATGTCAAAGAACTCTCCGTTACCAAAGATAGCTTCCATGATTTCAGCATGGCGGGTTTCTACCGCTTGCTGTGTAGCTGGACTAATTAAGCGACTACGCTCAGACTCTCGTGTCTTGTCTTCGTCAGCCCATACGCCACGGAAAATTCTTTCGTACTCTTTCCAGTCTTCTAAATAGTTCTCGTCTCTGGAATCTCTCCATCTGTCGCAATGTTGAATAACAAAGGCAGTTAATTCTTTATCTGATTCGGAAGGTTCTTCCCAAACAGTACTTTCGTTCATGTCCATATTTTCAGCCATTTTATTCCTTTATCAATAGCCACTAATTACATCAAGAGCTTCCCAATCGTCTTCGTCGTTGTCAATACTGTAGCTCGTGACAGCGAGTTGGTCGATATAGCTTAACGCATCAGGTAAGTCATCATGCACCTGTGCGGTTGGAAACATTAGTAGTTGGTCAACAAACTCTTCAAAGTCTTCTTCAGCATTGAGTATAACTCGTCCATGCTCGAAGCGACCTTGCAAAGCCCAAACAATCCTATCTACTTTTTTCTTATTGCCATGCGTCAAATCTAAGATATGAGCGTAACAGTTGTTCTTTCGCATCAAATCACTAAGGTAAGGCAATACTGCATTCTTTAGCGCCCCTCGCTCGATACCAACTGCTAGAGGTTCATACTCTCTAATATTCTTTAAGATATTGAGTGCAGTAGTCTGTATATCCCAGCGACCAGCTTCAATCTTGTCGACAAACCAAGTACCATCATCGGTTACTTTTACAACTGCGATAGCGGACTGGTCTAGTCTTTTCTTAGTGGCGTTAGCGCTTTTAGCGACATCTTCAAAGCCAGCTAAGTCTACCGCAATATACCACGAACCAATGTCAGGTTCATCGCCAAACTTAATCCATTCTTCTTTAAATAATCCTGCGCCAGCATTATTGAAGGAAGACAGGTACTCTTGATTGAACGCAAAAGAACTTAATGTGCGTTTTGCAGCCTCAATCTCTTTCGGGTCAATCGTTTCATTGTCAGCGGTGGTAAAGTGCCAAGACTTCCAATCTGCATCGTCTCCACTCTGTCCTAATTGAAACCAATCATAGAAATGGTTTCGTCCAGATGGGGTCGAGATAAACATGGCTCTACCTTTTTTATCTGACAAAGCAGCACGAAGTACTCGTTCCCAAATCTCTGACTTGATAAAAGCGACCTCGTCCATTACCAAGTACGACAAAGACACACCACGCAAAGAGTCTTGGTTATCAGCGCCTCGAATGAGGATTTTCTTGCCGTTCACCAAAGTTATCTCAAGGTTGTTGATGTGAGCAGATTTGATGACAGGCTTTCCTAAGTCCATCAACAAGTCCCACATAATCGTCCGGGCTTGACCGAGGGTTGGTGCCACATACATCACACTAGAACCTTCAGGACAGTTTAACCCTTCAATCAATAGGGTTACTGCAGACAACCTACTCTTACCACAACGGCGACCAGCAGCAATTACTTTGAATCGGGTCTGGTCCTTAAATACTGTTTGTTGCCACTTTAGCAGTTTAAAATCAAGATTCATCGATGTCCTTAATGGTTACATCAGTAACATCGTTATCAATGACTTCTTCTGCTTCTATCGTTGTATTTGTTAGTCCGCTGATATTAATTGAAATCTGCGGTGTTCCTCCACCAGTCTTGCCCTCGAAACTAGACAGAGGCAACAATCGTTCTCCACAGAACTTTAGCATTGCTCCCTGTGCAGGGTGTCCATCTTGTAGGGCGGTGGTGATTATCTTCTCAATGACACTATCACCATGCGTTGCCAACAGTCTTGCTTTAAACTCTGCTATTCGTGCTGCGTCGCCCGGCGGTCTCCCCACAATGCCGGGATTCTTTTTCTTGGCAATCGCCTTCTTGGAGGGACGACCACGAACAGGTTTACCATCGACAACTTCTCGTCTAACCAGCTTTGGTCGCTTCTTCTTTAAGACAGTACCATCGTCTGAAGACTGTGCATCTTCGGTAGATAATTGTTTTTCAACTTCTAACATAAAGCCTTTTTATCCTTAAAGGGAAAGACAAAGAAAAAATTCAAAGCCCTATAGTTACTATAGTATGCTGTCGTTAGACTAAGCCTTTCGCTATCAGGAGGTTTCTTGGTAATTGTTTTTCACCAAGTGGTTTAGCGGTGGTTTAGCGTGCTATAATAATTCACTGCTTGCAGGGCTTACACGATTCTTTATAGTGTGTTGCTTGAACTTGTAAGGCGATTTTAGCATACTTTTACGATTTTGTCAAGTATTATTTTTACACTTCTTATAAAACAACAACATAGACGGTAGCATAGTCGTCTGCGACTGTGCAGATTCAGCGGGTCTGCCTAGACAATATAGGTCTCCGCTGGGGACAACAGCGACCTCCTACGGAGTGAGCATTTCCAGCGACTCTGTCCCTATTTTATTATCCTTTAGTAATCAATAACATACACCATCATTGACTATGTCCCTTTTTTATCAATTAACATAGTCTTATTTTACTTTTTTGTATGCTATGGAGGCTCCGCCAACATTACACAACACAGACTACCCCTCCCCCCTATGTTAGTTAGCACTTACTTACATCATCCTTGCACCAATATAGTGCTAGGTTAGTTAGTGCTTACTTACATGACAATATCGATATATACGCATATACGAATATACGCATTGACGCATATCATAGGTAAAAACTATTGACCTGTGTTATTGATAGAGCAAGTATATGGGGCTGAGTTGCACCTTTATAGTGCAACCTAGCACCAACATAGACGAATAGGTTTAGGCTATCAATACTGTCAATCAATAGCAACAATCAATCAAAACTTAGGGTTTGTCCTAGTATCTTTTTATAGCACTAATCCGTTATACTGTGTATGTAGTATTGATAAACAGTAGATAAGAAAGGTAATATCATGCAAACATTAAACATAAACTTACTCAAAGCAAATGCAATTATGTCTGATATTGAGAATCAAACAACAGTATCTAAATGCTTACTGTTAGACAATGAAGAATTTATACAGACATTTGTATCCGCAATCAATAAGAATCAAAGCATTGAAGAAATAACCGCAACACTAATGGATTTTGTAGCAAACAACTACTAAGGGTTTATCCCTATTGCATAGTATTAGCGATAGGGATAGACTGTAAACACTTAAACACTTGAAAGGGATTAAAATGACTTATATATCCGATAGCATCATTGAGAACGCAATAGAGTTAATTATCAATACTCGGGACTTTTGCGGTAATGAAAAGCAAGCAATTAAAGATTATTGCGCCGATGAAAAGATTAGCGATTGGCAAAAGGTTTATCGTATCGCTAATTTCAGGGCTAATGCTCGATGGAATCAGTATAAAATTGAGGCAGGAGTTAACCCCAAATATTGTTTCTAGTAGTAAACTTAAACCTAGCAGTATCTTAACTTTAGACAGGAGTATTACAAATGAGAATCAAACCAATAGCGTCAAATATGACCGAATTAGTCCTAAACGATGGAACTCAAGTGCTATTCAGTTATGAGACACCCGTAGCGTGTTTTCAAAACAATAAGTTCTATAAAACCTCTCACAAATGGAGTAGAACCACATCTAAACACATTGGCAAATGGGCTAATATGTTTTGGAATGTATCATTTGACCAATGGCATGATATGCCACAGGATTATTTTAATAACTTAGTTAAGGGGGCTTAATCATGAATGACAATAAATACAATGGATGGACAAATTACGCCACATGGCGAGTAAATCTAGAATGTTTCGATGATTCTTTTGACCCTCTTGATTATTGGGACGATTTAGACTCTATCGATGCTCATGATTTAGCAAAAAGATTAGAACAGAATATTGAAGATTTATTATTCTGGGAACAGGCTGATGGATTTGTTAATAGCACTAAAGATAGTTATGCGAGGGCTTTTCTTTCTGATGTTAATTATTATGAGATAGCGTCGCATATGCTTGAAAACATTAAACAGGAGTCAACAGAATGAAGAATTATCACATGATTATTATTGGTGTTTTATTGTTTGTCTTTGCCCAAATTATGTGGCATTTAACTGCGATTGGAGTGATTTAAAATGATTACGATTGAATTTAACGATGATGTAATAGTGTCGAAAACAAGGCAAGAATGGATTGACGAATTGCTAGAAAACGATTTAGCCCTATGTCAATCTGATTCTACCTTTAATGACAATACCATTTATGACTTACTTTTAGGCGGTTGTAAAGGTTATATCAATATGACAGATGATGAAATAGCGCAAGAAGTTTATAACCAATTAGAGTATATCTATGAAAGCGAAGAGGTTTAATTATGAAAAAATACATTGTTCAAGCAAGCGAAGTTGTTTACTATGAAATCGAAGTCGAGGCAGAAAACGAGGCAGATGCTCACGAAAAGGTTTTATTAGGTAATGTTGAGATTCCCGAACCCTGCGACGGCTCAGATTTTACAATCGGTTTTATAGATGAGGCTTAATATGACCTATAAAGAACTACTCGAAAACCTTAGCCGAATCCCCGAAGATAGGCTAAACGATAACGCCTTAGTGTTTATCCAATGGGATAATGAATATCTACCTATTTCGGCAATATGGGAATCAGGTGAAGAAAATGATGTGTTAAACGAGGGTCATACTTACTTAGTTATTAAATGAAAGGGGTTTATTATGTCTAGAAACACGCTAACGCTAGTGCAAGAGGTTTACTTTGATTTATGCGACTTGTTAGACAATAACGAGTTAAGCGAATCGATAGAGGGCTTATTTGAGTTCGATGATATGCGAGAGTTCATCACAGAGCAACGGCGCAAACTAGCGCTAATTGAGAGGGATTTAGACTTTAATGATGATTGCCCGAAGTTTGAACCCGCTAGAGAGGAGATATAGTTATGACAAACAATATAGAGAACTTATCCGATAACGAACTAAACGAGATTAAAGCCTATGTTAAGGGAATAATCGAGGGTATAAAAGATACTCACAAACCAGAAGAAATAGATTTTATCTTAGAGGACTATTGGACTGCATGGGATAACACTATTGACATAAATATATGGTTAGATGAATCAGACCCTAAACGATATTTAACTACACTATATCGAATCCATGAATCAGGCTATACAGATATGGAAACATTTCAGCGCTTAGACTATATTAAAGGGTAATAATGACACGCTCAGAAATGCAATATCAAATCTGGAAAGACCTAGGATACCTTGAGGGTAAGACTGACCCAGAGTATCAGAAACACTTATGGCGCTTATCTGATGGGGAATTATTTAATTTATGGCTAAACATTCACAATGCACGGGAGGCTTATAAACAATGAAAACACTATATTGGTGGGCTTGTTTTTACCTAATTTTAGCCTATGTTATGTATCATCTTATTGGAGTGATATTATGCTATACTTGGGAATACCTCTAGAATTGATTTAGAGGGCTTTAGAGAGGTTTTCTTAGTGTTGGTGATGTGTTGGTATTACTTAATCAATTTTAATTGAATGGAGAGGCTTTTATGAAATATAACAATGATAGGTATTATGAACCCGAAGATGATGATTTTAACGAAGAGGCTTATCTCGAGGCGCTAGAGTCTGCGTTATCGTCTGGTGGTGTTTACTATTGGGCTGAAGAATCTAATTGGTATGAGGCTTTAGGTCAGTTAGAGATTGAAGAAGATTATGAACCTAACACGGCGCCACAAGATGTTATTGACAAGGTCAAGTCGTATTGGAGAGAAATAGCCGAAGAATTTACAGAAGGAGATTTTTAAGATGCGATGCCAATGTTGTAATGCGTCATTAACTGACTTTGAGGCTACCATAAAGCATGGTATCACTAGGCAATATGTAGAATTATGCTCAGATTGTCTTAAAACGATTGAGGCTTATATCCCGATACAAGTTCGGCAAGACCTAATGAATGAATCAGACACGGCTATGACTGAATCGTTGATTGATGATAACGGGTATATCGATGGTGGTTTAGATGCTGAGGACCCAGATGATTATTGGATTGATTGGGACAATCGATAATGCACTCGCTTGCGGGTAATATAGGTATCGTTATAGTTAATATAGTCTATGTCATAACTGTGAATATAGACTACTATCAATTAACATAAAGAACCAATCAACGATAGTCTATGTTGTAAAAGCATTATACTCAATTTTGTAAATGTTGTCAAGTAGTTTATTTTTGTCTTATGTATTGACTTTTAGATGGTTTTGTCTTTTAATTGGCATTGTCTTTTAACTAACGGGGGTTTTATGCACCACAATGAAGAAGCAAGATACCATTTCATAATGATGGATATGGTTGATTTAATTGGGGATTATGGCTACGATAAGGTCATGGACGATTTATCAACGGCGATTGCTGATAAGGTGAATAGGCTTGTTGGTAGAGCAGTAATGGAGGATGCTGATGAAACTCCGTTTTGAGGTTAGGGATGAATACAACGAAATTGTGCGTTGCTTTGCTAGTAAGCAAGAGGCACAGGCGCATTGTAAGTTAGACCCTAGTTTCTATCTCAAAGTCAATCAACAAGTCAAGCCAAACCCGTTTAGACAGGCTTGGGAAAGGTTAGGCGAATGTCTATTTTGATGCGTGGTTTTGTTATATCAGCGTTCTTCTTTGGTATCTTGGTCGGCTATGTTGCTGGTCGTATGGAATGGGCGCATGAGGATTGTTATGACGCAACAGATAAGTATCAACGATACGAGGCTTGGTTAAGTGTTAAGAATGGGACTTATCGTTGTTTTTGGATTGAGAAAGAATACCCATGGCGAGTTAAAATGCAAGGGGTGATTGATGTTAAATGAACACGGCTATTGTCCAAACTGTAATGCTGATTTAGATGGCGGTTCTATCTGGCAATACTTCTTTGAGAAAACAGGTTCAGAGGCAGAAGCAGATAAAAGTGCTAAGTCATACGGCGCAGATAGAACCCAAGGACAATGGGGTAGAGCTATTGGAATTTATGATATGGATTTAGATAGGACTGTGGCATGGAAGTGTCCGGATTGCGGTCATCAATGGGGTCGTAAATGAATATTCCTGATAGATGGGTTGTTGTTGAGGTTGTGAGCGATAAGACCAAGCTACATCGAGTCTTTGCGTGTTGGTATGGCGGATGGGCTGGTTCTGACTCATGGCAAATCAATAGCGGTATCGTAGGCGTTGATGACCAATCTAAATACTTTGATTTTGAGGGACACTCTGGTTCAATCTATCGGTGCAACAAGAACAGTTATGGCTTACATCTGTATGGCAGCTCAGTATTGAATAATTTAATTGAGAAATCTAAAGAAAAAGATATTATAATAACCGTATTACCTGAAGACACTAATTGGAAGGAGTTAATCGATGGCACGAATGTTGCTGGCAGAGATAACAAAACTGAAGAAAGAGAATGATGAACTGCGCAGAGGAATCATACCTGATGGTTATGTTTTTCTTTGCATTCATTGTGCAAAAGAGTTAAAATTATTTGAAGGAACTGAAGATGGTATGGAAGTGTCCGCCACTAAACCTAGTGAATTGGAACAATCTATGGAAATGGAGAGAAAAGATGACAACTTGGACAAGCGAGGATAGAGAATTATGCGAACAAGATTTGATGAAGCAAATCAAAGCATTACAGGACGAACTAATCAAAACACAAACCGAATTGGTTATGGCGTTGGCAGAGGTTCAGGCACTGCGCTGTCAACTCATTACGGAGGAGGGTTCAAGACATTGAAAGAGAGTAAATTTTTGTATCACATGGCTTGCGACGAGTGCGGTTCAAGCGATGGTAATGCGATGCACAGCGATGGACACACTTACTGTCATGTATGCCACACATACAAGGCTAGGAATGGTGAAATTACGAAAGACTACAAAAAACCAATGAATAAGGAACTAAACTTTTATGACTCTGCTACTTCTCTTAGTATCGTTGACCGTGGTATTACTTCGGCTACTTGCATAGCATTTGGTGTTAAGCAAGATAATGGCAAACACTACTATCCTTACTATGATGCCGATAGCAAGATGGTCGCTATCAAAACTAGGATTGTGGAAAACAAATCCTTTAGTGTTGCTGGTGACTTCAAAGATGCCACACTATTTGGACAGCATTTATTCCCAAAATCTGGTCGCTATCTGACTATCTGTGAGGGTGAATTAGACGCTCTAGCGGCTTATCAGATGCAAGGTAGCAAGTACCCTTGCGTGAGTATCCGTAGTGGCGCTAGTGGCGCTCTAAAGGACTGCAAAGCACAATATGAATGGATTGATTCGTTTGAGAACATTGTCTTAGCGTTTGATGCCGATGAACCCGGACAGAAAGCAGCACAGGCAGTCGCTGAGTTATTCGGCGGCAAAGTTAAAATAATGAAGCACAAGACAGGATACAAAGATGCGTGTGATTATCTTGAGAATAACGCTAGTAAAGAATTTGTTGATACTTGGTGGGGTGCTGAGTCTTATATCCCTGATGGGATTGTGCAAGGCAACAGTCTCTGGGACATGGTATCAGCGCCTATTGAAAAGGCTGATTGTGACTATCCGTACGAGGCACTTAATAAGCTCACATACGGCATCCGCAAGGGTGAACTCGTTATGGTCACAGCAGGAAGTGGACTTGGCAAATCACAATTTCTTAGAGAGATTGTATGGCACATACTTAACAAGACAACCGACAACATTGGACTTATGTTTCTTGAAGAGGGAGTCCGCAAAACAGCTCGGTCTCTCATGTCATTAGCAATAAACAAACCGATTCATCTACCTGATGTTGAGGTATCACCGGAGGAGTTAAAAGATGCATTTGATAGAACTTTGGGAAGTGACCGTGTTTATCTGTTTGACCATTTTGGTAGCACTTCTTTGGAAAACATTGTCAACAGAGTGCGCTACATGGCTAAGGGTCTTGGCTGTGGTTATGTCTTTCTTGACCATATTAGTATTATTGTCAGTGGCGGTGATGTTGGTGATGAACGCAAAGCTCTAGACGCTATCATGACTAAACTACGCATGATTGTTCAGGAGACCGGTATCAGTTTGATTTGTGTCTCACACCTAAAGCGTAACGAAGGTCGTGGACACGAAGAAGGTGCAGTGACATCCTTGGCACAGTTGCGTGGTTCAGGCGCTATTGCACAACTATCAGACATTGTGATAGGATTAGAGCGTAATGGACAGGCAGAAGACCCAATTGAGCGTAATACCACATCGGTACGAGTGTTAAAGAATCGATTTAGTGGTTACACTGGTAATTGTGGCGCTTTGCTGTATAATGGACAAACCGGACGAATGTTAGAAATTAAGGACACACTATGAAAGACGATTTAATTGACAAAGCCAAGCGCTATGCACAAACCGATGAGTATCATGTCACTCGTAAAATCATCACTGATTTATGCACCGAGATTGAAAGACTAAAAGAACTCAATCGTAATGTGTTTAGTAAGATTCAGGACAATCAAGAAATATACAGGAATTCTGAACGCTATCTCTGGCTACGCAGTGCATCATGGGATGTTGACCCTGAGATTGCGGCACCATCTGTGATTCTGTGCAACGGCGACATGACTAAATGGCAGTGGATGTTAGGTCAAGAGATTGATGATGCAATTGATTCGTATTTGAAAAAGGAGCAAGGATGACTACAAAAACAGTTAAGATAGACAGTTTTATCTGGGTTGCTGAAAATGGCAGTATGGAGTATGGATTCTACATTGGTGATGGCGATGACCCTGTTACATTTAAAAGCACATTAAAAGAAGTTGTGCGTCAGACTTTAGAAATGTATTTCGTTGGCGGTGCTATCCATCATGACCACCGTGACGATGTAAAACAATTAATTAAGAGTTTAAAAGCAGCTACAGCACTAGCTGAACACGAACTAGAGAGAATGGGCGATGAGTAAACTACTAATAATTGGCAACAGGCTTATCAATCCTGAGAATGTTACTTACATCATTGACAGAGAGATTCACTTTAATGACGGCAGTCGTTGGGTGGCAACAGAACCAGAGATTCAAGAACTATTAGCAATAATGTTTGAGACACCTAGACCAGTTGAAGAAGAACCGATTGTTGTTAAGAAGAAAGTAGTTAAAAAGAAATGACTCTTGAACACTACATTGTCGGAGCTACTGGCATTGGCTATTTAGTTGTTGGTGTCTTGCAATTAAGTAAAGGCAGTATGTCTAACGCATTGATTTGGATAGGTTATGCTGCAGCGCAAATAGGACTCTGGATTAATCTTAAATGAAACTGAACAACGATAATCGCTTCGATATTGATTTGGAATATGGACAAATCTTTGAACAAAAGATTGCTGATATATTTCAGAACAGTAAGATTGAAGTTAAGACTGAGCGAGATAAGTGGAATTCAACGGGTAATATTGTAATTGAATTTGAGAGTCGTGGACATCCTAGTGGCATTGCTGTAACACAATCAGACTTCTGGTTTCATAATCTAGCATTAAAGGGTGAACTAATAATGACACTCGTGTTTCCTGTGGCGGTGCTAAAGCGCTATATTAAAAAACACAAGCCGAGAGTAGTGCGTGGTGGCGATGATAATACTTCTAAACTATACTTGATTAATCTTGCAGATTTGGTTACAATAATCGAATGAGAATCGTTCTTGATATTGAAACCAATTTATTTCCCGACAAGATTTGGTGTGTCGTTGCTCGTGACATTGATACCAACCAAGTGCATATTTGGCAGAACTTTGTTGGGCTGCAGAATTTCTTAGACAGAGCAGAGCAGATTATTGCTCACAATGGAATTTTCTTTGATGTGCCTGTTCTAAAGAACTTATGGAAAATAACGATTGCGGAAGAAAAGATTGTTGACACCTTAGTGATGTCTCGCCTATATAATCCGCAATTAGACGGCGGTCACAGTCTGTCTGAATGGGGTAAGCGTATAGGATTTTTTAAGAGTAGTTTTGAATCTTTTAATGGCGGTCTTACTCAAGAGATGCTTGACTATTGCATTCAAGATACATTAGTAACACAGAAGCTGTATGAACATTTAACCAAGGAGATGTCAAATGATTATTCAAAAGAAAGTATCAAACTCGAACACGAAGTTGCGTTCATCATCGCAGAGCAAGAGCGAAGTGGATTCAGATTCGATGAAGCTAAAGCTCTACAATTACTATCTGTTCTTAAAACTAAGTTGGACGCTATTTGCGTTGAAATGCAGAGCATCTTTCCTGCCAAAGTCACATCTGGTCGCACCCACAAAACAACAGGTAGACCCCTTCCCGACATCGTGGAAGACTTCAATCCCGGAAGTCGCCAGCAAATCGCAGAAAGGCTCATTGAAAAAGGCTGGAAGCCGAAAAAGCGTACCCCGAAAGGTAACATCATCGTCGACGAAACCACGCTCGAAGGCATCGACATCCCAGAAGCGAAAGCCATCGCTGAGTATTTGATGTTACAAAAGCGGATAGCACAGGTTGAAAGTTGGATTGATGCTATTCAAACTGATGGTCGTGTGCATGGACAGGTCATTACTAACGGCGCAGTCACAGGTCGGATGACACACCACAGCCCTAACATGGCGCAGGTTCCCAATAGCGGTAGTCCCTATGGTCCTGATTGCAGAGAACTTTGGACAGTTAAGAAAGGATATAAATTAGTTGGCATTGACGCAAGTGGTTTAGAGTTGCGGATGCTGGCTCATTATATGAAAGACGATGCGTATACTAATGAAGTTGTATCAGGCGACATTCACACAGCAAACCAGAAAGCAGCAGGGCTTGAGACAAGGAACCAAGCTAAGACTTTTATCTATGCATTCCTCTATGGTGCAGGAGCTACCAAGATTGGGTCAATTGTTGGAGGTTCATCGAAAGAAGGACAAACACTCATTGCTAGTTTTCTACGCAACACGCCGAGGCTTAAACAATTGCGGGAAAAAGTTTCTCGTATCTATGCTCAGAAAGCGTGGCTACCGGGTCTTGACGGACGCAAGTTACTCGTTCGCTCGGAGCATTCAGCGCTCAACACGCTATTGCAAGGCGCAGGTGCGATAGCAATGAAACAAGCACTGGTGATATTCAATAAGCGTTTGCGCCAGTCACAGATTGATTATAAATTCGTAGCCAATGTCCATGATGAGTGGCAAATAGAAGTTGAAGAGAATCGTGCAGACGAAGTCGGTAAACTAGGCGTACAGTCGATTGCCGATGCTGGTGTGATATTAAATATGCGCTGTCCATTAAGTGGCGAATATCGTGTAGGTAATAACTGGAAAGAGACCCATTAATGGATAAAAATAAAGAAGACATATTAGGAATGACTGTTGTTACTGCTTATAAGAATGGTACTTACAGTTTAGAATCCTCTTTTGACCTTGAAGAGACCTACGAATTATTAAAGGATGCGTTACTTGATATTGAAGACGGCACACTAGAAGCCAGTATTGATTACAGCACTCAAACACTGCAGTAACTATTTCATATCGTGGAATCATTTAGTTGTAAGTTGTTGTATAATAACCAAGCAGTATTTCTAAACCGTAGTAGATAAGGAGAGTAATATGGAAATGAAACCAGTAAAAATTCAAGCAGAAGTTCAATGGGCTTTCTTTGACCGTGTTAACGAAATGAGTGGTAAGTTCCAATGCGACTTAGCCAATCTATCAGACAACGCTGTTAAGGCGCTAGAGTCTATCGGTCTTGCACCACGCAAGCGTGAGGACAAGCCTGAGAAGGGTTGGTTCTTGACTGTGAAGTCAAACTATGCTATTCAGCCGTACGATAAGTCTGGTAATGAAATAAAAGATACTGTTGGCAATGGTTCTAAAGCAATTGCACTCATCAAGCCTTACGAGTGGAAGTGGAAGAACAAGAATGGTGTCTCGGCTTCATTAGCAAAGATTGTTATTACTGATTTAGTTAAGTACAGCGCCGATGGTGTTGATGCTGACGAAAACATGGATGATGACATCCTGTGATAACAGCACTGATTGACGCTGATTCGTTAATCTACGCAGTAGGCTTCTCTAGCAATGATGTAGAGGAGCCTATTGCAATTTCACGACTTGAGCAGACAATGGTTGAGTTATGTATGGATTTAGATTGTGAAGACTATAAAGGATTTCTGACTGGTAAAGGCAACTTTCGAGATACTTTAGCGGTAACTGCGCCCTATAAAGGACAACGCACTTCTGAGAAACCTGTGCATTTTCAAGCACTTAGGTGTCATTTAGTTACATCGTGGGGCTTTACAGTCGTCAAAGGAATCGAAGCGGATGATGCTGTTGGTATCGCTGCTTATGCGGTTCCAGAAAACGAAACAATCATGGTTCATATCGATAAAGACCTGAACCAGTTTAGAGGTTGGCATTACAACTATCGTAAAAAAGAAAAGTATTATGTCTCAGAGTTTGAAGGCTTAGTGTCTTTTTATACACAGATATTAACTGGCGACAGGATTGATAATATCGTTGGATTAAAAGGCATTGGACCAGTTAAAGCAAAGAAACTATTAGCGGACTGTACCAATGAAACCGAACTGTTTAAAGCCGTTTTAGAAGCGTATGACGGCGATGAAAAGCGTGTCTTAGAAAATGGACAATTATTGTGGTTACAACGAAAGGAAAATGAACTGTGGCAGTTACCCCAGATATAATTCAAATCTCATGGATTGATGCTGTTGCTGACTCCGGATGGGAAGAGAAAGTTAAAGCAGAGATTCACCAGTGCATTACTGTTGGTTTTCTAGTTCACGAGACGGATGAAGCCATCTGTATTGCGTCTACATGGTCGGACACTGAAACCAACGCTAGGATGCACATTCCCAAAGCATGGATTAAAGATAGAAAGGTATTAAATGAAGCCACAGTCAGCGAAAGCAAAGGGACGAAACCTACAAAAGTGGGTAGTAAAAGAGTTACTAAAAAGGTATCCGCAACTAAGCGAACTAGATTTACGCAGTTGTCCGATGGGGAGTCACGGTGAAGACATTGTGATGTCTCAGTTTGCTAAAGATGAAATTCCAGCATCAATTGAATGTAAATCGTTAGCAAAGGTGGCAGTGTATAAGTATTACGAACAAGCAAAGTCACACGGCGATTATGAACCGATTGTGATTGTCAAGCAGAATGGCAGTAAACCTTTAGCAGTAATTGATGCAGAAGTATTATTTAACATGATGGCAAGATAGAAAGGAAACACAATGAAAGATTTAACCAATACTTATCGTTTTAGCTATGAGTCTGAGTACGACGATGACGGCACACAATATGGTTATCCAAAAGAGAAATCAGTTGAAATGACAGTATCGCATTCGTCAGACACAGAATGGACTGCAGTGATGCTTGATTTTGCAGACTTCCTAAGCGGAGTTTACGGCTATGATGTAAAAAACAAACTTCGGTTTATTGATTATCATGGATATTTGCTGTCACGAACTGCAGAATACAGTATTGAAAATCCTGATGCTCAACAAGAACTAGACCTTGACAAGTCTGATGAAGATAAGGAATGGTCTTGAAAATACTACTGTTAGATATTGAGTCTAGTCCGAACACAGCCCATGTGTGGGGTCTTTGGCAACAGAATGTCAGTATCAATCAGTTGATGGAGTCTTCTTATGTCCTATGCTACGCAGCTAAGTGGCTAGGACAGAAAGATGTACTGTTTGATTCTGTACACCAATCAAGACCAAAGACAATGCTGAAAGGAATTCATGCCCTTCTTAACGATGCAGATGCTGTGGTTCACTATAATGGTACTAAGTTTGATATTCCTACACTTAACAAGGAATTCTTATTACATAGTTTTAATCCACCATCGCCTTATAAACAAATTGACCTACTGCGTGTTGTTCGTAGCAACTTTAGGTTTCCTAGTAACAAGCTGGACTATGTAGCACAACGCTTAGGATTAGGGAAGAAACACGAACACGAAGGACACGAGTTGTGGGTCAAGTGCATGAACGGAGATAAAGATGCTTGGAAGCGTATGGAAAAGTATAATATACAAGATGTCGTTTTACTTGAGTCGTTGTACGGCACTCTTCTTCCTTGGATTAAGTCTCATCCTAATCACAATCTCTTCTTGGATGGACACCATTGCCCGAATTGTGCTTCGACGAATCTGCAAAAAAGAGGCAGTGCTATATCTACTACAGGAGCGTATCAACGCTATCAGTGTCGAGATTGCGGAACTTGGTCGCAAGGAACAAAGTCTATTAAAAAATCAGCGGAGGTGAAATATTATGGATGATAGTCCAGTCGCAATGCCAACACCGTTTGGCTACATTCAACCACAGACATTAGCGCAAGTCATTGAAAAATATCAAAAAGGCATGGAAGACCCCGGTGATGTCCTTGCTAGACAGGTTGGCGGTAGCCACTACAAGAAAGCTCACCAGCCTTGGGAAATCATTGAAGAATGGGGTCTTGACTACTGGGCTGGAAATGTGGTAAAATACATCCTTCGCTATAAATTTAAGAATGGAGTTGAAGACCTAGAGAAAGCCAAACACTACTTAGAGTACCTTATTAAGAAAGAGACAGATGCCATTACTGCTTCACGAAATTAAAGAGCGTCTTAAAGAGTTGGACGAAATCACATTGCTAGAATTGCTGGATATTAGCAGTGAAGAAATCGTCCAAATGTTTTCTGATAAGATTGAAGAATATGCCGATAAACTAGAACAGGAAGTTAAATAAGAATGACACAATACACAATGAGTCCCTACAATACCTTCATCGCTAAATCACGATACAGCCGCTATCTTGACGATAAAGGTCGCAGAGAACACTGGAGTGAAACAGTAGCAAGATACTTTGATTTTATGACAGAGCATCTCAAAACTAAACAAAACTACACATTACCACCTGAGTTAAGAAAAGAATTAGAAACTGCTGTTGTTAATCTTGAAGTGGTTCCATCGATGAGAGCCGTGATGACAGCAGGACCAGCACTGGAGCGTCAGAATGTTGCCGCTTTTAACTGTTCATATTTACCAATTGATGACCCCAAAGCCTTTGACGAAGCAATGTACATTCTTCTCTGTGGCACTGGTGTCGGTTTCTCTGTGGAGCAACAATATGTTTCTAAACTACCTGAAGTCCCTGAGCAGTTGTTTGCTAGTCAAACTACTATTGTGGTGTCGGATTCTAAAGAAGGATGGGCTAAATCACTTAGACAGCTCATTGCTTTATTATATTCTGGTGAAGTTCCAAGGTATGACTTATCCAAAGTTAGACCTGCCGGAGCTAGACTCAAAGTATTCGGAGGTCGTGCTTCTGGACCCGGACCTTTGGAAGAACTTTTTAAGTTCACTATTGCCAAGTTTAGAGGGGCGGTTGGTCGTCGTTTGTCGTCCATTGAGTGTCATGATATTCTGTGCAAAATCGGGGAAGTTGTTGTTGTGGGTGGAGTCAGACGCAGTGCAATGATTTCCTTGTCTGATTTGTCCGACGACAAGATGGCACACGCTAAAGCAGGTAACTGGTGGGATGGTCAAGGACAACGAGCCTTAGCCAATAACTCTGCCACCTATGCCGAAACACCTAGTATCGGTCAGTTTATGCGTGAATGGACAAGTATTTATGAATCACACTCTGGTGAGCGAGGAATATTCAATCGTGAAGCATCTCAGAAACAGGCAGCAAAGAATGGTCGCAGAGACGAAACCTATGCTTTTGGCACTAATCCCTGTAGCGAAATCATTCTTCGTCCTTATCAGTTTTGTAATCTTTCCAGTTGTATTGTTCGTAGCTACGATACTGTATCTACCTTGGAGAATAAGATTCGCTTGGCAACGATTCTTGGCACATTCCAAGCATCGCTAACAGAGTTTCCTTATCTGCGTAAGATTTGGGAAAAGAACACCAAGGAAGAGGCGCTATTGGGTGTCTCCATGACTGGTATCTGTGACAATAAATTACTGAACAATCCTGATGATGAGGACTTACCTGCACGATTGGAGAAACTAAGAGATGTGGCTATCACTACTAATATTGAATTTGCTGCAGCTATTGGTATTAATCAGTCTGTGGCGGTTACTGCTATCAAACCAGAAGGAACCGTTTCTCAGCTTTGCAGTACTGCTTCTGGGATTCATCCTCAGCATAGCAAGTATTACATACGGCGTGTTCGGGCTGATAACAAAGACCCATTAACACAGTTTATGCTCTCCTCTGGCTTTGTCGGTGAGCCTTGCTATTTAAAACCAGACTCGACTACTGTCTTTAGTTTTCCAGTTAAGGTAGATGATGGTGGTCTGTTGCGTGAGGATTTGACAGCGATTCAGCACTTACGATTGTGGCTATTGTTCCAGCGACACTACTGTGAGCATAAGCCATCTGTTACCATTTCAGTGCGTGAAGACGAATGGATGGATGTCGGTGCGTGGGTGTTCAAGCACTTTGATGAAGTGACTGGAGTGTCTTTCCTGCCGATGGATGGTGGCACTTACAAACAAGCACCTTATGAAGAGTGTGATGAAGAGACTTACAACAAGTTAAAAGCCTTAGTTCCCAATGCCGTAGACTGGGAGAACTTTAAAGAGTATGACGATAATGTTGAAGGCGCTCAGACTTTGAGCTGTACTGCAGGAGGCTGTGAGATTTAACCCCTAAGTGTGTCTTTATAGCCCCGCTTCGGCGGGGTTCTTTTTTGTTACAAAGTGTCAATAAATGTTGATAAATACCGACATTATGTTACACGAAATTCCTAGTACCAGCCTTATCAATAATCAAGGCTTGTCTACGGGGCTTGTCAGAAGTAGCGTTAGGAACGCTTATATGCGTCCAAGAGCCGAATTCTTCGATGATTTGGTCAAAGGGTATATCCGAAGCCAAACACGCCTCTACGACCTGTTTAGGGGTCATTCCGGGGACTCTGA
>Ga0209990_10001541_pt1 | contig 19402 bp, 24 predicted proteins | sample NOAtaG_6_FD_187304 | JGI IMG/M metagenome (GOLD analysis project Ga0209990, IMG submission 187304) | Freshwater lake microbial communities from Lake Erie, under a cyanobacterial bloom - NOAA_Erie_Diel5S_2200h metaG (SPAdes) (version 2) | ecosystem: Environmental > Aquatic > Freshwater > Lake ...
CTGGCTCCGTGACTACCTATGGCTCAACTCTGCTCAGTTGATCAACGGCTACAACCCCTATGGCATGAACAATATCTCTGTTTGGGCTTGGATGTTCCTCTTCGGACACCTAGTTTGGGCAACTGGATTCATGTTCTTGATCTCTTGGCGTGGTTACTGGCAAGAATTGATCGAAACCCTTGTATGGGCGCACCAACGCACTCCTCTTGCAAGTTTGGTTCAGTGGAAAGACAAGCCTGTGGCTCTCTCCATCGTTCAAGCTCGTTTGGTTGGCTTGGCTCACTTCACGATTGGCTACATCGTCACCTATGCAGCCTTCCTGATTGCGTCTACATCAACGGCTTTCGGTTAATCTAGCTTGCTAGTTAATTAAATAACAAAAATCCCTCACATTGCTGTGAGGGATTTTTTATTTATTGAGCGCCATATTGCTTCACCTGTTGAGGCTGTAGTGGTTGGCTATACTGTAGATAATCGCAATCAAGTTTAGTTGAGCGTGAAGCCGAGTGTGTTGCAAAAGTCTTTGGTTAATTTGAGAGTGCCAGTTGTTAGTCAAGCATAGATAAATAGAGGATTTTGAAAAAATGCAACTTTTTACTGTTGGTCATTCAAATCACAGCATCAAGACTTTTATTGAGCTTTTACAAAGGCATGAGATTACGGCTTTAGCTGATGTCCGATCGCGTCCCTATAGTCGTTATTTAACGCATTTTTGCCAAGCACAGTTAAAGGATTATTTAGAATCTGAAAAAATGCGTTATGTGTTTTTAGGACAAGAGTTAGGCGCAAGACCCGAAGATCAAAGTTGCTATGTTGATGGTAAAGCTCTATATGAGAGAATTGCAGCAACTGATTTGTTTACGGAGGGGATTAGGCGAATCTTAAAAGGCATAAAAAGTCGTCACAGAATTGCGTTGATGTGTGCTGAGAAAGATCCTCTTACTTGTCACCGAGCAATTTTAGTGTGTAAAAATCTCAAGGAATATGATCTGGATATTCAGCATATTAAAAGTAATGGCGATCTAGAATCTCATGGAGAATTAGAAGATAGGATGTTGGCTAAGCATGGATTCAAACAATTTGCAAAACCAATAGAAATTAGTCAACTTTCACTGTTTGATGCTTTATCTCTTGTGCAAGAAGTTGAAGAGTTAGACCGTGAAAGTTGTCTTATAGAAGCTTATAAAAAACAGGGTGATGAAATAGCTTATGTAGAAACAAAGGGAGAAGTTTATGCTTAGTCAGTCAGTTCAATTATTTACAATGGGCTTTACTCAGAAAAGTGCTGAGCAATTTTTTGATACTTTGATAAAGTCTGGTGTGAAAACAGTTATAGATACAAGACTAAACAATGTCTCTCAGTTAGCAGGCTTTACCAAGAAAAATGATTTAAAGTATTTTCTTAAACAAGTTGGGGGGATTGATTATGTGCATATTCTTGATTTAGCTCCAACTAAAGACATTTTGGACGAGTACAAAAAAAATAAAGGCGATTGGGGGGTATATGAGCATAAATTTTTAAAACTTATATCAGACCGTCAAATTGAGCAAAAGGTTACGCCTGAATTACTCAATCACGGATGTTTGCTCTGTAGTGAAGCGAAACCCCATAACTGCCATCGCCGCCTTGTCGCTGAGTATCTAAGTAAGAAATGGGAAAATATTAAGGTATGTCATCTTTAAAAAGAATTATTTGTCTTGCTAACTCATGGAAACTACAAGAGCGTTGCATCGCTGGTATTGACATTGATACGGGTAAATGGATTAGACCAGTATGCGATTCTCTATATCCAGAAGATGGTAAAGTGCCTGAGTCAGTTCGTCTCATTAATGGCAAAGAACCACAGTTACTAGATATCTTAGAGATCCCTTTGGCTGACACTGGTAACAACTTTGGCTTTGAGAGTGAAAATTTGTCAGTCTTGCGGGGAGATTGGCGATTAGCGGGGAAAGCTTTACCCTATGATTTAAACAATTTTTGTCCTGAAACTCAGTACATACTCCATAATTCAATCAGAACAGTTAAACCTTCCTATCTACAGAATTTGCCAGAGGAAAACCGTCAAACGTTGCAACTAATAAAATCAAGTGAGTTCTCAGTAACGAAGGTCGGAGATAAGTGGAAAGGTAACATAACTATAGCGAACGGTCAGTCATTAAAGAACCTCACTATCACCGATCCTTTTTTATTTAGTCAACTAGATAAAGGATACACACCACCTAATACTTGCTTTATCACGGTTAGTTTAAGTATGCCTTGGTCGCCTGATGATCAAGAGGAGGAAAAACCATGCTGGAAGTTAATAGCTGGTTGCATTCCAGATTTATTTCCTCAAATAGACCAAGAGATGGCAAGGGTGGGCTGGAGTATTGAACAAGGACGTAATTTTATTGAGATAAGGTTTGGTAGTGGCAAGATATCTCGCCGACAACTAACTTTTGAGGAGTTACAACAGTTTCTAGATCACCTCAAAAGCCTACCTAATCCTTATGATGAAGATTCTTTTTAAAGCTAGGCATAAGTTTTAAATTGAGATAATAAATTTATGACTAAATTGACATGGCAAAAATTTGGAGATGTTATAGGTAAAGCCCCTATAGCGTTTAGTCCTGATAGTAAGACTTTTATAGCTTGTAGTATTGATCCAGATTTGCGATCATTCAAATTTTGGGATATATCAGAAACACCTAATTTTTATCGATTTCAATTTATTAATACATCATTATCTTTCGGTGGCTATGATTTTTGGTTCTATCCTTGCCTAGCCATAAGTCCTGATGCTCAAAAACTTGCCATTTATAATGGATTTGATATTGAGCTATGGGATTTAAGTAGTGGTCGATTTTTAGATAGTTTTTTTCTTGCTGACGAGATAGATCGGCATTACGATTTAGAAAAGCCTTTACTCAGAATAAGTTTTATCTCTAACAAAAAATTAATTTTTGAGCTAATTTTAGGAGATAGCTACTTGTTCTACACTTGGAAGTATATGTATGAATACAATAGGAGATGTCTTAATTACTTAGGAATTTCTCGATTTCCTGAATCATGTCCTATTTTAAGTTTCTGTCACGATAGAAGTTTATTCTTAGTAATGAACTATAACTTACAAATAATCTCATTAACAAAAATAAAAAGTAATACTCCATTAGAAATTGATAATAATATTCCTAATTATTATGATGAATATAATGAAACAAAATATCTTGAATTCCAAGTTGTTAGAGAAATTAAAATAGACAATGTGATACCAACCTGTCTAAATGTTAGTCAGACAGGCTCATTTCTAGTAGTTGGATACTCTGATGGAATAATTAGGTTCTATGATGCTGGTACTGGAGAGTTAATTAGGTGTTTTTCTAAACATTCAAGTAGTGTTAAAAGTGTAGCTATTAGCCCAGACTGTAGAAGTATAGCTAGTGTTGGTGAAAGTGTAGATTTAGAGACAAATATTAAAGTATGGGATACTGTCACTGGGGAACTTAATGCAAATTTAACTAATTCGACTGGTGCTATTAACTCACTATTATTTAGTCCCGATAGTACAAAATTAGCTGCTAGTAGTGATAGCCAAGTTACTCTTTTTGCGTTAAAGCCTGAACCATCTGAGCCAATAGTTTATATGGATGACGATGATGTTCCATTTTAAATTGATTAGAATTGATCGCTGTTTGATTTTGTTGGTTTGTTGAGGGGCGATCGCTCTATTCAATTTCAGGCTTGATGATCTGTCATATATTTTTGCAGAACATTATTGATTAGAGTTTGATAACCGCGTGGAACTTGTTGTTTATACCAAGCCAAAACATTTGGATCAAGTCTCAGTGTTACGGGAACTTTGACAGGTGGAATATTAACTGTTGCATCTTGCCAAAAGTTAGCATTTGTCGCAGGAGCATCCGTATAGTCAATATCAGAATCCTTCATCTGACCAAGGATTTTCAGTTGTTCTTCTCTCGATATAGCCATAATAAATCCTCCTTTCCTCTTTATTCGCAAGTCTCACAGAGATAAGACGTATATTTTGACCTCGTAGGGTATAGACAGCAAGGAGAACAAACTCTTCCAAACATCCAAGGGCAATAAAACGAGATTCGCCATAATCTTTGCGATTATCAGGCTTTGCAATCCAACTACCTGAAAAAATTTCCTTAGCAAATTCAAAATCAATTCCATGCTTGGCAATGTTGACTTTGTTCTTTTGGTTATCCCATTCAAAGTCCATGACTCTACTGTAATCAAATAAAATACATAATGTCAATACATATAATATATTGCTGTTTGGTTGAGATTAGGGGCGATCGCTTGTATGGAATTTTTTATTTGACGATCGCCTATAGTTAATAGCGAGATTAGAATAAAGTGAAATGAGCGATCGCAGGAGTAAAGACTATGACTCAAACTATTGCAACAAAAAAATCCCTTTACGAACAAGATCTCAATCTCTGGCTAGAAAACGCGATCGCGCAGCTAAAGACGGGTGATTTGCAAAATCTTAATGTCGAAAATTTGATAGAGGAATTAGAAGGTTTGGCGGGTAGAGATAGGCGTGAGCTAATTTAATCAAGATATTGAGTCAATGCTTAGTGTGAATTTTTGGGAATGAGAAGCGATCGCTATTCAAATAATCACATCACAAGGCGATCGCCTACTGTAAAAACATATTAAAAAAAATAGCAGAAGTAAGGAAAGTGTTTTGGTTAACTTGAAAGCGGCAAATCTCAGACCCGAATCGATTGATGCGATCGCTGAGTATATGGATTCACCACTTCCACTTGAGATGTTACTAAAGGACATCAAGCCAGAATATGCGTTATCTTTGTTTGCCCAATGTCAGAACTTTGCAATGTTAGACGGCATTATGACTCCCGAAGAAGCCAAAGTAATTGAGATGATTCACCAGAAATTCAGTTAAGAATAAAGCCTTTATCCCTTGGATGTATAAGCACATAGGATTGACTCTTATGAGAATAATGATTCCAATTTAGAACCTATCGAACAATCAGTTGGTATGGAGATCGCAGTCGTAATTATGGATAAATTGTCTATTTTGTCTATAATGTAAGAAAAAGGGCAAATCTATGCAAATTGTTTCAGCAACAGAAGCCAAACAATCTTTTGGTGCAGTCATCGACAAAGCCCAGCGCGAGCCTGTGATGATCCGTAAACAAAATCGTGATGTCGCTGTAATTATGTCCATTGAAGACTATCAACGCATTACACGCATTAACATTGCAGAATTTCAACAATTTAGAGATAAAATTGGCAAAAAAGCTCAAAATCGCGGCTTAACAGAAGAAAAGTTAAATGAACTTTTGAATGATGATCAATAGTTCTATGCGTTTAGTGCTGGATACAAATGTCTTAGTCAGTGCAATTTTGTCTCCAAGCTCTATCTCAGCTAAAGCCTTGAATTGGGGAGAAGATAATGGCGTTATCTTATATTCTGATGCTACGCTCACTGAAGTTTTATTTGTTTTAGGACGCTCAAAATTTTCTAAATATATTAATCATGAAGATATTGATGGATTATCTATTCGCATCAAAACAGTATGGTTATTTGTCGAGATTTTAAATCAAGTTCAATTATGTCGCGATCCGAAAGATGATAAGTTTATCGACCTAGCACTAAATGGCGATGCTTCACATCTGATCACTGGAGACAATGATTTGCTTGTATTGAACCCAATTGCAAATACTTCAGTAATTAATCCACGTACTTTTTGGGATGAGATTATAAATCTTTAAAACAGAAGCAACCATGGCGGAATTAGATGATCTCGTTTTTCAGCAGAACGATCGCGATTTTCCAAAATGACATGAAAAATTAGACAAGTGAAATGAGCAGATCTTGCAGATCTTCATATAGGGGCTTTGGGATGTAGGAGCTTTTTGATGCAATATGTTAGACTGCATAGCTACTTTGGATCATTAAGTCAACATTAAACGCTATAGCAATTGAAAATCATGAGAATGCGATCGCAAAATCAGCAAAATCTTTTATATTCTTTTGTTCGCGTTGCCGTTGCTGCTGGAGCATTTTCTTTAATCCCCCTAAATCTGAATCATCCCCAAAGCATTGCATGGGCAAAAAATCTCGGAACTTCAGAAACATCAACGAGATTTCTCTTTATTGACTTACAAAGCCATTGGGCACGCAAGTTCATCGAAGGATTATTGTCTAATCAAGCTTTAAGTAATGTTTTAGTAGCACCTGATTCCATTAGTCAATTCCAGCCCGATCGCTCTATTACTCGTGCCGAATTAGCTAACATCTTAGATATTGCCTTTGGTAATCGGAATTCTCCTAAAATTACGACCCGACTGAATGAGCCAGCTACTAAGGCAGAAGCTTTTGTGCTGGTTGCCCGTGAACTGAACCTGCATAATCAAACAGTCAAAACACCACAGGCTTATTTACTATCAATGTACCGTGATGCTTCTCAAGTTCCTGATTATGCAATTCCTGCGATCGCGGCGCTGACAAATGAAGCACTAGTTACTAATTACCCCGATCCACGTATTCTCAAGCCAAAGGATGCTATTTCTAAAAGTGAACTAGCAGTTTTGCTTTATCAAGCACTTGCCTATCAGAAAAAACTGCCATTCTTGAAATCACCCTACACAATTAATCCCAATCGCCAATTGTGGGATCGCGAGCTAATGCAGGTAACACGTCTCGAAGTCAGCATTAGTCGCCGTACTGTTACCGCTTTTCATGGCGAAATTCCCTTAAAAACCTATCCCGTTGCAGTTGGTCGTCAGGGTTGGAGTACCCCCATAGGCAATCATCGCGTTTTACAAACCATTGAATATCCTTCTTGGCAAAACCCTTTTACGGGAGAAGTGATCCCTAGCAAAGATCCCGAAAATCCACTCGGCGATCGCTGGATTGGCTTTTGGACAGATGGCAAAAACTGGTCAGGATTTCACGGTACTCCTAACCGTGCATCAGTGGGACAAGCAGCCTCCCACGGCTGCATCCGTATGTATAACGAAGATGTCCGCGAATTATTTAGTCAGGTGAATGTCGGTACTGTGGTGAGAGTATCACCATAAAAAGAGCGACTCCAAGAGCCGCTCTTTTCTATGACTTTAATACTCGAATTACTGTACTTTGAGGAAGATTACTAGCGTTAATTTCTAAAGTTGAACCCTCTAATTTCTTGATGCTATCACTGGGCATCAGTGCTAGGAATTCGTCAACGGATGCTAGCTGACAAGACTTACTAGATTTATCGGTACGATAATACACAGGGATAACAATGCGCGGATTGAGTTCTTGCACGATCACCTTTGCCTCGACAGGCGAATAGGCTTTTGCTTGTGATGGGTCATTACCTTGTTCATTACCACCTATAGGCAAAATCAGTACATCAGGACGACCAATCAAAATTCTTTGGGAAGCATTAATTGGTGCAGCCGCACTACCCAAGTGCACTATAAAAATTCCAGACTGTTTCCATTTCCATGCCACATTTCGCCCAAATCGACGACCACCAATGCGATCGTGCTCCATCGAGATACCTTGCAGGTTAATTCCCTTCAGATTGTAAGAACCGGGTTCTGACAAAACACGTTGATTTTTAGGCAAATTCTCTAAATAACCTTCATCCAGTAGCCGTGAGCTAATCAAAACATAGTCAGATTCAGCTACAGGAGCAGGCAAATTTGCAGTACAGCCCGCAGGACGGAAGGGATGAGTTAAGAATCTGACCCCATCCCCTGTGATTAGAAATGATAGATGCCCTAACCATTGCAGTCTTAATGTTGAGTTAGTTTGTGAGCTAGCAGCATCAGCAATTATTCCTGCGGTAAACGCTGAAATGAGACCACCTTGAGCGAGTCGAAGAATTTTTCTACGGCGCATGTTGTTTAGAGTAATGTTTATTTTGAGCTAATTGATGGTTCAGACTGTGACGCTTAGTCCTTTTAAGAAGTTTCTCAGTAAGTCTTTGCCAGCCTCAGTCAAGATACTTTCAGGATGAAATTGTACGCCTTGAATGTGCGGATATTGCTTATGTCGGACTCCCATAATTATGTCATCTTCAGTCCATGCAGTCACTTCCAGTACATCAGGACAGTTCTGACGATCAATTACTAAGCTATGATACCGAGTTGCGGTGAATGGGTTGGCTAGTCCTTCTAAAATGCCAACCCCCTTGTGATAAATTTGTGATGTCTTGCCATGCATCAAGTAAGGCGCTGAGACTACTTTGCCACCATACATCAATCCCATACTCTGGTGTCCAAGGCAAACACCAAGGATTGGAGTCCGATCACCAAGGACTTTAATAATATCTAGTGACACACCAGATTCTTCAGGACGACCAGGTCCTGGAGAAATTACGACTCCTACGGGATTAAGTTGCTTGACTTCATCAATATTTATTTCATCATTTCGCTTGACTAATATTTCACCTAGGGCAGGAAATTCAGGGAGTAGTTCGCCCAGATATTGCACAAGGTTATAAGTAAAGCTGTCGTAATTATCGATAACGAGAATCATGGTAACAGTTCTTGTATTTGTAAGGCTTTGGGCTAGAAGGTGATCGCCAATTTCTTACTCAAATTTAGCCTTCTCAATTTAACATTAAGTGCTGTAATATTTGGGGGTTCGACCGACGTTACCACGAAATTTGATTTTATGAAACCAGTTTTTGGCATTTTTGCTTCGGTCTTAGTAGTCAGTATTTATGGGTCAGATATTGCGATCGCTCAACTTCGCCAAAAACCTCCACAAAAGTTACAGGTACAGCAACAGATTGTTGTACCGCCCAATGAGACTGCTAATCAACTTTTAGAGCGGGGCAATGCGTATGTGCGTTTAGGCAATGTGGAAGGGGCTATTGTCATTTTTAGAGCGGCAATAAAAAAAAATCCTGAACTCACAGCAGCTTACTATAATCTTGGGCTTGCCTATGCACAGGCAGGTAATTTGAAGGCAGCTATTCATTCTTTTCAAAGAGCTACTAGACTTGACCCTAAGTTTGCGATCGCCTATAGCAACTTGGGTGCAGCACAGTTACAGTCAGGCAATCCCGATCAAGCCATTCCCAATTTACAAAAAGCGATTAGCCTTGACCCAAATCTTGCCGTTGCCTATTACAATCTGGGGCTAGCATTTAAGGAGAAAAAAGATATTAACAGGGCGATTGCGAATCTCAATCAATCCCTGAAACTCAATCCTCAAGCTTCTGAAACAATTTATAACTTAGGCTTATTAATCCAAACTCAAGGGGATATTCCCAAAGCGATCGCCTATTACTCAAAAGCTATACAGCTAAATCCTGAGTATGCAGAAGCCTATTACAATTTGGGTGCAGCTTTGTTTATTCAAGGACAAACAGAAGAGGCGATCACTCAACTGAATAACGCTATCCAATTTCGCAAGGACTATGCTGAGGCTTTTTATACATTAGGAGTTACTCAAGCGAAATTAGGAAAGAAGCAAGAGGCAATTCAATCTTTTATCCAAGCACAAGCCTATTTTAACCAGCAAAAAAATGTGGCTTGGGCTCAGCAAAGTGATCGGCAAATTCAGAAATTACGCAGTGGTTAATGATAAGGGAATTCCCCAGATATGAATATTTGCATCTTCGCCTCCACTAATTAAAGTCTGTCCATCATGACTAAGTGCGATCGCATTAATAAGATTGATATGTCCATGCAGAACTTGAATTGGCGCACCCGTTTCTAAATTCCAAACGCGAATTTCTTTATAACTAGAACTAATTAGGGTTTTGCCGTCACGGCTAATAATCAGCGATTTTACCCAGCCCCAATGCCCTTCAAGAGTACGAATAGCTTGCCCTGTTTGCAAATCCCAAACCTTAATCCTTGTATCAAGACTGCCACTAACTAAAGTCTTGCCATTGGGACTAATCGCAAAGGAGAGAACTCTTGCGGAATGTCCGATAAATTCCCAACGCAGTTTGCCAGAAATAATATCCCATACCCGAATTGTCGTATCCCAACTACAACTAGCGATCGCCTTACCATCTGGGCTAAGAGAAACCGAATCAACGAGGCTAGTATGCCCTCTGAAGGTTTGGATTTCTCGACCAGTTTTAATGTCCCAAAGTTTAATCGTAGTGTCTTGGCTACCTGTAACTAGAGTCTTACCATCGGGCGTAATTGCCACAGAATTAACATAACCAATATGTCCCGTTAAGGTCAGTAATTCCTTCCCCGAACGCGCATCCCAAAGTCTAATCGTCTTATCACGACTGCCACTTACTAAAATCCTACCGTTAGCACTGAGGGCGATTGAAGTCACGATTTGAGTATGCCCACGAATTACACCGATTTGTTTACTCTGTCTTTGAGAAGAATTGTCTTTCCTGCCTAAATCCCATACCTTAATCGTGAAGTCAGCCCCAGCACTATATAAAATACGTCCATTTGCTGATAGTGCTAGAGTTGAGATCGATTCTTGATGTCCTTGGAGAGTATCGACAATATCAAATAGATGAAATTGGCTATATTTCTCAACGATTTGGCGGATATATGGCTCAGGTCTACGCCAGAGTAATAAGAGGGCTGTGCGTTGAACTTGGAGAGATTCATCTTGCAGACCTTGCAATATCAAATTTAAGCCAGTTTCACCATAATTTAGAGCTTCACGGAGAGCCGAAATTCTAGGTGCGATCGCAGGACTAGCTAATCTTCGTTTGACTCCTGCAATTCCACCTAAAACAACCCCACCCAATGGTGGTGGCGCTTGACCTCCAAGGACGGCATCCTGTGATTTTGGTTGCTGGTAAGACTTTGATTGCAAAGTGCTATAAAAAATGAACTAAACCTCTGTAAATGTTACTGCACAGGTATTTGTGCCTTCTCCCATGCCTTTGTGATAGAAAGTCAGTACATGATGGTAGGCAGTGCCAAACACCACTTTTCGCAAATTAAGCAGCCTTAGCAAGAGCCTCTTCTAAAGAATGTTCAATATCTGAAAGTTCATATTCTCCATAAACTTCACAGGAGTTATTGGGACTTTCAATTAGTTTGATACTATGTAACCTTGCACCAATCTCACGAATTGGCTGAGTGAGTACCTTTTGAATATAGACAGCAATATTTTCGGCAGTCGGTACAACTTCAGCAAAGTAGGGAATATCTTTATTGAGGAAAGTATGATCCATCGGATCTAGAACATATTGGTCGAGAGCCTTTTGGAAATCACTCAGGTCAGCAATCATACCAGTACGAGGATCGATTTCACCAGAAATGGAAACCTCTAAATGGTAATTATGTCCATGACCATGAATACGAGCGCATTTGCCATAAATAGCCGTATTCTCTTCAAGAGACATTGTGTCAGACGCGAGCCGATGGGCGGCGGAAAAATGAGTACTAATAGTTAAATTTGCTTGCATGTCGTTACCTTGATAATCAGCCCAGAGTTCAGGATGTTCAAATAAGCGAATATTGACCAATGGCAGGTATGGAGCAAGACGCTGCCAAATTACGCGGGCAATATTTTCAGTAGTGGGAAGGGTTTGTTGGAATTCTTCCCATGCTTGGTTGAGATAGGAAAAATTTAGTTGCGCCGTGACTTCACGTGCAATTGTATGCTTGACATCTGAGAGATTCAGCACCATGCCAGTATGGTCAATCTCTCCCTGCATCCCAACGTACAGAACGTAGTTATGACCGTGTGGCGGAAAGTTAGTACATGCACCGAATATGGCATGATTTTCCTCATCTGAGATTTCGGGTAGCCAGTAGCGATGACTCGCAGAAAATTCGGCTCGGCGATTAATTACACATTTAGCCATCAGAAATAAGCTACCAAAGACAAGACTTGATGAATTGTAAATTTATTTTAATAAGGTAACATTTTCAGCGATCAAATCAAAATTTGTAGTCAAGCTTTGTCCTAACAGATATTTAGATATGGTATTTTCAGTTCCAGACACTTCTCGCAAAATTTGCAAAATTTGCAAAATCCCTAAGTACTATGACAGTTAATGCACAGATTGGCATTATTGGTGGCAGTGGACTCTACAAAATGTCTGCCCTAACTGATATTCAAGAAATTAATATTGACACTCCCTTCGGTAAAACCTCCGATGCCTTTATCTATGGCAAGCTTTCAGGGACTTCCGTAGTATTTTTAGCGAGGCATGGGCGATCGCACCATTTACTACCAACGGAAGTTCCTTATCGCGCCAATATCTATGCTTTGAAAAGCCTAGGCGTGGAATATATCATTTCTGCATCCGCCGTTGGTTCATTACAGGAATATGCCAAGCCTCTGGATATTGTGTTGCCTGATCAGTTTATTGATCGCACCACTAGTCGCACATCAACATTCTTCGGTGAAGGTATTGTTGCTCACGTTGCTTTTGGTGAACCTATCTGTAAGTCGCTCTTATCAGTTGTTTCCTCTGCTGCAGAAAGTATTGATTTAGGTCGCAATAAAGTTCATAAAGGAGGTATTTATCTCTGTATGGAGGGACCAGCTTTCTCCACCAAGGCAGAATCTTTTCTCTATCGCAGTTGGGGCGCTAAAGTCATTGGCATGACTAATCTTACGGAGGCAAAGCTCGCCCGTGAAGCGGAAATTGCCTATGCGACGCTCGCTTTAGTTACTGATTATGATTGCTGGCATGAGGATCACGAAAGCGTCACTGTAGAAATGGTTGTTCAAAATTTACAGAAAAATGCGATCAATGCTCAACAGGTAATTCAAAATGCTGTAGCAAAAATTGCGGCTAATCCACCGAAATCTGAAGCCCACCATGCTCTCAAGACAGCAATCTTAACTGATTTAAGTAAAGTATCTGGATCTAGTCTTGATCGCTTAAAAGTGATTTTGCAAAAGTATCTCTAAAAATGCGGCGCGGTGCACCGCGCCGCATTTTTTATCAGTAGCTAAGTCCTTTAACAGTTTCAAAGAAAAATCTTGCGTTGTCTTCGGGAGTGGTGGAGAGAATGCCATGACCGAGGTTCATGATGTGACCCTTGTTGCCAGCCTTCTGCACTACTTCGAGAATGCGATCGCGAATATAGCTCTGATCCGCATAAAGCACGCAAGGATCAAGGTTACCTTGGACAGGGATATGACGACCAATACGATCACGGGCTTCTGCAAGATCCACAGTCCAGTCCACACTGACGATATCCACACCAGACTTAGACATCCGATCTAGCACGCCAGCACTGCCACTAATATAGAGAATCATGGGAGTGTCAGGGTATTTTACTTTTACTTGATCGACTACCATCTTTTGATAGGGCAAGGCAAAAGTTTCATAATCGGTTGGGCAAAGATGTCCAGCCCAAGAGTCGAACATCTGAACTACCTGAGCACCACACTCAATTTGATGGATGACATATGTGCCGATCATTTTTGCGAGCTTTTTCAAAAAACTATGGATGATTGCTGGTTCTTTATAGGCGAGGGACTTAATGACAGAGTAGTCCTTAGAACCCTTACCTTCCACTGAATAGGCAGCTAATGTCCAAGGTGCGCCAACAAAGCCAAGAATCGTTGCTTGATCTTTAACTTCTTCTTTGATCGCCGTTAAGATCTGACGAATGAAGGGAACGGCTTTATCTGGATCAAATTCAGTGAGTGCATCAACTTGGACTTGAGAACGAATTGGCGACTCAATAATTGGACCTCTACTTTCGATAATATCGAAATTAATCCCGATGCCTGTAAGGGGAGTCAGAATATCGGAAAACATGATTACGCCATCGGGTTGGAAGGCGCGGAATGGTTGCAAAGATATTTCGGCAGCCAATTCAGGGATTTCTGAACGCTCTCTAAATGTTGGATATTTTTCGCGCAGATCTCTATACACTTTCATGTATCTTCCTGCTTGGCGCATCATCCATACTGGTGGACGATCCAGTACTTCACCTCTTGCTGCCCGTAGCAAGCGATCATTTCCTCCCATAATTAACTCTTTCCTATGCTTTAAATTTTTTTTATTATTGTGCTTTTGAATTATAGAACGTGACGTACAGACATAAATAAACTAAATAGAAGCGCTTTGAACCGTTATAGCTTCTCCTCTGACCAAATCCAAGAAGCGTACATTAGTTCATAACTAAATTTAGGCTTTATTTAATTTCTAATTGCGATTTGATTACTTATACTTTTCTTAAGATATGTTATTAATACTTAAGCTAGAAAAATTTCATAGTCGTAAGCCTTAGTGTTATTCGACACCATCTCAACCTCTAGTAAGGTACTGATAATGTCTAAGTTAAAGGTTTCAACTAGGCTGATCGCTAGGTTCAAAAAACTGTGATTAATAAAGGGGCTAATTTGATAAAGGATGCTGATGTGATTGTGGAGACCCAGCCATCTAATACGGTATTTCCATCCGATGAGGTAAGGTCACCTAAGTCTAGTAAATTCATGGCGATCTTGATCGCATTTGTTATGATGACGTTCGCGATTGCCATTTGGCTATTACGTCCACCGCTAGACCCATATACACAGTCAGTACTTAACCTGTCAGGAGATCCAGTACAGGGACGCTCAATATTTGTGATGAATTGTGTGGCTTGTCATGGGCAATGGGCAAACGGTAAAGTAGGACCAAGCTTGCATGGAGTATCCGAGCGTAAGTCCGATGTCAAATTAGTCCAACAAGTTGTCAGTGGCGAAACACCACCCATGCCACAGTTTCAGCCTAGTCCACAGGATATGGCAGACTTATTAAGTTATCTCAAACAGCTATAAACAAAGGATCACAACATTCTCCTTTATGATTTGTATGATTTGCGAAAGCTCACTCTGAAAAAAGTGTGCTTTCGTGTTCCTGAGAGCTAACAGCTAAACGCTAACAACTCCTTAATCCCCTTATCAGCCACATCAAGCATCTGATCTAATTGCGATCGCGTGAAGGTATCAGACTCTCCAGTACCTTGCACCTCAATTAGCTTGCCCCTACTATCCATCACTACATTCATATCGACACTAACCGCTAAGTCCTCTTGATAATTTAAGTCCAAAATGGGCTTGCCATCAATTAAGCCTACGGAGACAGCCGCAACGGCATTGCGAATTGGCGATCGCGTAATTTTGCCTTCTGCTAGTAATCGATCGCAAGCTGCCTTAAGCGCAATAAATCCACCAGTAATTCCACCTGTGCGCGTACCGCCATCAGCTTGGAGGACATCAATATCCACAGTTAAGGTGTAATTGGTAATCGTTGTCATATCTAGAGCAGCTCTAAGACTACGCCCAATCAACCTTTGGATTTCTTGAGTCCTCCCTGATAATTTGGCAAATTCGCGTTGTTGACGAGGAATGGTGGATGCAGGTAACATTCTATATTCCGCCGTAAGCCAGCCTTGATTACTCCCCATAAGAAACTTGGGTACACCCTCATCAATTGATACTGTACAAATTAATTGGGTATTACCAAATTTTGCTAATACTGATCCCGCAGGTGCTTTGGTAAATGGTTGTTGTAAGTGAACGGGGCGCAGTTGATCCCATGCTCTACCATCGGGACGTTGAAAATCGGATGCTTTACTCATAATTTCTCAATTATTTCTTTTTGGGTTTCAGCCTTCTTTTCAGCAGGGTGTGACTTTGTCTGACAAAAGGAAAGTCAGGCTTAATTTCCAGAGCTTTATCATAAGCGGCGATTGCCTCATTATCTCGTTCCAGTTTCGCTAGAGAAAATCCTTTGGCAGCCCAAGCATCAGCATGATTGGGCTCAAACTTTAAGGCTTCTTCGATCCTAACTAGGGCTTCCTGTAAGGTTAGTAAATCATGCTCATTAATGCTAGATAAAGAGGCGAACGCGGTTAAAAATCCTGGGGCGATTTGGTAACGTTGGCGAAAATCGAAGCGTACCATTTTAATGTCACTACTAAAGCGCGGCTTACCATTGACCTGTTCGATGGGGATATAGTTAGGGGAACCGAGCATGATCGTTAGATTAGTATTTCCCTTTGAGTACCCTACTAAACAATTAATTTCTTTAACTGCGCCAAAATCTATGAGGACAATCTTGCGATCTGCGTTGCGGCGAATTAAATTAGCTGGCTTGATATCCCGATGCAATACTCCACGTTCATGCACAGATACTAATATTTCTAAAATATCCTGTAATAGGTGAATAACAACAAATTCAGTCAATCGCTTGCAATTACCAATCTCTTTAGTCAGATCTTTAGCATCAGCAAATTCTTGGACTAAATAAAATTCTTCGCCTTCCTGAAAGTGGGCAAGTAAACTTGGAATGCGATCATGTGAACTTAATGAGTAAAGAATTTCTGCCTCTTGAGTAAATAGGCGCTTCGCCGCCTCTAACACGAAAGGCTCACTTGAATCTGGTTTAAGCTGCTTGACCACACAGGTGGGATGGGTAGGTAGATCAATATCTTCAGCCAAATAGGTTTGTCCTAAGCCGCCACTCCCAAGATGACTATGAATTCTGTAATGCCCTCTAAGTAAGGTATTTAACACATTTACTCTATGGGTATTTGATAAAATTTATAAATATTATCGCAAAGACAAAAGCATTCGAGACCTGCAAGCTAGATTTTTTGTGGCTAGTCATGCTTCACTAAAAAAATCTAGTTCTTGATTGAAATTTTGTCATGTATTTATGCAAACGTTTGCTAAGATATAAGTCGCTCTAAAATCGAGCTTGCAAAAATTGGGTGACTGGCGCAGTGGTAGCGCATCGGACTCTTAATCCGCTGGCCCTGGGTTCGAATCCCAGGTCACCCATAATTTATAAAATTTTTTTTCAGCTTTGAATGGGTGGGCAAGATTTAACTCTGGATTATATAAAAAGAGATTTTTCAAATTTTTGTTGCTTGGTATATTTCAGATACAGCGATTTGCACTTAACTCAAAACCCAGAAATATGATTGAAAGTGGCGCAAAGCTCCACTTTCAATTTGAATTTTAGAAGCAATAAAACAGTATTTTGATTAATGTGATCAGTGTTTGCGGGATATATAACCCTTTAGCACACTCCATCAAGTGATATTTTCCATAATTTGCCAAAATTAGACTTTTTATGACACATATGACGGTCGGTTTTCGAGATTTGATACCTTAGAACTTTGAGAAAGCATAGGCTGAATTCTGCAATCACCAAAATAATCTTGAATTTCTATCGTTAGAAATTACGTTACTAGTGCATGATCAGCAAAAAAGTATGGCTCTATTTACTTTTGGTCTGCAAGAATCTAACACTGTCAGTAATTCTTAAGGAAATCTGGTAGCATCAATACCTATGATTCAATTTATCGATAACCTAGCGCGATCGCTACCCAACTGGTTGTATCATCTCGAGCAATGGGCTGATGCCCTAGTCAATAGTCAACTGAATCATGTGTCATGGTCAAGCGTCGTTGTCGTATTTTTAGCAGGACTAGTTACTAGTCTCACCCCTTGTACTCTATCGATGTTACCGCTAACCATCGGCTATATCGGTGGCTATGAAGCTAAAAGCAAATGGAAGGCAGCTTTACAATCTGCTTGGTTCTGTCTAGGATTTGCAATCACTTTAACAGGTTTTGGATTAGCAGCAGCACTATTTGGCAAGATCTACGGACAAACGGCTTGGGGCTGGTCAGTCGTCATGGGAAGCATCGCGATCATTATGGGTTTGCAGCTACTGGAAGTAATTTCTTTACGATTACCAAGCTTGGGTAATTGGGAAGTATCGCAAAGCTTACCCCAAGGATGGCGATCTTTATTAATCGGTTTATCCTTTGGATTTGTGGCATCACCCTGTAGTACTCCTGTCTTAGTTACCCTGTTAGCATGGGTGTCAGGTTCAGGGAACTTGTTTGTAGGGACAGAGTTTTTACTAGCCTATGCGATCGGTTCCGTGTTACCTCTTGTGATCGCAGGAACTTTCACAGGCATCATCAAACAGTTTTTAGAAATACGCCGTTGGTCAAGCTTGCTGAACTGGGGAAGTGGTCTAATTCTGATTGGATTTGGGACTTTTTCGATTTTGAGTAAGATTACCTAAACACAATTTTTTGCCATTTGAGCCGCGCAAAGCAAGGCTCAGATGGCTGTTACCATTCACGATCAAATCGTTCCCATAATTGCTGTAACCTTGGTTCATTGGCTGTATCCGCAAGAACCGCCGACACAACATTACGGATTTTCAATAAGTCACCAAAATTAGTACGGATAAAGATTTTGCCAGATGCAACGGATTTATCGAGGGAAAAGCGCCCAAACATGACATTGCGTAAAGCTTCACCTGTACTCTCAAAGGAATTATCAACTTCAGGGTCGGCAGCCGTGACTTTTAGATTTAGTTGCTGATCGCCTTCTGCTTGAACATATAGACGAGTATCATCGATCGCAATGGTGGCAGATTTACTAGAGGCAAGGCGAGTAATCCCTGCCCATGTATCACCTTGGCGATCACGCAAAATTTCAAGTAGTTCTAAAATTAAGCTGGAAAGTAGTTCTTCACGCGATGATAAGGATATCGTCATAATTATCAATAATTCATAAGAATCTAGGAAAATCTGCAAAGATTATAGAATTATTTAGAACCCATCGTTTCAGGACACTAGAATTGATCCTTGATTTCCCAATTGGAGCATCCTCACTAGGGAACCACAGTAATTTTGCAAAAATCCCAATATGCGCCGAACTTGTTTACTTTACCAAAGCGATCGACCTATCCCCTATCTCAAAGCATGGCAATGGCAAAAAGAACTCGTGGAGGAGCGCAAGCAAGCAAGGCGTGAGTGCAAAGATTTGCCTGATGCGTTATTACTGTTAGAGCATCCTGCGGTCTATACCCTTGGTCAAGGTTCAAGCTTAGAATTTCTCAAGTTTCATCCTGATGATCCTGATATCGAATGCCATCGTATTGAACGCGGCGGCGAAGTCACCCACCATGCGATTGGACAGTTAGTCGCTTATCCGATCTTGAATTTAGAACATCATCAGCGTGATTTGCACTGGTATTTGCGACAACTTGAAGAAGTGATCATTCAATTTCTCACTAGCTACGGTGTCAAGTCACAACGGATTCAAGGATTAACGGGTGTATGGATCAATCAAGCAGGTCAGTATCAGAAAATCGCACAGGTTGGGATCAAGGTTAGCCAATGGATCACGATGCATGGATTTGCATTGAATGTCTGTATGGATTTATCTGGCTTCGATCGCATAGTTCCCTGTGGTATTAGCAATTGCCAAGTGTGTAATCTCAATCAATTTGTAGCTAATGTTGATTTTGGACATGTAAAAATTGCGATCGCTCAAACCTTTGCCGAAATATTTAACTTGGAAATGCAACTAAAATAAAAGCCCCTCCATGCGGAGAGGCTTTTTTGTTTATAAGGAATAATCTCGAAGATTAACCGTTGATAGCAGGAGCGCTCATAGCGATAGGAGCAACATCAACAGCAGCCAAATCGAGAGGGAAGTTG
>Ga0209990_10001542_pt1 | contig 19398 bp, 15 predicted proteins | sample NOAtaG_6_FD_187304 | JGI IMG/M metagenome (GOLD analysis project Ga0209990, IMG submission 187304) | Freshwater lake microbial communities from Lake Erie, under a cyanobacterial bloom - NOAA_Erie_Diel5S_2200h metaG (SPAdes) (version 2) | ecosystem: Environmental > Aquatic > Freshwater > Lake ...
AAGCCAAGCCTGATACAGGTCGCGTCCTGCGCTCGTCAGGTAATGGCGGATCTCCATCGGTCGCATCTTCGCTCAAAAGCGAACGCCGCGCAACCGCGAAATCACCACGGGCCCTCTGCTTCGTGTGCTGTGGGCGTAGACCGCCTCGCTTCTGCTTCTGGCCGAGCCCGGCTGCGACAGCCCTGCGAAGGAGCGGTCATTAGGGCAAGACTCAACTACACATCAGTGGCTGCAGCAATACGGCTCAGTTGCTCATCCTTGCCGCGACACCGCCTAGCGCGGCCAAGTGCTTTGTCAGAGCTTGCTTCATCGCCAGCATGGAGGCTGGAATTGCGCCGACCCAGCCAGCCAATGCCCCGTACAAAGGCGCTTTTTCCGCCGATCCAGCCATCCCTAGAAGGACGCCCACTAGGGCTCCGAGCAGGAAACCCAGCAGGGCACCGAACACAGCGGCACGCCAGAAAAAGCTCCACCAAACGGGAAGAACGTCCCTCCACTGGACTTGCATGAAAGCCCCCTCGGCTTCAATCAGACAATGAAAAAGAGCGCCGCGCGCATGCGCCGAGAAGTAATTCAACTAAAGCCGCACCGCCTTGTCTAGGGGCGCTTTCATGATCTTGCATTGCCCCAGTTTGCTACTCGACGGACCAAGCAAAGGCGTCAGCTTCTGGACGCACGCAGCGGTTACAAGAACGCCGCAGTGCGGACAATCCAACTGATCTCGGTCGGCGCGTCCAGGGATGTCGAGCTCGCCAAGGGGGGAGCTGCTTGATCTGGACATCCCACCGTCAAGCGAAGAGATGTTGCGAGAAAAAAGCGTACTGCACAACAGCCCAGAGGAACGGTAGTGAAAAGATCGTCATCGGAACGAACACCAGTGCAACCTTCCGCGTGCCGAGCTGGCTGATGGCCTCCTTGAACTTCGCCGAGAAGAAGAACCAGACGTTTGCGCCGACGACGACGACTGCAAGGACTTGCCAGACGATTGGGATCAAGAGCGCAGTCCCGGTCAGTACCCCGTAGTGGGCAACGAGCGCGGGGATCGAAAGCGCGGCGATTCCGACATCCGATACCGAGACAACATCAGGTCGCTTCATCCGCATCACGAACCGTGCGACTGCCGATCCCCCGAAGACGAGAACGCAGAGCCAAGAATACAGAAAGCCAAGAAATTCGATCACCGGGCATCTCTGGCGACGTAGATCAAGCGATTGGAGGTCGTGTCCGCACCTGGCCGATAGCAGCCATCGTCAGGCACTTCGGAAGCCTTCATTGTGCCAAAGCCTCAAGCCCGGGCACCAATGGCTTTGCCAGCTGCTCTACAGCAGCTCACGCCGGGGCGCGCCGCAGTCGCCGCAGTTCCCGCTCGAGGTTGGCACGGATCGCGGCTTCGTGGCGCTGGCGAAACTGCGGCAGGTGAAAGATGGCCGCCCGTTGCAGCAACCGCTCGAAGAAGGCCAAGCGGCGCGACCGGAAGAAGTGCCAGGCCGCCTGGTCGTCTTCGATCATGATCAGCGCGCGCTGCTCGGCAAACACCTCGCGCGAGAACCGCTCGAACGCCGCGGGCTCCGCCGCCAGGCGCATGAGGTCCAGGTCGAGCACCGGCTCGGCGCCGGGGCTGCGGGCCAGATGATCGGCGGTGTCGAGGATGATGGCGCAGGCGTCTTCGACCACCTCGGCTGGCAGCTCGTGGCAATACACGCGCAGCAACTGGGCCGACATCGCCTCGTTGCTGCCGCGGGCGGCGCCCGGCACGTAGATCGCGTCATGAAACAGCACGGCGAGGATCTGCGCCGGCGTGAGCGCCAGACCGTGTTCCAGCGCGCACTCGAACATCTCGCGCAGATGGACCCGGTTGTGATAGCGCCGGTGCGGTTCGTCGTAGAACGCGAGAACCTGGGCCAGCGTCTCCTCGCGCATGCCGGCATCGACCAGCGGCTGCAGGCAAGGGTGGGCGGAATTCAGAGGGGTCACGGCGAGCACCGGCAGCACTCCAGGCCGCGCAGCGGGCCGCGACGGCATCAGACGGAGAACCATCGTCGCAGTGCCGTGCCGGCGTTGCCAGCGAATATTCGGCCTCCAAAGTGACGGCTACCGGCGCTGCCCGACCCTAAAGTTGCCTCGCAGGCCACTTCAACCCGGCAGCGGCAGCCTCGTCAGCCGTCGCGCAGGTGCTCGCCCGGCCGCTGCTGCGGCCCCCTCTCCGCGCCCTCGAGTTGGCGCGGGCAGCCGTGGCCGCCCTAGACCGCGCCCTCGGCCCGCAGTTGCGCGAGCTCGGCATCGCTGCACCCGAGCGATCGCAGGACCTCGTCGGTGTGCTCGCCGCAGCGCGGCCCCAGCCAGCGCGTGCCGCCGGGGGTTGCCGACAGCTTGGGCGTCACGGCCGGCACGGCCAGCGGCGTGCCATCGGGCAGCAGGTGGCGCTCGATCATCTGCCGCGCCAGGAACTGCGGGTCGGTGAACATGTCGGCCACGCTGTAGATGCGCGATACCGGCACGTCGGCCGCACCCAGCACGGCGAGCGCCTCGTCGATGCCGCGCCCGTCGCACCAGGCCTGGATTGCCGCATCGATCTCGGCCGCGCGCGGCACGCGCCCATCGTTGCGCGCCAGTTGCGGGTCCTGGGCCAGGTCCGCACGGCCGATGGCGACCATCAGCCGCTTGAAAATGGCGTCGCCATTGCCGGCAATGACGATGGCCGCGCCATCGGCACAGGTGTAGGTGTTGGACGGCACGATCCCCGGCAGCGCACCGCCGGTGCGGCTGCGCACGACGCCATGGCGGTCGTACTCCGGCACCGTGCTTTCCATCAGGTTGAACACCGCCTCGTACAGGGCTACGTCGACCATCTGACCCTGCCCGCGGCCACGGCCGCCGGTGGCGTCGCGGTGGCGCAGCGCCATCAGCGCGCCGATCACGCCGTGCAGGGCGGCGATCGAATCTCCGATCGAGATGCCGATCCGCACCGGCGGGCGGTCCGGGTGGCCCGACACGAAGCGGATGCCGCCCATGCTCTCGCCGATCGCGCCGAAGCCCGGCCGGTCGCGCATCGGCCCGTCCTGCCCGTAGCCCGACAGCCGCACCATGATGGCGGCCGGATTGAGCGCCTTGAGCTGCTCGTAGCCCAGGCCCCACTTCTCCAGCACGCCGGGACGGTAGTTCTCGATGACGACGTCGGCCTCCAGCGCCATCCGGCGCGCCAGTTCCTGGGCGCGCGGATGCTTGAGGTTGAGCGTGACCGACTTCTTGTTGCGCGCCTGCACCGACCACCACAGGCTGGTGCCAGCATGCAGGTAGCGCCAGGTGCGGATCGGGTCGCCGCCGTCGGTGGACTCGATCTTGACGACCTCGGCGCCGAACTCGGCCAGCATGCGTGCAGCAAACGGGCCGGCGATCAGAGTGCCGAGCTCCAGCACCTTGAGGCCGGCCAGCGGGCCCACCTCAGGCCCCCAGCGCGAAGATGGTGATGCAGGCGACGATGCCGATCAGCCAGGCGATCGAGCGCGGGCCGTGCCAGTCGGCCAGGTAAAACGCGAGGTAGGCCAGCCGCGCAGCGATGAAGATGGCGGCGAGGATGTCGAGCCGTTCCTGCGGCGCGTTGAGTATCTCGGCCACGATGACCGCGGCGGCAAAGAACGGAAAGGCCTCGAAACCGTTCTTCTGCGCGTTGTCGGCCCGCCGCGCGATGCCGGTCTGCCGGTCGAGGAAGGCGCGCGGATCGCGGTTGTCGTAGCGGTCGCGGGTGGCGAACTTGGCAATGCCGGTGGCCACGTAGGGCAATAGCGCGGCGATGAGGACACACCAGAGGGCAAGGGTCATGGCAACCTGGGGGTCAGGACAGGAAGTCGGGACAGGAAGTCGGGACAGGAAGTCAGGCGGCGCGCCGGTCGAGCATCGCCTGCGCAATGGTGTTGACGTCGGTGTACTCGAGTTCTGCGCCCGCCGGTACACCGCGCGCCAGGCGCGTGATCTTGATCTGCCGGTCGCGCTGGCGGATCAGCTCGCCGATGTAGTGCGCCGTGGCGTCGCCCTCGGGCGTGAAACTGGTGGCGATGATGACCTCGCGCACCAGCCCGTCGGCGGCGCGCGCCAGCAGCCGCTCCATCTGGATCTCGCGCGGGCCGATGCCGTCGAGCGGCGAAAGCCGGCCCAGCAGGACGAAGTACAGGCCGCCGTACGCAAGCGACTGCTCGACCATGAGCTGGTCGGCCGGTCCCTCGACCACGCATAGCAGTCCCGCGTCACGCCGCGGGTTGGCACAGGTCTCGCAGATCTCCTGCTCGGTCAGGGTGTTGCAGCGCGCGCAGTGACGCACGTTGTGCGCCGCCGCCAGCAGCGCCTCGCCGAGCGAGACGGCGGTGCCACGCTCGTGCTGCAGCAGGTGAAAGGCAATGCGCTGCGCCGACCGCGGGCCGATGCCGGGCAGCCGCTTGAGGGCATTAACCAGCTGGTCGAGGGTGGGGCTCAGCTTCACGACTCAACACCTCATCCGGCCGCCGCGGGCGCAGCGACAGGGGCAGCCATGGGGGCAGCGTACGTCCGGGCCGCAGTAATCGGGTCGGGCCGCTGGCTGCTTCGACATCCAATCCTCCGGTCAAGCCGCCTGGCGCGCAGGTCCGACGGCGCTGCGGGCGCGGTTGCGCAAGGCGCCATCAGAACGGCAGCTTGAAGCCGGGCGGCAGCGGCATGCCGGCCGTCACGCTCGCCATCTTCTGCTGGCTGGTTTCCTCGGCGCGACGCACCGCGTCGTTGAACGCGGCCGCCACCAGGTCTTCGAGCATGTCCTTGTCGTCGCCCACCAGGCTCGGGTCGATCTGCACCCGGCGCACCTGGTTCTTGCAGGTCATGGTCACCTTCACCATGCCAGCGCCCGACTGACCTTCGACCTCGATGCTGGCGAGTTCGTCCTGCAGGCGCTTCATGTTCTCCTGCATCTTCTGCGCCTGCTGCATGAGCCCGGCGAGCTGGTTCTTCATCACGGCATGTCTCCTCGGAATCGCTTTGTTTCAAGAGTCGCTGTCGGGCCGCCCGCTCACTCGGGTCCGACCGGCCGGATCGAGGCGGGATCGACCGTCGCACCCAGTTCCTTCATCACCTGCTGCACGAACGGGTCGGCATAGATGGCCGCCGCGGCGCGCTCGTGCCGCTCGGCGCGCGCCTGCTCGGCCAGCGCCGTCGCCGTCGGTCCGGCGGTGCTGCCAACATCCACGCGCAGGCGCAGCGGCCGACCGAAGTGCTGGGACAGCGCGTTCTTGAGCCGCTCGACGTTGCCCTGGTCGGCCAGCGTCTTCAAGGCCACGCGCAGGCGCAGCGTGTCGCCCTCGACAGCCAAGAGTTCGCTGCGGGCGGCCAGCTCGCGCGCCAGGCCGGCGACCTGCAATTGCGCCGCCAGCGCCGGCCAGTCGGCGCACTGCAGGGGCACGACAGCCGCGGGCGCCGCCTCGGTGGCCGGGGCGAGCGCGGCGGCAGGCGCGGCAGCGGATGCGCGGGCGCCGGGCGCGACGGTCGGCGCCGTTACCGCTGGCGCCGCCGGCTGCGGGCGTGCCGTGGCCGCACCCGGTGCCGGCACCGCGAGGCGGATCGGCCGCGCCGGGTTCTGCGGCCTGCCGGCCATCAGCGCGGCGGCGCGCTGGGAGCCGGTGTCGCCGGCGGCCGTGCTCGGCGCAAAGGCCAGCATGCGCAGCAGCGTCATGGTGAAGCCGGCGTATTCGTCGGGCGCCAGATGCAGGTCGTTGCGGCCGTGCAGCGCCACCTGGTAGTACAGCTGCAGCTCGTCGGCGGCAAACTGCCGCGCCAGCCGCGCGAGGTCGGCGGCGTCGTCGGCTTCCTGCAGGCTGTCGGGAACCTGCTGCGCCAGCGTGATCCGGTGCAACAGGCTCGCCAGGTCGCGCAGGCCCTGCGCAAACGACAGGCTGCGCGCGGCCATCTCGTCGGCCAGCGCCAGCAGTGCCTTGCCGTCGCGCGCCGCCAGCGCGTCGAGCAGGCGCACCAGCACCGTGGTGTCGATGGCCCCCAGCATGCCGCGTACGCCCTCGAGCGTGACGCTGCCGGCGCCGTAGGCGATGGCCTGGTCCAGCAGCGACAGCCCGTCACGCATGCTGCCGCGAGCGGCCTGCCCGAGCATTCTGAGCGCGGCCGGCTCGGCGGCGATGCCCTCCTTGTGCAGGATCTCGCTCAGCAACTGCGCCACGTGCTGCGGCGTCATCTGCTTGAGGTTGAACTGCAGGCAGCGGCTGAGCACGGTGACCGGGATCTTCTGCGGGTCGGTGGTGGCAAGGATGAACTTGACGTACTCGGGCGGCTCCTCGAGCGTCTTGAGCATCGCGTTGAACGCGTGCGTCGTGAGCATGTGCACTTCGTCGATCATGTAGACCTTGAAGCGCGCGTTGCTCGGCGCGTAGATGGCGCGCTCCAGCAGCGCCGTCATTTCGTCGACGCCGCGGTTGCTCGCGGCATCCATCTCGATGTAGTCGACGAAACGGCCGGCGTCGATTGCGGTGCAGGCCTCGCACTGGTTGCACGGCGTGGCGGTGATGCCGCCGGCGCCGTCGGGGCCGGTGCAGTTCAGCGCCTTGGCGAAGATGCGCGACAGCGTGGTCTTGCCAACGCCGCGCGTCCCGGTGAACAGGTACGCATGGTGCAGGCGCTGCTGCTCCAGCGCGTGCGTGAGGGCGCGCACCACGTGCTCCTGCCCCACGCAGGAGGCGAACTCGCGCGGGCGCCACTTGCGCGCCAGAACCTGATACGACATGGTGGAGGAGTTTAGTCGGCCCGCGCCGCTGCGTCGGCCGCCGGCGGCGCGCCGAGCCGGCCCAGGGCCTCACCGCTGACGCGGCAGATGCGCCAGTCCGGCAGAACCGTGGCGCCGAGCGCCTGGTAGAACTCGATGGCGCTGCGGTTCCAGTCGAGCACCGCCCACTCGAAGCGGCCGCACCCGCGCTCCACCGCGATCCGCGCCAGGTGGGCGATGAGGGCCTTGCCGTAGCCGCGCCGGCGCGCCTGCGGCACCACGAACAGATCTTCCAGGTACAGGCCGCGCCGCGACAGGAAGGTCGAGAAGTTCTGGAAGTACAGCGCAAAGCCCACCGCGCGCGGGGCTGCGCCGCCGCGCTCGCCGGCGCCGGTCGACTCCCAGCCGATCACGCACTCGGCCACCGCGCGCGGGCCGAACAGTTCGCGCTGCACGTCCTCCTCGGTCGCCACCACCAGGTGCGACAGCTTCTCGTACTCGGCCAGTTGTCGCACGAGGTCCAGCACGATGGGCGCGTCCTGCGGACGCGCGGAAGCGATGCGAAAAGTCATGACGGAAGGACTCTACCGCGCCGGGCCACGGTGACGCGGCGGCCGGCGGCGAACCGGCGCAGCCCAACGGTCGCCGCGCTTGTTCTTCAGCCCGCAAGGTCCGAAAAGGAACCAGCGCGTTCGGCACTGCGGCTGCCGCATCGGTCACGCCAATCGGCCGCCAGCACGACGTGCGCGACGTGCGGGACCAGCGCGACGTGCGGGACCAGCGGGACGTGCGGAACCGGCGGGACGTGCGGAACCGGCGGGACGTGCTCGGCTCGCCTGACTTGGACCGCAAGCGATCCAAGTCAGGCGAGCCTGATCCTCGGCACTCCGGGCTCTCCGCTGTGGCTGCTTCGTTCCCGACCTGACCAGATTCACGGCACCCGAATGCGAGGGGGCCCGCCACTCGTAAGTCTATCTGTCTTTACCGGCGGCCCCGGCGGCCCCGGACGCGCCGGTCGGTGCACTGCCGGGCGCCCACTCGCGCCAGCCGGCCATTAGTGGAAAGTACAGGCCGCAGCGAACCGGCTCGGGGCCGAGCCCGGCCATCAGCTGCGCGTAGCGCTCCAGTTGGGGGCGGTAGCGCTCGACCTCGCGGTCGAGGAAGGCATCGCGACCCGCCCCTTCGTGCGTGCCGGTCTTGTAGTCGATCACCCAGCGCACGCCGGCGTCGACGAACGTGCGGTCGATCGCCACGTTGACCAGTCGCCCGCCGTCCACGCCGGTCAGCCTGAGCTCGCTCGCCGCGCCGGCCCGCCCCGCAAGAACCCAGCGGCCCCGCTCGTCGCCCAGGCTTGCCTGCAGCGCCGACAGCACGCGCGCCACGGCGGTCGGGCGCTCACCCGCCGGCAGGCCGAGCTGGCCGAGCTCCTGCTCCACCCGCGCCGCCAGGGCGCCGATGCGGTGTTCATCCCAACCCGGCCGCCCGGCGCCGCGCCCGGCGATGCGCTGCAGCCAGCCATGGACCACGGTGCCGACCAGCCGCGCGGACTCGCCGGCCCAGCTGAACTCGACCAGCGCGCGCTCGCCGCCCGGCTCGGGCGGCGCGCGCCAGGCCAGCACGGGCAGCCGCGGATCGTCGGCCGCCAGCGGTGGCAACAGCGGCAGGCGCCAGATGCGCGGGTCGAGGGACGCGCTGGCGGGAGCGGCGGCGTCACCCGGTGGCGACCCGCCCGCCGGCGCTTCATGGGCCGGCGCTGTCGCCGCCGCAGCGCCTGCGGCCGCAGCGGCGAACCGAGGCTGCACCAGGTCCCATAACTGCGCCAGCAGGCTCGTGCGCGCCGGCGCCTTCAGGCTGCCGCCTACGCGCACCCCGTTCTTCACCGCGGTGGCCGCAGCGCCGAACAGATGGAGTCGCTGCCGCGCCCGCGTGGCCGCCACGTACAGCAGCCGGCCGCCCTCCAGCCGCTCACGCTCGCGATCGAGCGCTCCCAGCCACCGGTGGACCGGATCCTGCTCGGCCCCGGTCGCCGCCACCGCACCCAGCACCAGCGCCGGCCCGGTGGGCCGCTCGATCTCCGCGAGCGCCAGCAGCGGCGCCTCGGTATTGCGGGGCGGCCGCTGCAGGCCGGGCAGCAGGACGACGTCGAACTCCAAGCCCTTGGCCTTGTGGATCGTCATCACCTGCACGATCGCACCGGCCGCGCCCGCAGGCTCGGGCGCGGCATACAGCCGGGCGATCTGCGCCTCCAGCGCCGCCGCATCGGCCACATCGCCGGCCTGTTCCTGTGCGGCCAGCAGGTCGAGGAAGGCCTGCGCGTCGACGCGATCGCGCGGCTCGCGCAGCACATCGGCGCCGCCGAGCCGCAGCCAGGCGCCAGCCACCGCGTCGTGCAGCGTGCCGCGACGCGCCTGCTGCAGCGCCGGGGCCAGAGCCTGCACCAGCGCCGCGGCCCGGCGGCGACCGTCCTCGGACAGCCGCGCGGTGCACGCCGCGTCGGTCAGCAGCAGCCACACGGGCGTGCGCGGCGCCTGGCTGAGCAGCGTGTCGAGATCCGCCAGGGTGAGCCCGCACCACGGCGCGCGCAGCACCGCCAGCCAGGCGATGCGGTCGGCCGGGTGCACCAGCGCCCGCGTCAGCGCCAGCAGGTCGAGCACCACCGGCCGCTCGGCCAGCGATTCGATTTCGACCGCACACAGCGGCACACCGGCCTCGCGCAGCCGGGGCACGATCTGCGCCAGATGGGAGCGGCTGCGCACCAGCACGGCGAGCGTCTCGACCGCCGGGTCGGCGAGCGCCGCGGCGATAACCGACTGCACGGCACCGGCCTCGGCTGCAGCACCCGCATCGACGAAGGCGTGCACGCAGACCGCCGCCCCGGCCAGCGGCGGGGCCCACGGCGTGGCCCGCTCGTAGGGCACCGCGCCGCTCTGGGCGTCTTCGCGCGGCGGCAGCACGCGGGCGAAGGCGCCGTTGACCCAGTCGACAATCCCCTGCTGCGAGCGGAAATTGGTGGACAGTTGCAGCGGCTCCAGCGGCAGCCCGCCGATGCCGCCGTGCCGCGCCCGCAGGAACAGGCCCACCTCGGCCTCGCGGAAGCGGTAGATCGACTGCATCGGGTCGCCGACGATGAACAGCGTGCGGCCGTCGCCGGCCGACCAGCCGCCGGTCAGCCGCTCCAGCAGATCCCACTGCGACACGCTGGTGTCCTGGAACTCGTCCACCAGCAAATGCCGGATGCGCGCATCGAGCGCCATCAAGAGGTCGGTGGGCGCCTCGGGCGTGCCGAGCGCCTGCCGGGCGGCGGCGGCCACGGCCACGAAATCGCAGCGGCCGCGCTGCGCGAACACGAGTTCAAGCTGGGCCGCGGCCAGGCGCAGCACATCGACCACGGCGGCCAGCACGTCCCACTGCAGGTCGCTGAAGCCGGCCGGCGGCAGCCGGCGCAGCGCGCGCAGCGCTTCATCCAGTCCGTCGACCGCGGCGCACTGCCCGACCAGGGCGACAAAGCGCTGCTGCGCGTCCCTGTAGGCCGCCTTGAGCGCGGCGTTGGCTGCCGCGCTCTGCGCCGGGAAGCCATGATCGGGCGGCGCCTTGCGGCGCCAGCCGTGGTCCTTGGTCAGCAGCAGATCGGCCAAGGCAACCCAGCAGGCGACCTCCCTTGCCTCAGGCCAGCGGCCGCCGAGCGGCCGCCAGGTGACGATGGCCGACGCGCTGCCCTCTTCGAGCCGGCCGCAGGCCTCGCTCACCAGCGCCGAGATCTCGGTACGCAGCGGCGCCAGCAGGCTGCGCACGACGTCGGCTGCATCGCTGCGCAGACCCGCCAGGGCGGCTTCGAGCCGCGGCCGCGCCTGGCCGCGATCGTGCCCGACCACGTGGCGCATCCACTGGTCGCGCCGCCCGAGCATGGCCACCAGCAGGTCTTCGACGCTGCTGCCGCGGTTGTCCAGGTGCAGCAGCACGGCCGCCACGGCCTGCGACTGCGCCTCGTCGCCGTCTTCCAGCAGCGCCAGCGTGGCCTGCGCCGCTTCACGGTACAGCGCCGCGGCATCCTCTTCGACGGCCGGCAATGCGCCGAGCTGAGACAGCAGCGGCAGCCGACGCGCCAGCAGGGCGCACAGGCCGTCGATGGTCTGGATGCACAGCCGGCCCGGCTGCGCCAGCAACGACCAGCCCCGGGCGGCATCGCGTGCCAGTGCCGCACGCGCCAGCTCCCAGGTGGCGCGCTCGTGCGGCTGCTCGGGGGGCCGCTCGACGGCCGCCTGCTGCAGCGCCCGCACCACGCGGGTACGCATCTGGCCGGCCGCCTTGCGCGTGAAGGTCAGCGCGACGATCTCCTCGGGCTCGTCGACCTGCGCCAACAGCACGAGCAGGCGCTGGATCAGCAGCTCCGTCTTGCCCGAGCCGGCAGGCGCCTGCACGATGAACGAACCGGCGGGGTCGAGCGCACGCCGGCGGGCGGCGTGATCGGCCGGGCGGCGCGGCTCAGTCATCGCCGCCCTCGCTGTCGTCGCCATCGACGCCCTCCGCGGCGCCATCGGCAGCGGCCAGCCGCTGCGCCAGCGTGCTGCGCTCGGCGGCACGGCAGGCCAGCGGCAGCGCGCAATGGCGGCAGGTCTTCGGGTAGTCCTTCGGCGCGACCGCGGCAACGCCGGCGACGAACTCCTTGGCCAGTCGCGTCAGTTGTTCCTGCCAGTCGGCCAGCAGTCCGTCCCAGCCCGGCCGGGCGATGCCGACTTGCGCACCATCGATCACGCGCGCGCCGGGCAACAACCCGTCGGCATGCGCCAGCGCCACCGCCCGGGTCTGGCCCGGGCGCAACTGCGCAAACAGCAGCGCTCCCACCCGCTCGGGCCGGCCGCCGAGCGCGCCCTGCGCGTAGGCGGTGGCATACAGCGGCAACTGCGGCTCGTCGGGGCGCGCGTCGAGCCACGCCGCCACGTGCACCAGTCCGGTCTTGTAGTCGATGACGGCCAGCGTGCCGTCGGCCAGGCGGTCGACTCGATCCGGCCGCACGCTCACCTGCAGACCGCCGAGCACGACCCGGCCCTGCGCTTCCAGGCCCAGCACCGTGAACGGCGGCCGGCTGCGCTCGATCTCGAGCCACGCCAGCCCGGCGCGCTGCAGCCGCTCCATTTCGAGCGCGCGCAGGCGCGGTCCGATCCGACCGGGCCGCTCGCGCTCCAGCTCGTCGAGCGCCGTGGCCGCCGCCCGCTGCAGCCGCTGCGCGGCCCCGGCGGCGCCGAGCGCGAGCAGCGCCGCCTGCGTGCCAAGCCCTTCCCAGAAGCCCTGCAGCAGTCGATGCAGCAAGCGGCCGCGGGTCATCGCATCGAGGCCGGGTGCGGGGACGGCCAGCGGTGTGGCATGCAGGCGGTGGACGGCCTGCGCGCGAAACGCGCAGGCCGACTGGTCGCGAAACACCAGGCTGCCGCCGCGCACCGCAGCTGCCGCATCGGCATCGAGCGGCCGCACCTGGGTGTCGGTCAATGGCGCCGGCGCAACATCGCGCGCCAGCAGCAGCGGCAGCGGGGCCGTGGCGGTCGCCAGCGACTCGAAGGCGTGGCAAGTGATCGACTCGATCAGCGCACTCGGCAGCACCTCGCGGTCGGCCTCCTGGGCCGCGTGCGACACGACCATCTCGCCACACTGCGCCGCCAGCCGCGCCAACTGGCGCCGCGCCGCCGCCAGCGCGAGGTCGGCGCTCGCCAGCGGCACCTGCCAGGCGCGCTGCAGGCCGGTTGCGAGCCACGGGCTCGGGTTAGCCGGCAGCGGCCAGCGTTCGTCCGACAGGTTGGCAAACCACAAGTGGTCGAATGGCAGGTGCTCGGCCTCGAAAGCGCCCAGTACCTGCACCGGTACCGGCGGCGATTCGGGCTGGAACACCGCCTCGCTCAGGGCGCGCCGCGCCCGCTGCACCACGTCGGCCAGGACCACCGGGCCGACGATGCCGTCTAGGCTGCCCAGCTCGGCCAGCACTTCGCGCCAGCGCAGCTGGGCCTGCCACTCGGCCGAGTCGAGCGGCCGCGTACCGGGGAAACCGGCGTCGGCCAGCGCGCCAAACAGCAGCGCCACCCAGGCCGACGGCAGTTGCCGCCGCGGCGCTGCGGCCAGGCGCGCCTGCACCTGCGCCAGGGCCCGCGCGAGCAGCGGCGCGGCATCCGCGTGCGGCTGACCGCCGTCGCCCAGGCGCGCCGCGCGCCGCCGCAGCTCAGTCAGGTCCACCTGCCAGCAGCCGTCGTCGCGCAGCGCACGGTCGAGTCGGGCGCGCGCGCCCCACTCGGCTTCGCCGCAGGCGCCCGCCGCCACGAACGGCGCGCGCAGCAGGCGCCCGGTCCGCGGCAGGTCGAGCGGACCGAGCATCAGATCGGCCAGATCGAGCGCGGTGGCCACCAGGGGTTGCTCGGACAGCGGCGTGCCGAGCGACAGATTGAAGGGCTGCGGGCCGGCCTCGTCCGGCGCGACGCGCAGCGCTGGCGCCAGGGCATCGATCAGCGCCGCGCGCACGGCCGTGCGCTGCGCGCCGAGGTCGGGGACCACGATGCCGATGCGCGCCTGCGGATCGGCCGCCAGCCTCGCCCGCGCCCAGGCTGCCACCTGCCGCCACTGCGACGGCAGGTCGGGGCTGCGTACACGGACCATGGGTGCGGCGGCGCCGTCGTCCGCCACGCGCCAGGCCGAGACGACCTGGGTGCCCGCCTGCTCCAGCGCCGCCAGCAGCACGCGCTGCGGCGCGGTCAGTGGATCGAAGCCCGCCAGCAACAGCCGCGCCGGTGCGGGCCATTGGCCCGCCTGCAGCGCCTGCCGCAGCAACGCCGGTAACTGCGCCGCCGTCACGGCGCGCCGCCGCTGCAGCTCGCTGTGCATTTGGCCGGCCCAGGCGGCGAAGGCCTCCGCATCGGCAGTGCCGGCCGTCTGCAGGCCCGGCAGCCCCGGCCCATGCTCGTGCAGCAGGTCCCAGGTCGCTGCCACCGAAGCGACCAGCGCCTGCCGCTGCGGCAGGGTTGCCGCCAGCGGCGAGCGCTCGATGATCTGCTGCCACAGCGCACGCGCCTGCAGGTCGCTGAGCAGCGTGGGCGGGCGCTCGTCGACCTCAGCATGGCCTCTTGCCAGCCACGCCGACCACGTCAGCACGTCGGCCGCCGGCCACACGCGGCGGCCAGCCCGCTGCTGGCGCTCGTCATACTCCTGCTTCAGTGCGCGCGCCAGGCGGCGACTGGGCGCAAGTACCGTGACCCCGGCAGCCAGCGCCTCGCGCACCGCCGCCCGGTCGACCACGCGCACCGGCTCCCCTGTCCCCTGCATGCGCGGATTCTAGGCAGCTGAAGCGCCAGCTTTGCCGCGCACAGGGTCGGTGCTAGCATGCGTCATCAAGTCGGCTGCCGTCCCGCCCAAGAACGCGGATGCTGTCCCCGCCGACGGTCGAATCTCCCCCGCCGCCGCCGTTCGCTTTGCCTTTGTGATCCCCTGGGGCGCGGGCAGCCTGAGGAACCTTCCATGAGTGACATCAAGTACGTGAGCGACGCGTCGTTCGAGGACGACGTACTCAAGTCCGCGCAACCGGTGCTGGTGGACTACTGGGCCGAGTGGTGCGGCCCCTGCCGCACGATTGCGCCGATCCTCGACGAGGTCTCCAAGGACTACGGCGGTCGCCTGACGGTAGCCAAGCTCAATGTCGACGAGAACCAGGCTACACCCGCACGCTACGGCATCCGCGGCATCCCGACACTGATGCTGTTCAAGAACGGGGCCGTCGTCGGCACCAAGGTCGGCGCGCTGTCCAAGTCCCAGCTCGCCGCCTTCCTCGACTCCAACATCTAGGCTGCAACGCCGGGCGCCGCCGGCGCCCGGACCCTTCCGCGCGGGTCTGCCTCAGACGGACCCCAACTTACCTCCGTAACACCACACCCATGCATCTGTCCGAACTGAAAGCCCAGCACGTGTCGCAACTTCTCGAAGTGGCGCAGGGTCTGGAGATCGAGAACGCCAACCGCCTGCGCAAGCAGGAACTGATGTTCGCCATCCTGAAGAAGCGCGCCAAGAGCGGCGAGCAGATCTTCGGCGACGGCACGCTCGAAGTGCTGCCCGACGGCTTCGGCTTCCTGCGCTCGCCCGACACGAGCTACCTGGCGTCGACCGACGACATCTACATCTCGCCGAGCCAGATCCGCCGCTTCAACCTGCACACCGGCGACTCGATCGAAGGCGAGGTGCGGGTGCCGAAGGACGGGGAGCGCTACTTCGCGCTGGTCAAGGTGGACAAGGTCAACGGCGTGGCGCCGGAGACCCTGAAGCACCGCATCCTGTTCGAGAACCTGACGCCGCTGTTCCCCGACGAGCCGATGAAGCTCGAGCGCGAGATGAAGGGCGACGAGAACATCACCGGGCGGCTGATCGACATCATCGCGCCGATCGGCAAGGGCCAGCGCGGCCTGCTGGTGGCCAGCCCGAAGAGCGGCAAGACCGTCCTGATGCAGCACATCGCACACGCGATCGCGGCCAATCACCCGGACTGCGTCCTGATCGTGCTGCTCATCGACGAGCGGCCCGAGGAGGTCACCGAGATGCAGCGGTCGGTGCGGGGCGAGGTGGTCGCCTCCACCTTCGACGAACCGGCGGTGCGGCATGTGCAGGTAGCCGAGATGGTGATCGAGAAAGCCAAGCGGCTGGCCGAATCCAAGAAGGACGTGGTGATCCTGCTCGACTCGATCACGCGCCTGGCGCGCGCCTACAACACGGTGGTGCCGGCCTCGGGCAAGGTTCTGACGGGCGGCGTGGACGCCAATGCCCTGCAACGGCCCAAGCGCTTCTTCGGCGCGGCGCGCAACATCGAGGAAGGCGGCTCGCTGACCATCATTGCCACCGCGCTGATCGACACCGGCTCGCGCATGGACGATGTGATCTACGAGGAGTTCAAGGGCACCGGCAACATGGAAATCCACATGGAGCGCCGGCTGGCCGAAAAGCGCGTCTATCCGGCTCTCAACGTCAACCGCTCCGGGACACGCAAGGAAGAGTTGCTGCTCGACCCGGCGATCCTGCAGAAGGTCTGGATCCTGCGCAAGCTGCTCTACGGGATGGACGAGATCGAGGCGATGGAGTTCCTGCTCGACAAGATGAAGGCGACCAAGACCAACGCAGAATTCTTCGAGATGATGCGGCGCGGCGGCTAGGCGCTGCAGCGTCGAAACGGCGTTGGTGGCTGCGTAAGTCCGGCTTCGGTGGGTCGGGCGGCTGCGCCGCGGCAGCCGGGTCCCGACGCGAAACGGCTCTTCGGAATGCCGACCGCGTCCCTGTATAATTTTACGCTTTCCGCCCAGGGGACGTGGTTGGCGTTGGCCGCGCAGTGCAAGCGCAGATCAACCGCATTCGGCCGGCGACCCCAACGAGCACGATCCGTGCGCTGAGGAACTCATGAAGCAAGGCATCCACCCCGAGTACCGGGAAGTCGTTTTCCAGGACATGCAAATCGACTTCAAGTTCATCACCCGCTCCACCGCTCCCACGCGCGAGACCATCGTGCTCGACGGCAAGACCTATCCGCTGATCAAGCTGGATACGAGCTCCGAGTCGCATCCGTTCTACACCGGCGCGCAGACCCGCATCGTGGAGACCGGCCGGGTGGAGAAGTTCCGCCAGAAGTTTGCGGCCAAGACCGAGCAGGTCAATGCGGCCGCTGCCGAGGCCGTCAAGGCCAAGGAGTCGGCGCCCAAGGTTGCCAAGGCCAAGCGCGCCAAGTAACCCGCGCAGCCCGCGGCAGACAGGCGCCGGGCGCATGCCCGCCCGAGTGCAACGAAAGGCAGCCACGGCTGCCTTTTTTGTTTCCGCGCCCCCGTCCTCCGTCCGCACCCGCCCGCCCGCATGAGCTTCGAAGCCCGCCTCTCGCCGGCCCGCGTCTCAGCGGCAGCGGCGGTCGCGTTTCCGCGCCGCGCGCTGTGGCTGCTCCTGATCCTGTACATCGGCGCCGGTCTGGTCGGCCGCGACCCCTGGGGCGCCGAGGATGCAGCGGGCTTCGGCGTGATGTGGTCCATGGCGCACGGTAATCCGGTGGACCTCGTGCTGCCGGTGGTGGCTGGCGACTGGAGCGCCGAGGAAGGTCCCCTCCCCTTCTGGGTGGGCGCACTGATGTTGCGGCTGTTCGGCGGCCTGCTCGGCGAACCGCTGGCCGCGCGCCTGTCGACGGTGCTGTGGTTCGCACTGGCCACCACGGCGCTGTGGTACGCCACCTACCGCTTTGCCCGCCGCGCCGAGGCGCAGCCGGTCACCTTTGCCTTCGGCGGCGAGGCCGCGCCGCGCGACTACGGCCGCATGCTGGCCGACATGGCAGTGCTGCTGCTGCTCGGCACCGTGGGCATCGCGCTGCGCATGCACGAGACCACGGCCGAGACCGCTGCGCTGGCGTGGCTCCTGGTGGCGCTGTTCGGCCTGGCCTGGTCGCTGGAGCGGCCGCGCCGCGGCGCGCTGGTGGCTGGCCTGGCGGTGGCCGCAGCCGCCCTGTCGCGCGGTCCGTGGCTCGGACTGTGGCTGCTGGTGGCCGTACTGGCGGCGCTGGCGGTCAGCGGCGCGCCGCGTGACCGCCCCCAGCGCCTGGCGATCGCGGCCAGTGCCGCGCTGGGCGGATTTGCATTGTGGCCGCTGCTGACGCTGCTCGCGCCCGAGGCCAGCCGCGTCGCCTATTGGGAGGCTTACGCCGGCTGGCTCGCGCGCAGCGTCGGCGTGCCATGGCTTGCCGAGCCGGGCTGGCTGCCGAGCAACCTGGCGTGGTACCTCTGGCCGCTGTGGCCGCTGGCGGCCTGGACGCTGTATGCGTGGCGCCATCTGCTGCGCGCGCCGCACGTGCTGCTGCCCACGCTGGCGCTGGGCGCGATGCTGGGCGCGGTCCTGACCACCGCGCCGCTAACCGAAGCCGCGCTGGTGCCGCTGGTGCCGCCGCTGCTGGTGCTGGCGGTGTTCGGCGCCGCATCGCTGCGGCGCTCGCTGGATACCCTGATGGACTGGTTCGCGATGGCGACCTTCTCGCTGTTCGCAGTCGCCGCGTGGGCCTACTTCATCGCCTGGCAGACCGGCGCGCCGCCGCGGATGGCCACCTCGGTGCTGCGGCTGGTGCCGGGCTTCCAGGAAGCACCCGGTCTGCCGCTGTTGTTGCTGGCGGCTGCCGGGACCGCGGGCTGGGCCACGCTGATCGGCTGGCGCGTGGCGCGCCGCCCGCCAATGCTGTGGACCGGCCCGCTGCTGGCCGGCGCGGGCCTGACGATGCTGTGGCTGCTGCTCACCACGCTGTTCATCGCCGCGGTCAACTACAACCGCAGCTATCGGCCGATCGCGCAGCAGGTGGCCGAACAGGTGCGCCAGCAGGTGGCCGCTGGGGCGACAGCCTGCGTACGGGCGCACCGGCTCCCGGCCGGTCAGCGCGTGATGTTTGCCCACTTTGGCAAGCTCGACTTCGGCCATCCGGCCCGGCCGCAGCCCTGTGAGCTGCTGTTGCAGCGGGACTCACGCCGGTCGGCACTCGACGACGACCTGCCGCCCGGCGAGTGGCGGCAGGTGTGGATCGGCAGCTGGCCCGCGCGTCCGGACGAGCTGATCCGGCTGCACCGACTGGTCGGACGCTGAGCGCCGCGACGACACCGGCAAACCGGCCGCGTTGACGCGCGCCGCCCCCACCTCGTTCAGCCTCCAGCCTCGACTTGACCCGCACCTCGGCCTCCGCCCCGCCCGCTGCGCCGCGCACCGACACGCGCGCGCTGTTGCGGCTGGCCGCACCGATCATGGTGTCGCAACTGGCCGTGATGGGGCTGGCCGTCATCGACACCATGATGGCGGGCCGTCTGTCGGCTGTCGACCTGGCCGCGGTGGCCATCGGCGCCAGCATCTACGGGATCGTCTACGTGACCGGCATGGGTGTGATCCAGGCGCTCACGCCGATTGCCGGTCACCACTTCGGCGCCGGCCGTCACCGCGAGGTGGGCATCGATCTCGGCCAGATGCTGTGGCTGTGCGGGGTGCTGGTGCTGCTGGGCTGCCCGTTGCTGTGGTTCAACGGGCCCTGGCTGCGGGCCGCCGGGGCCAGCGCCGAGGTCCAGCAGATCGCGGCCCACTATCTGTCGGCGGTGGCCGTCGGCCTGCCGGCGGCCCTGTTCACGCGCGCCTACTTTGCGGTGAACTCGGCCGTGTCGCGGCCGCAGGTCACCATGGTGCTGCACCTGCTGGCGCTGGCGACCAAGGTGCCGCTGAACCTGCTGTTCATGCACGGCGCAGGCCCGCTGCCCGCGCTGGGCGGCGCCGGCTGCGGCGTCGCGACTGCCGTCATCTGCTGGATGCTGTGGGCGGCGAGTGCGGCGCTGTGGCGCCTCGATCCGCACTTTCGGCGGTTCCACAGCATGACGCGCCACGGTCCCCGCTGGAGCCGGCTGCGCGAACTGCTGCGCCTTGGCCTGCCCGGCTCCGGATCGCTGTTGATCGAGGTGTCGAGTTTCACGCTGATCGCACTGGCCTTGGCGCGCCTGGGCGCCGAAACGGTGGGCGGCCACCAGGTCGTCGCCAACGTGATCTCGGTGCTGTACATGGTGCCGCTGGCGCTCGGCGTGGCAACCGGGGTGCTCGTGGCGCAATGCCTGGGGGCCGGCGCGCCGCGCCAAGCACGGCAGGTCGCGATGCGCGGTTTTCGCTTCACC
>Ga0209990_10001550_pt1 | contig 19343 bp, 16 predicted proteins | sample NOAtaG_6_FD_187304 | JGI IMG/M metagenome (GOLD analysis project Ga0209990, IMG submission 187304) | Freshwater lake microbial communities from Lake Erie, under a cyanobacterial bloom - NOAA_Erie_Diel5S_2200h metaG (SPAdes) (version 2) | ecosystem: Environmental > Aquatic > Freshwater > Lake ...
ATCCTGCGACGCCTGCCGCCGACTGCTGCTGCTGACTTGCCCGTGCGGGTGGGGGTCGCTAGAATAGAAGGCTTTTCGCGAATCCAGCCGGCTGATCGGTGGAGGACTGACGTGGGCTCTTACCTGCCGTCCGGTTCCCGATTGGGGGAGCGGGGCGGGTCGGAGTGCTCGTCAGGCGTGGCGGAAGCAGAATTCCCGCAGCCGGGCCAGCCGGGCCATCCGGGCTAGTCGCGTTTCGATTTCCCAGAAAGAGAGTCAGCACATGGTCGTCATTCGACTGGCCCGCGGCGGTGCCAAGAACCGTCCGTTCTTCAACATCGTTGCCACCGACTCGCGCAATGCGCGCGATGGCCGCTTCATCGAGCGCGTGGGGTTCTATAACCCGGTCGCCGCCGAAGGTGAGCAAAAGTTCCGCATTGCCAACGATCGGCTGACCCACTGGACCAACGTGGGCGCACAGGTGTCGCCGACGGTGGCGCGCCTGGTCAAGCAGCACGCCGTCAAGGACGCCGCGCCGGCGGCCTAAGCGTCGCCGGTGGACACGGCGCCGCCCGACCTGGTTCCCCTGGGCGCCGTGCGCGGCGCCTATGGCGTGAAGGGATGGGCGAGGATCGAGCCCTTCGGGCCGGCCGACACGCTGCTTGCGGTGCGCGACTGGTGGCTGCAGGGCGCCGACGGGTCAGTCCGCCGCCTCGGCAACACTGCGGCGCGGCGACATGGCGCGGCGGTTCTGGGCAAGTGGGAAGGCTGTGAGTCGCCGGAAGCGGCGGACCGGCTGAAGGGCAGTACGGTGGCGGTGGCGCGTTCACAGTTTCCGCCGCTGCCGCCGGGCGAGTTCTACTGGGTCGACCTCATCGGCGCCCACGTGACAAACCGCCGAGGCGTGGTGCTGGGCACGGTAAAGGCCCTGGCAAGCAACGGCGCCCAGGACCTGTTGCAGGTCGAAGCCGCCGATGGCGCCGGGCCGGCGATCCTGGTGCCGATGGTCGAGCGCTACGTTGAGGCCGTCGACCTCGCCGCACGCGAGGTTCGGGTGGATTGGGAACCGGACTGGTAGCCGGTCAGGAGGAGCGGCAGGCGTGATGCGGTTCGATGTAATCACGCTGTTCGGGCCGATGTTCGACGCGGTCGCGCTGCACGGCATTACACGGCGCGCCCGCGAGGAAGGGCGGTGGGAGCTGCACCGGTGGAATCCGCGCGATTTCACCCGCGACGCGCACCGCACCGTCGATGACCGGCCCTTTGGCGGCGGGCCGGGCATGGTGATGCTGGCAGAGCCGCTGGCGCGGGCGGTCGAGGCGGCCAGGGGCGCGCAGCGGGCGGCCGGGCTGGCCAGCCATGTGGTTGCGCTGGCGCCGACCGGTGCGCCGCTGACCGACGCGAAGGTGCGTCGATGGGCCGCCGGCACGGGCCTGGGCCTGGTGCTGGTGTGCGGGCGGTATGAGGGCATCGATCAACGCTTCCTCGACACGATGGTGGACGAGGAGGCGTCGATCGGCGACTTCGTGATGTCGGGCGGGGAGATCCCCGCCATGGCATTGATCGACGCGGTGGTGCGTCATCTGCCGGGTGCGTTGAAGGACGCCTCGGCCGAAGACGAGAGCTTCGCGCCGGGACGGGACGGGCTGCTGGACGCTCCGCATTACACGCGTCCGGAGGTCTGGCGCGGCCAGGAAGTGCCGGCGGTGCTGCTGTCGGGCCACCATGCGCAGATCGCGCAGTGGCGCCGTGCGCAGTCGGAGGCCCGCACGCGCGAGCGGCGGCCGGAGTTGTTGCAGGACCCGCAGTACCAGGTGGCCGCGCGCGGCAAGGCGCAAGGCTCGTAGCAAACCCATCCTCTGCCGGGGCAGGCGGCCGCAGCGCCCCGGGAGTTCCGCCGGCACGATGGTCGTGGAGATGAAAATGGACGTCATCCAGCAACTGGAACAGGAAGAGATCGCGCGCCTGACCGAGAAGAGGGCGATTCCCGCCTTCGCCCCGGGCGACACGGTGGTGGTTAGCGTCAACGTGGTCGAGGGCAACCGCAAGCGTGCTCAGGCCTTCGAGGGCGTGGTGATCGCTCGGCGCAACCGCGGCCTGAATTCCTCGTTCATCGTGCGCAAGATCTCCAGTGGCGAGGGCGTGGAGCGCACGTTCCAGCTGTACTCGCCGGCCATCGCCTCGATCGAAGTCAAGCGCCGCGGCGATGTGCGCCGCGCCAAGCTGTACTACCTGCGCGACCGCTCGGGCAAGTCGGCGCGCATCCGCGAGAAGCTCGCCAGCAAGTCGGCGTAAGCCGCGCCGTGCGCGGGTTGACCGTCGCGCGCGCAATCGCCGCCCGCTTCAGCGCCCGTGGCGCTGTTGTCCCGCGCTGCCGGTCAACAGTCGGCGGCCCCGGCTGCGTGGGGTGTCCGCCGCGGCGGGCGGCGGCCGCCAGCGCGCAAGAAGAGCGTGGTCACCATGGCTCGACCGCGGCAGGTTCGTCGTCGGCATGAACGGCACCCCGCCGCCCCGCCTGCGTCCGCTCGGTCCCGGCTTTGATCCCGAGACGGTGCCGTTGGAGGCGCCGACCGGCGACCCCGGCGCTCAGGTGGCCGGCAAGCAGTTGCAGGCCTCCGCTCTGCGTGCGCGTTTTGCGGCGCCGCCCTCGTGGGTGCCCGAAGTCAGGGCCGACCAGCGCCTGATCGAAACCACCATCGAAACCCGTCCGGCGGCCGTGCTCGTGCCTCTGGTGCAACGGCAGGCGGGCCTCACCGTGCTGCTGACCCGCCGCACCTCGCACCTGCACGATCACGCCGGACAAATCAGCTTTCCCGGCGGCCGCGTCGACCGTGGCGACCGCGACGTCGTCCACACCGCGCTGCGCGAGGCCGCCGAGGAAACCGGCCTGCCCGCCACGCACGTTGAGGTGCTGGGTCTGATGCCGCAGTACCTGACCGTGACCGGGTATGCGGTGACCCCGGTGGTGAGCCTGGTTCGGCCCGGTTTCACGCTGGCGCTCGATGCCTTCGAGGTCGAAGAAGCCTTCGAGGTCCCGCTGGCCTTCCTCATGGATCCGCGCAATCACGAGCGGCGCGGCATCGAGGCTGCGGGCGCGCGCCGCAGCTTCTACGCCATGCCGTACGAGGCCGACGGCCGTCGCTACTTCATCTGGGGAGCGACCGCGGCCATGATTCGCAACCTGTATCGCTTTCTGGCTGCGTAGCCGGGCCCTGCCGAGCGCCGCCGCGGCCGACCTGCGCCCGCCCGCATAATCGACCCCATGGGATTCTTGGCCCTGGTCCTGACCCTCGTGCTCGAGCAACTGCGGCCGCTGCCGGCGCAGGGCGCGCTCGCCGGCGCCATCGAGGCCACGGCCGACGGCGTAGAGCGCACGATGAACGCCGGCCGGCGCCGTCACGGCCTGTACGCCTGGCTGCTGCTGGTCGCGGGCGCGGCGATCGGCGTCGGCCTGCTCTATGCCGTCGCTTCGTCTTTCGGCGTGCTGCTCGCGCTCGCGGTCAACGTGGTGGTGCTCTATCTGACGCTGGGATTTCGCCAGTTCAGCCATCCGTTCACCGAGATCCAGCTGGCGCTCAGCGGCGGCGACGTGGCCGGGGCGCGCCAGGTCCTCACGGCCTGGAAGCGCGTCGACGAGCCGGCCTTCGACGGCGCCGAACTGCCCGTCGAGGAGGTCGTCCGACAGGCCATGGAGCGCGGCGTGCTGCTGGCGCATCGGCATGTCTTTGCCGTGCTGTTCTGGTTCGTCCTGTTGCCCGGGCCGATCGGGCCGGTGCTGTACCGGCTGGCCGAGTACGTGGCGCGGCGCTGGAACCGGCCGCGCACCGACGCCTTGCCGCCGGACCGCTTTGGCGATTTCGCGCACCGCGCATTTCTCTGGATCGACTGGATCCCGGCCCGGCTGACTGCGCTCGGCTTTGCCATCGTCGGCGACTTCGAGGCCACGGTGTACTGCTGGCGGCAGGTGGCGCGACGGCAGCCTGTTGCCGACGGTGTCCCGGGCCCCGACTCGCGCACGCTGATCCTTGCTACCACCAGCGGCGCGCTGGGAACGCGGCTGCTGCCGGCAGCCGATGCGGCGGCGCTGTTCGACGAGCCCGGCAACGAGGGCGCGGGCCTGGCGGAGCCGGAACCCAACCGGTTGCGCTTCGGCGTCGGTCTGGTGTGGCGCGCGGTCGTCCTCTGGCTGGCGCTGCTCCTGCTGATGCAATTGGCCGGGTGGCTCGGCTAGCCCACGCGCGAGCCGGCAGCCGCCGGCGCCGGGTTCAGACGGGCCGCGGGGCTCCGCAGCGCCAGCAGGCGCCGAACTGCGGCTCGATGTCCTCGCCGCAGACACAGCGCCATGGCGGCGCGTCGAGTTGCTGCTGGACCTCGGCAATCAGCTGCCGCGCATACCCCTCGTCCAGGCTGCTGTCGAGCCACAACTGGGGGGCGCACTCCAGGAACGGAATGTCGCCCATGGCACCGGCCAGGGTGGTGTTGCGCACCTGGCAGCCGATTCCGGCGGCGCGCAGCACGTTGGCGTAATGCGCCGCCTGCAAGGGGTGGTCGCAGCGCATGAAGAGCTTTTTCATCGCTGCGCTTCCTGCGCGAGGTCGCAATAGAAGGCATAGCGCGCCGCGCTGATTGCGCCGGACTGCACCTGCGCGCGCACCGCGCAGTCGGGCTCGGCCAGGTGGCGGCAGTCCCCGAAGCGGCAGTGACCGAGTGCCGGCCGGAACTCGTGCAGCGCGGCTGCGCGCTCGGCCAGGGGCACATGCGCGAGGCCGAACGCCTGAAAGCCCGGTGTGTCCACCAGCGCGCCACCGCCGGCAGCGGCCGGCAGGTCGAACCAATGCGAGGCGGTGGTGGTCTGCTTGCCGACGTTCAGCCGCTGCGAAAACTCCTGTGTGCGTGCCTTCACGTCGGGCAGCCGCAGGTTGAGCAGGGTCGACTTGCCCATGCCCGACTGCCCGACCAGAAGGGTGGCGCGGCCGGCGGTGGCAGCGGTCCAGCGTTCCAGTGCGGCGGGCTCGGTCTTGGCCGACAGCGCCAGGGTCGCCACCCCCCAAGCGGCCATTTCGGCCAGCGCGCGCCGCGCCGATTCCAGGCCGTTGCCGACATCGGTCTTGTTGAGCACCGCCAGCGCGCCGATGCCGGCCGCCTCGGCGGCCGCCAGTGCGCGCCACAGGAAGCGCGGGTTGAAGGGCGGCTGCGGCGCGAACACGATGGCCACCTGGTCGATGTTGGCGGCCAGCTCCTTCACGCGGTTGGCGTCGGAGCGGTACAGCAGGCTGCGGCGCGGCTCGATCGCCTCGATTGCCAGCGGCTCGACCACGCCCGAGCAGCGCACCCGGTCGCCCACCACCACGTCGCCGCGCTTGCCGCGCCGGATGGCGCTCGCCAGCCGGCCGTCGTCGGTGCGGACCAGGAAGTTGCGGCCGAAGCCGCCCACCGCGCGGGCGCCGACGGACGCGCTCATCCGCGCCGGCCGCGCAGCCGGCCACGCAGCCGCTCAGCCCGGCGGCGCCAGCAGTGCATCGGCCTTGGCCGCACAGATGAAGTCGTTCTCGGAGATGCCGCCGACCGAGTGCGTATTGAAGCGCACCGTGCAGCGGTTGAAGGAGACGACCAGGTCCGGATGATGATCTTCCCGATGCACGATGAACGCCAGCGCGTTGACGAACGCGAGCGTCTCGAAATAGTTGCCGAAGCGGTAGCTGCGTTGCAGCGCGCCGTCGACCAGGGCCCAGTCGGGCAGCGCAGACAGCTGCTGCGCCACGGCAGCGTCGGTCATCGCGGCGTGACCTTCCAGAGCCCGGCAGGCGCGCGACAGGAGTTCGGTGCGACTCAGCATAGTCATCCCCGACAGGTGGTCAGGCCGGTTGCTCGCGCTGCAGCCGCTCGATGCGGACGGCTGCCGGCGGGTGCGAATCGTAGAACGCCGAGTGCAGCGGATCCGGCGTCAGGGTGGCGGCGTTGTCCTGGTACAGCTTGACCAGGGCGCTGACCAGATCCGCGGCTTGCGCATGGTGCGCAGCGAAGGCATCGGCCTCGAACTCGTGCCGGCGCGAAAGCAGGCTGCCCAGCGGCGCCAGCACGAACGTGAACACCGGCAGCACCAGCATGAAAAGCACCAGCGCCAGGCCTTCATTGCCGCCGCCGAGCGAGGGCTCGACACCCAGGCCCCGGTAGAACCAGGGCTGCGTGGCAAGCAAGCCAAGCAGCGCGAGGAAGGCCAGGCTGGCGAGGAAGGAGAACACCAGCCGCTTGGTCACGTGCCGCAGCTTGAAGTGACCGAGCTCGTGCGCCAGTACCGCCTCGATCTCGGCCGGCAGGAGCCGCTCGACCAGCGTATCGAAGAACACGATGCGCTTGGCGCGGCCCAGCCCGGTGAAGTAGGCGTTGCCGTGCGCCGAGCGGCGCGAGCCGTCCATCACAAACACGCCGCGGCTGGCAAAGCCGGTGCGGCCCAGCAGGCCGCCGATGCGCTGCGCCAGCGTCTCGTCGCGCAGCGGCTCGAACTTGTTGAACAGCGGTGCGATGAACGTCGGGTAGGCCACCAGCACGAACAGGCTGAAGCCGATCCATACGCCCCAGGCATACAGCCACCAGAGGCTGCCGGCCTCCTGCATGAGCCACAGCACCGCCGCCAGGATCGGCAGCCCCAGCGCCGCGCCCAGCGCGACCGACTTGAGGGTGTCGACGACGAACAGGGCAGGCGTCATGCGGTTGAAGCCGAAGGCCTGCTCGATGCGGAACTGGCGGTACCACTCGAACGGCAGGTCCACCACGCTGACCAGCAGCACCGCCACGGCAACGATCAGCACCTGGAACAGGAAGCCGCGACCCACCGTGGCTTGCAATTGCGCTGCCATCCAGTCGAGCCCGCCGAGCAGCGTCAGCGCCACCAGCAGGACGGCGCTCACGCCGGTTTCCACCAGCCCGAGGCGCTGCTTGGCGACGGTATAGCGCGCTGCGCGCTGGTGCGCCTCGAGCGTGATCTTCTCGGCAAACTGAGCGGGCACGCGGTCGGCGTGGCGGGTGACGTGGCGCATCTGGCGCGACGCGAGCCAGAACTTGAGCGCCACCATGAGCAGCAGCAGGGCGACGAAGACGGTGGTGAAGGCGAGGGCCATGGTGTCCGGGTGGGCAGTGACACGGCAGCCCCAAATCCGCCCCGTGCCGGGGCCGGTTGCAGGCTGCTGCGTGCGACAATCGTTTGCAGGCGAACGCCTGCGATCGACAAGAAAAGTATGTCACAGCCCCCGAGCGACACCTCGGCCGCCGCCTACGGCCGGCACCCGAGCTACGACGAGTCGAACCTCGTCTGGATCGACATGGAGATGAGCGGGCTGAACCCCGATTCCGACCGCGTGCTGGAGCTCGCCGCGGTCGTCACCGATGCCGCGCTAACGGTGATCGCCGAGGGCCCGGTGCTGGTGCTGCACCAGACCGAGCGGGTGCTCGCCGGCATGGACAGCTGGAACACCGCGACCCATGGCCGCTCCGGTCTCACCCAGAAGGTGCGCGATTCCGGGCTCGACGAGCCAGGCGCGGAGCAGGCGATGCTCGAGTTCCTGGCTCGTCACGTGCCCGCCGGCAAGTCGCCGATGTGCGGCAACTCGATCTGCCAGGACCGCCGCTTCATGGCGCGCTGGCTGCCGCGTCTGGAGGCGTTCTTTCACTACCGCAACGTCGACGTCAGCACGCTGAAGGAACTGGGTCGCCGCTGGGCGCCCGAGGTGGTGCGCTCGTTCGACAAGCGCAGCCGGCACGAGGCGCTGTCCGACATTTACGAGTCGATCGACGAGCTCAGGCACTACCGGCAGCACCTTCTGAAAGTCTGAGAGGCAGGCTGAGCGGCCAGCCGTCATGCCCGCCGTGACGCCCCGAGTCGGCCGGCTCATTGCAGCCAATGCTTGGCCGCAGTCCGCGGCTATCCCTTTGCGTTGCGCCTTGAATGCGGCGTCCCGAGCAGCGCCTCGGGTCCGTCGGACTGCCGCCCTTCCGCTGACCGAGAGCGCCGCGCACCAGCGGCTGATCGGCCCGCCGCGACGGCCCAGGCGGCCGGCGCGCCTAACCGGACAGCTTGACCACCCGCGTGCCGAGCAGCCGGTCGTGCAGCAGCTGGCGTTGCGGATCGGTGTAGACGAGCGCCAGCATGGCGGCGAAGCCCGCCAGCAGCGCGATGCCGTCGACCGCCGAGTGCGACTGCGTGAGCGCGAGGAAGGCCAGGCCCGGCGCAAACAGATGCCAGGCCAGCAGGTAGCGCAGCACCGCTCGGCCGGGGCGCAGGCGTGCGCCGTCGGGGCCGAGCACCTGCTGCCGCCATGACTTCATTGCCAGCGTCTGGCCGCTGCGGGTCCACGAGTAGACGAAGTAGCCGCCAACGGCGACGAACAGCACCGCCTGCAGCACCCAGCGGCGCTGATCGGACAGCGGGTAGGTCCAGCCGGTGAGGGTGAGCAGGGCAAAGGCGGCGGCGAAGACAATGCCGAACAGCAGCACGCTTTCGTAGATCATCGCCGCAACGCGAAGCGCCAGATTGGGCGGGCCGAGGTCAGTGGGCGTAGGCGCCTGGTCAGAGGTCATGGCGAAAGTCTAGCGAGGCTGGGCCCGAGCGCTTCGGTCGGCGTGCGCCATGGCGCCGTGGAGGCCGGCAGCCGCGTATCGGTCAGCCGCGTTGCCACGCCCCAGGTGGAAGCCAGAATCGCGCGGCGGCCGCGCCTTGGATGGAACCTCAGTCGAAGACGATGGTGTAGACGAGGTCGAGCGCATTGTCGGTGCCGGCACGGCCCACCACCCACACGCGGCGCGACAGGCGGTAGATCACCTGCACCACGCTCTGGCCGCCGGCCAGCGCCTGCTCGTAGCTGACGGTGATGTTGTCCGACAGCCGCTTGCCCACCGTGAGGATCTCGGCCGAGGCCGTCTGGCGCTCGCCGCGGATGTTGCCGGCCACCGCGGTGCGCGGCAGCAGCGACGGGCCGCCTGCCAACTCGCCGGTGCGCAGTCCGAACTCATCGATGCCCAGACGCCGCGCCAGTTGCTTGGGGATCCCCTCGCTGGTGCCCGTCAGCAGCCCGGCGGCGGCCGTGGCGAGCGCCGTGTTGTCGGCGCCACTTTCCTCCGGCGGCCGTCCCAGCACCAGCCACGACAGGATCTGCAGGTCGTTCATGGTCTCGCCCGAATACAGGCGGATCAGCGGGTTCTGCGCGGTGCGCGTGATCGCCACCCCGACTTCCACCGGCAAACCCTTGCGCAGCGCCAGCACGTCCAGTCCGGGGTTCTCCAGCGGTCCCTGGAAGTTCACCCGGCCGCGCTCGATCGACAGGCGCTGGCCGAAGCCCTGGTACACGCCGCCGCGCGCCTCCACGGAGCCGGTGGCGCGGATGGCGCGGCCGTCGCTGCGCAGCCGTACCGCGCCGTCGATGCGCGTGTCCAGCCCCAAGCCGCGCAGGTAGAAGGCCGGGCCGAGGTCGATGCCGAGGTCGAACGCGAAACCGATCGGCGCCTCGCGCACAGCGCGCGGCGCCTCCACGTTGCGCACCACCTGGACATCGCCCGACAGCGTCGGCAGGTTGGGACGCGAGAAGTCGATGAAGCCGGCGCTGGCCGCGAAAGCGCCGTTGACCTGCACACGCTTCTGGTCGAACACGATGTTGGCGCCGCCGTCGGCGCGTACCCAGCGATCGGCGGCCTGCAGCACCGGCATGCGCTGGGCGGCCACCTGCAGCACGCCTGCCAGGTCGCGCAACTGCAGGCGGCCGCTGATGGCCAGCGAGCCGGCGTCGCTGCCGCCGGCCTCGCGGACGCGGCGGTCGGCGGGTGCAACCAGTGGCGCACCGGCAAAGCGCAGCTCGTCGAGCAGGATCTCCGAGCCGGCCAGGCGCGCCGCGAGTGTGCCGTTTTCGAGCCGGATCGCCTGCTCGATCCAGGCCACGCGCAGGTCCTTGCCGCCGAAGCGGCCTTGCGCGACCGGGTCGCCGGGCGTGCCGTCGATGCGCAACTCGCCGTCGAGGCTGCCGCCCAGGCGCAGGTTGGTGCGGGTGGCGGTGCCGAGCAAGGCATTGACCCAGGCGATCGACGGCATGCTGGTGCGGGCCGTGATGAGCCACGGGCGGTCGCGCGCCAGGCCGGGCCGTGCGGGATCGACTTCGGCCTGCAGATCGGCGCTCAACTCGCCGGCGCGAGTGCCGCGCAGGCGTGCCTGCGCCTGCAGCCGGCTGGAACGAATCTGCGCCTGCACACGCAACTCGCCGATGCCGGTCGAGCTGTCGCCCGCCACGATGTCACCGCCGCTGCGCTCGATCAGCACGTCGCCATCCACCGCGGCGCCAGCGCGCAGTTGCCATTCCCCACGCAGGGTGAGCGGCGGCGCCGTCGTGGCGCCCACCAGCCGCTCGCCGCGATCCGGGTTGGCCCACTGCAATCCGCTGAAGCGGCCCCGGGTGGTCAGCACCGACTGGCTGCGCTCCAGGCTCACGTCTTCGAAGCGCGTGCCCGCCAGCGTGAGCGCAGCCGGGCCGAGGCGCAGGTCGGCGCCGTTGGTGGACAGGGGCAGGGCGCCTGCGAGCGCGAGGTTCAGCGGCGCGCCGGCGGTCAGCCGCGTTACCTCCCCGCGCCACTGGGCGCCGCCGGACTCCCAGCCGCCGCGCGCCACCGCGCGCAACTCCTGCGACTCTTCATTGACGGCGGCCAGGACAATCTGGTGCGCGGCGAGGCGGCCATCGATGCTCAACTCCGTACTCTGCAGCGACAGCTCCGGCCGCTCGCGGAACCGGTGATTGGCGGCGTTGACCTGCACCGCGAGCGCGCCGTCGCTGCCGCCGCCGTAACGACCGATGGCGCGCACCAGGTCGATGGCGTGCTCGCCGATCCGCAGCCGTTGGGCCACTACCTGCAAATCGACGGCGGGGGCGTGCCAGTCGCCGGCCAGGCGCGCCGAGGCCTCCAGGCGGCCGCGCGCCGGCAGCCCCAGGTCCTGCAGCGCCGGCACGTCGAGTTCCACCTGCAGGGTCTGGTCCGGCACGCCCAGGGCGCCGCGGGCACGCAGGCTGGCGCTGCGCACCGTCAGGTCCACGTCGGCGCGCAGCGCCTGCAGTGCGTCCAGCTCCAGCACGCCGCGCCCGGCCAGCGGCCGGCCAAAGGCCTGACTGTCGGTCAGCATGAACTCGATCCGCCCGGCGGGCTGCGGCGCCAGCGCGGCGTCCACCGCGAAGCGGCCGCTCAGGCGCGCCCGCAGGCCTTCGACCAGCAGCGCGGGGTCGAAGTCGGTGAGCGCGCCTTCCACCTGCGTGCGCTGGCTGCCGGCCAGCGCGACCGTGCCGCTGAGGCTGGCCAGGCCGCCGCCCAGCACCAGCCGGGCGCGGCCGATCTGCAGCAGCCGCGGCGTGACGGACAGATCGACGTCCAGCTGGGCCGGCAGGCGACCGCGGTGCACAAGCTGACCCGTCACGAAGCTGGTCTCACCTTCATGCCGCAGGCCGAGCTCACCATCGAGCACCAGCGGCCGCAGCCTGGCATGCAGCGCCGACAGATCGACGGCCTGCAGCGTGGCCTGCCCGCTGAAGCGCCGCACGTCCGTCAGCGACATCTCGTAGCTGCCGCTCACCACGCCGCGCAGCAGGACCGCGCGCAGGTCGCGGGCCTGCAGGCGCTCCGGGGTGAGCTCGATCCGTGCGCGCAGGCTGCGCAGGGGAATGCGTCCGGCGTCGACCGTGCCGGCGAGCGCGTTGTCGATCTGCACCGGCCCCTGCAGTGCGAACGCCGGGTCGGGTGCCGGCAGCAGGCGCGCGTCGATGGACAGCCGCGCGGTCGGCGCACCGGCCAGCCAGGCGGCCGGGTCCAGGTCCGCCAGGTCGATGTCGAGCGCACGCAGCGTGGGCGCGTCGAACAGGGCAAGCCGCAGCTCGGCGTGCCCACGGGCGCCGCCGCCGCGGGCGTCGGCGCGCAGCTGCAGGTCGACCAGGGAGCCGCTCGCCTGCCACTGCGCCTGCACCGCCTGGGCCTGCAGGCTGGCGGCCAGCGTGCCGCTGCCGGTCACGGCAAACGGATGCGCCCCGTCGATGGTCGCGCGGAAGCCCAGTTGCAGCGGGGCCTGGGCCGGACCCACGGCGAGCTGAGCCTCGTCGATGCGGTAGCCCGACGGGCTCAGCGCGACCGCGCCGCGCAGTTGTCGCAGCACGGTCTGGCTGCCGCCCCCGGCGGTCGGTCCGCTGGTCCATGTCAGCGTGCCGATGATGAGTTGCGCGACCGTTACGTTGACCGGCGCAGCGATCGAGGCCGGCGGCGGGGTCGCGGGTTCCACGACCGGGCCGGCGTGTATGCGCACCGAGTCGGCCGTGAGCTGATCGAAGTCCAGGCGCAGCGCTGCCAGGTTCAGGCCGAAGTGCGCAGCGCGCAGTTGCGCGCGCAGGCCGTGTACCTCCACGGTGGTGCTGCCGGCGTCGATCCGCAGCCGGTCGATCTCGAAGCGCCGGGCCAGCGTGCCGCGCACCCCCTCCGGGCGGACCACGCCGCCGGTCAGTTGCGGCAGCCACCGCGCCAGGCTGACGAGTCCGCTCTCGGTACGCCACAGCCACTGGGCCCCGGCAAGGCCGCCCGCCGACAGCGCCGCCAGCAGCGCCAGCAGCACGAGCGCCGCCCGCCGTGCAAGGCGCGGCGCGGCGGCGCGGGGGGCGGCGGCGGGGGCGGGCGCGTTCATGCGGGGCCGTTGCACTCAGAACGAGATGGCGATGGAGAAGTGCACGCGCCACTTGCGATCGCGCTCCCCGTAGGCGAGGTCAAGCGCCAGCGGACCGGCCACCGTCCGGTAGCGCACGCCCAGGCCGTAGCCGCGCGCCCAGTCGGCTTGCCGCAGGTCGTTGACGGCATCACCGACGTCGGCAAACAAGGCTCCGCCCCAGTGGGCGTCGATCCAGCGCAGGTACTCGGCCGAGCCCACGGCGAGCGAGCGGGCGCCGTCGATGGCGCTGCCGCGCAGGACGCCCAGCCGCTGGTAGGGATAGCCGCGCACGCTGCCGGCGCCGCCGGCCCGGAACCGGTACTCCAGCGGCACGAAGTCCAGGTCGTCGGCAATCACATGACCCAACTCGGCCCGCACGATGACCTGGTCGCGCGCAGACAGCGGCAGGTAGCGCACGTAGCGGCCGTACAGGTGCACGAACGACTTGTCGAGCAGGTCGTCGATGCCGGCGCGTCCCAGACCTGCGGCCACGCGCAGGCCCAGCACGCCGCCGCGCCGCGGCTCGGTGATCGAGTCGACGGTGCGCCGCGTCCATTGGTAGGCCAGCGTCAGCGTGTCGTTGCGACTGTCCGGCTCGCCCGGCAGGCGCGCGGTTTCGCGCTGCAGGCTCAGCGACAGGCGCGTGTCGAAGTCGCTCTGGCTGGCGCCGGTCCAGCGCCGCTCGCGCGCCACACCGGCGGCATAGCGGCGCGTGAGCAGGTTCTCGATGTCGGTCTGCTCGGCCAGCACCCCGACGCTGTCGCGTGCTCCGTTGGGCTTGGGCGGCAGCAGGACATCGGCAAACCCGATCTGCCGCGTTGGGTCGATGCCGGCGCCAGTCTGCAGGGTGTAGGGATAGCCGATGAGTCCCACCTGGCGGTAGGTCACCTCCACGCGCGGCCCGACATTGGTCGAGGCGCCCACGCCGAAGGACAGCCGCCGGGCGGGTGCTTCGCGCAGTTCGACCCGTACCGGCACCCGCAGCGGCTGCGCCGGGTCGATGGCCACGTCGACCACCACGCCGGCAAAGTACGGGCCCGACTGCAGCCGGCGCTGGAAGTCCAGCAGGCGCGTCGCGTCGTACGACTCGCCCGGCCGCAAGTCGTTGAAGCGCTCCACCAGCGTCCGGTCGTAGCGCACCAGGCCCTCGACCTGCAACTCGCCGAGCGTGAACGCCGGGCCGCTGTCCAGCAGCACGCGCAGCACCACGGTCGAGGACTCGATATCGACCGTGGCCTCGGTCTCCACCAGGGCGGCGGCCGGGAAGTCGCGTTCCTGCACCCGCGCCAGCAGCCGGCTCTTGGCGGTCGTCCACTGGGGGTCACGGAACGGTTGGCCGGCCGGCAGCTCCCAGCCCCTGCGCAGCGCCGTGACGCGCTCCGGCTGGGCCGTCAGCGCGCCGCGGAACTCGAGCTCGACGCGCGTGACGCTGGCGCGCGGCCCGGGTGCCACGCGCAGCAGATAGCGGCTGCCGCCGTCGCCGCCCGCCAACACCGTCACGCGCGGCTGAAAGTAGCCCTCGGTGGCCAGCACCTCGGTGGTTGCAGCGCGCAGGCGCCGCAACTGCCGCTCGTCGTCCTCGGGATCGATGCGGTCGGACTGGCGCGCTGTCTCCAGCACCTGCCGGAGCAGGGCTTCCAGTGCTGCGCCGCCGTCGCTGAGCTCGAAGCGGGCCAGCGGCTCAGTGGCGGCATCGGCACCGTGTGCGGCGCGGGCCGGGGCCGCCAGCGCCGTGAGCGCCAGCAGCAGGCCCAGACCCAGCCGGCGCAAGCCGGGAGGCGACAGGGGCATGGACCCAGAAAATGGTGCGCTGGTGTGCGCGGACAGGCGGGCCGACACGGCGTCAGTCTTCTGTTTTGTTCAGTGTATCGGGCTGCTCGCGCGGCTGCGGCCGTTGAAATACCCGGCGGCCGGCCCCAGCTTCGCGGCTCGGGCAGGTTGCATCGCAAGCTGCGGCGGTTGCACGACACATTGCGGAGAGCGGATTCATGCGCCAGGACAAGCTCACCACCAAGTTCCAGGAGGCACTGGGCGAGGCCCAGTCGTTGGCCCTGGGCAACGACCACCAGTACATCGAGCCGGTGCACGTGCTGGCCGGCATGCTGCGCGCCGACGACTCCGGCGCCAAGTCGATGCTGGGGCGCGCGGGCGTCAATGTGCAGGGTCTGGCGCACGCGGTGGACGCGGCGATCAAGGCGCTGCCGCAGGTCAGCGGCACCGACGGGCAGGTGCAGATCAGCCGGGACCTCGTGGCGCTGCTGAACCAGAGCGACAAGGAAGCGCAGCGACGGGGCGACGCCTACATTGCCAGCGAGATGTTCCTGCTGGCCCTGGCCGACGACAAGGGGGCAGCGGGCCGGCTGGCGCGCGAGCACGGCCTCAGCCGCAAGGCGCTGGAGGCGGCCGTCGATGCGGTGCGCGGCGGACACAACGTCGGCAGCGCCGAGGCCGAGGGCCAGCGCGAAGCGCTCAAGAAATACACCATCGACCTGACCGAGCGCGCCCGGCAGGGCAAGCTCGACCCGGTGATCGGGCGCGACGACGAGATCCGCCGCTCGATCCAGATCTTGCAGCGGCGCACCAAGAACAATCCGGTGCTGATCGGCGAGCCCGGCGTGGGCAAGACAGCCATCGTCGAGGGTCTGGCGCAGCGCATCGTCAACGAGGAAGTGCCGGAGACGCTCAAGGGCAAGCGCGTCCTGACGCTCGATCTGGCCGCCCTGCTGGCCGGCGCCAAGTACCGCGGCGAGTTCGAGGAGCGGTTGAAGTCCGTGCTCAAGGAACTCGCGGCCGACCAGGGCCAGACCATCGTCTTCATCGACGAGATCCACACCATGGTGGGCGCCGGCAAGGCCGAGGGCGCCATCGACGCCGGCAACATGCTCAAGCCGGCGCTGGCGCGCGGCGAGCTGCACTGCATCGGCGCCACCACGCTCGACGAGTACCGCAAGTACATCGAGAAGGACGCGGCGCTGGAGCGCCGCTTCCAGAAGGTGCTGGTCGACGAGCCGAGCGTGGAAAGCACCATCGCGATCCTGCGCGGACTGCAGGAGAAGTACGAACTGCACCACGGTGTGGAGATCACCGACCCGGCGATCGTCGCCGCAGCGGAACTGTCGCACCGCTACATCACCGACCGCTTCCTGCCCGACAAGGCGATCGACCTCATCGACGAGGCGGCGGCGCGCATCAAGATGGAGATCGACTCGAAGCCCGAGTCGATGGACAAGCTGGACCGCCGCATCATCCAGCTGAAGATCGAGCGCGAGGCGGTCCGGAAGGAAACCGACGAGGCCAGCCGCAAGCGGCTGGCGCTGATCGAGGAAGAGATCAAGCGGCTCGAGAAGGACTACGCGGACCTGGACGAAGTGCTGCGCGCCGAGAAGGCGGCGGTGCAGGGCAGCGCGCACATCAAGGCCGAGATCGACCGGCTCAAGGCGACCATGGCCGAGCTGCAGCGCAAGGGCCAGTTCGACAAGCTGGCCGAGATCCAGTACGGCCGGCTGCCGCAGCTGGAGTCGCAGCTCAAGGCGGCCGAGACGGGGGCGGCGGGCGGAAAGAAGGAGTTCAAGCTGCTGCGCAACGAAGTCGGCGCCGAGGAGATCGCCGAAGTCGTCTCGCGCGCCACCGGCATCCCGGTCAGCAAGATGATGCAGGGCGAGCGCGACAAGCTGCTGCAAATGGAGGAGCGGCTGCACCGTCGCGTGGTGGGCCAGGACGAGGCGGTGCGGCTGGTGTCCGAAGCGATCCGCCGCTCGCGCGCCGGCTTGGCGGACCCCAATCGGCCCTATGGCTCGTTCTTGTTCCTCGGCCCGACGGGCGTCGGCAAGACCGAGCTCACCAAGGCGCTGGCGGAGTTCCTGTTCGACTCCGAGGAGCACCTCATCCGCATCGACATGAGCGAGTACATGGAGAAGCACTCGGTGGCGCGGCTGATCGGCGCGCCGCCCGGCTACGTGGGCTACGAGGAGGGCGGCCAGCTCACCGAGCAGGTGCGGCGCAAGCCCTACAGCGTGATCCTGCTGGACGAGGTGGAAAAGGCGCACCCGGACGTCTTCAACGTGCTGCTGCAGGTGCTCGACGACGGCCGCATGACCGACGGCCAGGGTCGCACCGTGGACTTCAAGAACACGGTGCTGGTGATGACCAGCAACCTCGGGTCGCACGAGATCCAGCGGCTGGCCGAGCGCGACTACGAAGACATCAAGGATGCGGTGATGAACGAGGTGCGCAAAGCCTTCCGGCCGGAGTTCGTCAACCGCATCGACGAGATCGTGGTGTTCCACCCGCTCGACGCACCCAACATCGCCAGCATCGCGAAGATCCAGCTCAAGCGGCTCGAGCAGCGGCTGGCGGCGCAGGACATGGTGCTCACGGTGTCCGATGCCGCGCTGGCGCAGATTGCGCAGGCCGGCTTCGATCCTGTCTACGGCGCACGGCCGCTCAAGCGCGCGATCCAGCAGCAGATCGAGAACCCGGTGGCCCGGCTGGTGCTGGAAGGCAGGGTCGGACCGAAGGACGTGGTGCCGGTGGACTACCGCGACGGCCGGTTCACGTTCGAGCGAACGGTGCACTAGGCCGGCGGTTCGAGCGCGCGATCGCCACGCGACTGCGCGGCGCCCGCGCTGCCTAATGCAGGGGCGCCGCCGGCTGCTCGTCGGCGTCTTCCGGGGGCTCGGTGTGGACGGCGTGGCCGGCCGGGTTGGGGAACATGGGCGCGCCGCAGTCGTCGCAGTATTCCATCGGGAAGCGATGGGCGTGCGTGACCACGCGGGTGATGCCGAGCGCGCGCAGCGCGGCCTCGATGTCCTCGACCGCCTTGTCTTCCTCGTCGCCTAGCAGCGGCCACACCACGCCTTCGACCACGCCGTCGTCCTCGCCGGCCTTGCCGATACCGACGCGGATCTCCTCGACCCGCTTGTCCTCGAACGCCGCGATCGTGCCTTGCAGCTGGGACGGCGCCAGGCCGTAGGCCAGCTTCAGGTAGGCGCTGGCTGCCTCCAGCGAGAACTCGCGCAGGTCGCGATCGGCCTGACGCAGGGCGGCGTGGAACGCATTGGGTGACAGCACGCGGAAGCGGCAGCCGGTCATCAAGGGCTGCAGCGCGTTGGCGGCCTGCTCGCGGAAGGCGGTCAGCGCGCCAATCTTGGCGTCCGGATCGACGCCGGTCTCCTGCCAGTGGAACAGCGCCTGGCCCTGCGGCGCGACGATCGCGGCGAGCAGGTAGCGCGTGTCGGCCAGCATGGCCACGGGTTCGCGCAGCGACTTCGGATCGACCTTGAAGCGCTTGCCCTCGGCCGCCGCGGCAATCAGCCGGCCGGCCACTTCGTAAACCTCGCCGAAGGACTCGGGCAGCTGGTCGATCGAGTACAGGTGGTCGGCGATGGCCAGCCGGGTGCCGCGCGCGGCGAGGTGGCCGGCCATCTGCGCGCCGATCGCGTCGACCAGCGCGGACGACAGCGTCGAGGTGGGCAGCTTGTAGCGCGACCAGGCCAGCAGCGGAATGGCCAGCAGCAGCGCGTCGTGCGGCTTGGCGTCGATGCTGAGGGTGAGGCTTTCCGCGCAGGACTCGGCCAGATCGGCCAGGTCGTCATAGGCGCGGGCGTTGATCTTGGCGAGCTCGTCGAGCGCCGAGTCGATATCGGCATCGAAGCCACGCGCCAGCCGGTCGTACAGCACCTCGGAGAGGCGGCGCTCCCAGAGGCGGTCCTCGATGCGCGACGACGACTCCGACAGCCGGCGCGCCAGTTTGGTCAGCGTGTCGGCGTCGGCGGACTGGCGGGCGCGGGAAACAAATCGGTTGCGGCGCATGGCGGCAGGGTCGCAAGGACTGAGTGAAGCCCGATTATCCCACCAGTGGTCGCTCCGTTCGGGCCGGTGTCAGTCGAGGCGGCGGATGCGCGGGGCGGGGTCCGGTGCCAGCGGCTCCTGGCGGCTGCGATCGAGCAGGTAGTCGGTCAGCGCATCGACGTCGAGCGGGCCGCCGACCAGGTCGCGGCCCTCGCGAAACAGGACGAAGCCGTCGCCGCCCGCGGCCAGGTAGCTGTTGATGGTCACGCGCACCGCCTGTTGCGGCCGGATCGGCTCGCCATGCAGGCGCAGCGACCCGGGCTCGATGCGCTCGCCGTGCGGCCGATCCGACCGCCACCCGTAGGACAGGCCGTTCGAGGGCTGCAGGAAGCGCACCCGCTCGGGATCGCTGCGGCTCCACTGGCTCTCGAGCAGCGACTTTAGCTGCGCACCGGTGAGCGTCAGCGTGACCAGCGAATTGCCGAACGGCTGCATGGTGAACAGATCGCCGTAGGTCACGTGCCCGTCGGCGCCGCGGGGCCGCAGGTTGCTGCGCACGCCGCCAGGGTTGGTGAAGGCGGCCTGCGCACCGGCGCCGCGGGTGGCGGCCAGGTGGGCGTCGGCGATCAGCCGGCCGGCCGCGTGGTCGCCGCCATCTTCGGCCTGGCGCGTGAACACGGCGGCGATGCGGCCGGCAGGCGCATCGGCCAGGGGGGCCGCGCGCTCGCGATAGCCGGCCACCCGCTCGGCCACCGCGCGGTCGGGCGCCAGCGCGGGATGGGCGGCGCGCACCGCCGCGTCGAGCGCGGTGTCGAGCCCGTTGGGCACGGTGAGGTTGGTCGCGCGGATCGAGCCCGGCTGCACG
>Ga0209990_10001552_pt1 | contig 19337 bp, 31 predicted proteins | sample NOAtaG_6_FD_187304 | JGI IMG/M metagenome (GOLD analysis project Ga0209990, IMG submission 187304) | Freshwater lake microbial communities from Lake Erie, under a cyanobacterial bloom - NOAA_Erie_Diel5S_2200h metaG (SPAdes) (version 2) | ecosystem: Environmental > Aquatic > Freshwater > Lake ...
TAGATATTGTCTACCGAGGCCAAATAGCGTCTCTGCTACTGCTGGAGCCGCCTCTGCCTGCCCCAGGCTTGTACCGTACAATGCAGATAGTCTGTTCTGCAGTGCCTGTACCTCTGGTGAGGCTTGGTAGCCTGCGCCAGTTAACCTACCACCATCAAAAGCAAACTGAGAAGTACCGAAGCGAGAGGTAATACCTACTGGCCTAAATCTGGCTTCCTCTGCCGCTATTCGTGCTGCTTCCAGTTGGGCATCTGCCGATGTTCTTGCCGCTCTTTCAGCAGATCTGCCTGCCATAGCAGAGCCAAGTAAACCTGCACCTCCAGCTATTACCGCTGCTTCAATACCCATAACTATCTCCAGATATAAATATCATAATTTTTACTATCATTTCCTTTAATAGAATGCAGATAAGAAAAATTAAAAATCTTTAAAAACTTTTCATGTTTCTTATCTTCCGGAGTATGAAGAGCAAACAATTCTTTACCACACTCATCAGTCAATCTTTTAAACCACAACTTTAAATTATGCTTTACTGCTTTATTCCATTTAGTTAATACATCACAGTGTATAAACCAATAACCATCAACATCCTCTATGTACAAAATAAACTGATCTGTCTGTACTACTGGTACCTTCAAGCAGTCCGCTTCCACATATAAACTGTGATGTACGGCGGTAGGTTAGCATTGGTGCCTGATGAACCTTCAGTGCTGTTTGCAACAGTAATACCAGTAGTTGCCGAACTCATAGTCAATTGTGTAAACTGTTCTCCACCATTAGATAAACCAGCAGTGCCTCCAGCACCGGAGTTATAAACAGCTCTGTTTGTTGGTGATAGCGTATGGGTATGGCCTGGGTCTGTTACAGTGGCTGTGTGGGTGTGGCTGACAACGATAGCATCCTTAGAACCACCAGTCTCTTCAGCAGTATCAAACAGCGTATCAGAGGCATTGAAACCAACCATCATACGACCAGCACCAAAGGCGGTCCATGTGCCGAATCCTAACAGGGTTCCTGGGTTGGTGCTGTTGGTAGCATTGATGTAGATAGAGCCAACAGGATATGCTGCCTGTAGAGCAGTAGTAACAAACGCTGTGGTAGCAATCTGTGTTGTATTAGTGCCTGCCGATGCAGTGGGTGCCGCTGGCGTACCAGTAAAGGTAGGAGACGCCGTGTCTGCTTTGGTTGCTACAGCAACAGCAATAGCATTAAACTCATCATCAATCTCTGTACCTTTAACAACCTTTAATGGATTTCCAGTAGAAAGTCCATCTTTAGTTGCAAAGTTAGTAGCTTTAATGTAATTAGACACTTATATCTCCTAAATAATCTTACCTAACTTAGCATAACAATCAATCTTTTGAATTGACACTGCTTCAGTATTAATTTCCGTTTCAAATCCTAACTGTATTACTACACCAGCACCGCCTACTTGTTCTGTAAACTTTGCAATAATACGGTTAGAAGAATACTCAGCAATGTTGTATTCCCCTGTACCATACTCAGAAATATCCGCTGCTGGTAATGTTTCTGTTACAGACCTATAAGCATCTTTATAGTCAAATCCGTATTTAGTCACTACCTCTTGTTGAGAGCCACCAACAACAACCCAGTTTACTCTCTTTAATAGTTTCTGTATTGTAGGCTTCTGTAAGTCAAAATAGTTAGTAAAATAAATCATTCGATACGTTTCAGTATCGTCTAAATAATTATCATACAGACCAATATACCCAGTCATGCCTAGATACATTAGTTTTGCTGAAGTAACAAAGAGTGACTTAGGTTCAATGCTAGTCCAGATTGTTATCCGGCTGGAGCCATCAGGCAAGAATCCGCGCATATCAAAGCAATAGGTTTGCTTTGTTGTTGGTAGAGTTAATAAGTAAAAAGCCTCTACTTCATTATAAACTGCTTTGATAGCTGTCTTAGTTTCGCTAGTCACCAGCGCCATCAACTCATCACGAACATTCTTAGACAAGTCTCTAAACGGTAAAGACTTTTCTTGTATAACACGTGTTAAACTACGAACACCGCCGTTAGACAGGAATATAACATCTGTACCTGTTGATACCACAGAGTCTCTAGCAATGCAACCAACATTAGGAATATATTCTTGTAATGTTAATGTAGTAACATCGATAGGATTAGCATAGATAGCAATGTTGTTGCTACCAAAGATAATTAAAAAACCATTGTGTGCTGCTAGTGCAACAATCTGGTCATTATTAGGGAACACTGAATTTAATGCCAGTGATCCGCTGTCGCCACCATCAAAGTCTGAGCCGTCTAAAAGCCTACTAAAATACACAGTCTGTCTATCACCAACAATGTCTGCTACCCAAATACGGCCATAGGCAGCTAGTGCACAGTTTGGTTTGAAGTCAGATGTAGAATAGCCTGTAGGAAGAGTGCCAATATCACCAAATTGCTGAAAGCCGTAAGAACCAGTATGTGCGTGTGAGGTAGCGCCCAGTTTGTGGAACACCAACATTGGGTGACCAGCTTGCACAAGGAAGGCATGAGGCGATGCGCTAGTACCATCACCATAAGGCAATGCCGCTGCCTGCCAGTGATTGGCAGTGATGGTGTACGCTACATCACCACTATCGGTAGAGTTTCTAACTGTCTTCTGTGTTAATGTTGTAGTACCAGTAAATAGTTTATTGTTACCAGCACTAAGGAACTGATTACCAGAAGCATCCACTAACTCAAACATAAACTGAATAGGATTAGACCCTAAGTCAGTGTTAGTAGTATTAACCTTTGACCAGCCTTTTCTTGAACCAATACGACCAAACTTATCGATAACACAGTTAAAGGCCTGCGATGCAAAGCCAGAGTCTAACTGAATAGAAGACTCTTGTGTATTAAGGCCTGCAAAGCCAGGAGCAGAAATTGTTGCTGTTACTAACTCTTCAGCCATTAAACAGCATCCCAAGTAGTTCCAGCACCATTATGTCCCTGCTCAATAGCAATATAGTCTGCTAGGGTCTGCTGTGCTATTCCAAAGGCCTCAGATGCGCTGATTCCGCCGTCTTCACCACGTTCACGAATAGCCATAGCATAGGCACGAAGAATAACAGGCACATCAGGCACTGTGATGACTGTGGAGTCACTAGCCAGTTCATTTTGTGGTACAATCAAGTCAAAGTCAATGTTGTACACACCATTAGGGACAGGAAAGAATAATACTTTACCGTCACCATTGGAGTCTGCACCTTTATAGCAGAATCGATCAGGAGCACCGCTTTGCTGTGTGTTATTTCGCAGATAGTCTTCCATTACATTTGGATTCTCAATAGAGAGAAACCAATCACTTTCTTGGCTTAATACACGCTTTGTACGGAATCGTAAACCAGCGCCAGTAATGGTGTAGTTATAGACACCGTTGCTAGTAGTGACAGTCTTAGTTGTCTCTAGTGCTGTCCAATCATAAGCATCTTCAACATATCTCTTGGCATCGTTAATAAACTTACCAACTAAAGAAGAATATGAGTTAGCATTATTAGCGGGCACCTCTGCTTCTCGCAAGCGGACAAGCAAATCGTTAATCATCTGCAGGTAAGTCTTGTTAGCCATTTAACAGTCCCATTTCTTTAATGCCAGTGCCTTGCGAGTAGGCCTGCCTTTAGAATCCTTCATAGGCCCAGGCATACCCCCCATACGAGCACAGAATGACTTACGCCGTGCTGCAGCCTTGGGAGACTTTGATGCCTGTTTAGCAGACACTGGTGGCTTTAGGTTAGCGCCTTCTTTATTCTTGAAGTATGCTCTACCTTTAGCATTTAGGCCGCCTTCAGGATTCTGATAGACTTTTTTGACCATTATTTCTTCGCAGTCTTTTTAGCTTCTCTAAATGCTTTGGCTGTAGGAGCACCTTTAGTGCCTGGCTTACGCATCTTCTCGCCAGAGCCTTCTTTAATGCGCTTGCGTTTGGCTTGGATGTTAGCGTAGAGTCCTGGTTTCATCGTCCACGACCAGCTTTCTTCTTAGACATACCAGTCATTGCTAGGCCAACAGCAACTGCCTGCTTCTGAGGCATACCTTCTTTACGAAGTTTACGGATCTTGTCCGATGCTGCTGCTTGTTTACCCTTCTTGGTGTAAGGGTATTTCTTTCCGTCTACCATTGGCATACTATTCTCCTTTAGAATTGGAACTGAACTGTCATTTCAGGCATGAACTCTACAGTTGCTATGTAGGTTACTGTGTTAGTGCTAGAGTTTTGCACACGAATCTCATCACCAGCTTGTAAAACTACCTCTGCCTCTCCATCTAATCTAATAAAATCACCAGCACCTAAGTTCTTACCACCAACAATGAAGTATTCAGTGTTAGTAGAGACATCATACCAATAGACCTTTGGAGTGTCATTGCCGGTAAGACTAATGATATACATTAACTGCCAAAGACCAGTATTCTTGGTAGGAACCGTAAGAATAGTATCCTTGGTGGTGGTGGTCTTAGTTGTAACAGCGGAGACTTTTCTGGTCATTTCTTACCGAGCCACTTCTGTACAGTATCAGTTTCGTAGATTCTAAAGGAAGTCCACACAATCGTAAATAAAGCAGCAATAGCGGGTAGAACCTCTGCTAGTGTACCAATAACGGTAGCCACCGATAAAACATCAGTGACTTGCTTAACGCCTTCTGTTGCCTGTTGTGCCATAATTATACCTAGTAGTAAATTGGAATGTAGCCATTAGCGTTCGTAGACCAAGCAACGGTGGCTGATGCGTCTTCATAGACATTGATGTAATCACGACCTGCAACTTTACCAGTAGTACTAGCAAGAACGTCTACTAGCATCGCGGTGTCATAACTATTTGCTGGTACCGGAGCAGAGACTTGATTCTGTACAGGAATGTAATCAATCCACTTCTTTAAACCAGTAGTACTTGCCAACACATTGACAACTATTTTGGTTTCTCCGTTGGCAGTGGCATAGGTGGAAGGATAGCAACGAGGTATCATATTAGGCCTCTTTAGTTTTCTTTAACACCCTTAGTAAAGATGCTAAAGAAAAGCCCCATAGGGGCAAAACCGTTAAGGTTTTATTACCAAGTAGGACGACCAACCAGAACCTTGATAGTTGTCTCAGCAAGGTTTAGCGGATCAGTGCCACTCTCATTTTGGAAGCGTACAGTAACTACGTTAGCAGCAGATACCCAAGCAGTTGCTGTCATACCAGCAAGGTCAACTCCAAGAGAGAAGCCAATAACGATGTCTCCAAGAGCAACACCAGGAACTGCAATAGTATCGCTGTCGCCAGCGCCATCTGCAAGGCTGTCAGCATTGATGGTGGCTTTAACTTCCCACATCTCGCTAAACAGGCCTTGGAACTGTTCACGTCCGCGAACTGAAGTAACTGCGGTTGCGTTTGCCATTTCTTAATCTCCTTTAGTGGTTAATGGGGCCAGCCTTATGAGCCAGCCCCAACTCAGTTATCCCGATTAGGCCGGAACAGCAAGAGCCACTGCAGCAGAGTCAGAAGCACCAGTACGCAGAGCACCAGCACCATACAGCGTGTCAGCGGTCAAGAGCGTACCAAGGTATTCCTGCTTGTACTGGGTCTGCACACGAACACCAAGCTGCTCAACCAGAACTGCAAAGTCAGGATGTGCCAGCAAGCAGATACGGTCTGTAGTAGTATTACCAGCGCCTGTATCAGCATTGGTCGTGACATAGACTTTAACGCCATAGATGTCGCCAATCATGCCGTTGCGGATGGTGTTGCCACCAGCAGCATCACCAGTAAAGGCCTGCTCAGTGAAACGAGCAATACCCATCAGGGTGTTACGGCTTGATGGAGGAACGATCAGGAAACGACCATCCATCGGAACATCGGCATCATCCAGACGCTGAATAGCACGGCGAATACCAACATCGGTCAGTGCAGCAGCGTTAGAAGACGAGGAGTTGTATGCAGTCGAGCCATCCGAACCAATAAAGGCTTTGGTCGAAGCGCTTGAAGAAGCATAGTCATCCGTACCGATGGTAGCACCATTAGCGGCACGACCAAGGCGAACCAGCGTGGTGTCAATCTGACGAGCAAGGCTGTAACCAGCGTCTTCGGTATAGAAACGGCGCAGCGATGACAGAGCCTGAACTTCAGCAAAGTCTTCGATCAGTCGGCTATACTCAAAGTGCTTGTCGATGGTGACAGTTTTTTCCGTGCTGCTCTCGCCAATCAGAGTAACTTGCGAAGAAGCAGTCTTGGAAGTAGCAGAGCCACGACCAGCAACGGGGAAGTGAACCACGTCACCCTTGCGGCCTTTCATGTTCATTTTCTTGAACAGATTAGCAGCAACTAGGTTCTTTTTGTAAGCGGCAACGATTTCGTCAGACCATACCTCAGGTACGAAACCTGCGGTGTTGGCATTCGATTGTGTAATGTTATTGGTACCCAAAGGCATGATAAAATTCCTTTTCTAAAATGTTAAGTTAGTTACCTAACTCTGCCTTCTCGGTATGCCTGCATGATTTCGTCTTGCATCATATCGTATCGGTCAGGGTCAGTTTGCATGAGTTTAATAATGTCTGCTCTACGATAAACCTTCCTAGAAGGCGTTTCATCGCTACCAGATGGAACAGTAGTAGTAGCGGCTTTGACGGCTTGGCTCCTGACTTGTTTCTCTGCGTTGACAGTCTGTGTTGCTACTTGCTTGCGTTCCTTCCATAAGGAAAGAAGTTCATCGCCAGCATCATAGTCAAAAGACCTGTCAGCACGAACAAACAACTCTGCACGAACCTTTGAACCAGCAACCCAATTTTGGAATCCTGGATCAGCAACGATTTCCTGAAAGTCGGGATGTCGTGCCTTTAGTTCATTAAAAGCCTTTGCCTGTTTCATCTCAAAGGAAAGCTGTTCAGCTTCTTTAATCTTTGGATGATTCTCAATTGCCTTTGCTACTGCTCTATTCGGATCAGCGAAGAAATCAGTTTCTTCTACAGGTTCCGATTGCAGTTGCTGTTTTGTCGAAGTTTGGGCTTTGATGAAGTCATCCACAACTTTACGAAGTTCTCCGACCTCACTGCCTTGGCGACCGATTAACTTCTCAGCCTCCATGTGCATCTGAGCAATTTCTTTGGCACTCTTACCCTTATATTTATCAGGGAGGCCTTCATCTTCAACTTGCTCTTGCTGAACTGGTTCTGCAGATTCTGCTTGAGTAGGTTCAGCGGCGATGTCGGTTATAACTTCTTGTGTTTCTTCTTCCTTACCTTCTTCAATAAAACGAGCCATATTGTCTCCCGTGCATATAGCATTTTAGGAAAGCATTTTACAAATGTGAGGGCGTTCCCGTTCCCCTCTAAGAGTTCATCTTCCTTTCGTACTTGATGTGACTCTCGCGTTTACGCACCCATTGGGCAGCGGCGGTGGGAAAAGACCCACTGTAGCCTTCCAACATAAAGTGCGGAGTGCTGATGATTCTAGATGCGTCATTTCCACAGTGAGGACACTGTATGACTGTTACTGAATCATCAACGTATTTTTCACTGACGTGATCCTTCACGCAGCGGAATTCAAATATTCTTTTCGCCATCTTTTAGTTCCTCATAGGTTCGTTGCGACAGTTCCCGTAGTCCAATGAAATAGTCTAGGATGTCGATTTGTCCTTTACGGAACTCGATAGTGTCTTTATCGCAGTTACGGATGTCTTCGTATTGCTGAAGCATCGCTTGCAGGTCTTCGATTAGGTCTTTCCAGCCGGGGTGGATGAAGAGGTCGAACCTGTTATCGTAATATTGTTGTAGTTCTGGCGACATTTTCTTAATTATACCAAAATATTTCTTGACATTCAACTATAAGTATGCTAACATCTGCTGTTTCACAGGAGACTCTATGCCATTTCAATATGTCCTTACCGCTGAAGAAAGAACTAATTTATTAACCTGGGCCAAGCAAGGCTTTGGTTATACTGAAATAGCCAGTAAACTAAATAACAAAGTCTCTAAGCAAAGAGTAGAGCAAATATGTAAAAAGAATAACATCAAGGCAACTGAGATTAAGCGTCAAAAGAGGCGCGAACAATTCGAGGCCAAGATGCAAGCTAAGTGGGGTAATAAATGGAAAGACATGGAATACCGTAAGTCTTTTATTTATACCGCCATGAGAGAGAAGTTCAAAGCCAAAAAAGCAAACTCTCTTCGTGTTGGAAAAGAGTTCTCAATTGAGTTTGGTGATATTGACTTCCCTACTCACTGTCCTATCCTTGGGATAGAACTTAATTACTTCAATGAAGAAGGCTACTTAGATGATTCTCCGTCCTTTGATCGTATAGACCCACTAAAAGGCTACATCAAAGGTAATGTCGCTATAATCTCTATGAGGGCTAACCGCATTAAGAATAATGGTACTGCCGAAGAACATGAGAAAATTGCTCAGTTCATGCGGCAGCACAGAATTACTTAGCAGTCCTCTGCACCCTCAAACTCAGGCTTTTGCTTGATGATTGCGTAGAGTTGGGCACGGTCTGCACCAGCGACATACTCGTCACCAGCGATCTGAACCTTGCCAGCGGCTAGAGGCTGTTTCTCAGCGGCACGAGCCTCGGCAGATGCGTAGCCATAAAAGGTCACCTCAGTTCCCTTGCCTTTGAAGTCCTCTTGTACGGCTCCGATGTTCCAATACTGCGCCTCTACACCAAACTCAGTCATTACAGATTTTTTGAGTGCCATGTTTTCTCCTTGATTAAGTAACTACTGCTAGTTTACGAATTGTTCCACCTGCGTCTTTGATCTCAATGTAACCAGAGATTGTTAATGCTGTTGCTGTGTGCGTACCAAAGCGAACCAGTCCTGTACCTTTTGGTGTTAGTGCTAGGTCGATGTTGGTGTCAGTTCCAAGAGTTTGAAATTCAGGGGTAGATCCAGCAGGAGCGCCAATAACCGCGCAATAATTTGCAGGGGCGTTAATATGACGAACACGGAACTGGATTGCCGTTACGCTTGACGCAGTTGAGAAACGATGTTCACCAGTACCTTTTGTCGTATACAAAATTCCAGGATTTGTATCAGAACCTTGCGCCGATAACTGCGGATACCCTGTAGTAGCGTTACCAGTAACCTGCACATAGTTCACAGCAGAGGCGGTGTTGCTGACTCTTAACTGCTCACCACCACCAGTATTTAACTTAACAGCACCAGTTCCTTTAGTAGTCAGGTTTAGGTCGATGTTGGTGTCTGTTCCGGTTGAAACAATACTTGGAGAAAGGTTAGTAATTGAACCATTTAAGGTAAAATAATTAACACCAGAGGCCGGTGATAACACATCTAATGATGTAACACTATTAGTCAGTAATGAAATTGAACGATTACCTTTACTGGCAAGCTGCAACCCAATATTTGCATCAGAGCCTTGTGCAGAAATAACAGGGCGAGATGTGGTTGCATTACCAGTAACCTGAACATAGTTGACTGCAGAAGTTGTTGGGGCAACAAGAAATTGTGTTCCGCTATTGCCCATACTTATGTTACCAAGCGCACCGGATACAGCCGAGCCGATGTTAATGGTCGTGGTAGACCCAGAGACACCAGCGGTTCCGATGTTGACTGCTTTTGTCGTTCCGTTGGTAGTTGCGCCAGTACCAAGGTTTAGGGTCTGTGCGCCTGTGGACTGGCCTACTGTAATTGCTGATGTTTGAGCTGTGCCACCAAGAGTTAAAACTCCAGTAGTTAATCCAGTTCCAATTGATATGTTGCTTCCAGCAGTTGAAAAATTAATTGAGGAAGCTGCAGTTAAACTTCCGTTGGCTGTTACAGCACCGTCTACATAGACATTATTATCATAATAAGTATTTCCTTCTATGTAGCCTTCGCCACTTACATAGAATCTATCGGTTGTTGCGTCTATCGTATTAGTAACTGTGTTGTATTGATAAACTGCATCGGTAGTTAAGCCAACCACATAAACTCTGTTTGCCGCAGTTGAATCTATAAATAATCCAGTTGGGCCTGTTTCTTGAAATCCAACATAGATATTGTTTACGCGCGTAGCGGTGCTGATATTCCAGGCGGTTCCAAGCGTATATTCATTTATGTCATCACCAGTAGAGCCAAGCACCCACATCTTTGTTCCGTCTGCGCTTAGATTTACTTGTTGTGGATTAGATTCAACAGATGCAACGCTAAAAGAAATGCTTGCATAAGAAGCGGTTGAAATATCCCAAGGTGTGCTTAATGTGTATTGGTAAACCGTGTCATTAGTCGCTCCAACAATATACATGGTCGTGCCATCAGGCTTAAACCACATACCAGTTGGCGCAGAGTCTTGGGTTGTTACGCTAAAGGATTTGGATGCGTAGGTTGCGGTTGTTATGTCCCACGCTACGGATAATGTGTATTGGTAGACGGTATCGTTTGTTTGACCAAGCATGAACATCGTCAGACCATCGTCTTTGAAAAAAACATCAACAGGTGTGGTGTCTTGTGTTACTCCTGTTGATACCGCAGTAAATGTTGCGGTAGAAACATCCCACGCAGTCCCAAGAGTGTATTCGTTTACATCATCACCAGTCGAACCACAGACATACATCTTGGTTCCGTTTGAACCAATAAATAATCCTTGGGGGTTATTTTCCTGCCCCACAACACTCACGGTCTTACCAGAGTAAACCCAGCCAGTAATGCCTGTGTCGATTGTCAGGGTTGCGTCTGTGGTGGGTGCGTCTAGGGCTAGAGTAGTAAAAGTGCCTGCTGCTGGGGTGGAGCCGCCGATGGTAGTGCCGTCTATTGAGCCGCCAGTGACTGTTACACTGTTAGCATTCTGTGTAGCAATAGTGCCAAGACCTAGATTAGTCCTAGCATTGGGTGCAGTAGTAGCGCCAGTACCGCCATTAGCAATTGGTAGAGTACCAGTAATGTCTGCGGTAGAGATATTGATCTGGTCCCAGGCAAGGTTGGAGCCATCAGTGGTTAGATATTTACCAGAGTTGCCTGACTGAGTAGGAATAATATCGCCTCTAGTCATAAAGGCGTTATATTGCTCTGCTACTGCTGTTGGAACGACTAAACCAGCATCAATCTCATCGCCATTAGACAGTGTAATGACTAAGGAGCCATCAAAATCAATCTTAGCATCAACAACAGAGACACCATCCTTGCCATCTACACCATCAATACCATCCTTACCCTGTGCGCCATTGAGGCCAGCAGGGCCTGGTAGGCCATCTTTACCGTCTTTGCCGTCTTTACCGTCTCTGCCGGGAGCACCAACCATTGCTGGTGTTGCCAACAGTTCTTGGAACTTGTCATTTAGGCGGCTTTCGATCTGTTTTAGAGCGTCTACCACCATCTTAGCGTTTTTACCTACCTCTTCTTCACGCTTTTGACGAGCAGCCTTAATGGTTTGTTCAATTTCAACCAATGCTTGTTGCTGTTCCTCTAAGGAAACAGACTCAGAACCTATTTTTTTAATAAATTCTTTGATGTTAGGCATTGTTTTCAATCTCTTTTGTTATTTTATCAAGAAATTCTTGCTCAGTTTTGCCGATAGTAGCAATTTTCTCTGCCATTTGCAACTCTACTATCTTGGTATTATTTTTAATATCGGCTTCTTTGAGCATCAGTTCAGCAATTTTAACACGCCTATCGAACTCTTTCTGTGCTTGGTCGTCAGCGGTGGGTAGATTTTTACTCACTGCACTGAGTACTTTTGCACGAGTCTCTTCTGGCATCATCTGAGCCTCTACAACAGCCTTGGCAGCTTCAGCCTGGTCTTTCTGTGCCGATGCCTCCAACTGTTTTACCTGTGCCTGTGCCTGAGCCAACTGCAACTGTAGTTGAACTTGCTGGATCTGAGACTGTTCAGGCGTGGGTTGCATTGCTTGGTCAAGTTGTGCAGCCAACTTCTCACGGTCAGCAAGGCCACTATTCTCAATAATGGACTTCATCACTATCGGCACAACAGGACTATCTGGTCCAAGTGTCTTCAACAGGTTCATAAACTGCATCTGCTCATATTCACGAGCAATGATACCAAGATTAGAAGAAGGAACAAAGATAAAGTCTTGTGCAGGATAGCGCTCAGGATCAAACTGCATAAAGCGGTATGCAGACTTAGTTACAAACGGTATTAAGAACTGCTCTTGGAAGTTGACTAAGGTGCGCTTATTCTTCTTAATGATTGCTGATAGTGCTGGGGACATACCAGCCATATCACCAGTGGTGCCAGCATTTAGTTGTGCAGAGTCTACTGTACCTGTTGCCATTAGCAGCATCTGCATAAACTGGTTAGCAGTGGCAAGGTTGCCTGGGTCAGTATTACCAAACTTAAATGGTTGCAGAATCTCTGCTGGATTACCATTAGTTAGGATAGTCTTACCTGGCCTTACCTCAAACTTAGCACCACGAGGCAGACGAGTAGCATCAATACCCATCATAGGCACAGTAGTCAATGCTAGGCTATCTAGATGACTACGAATTTGTGCATCGATGGCTTTCTGGCAGTTATAGCCTTTTTCAGCGATGCCACGGCCCCAGAAACGATTGGGCATGGAGTCATACTGGAAAGCCACCACAGGACGGTCTTCCATCATGTATGGCGACTGTTCTGCCTTGAGTAAATGCTCATCGTTAGCGATAACAATAATGGCTTCTACCAGTTCTGTGTACTCTGCTGCTTCGCTACCAAACTCTTCTTGCTTTTTGCTAAAGAGTTCCATAATCTTTTCACCGTCTTCCTCAAGCATGAACTTGGGAATAAGGCCGTAGTAGCGTAATAATTTAACCTTGTCTTGCTGATACTCAATGTCTTCCTGTACTGGCTCTAAGTCATCTTCGACTGCGGCGGGGCCAAGGTTTTCTACTTTCTTATAAACACCAGCCTCCATACCAGCAACAACGCTGTGAATGGACACATACTCTTCAATAGCACAGCCAAGAGCATCTTCAATGCTGGTGGCATTGGGATCAATTAAGAAGTTCTTAGGGTTAATTGGCTTTAGACCAACAACGAATCTAGGTACTTCTTCAACACCAATGGCAGCAACACCCATCTCTACTATGGGCCTCATCGCTGGTCTTAGTTCTGTCTTTTCTGCGATGGTAATCTCACCAATGCCAGTGCCATACACAGCACCAAGAAGAACAATATCAGATACTGACTTACGGACTTTCTCTTTCTTAAAGTCCTCTACCATCTGATTTTTAATCTCTTCTACATCAATCTTATTGTTGTCTGCTCTGTCGTCAATGATGTCAAAGAACTTCTCACCACGACCAAAGATAGCCTCTTCGATCTCAGCTACTGAAGTCTCAATTGCTTGCTGTAGTGCAGGCGTAACAATCTTGGAACGCTCAGAGTCACGAGTGGCATCCTCACCAGCCCAGATACCACGCCAGAGGCGCTCATATTCTTTCCAAGACTCTAGATAGTTCTCATCACGTTGGTTACGCCAGTTCTCACAGCGAGACATCACCCAACTGGTAATCTCCATCTCTTTAGAGTTGTACTGTTGTTCTTCCATCACAGATCCTCTTCGGTGGTGTTAGAGAATAAAGAAGCATACTCCATCTCTGGTTGTTCCTTCTCTACAGGCAGAAAGATCTTATCGTCTTTTAGGCCTACTTCTTTTGCTTTAGTAATAATCTTCATTAGACACTCAGCGTCTAACTTATCATCTAGTTCTTCTTTAATTGTTTCCCATACATCAGGATTGGAAGACAGAGTATCCCAGTTTAGTGGAACGTAAGATTCTTCCATTTCTTCATTATTATTTTCGTAGTCCATCTAGGTCTCCTCAATATCCAGCAACGGCATCCATTGGTGTAAAGTTATCTTCATCTATGTAGGTTGCGTATTCAGCAATAGCGATCTGGTCAATGTAACTAAGTGCATCAATCAGGTCATCGTGTACTTGGGTGTTGGGGAAGTTAAGTAGTTCATCAGTTATCTCAGACACCCACTCTTTGTCATTGAATATGATTTTACCATGTTCAAAGCGACCCTGCAAGGACCAAGTAATCCTATCTGCTTTTTTCTTATTACCGTGTGTTAGGTCTTCAATACGAAAGTAACTATTATACTTACGCATCAGGTCAGACAAGTATGGCAAGACTGCATTCTTTAGTGCACCACGTTCGATGCCAACACATAGTGGTTCATAGTCTCTAACAGCATCAAAGATTCTTTGTGCAGTGTCTTTGATGTCCCATCTGCCATACTCAATATTAGCAACCCACCATGTGCCATCAGCACAGACCTTGACTACAGCGATAGCAGACTGGTCTAGTCTTTTCTTTTTTGCAGTGGTAGCAACTGCTACATTCTCAAAGCCAGCAAGGTCTACAGCAATATAGTAGCGGCCATCCTTTGGTTCTTCTTCGTCTACCTTGATCCATTCTTCTTTAAAGATGCCACCGGAGGCTGCTTCAAAGGAGGCCATGAACTCAGTCCTGAAGGCGAAACTGGACATACTTTTCTTGGCGGTTTCAATCTCTTTTGGGTCCAGCAGTGGGTTATCAAAGCTGGTGAAGTGCCAAGACTTGTAGTTATCATCTTTGTTATCTAGTCCATACTGGTAGAGTTCATAGAAATGATTTCTACCCATGGGTGTACCAATGAACAGTGCCTTGCCTTTTAAGTCTGCTAGTGCTGGTCTAAGAATCTGTTCAAACACAGCAGGCTTCATGTCTGCGTATTCATCTAGCACAACAAACTTTAGGCTGACACCACGCATTGTCTCTGGTCTATCTGCACCTTTAAGACTGATCTGTGCACCGTTGACCAGACGAATCTGCATATTATTCACATGACTAGATTCAATGACTGGGTGACCAAGTTCCAATAACGTGAGCCACATAATATCTCTGGCTTGTCCCTGTGTAGGAGCAATATACCAGACATGGCCTTTATCAGTCTGTAGTGCCTCGACTATGAGCATCCAGGCTGCTAGTCTACTTTTACCAGTTCTACGGCCAGCAGCAACTACCTTGAAACGAGTATCATCGTTCCATACTTCTTGTTGCCAAGGAAGTAACTTAATCTCTAGATTCAAAGTCTACATCCTCAGCGTCAATAACATCATCTGCTTCTATCTTTGTATCAGCAATGCCGCTGATGTTGATAGTTATGCCAGCTTTACCGCCAGTCTTATCCTTCTCAAAGTAAGACAGCGGTAACAGCCTATCGGCACACATCTTGAGCATCGCTGCCTGGTCCTTATCGGTAGGATCCAAGGCTTTCTTGATGATAGTCTCAATGATGTGGTCACCTTTGGTGGTGAGCAGTCGCGCATGAAATTCCCGTATCCTTGCTGCTTCACCAGGAGGCCTGCCACGAAGTTCTCGCTTCTTCTTGGCTGCGATAGCACTCTTCTTTGGTCTGCCAGCACCTCTTGGATTCTTAGTCGGCACAGGAACACTGGCTTGTGCAGGCGAAGATAACACATCGGTGGAAGAAGACACAAGAACTATATCTTGTTCTTTTATTTCCATTTATTTATTTTTTTTAAAATTTATACACAAATGTGCATTTTTTTACTTTTGTTATTATTTTTTTACACATTCGCTATCTATATAGTGTACATCGCTTAACGCTGTCGGGGTAGTTTAGAGGGGAGGTTTTTATCTTTAACCTCCCTCGCTATCGTTCGCTGATGTAGCAATATAGAGAGGAGTATAGCATATTTTTATGCGACTTACCACAGTAATAGGTAATGCACATTTTCAATACTTACAGCTTTGCTACAGTTTTGCTACCAACTCAGGCCTTCGCAGTGCACATTTTCCAGTGTTGTTTCTCTGCCGCCCAGCAGTGGGACCAATGCTAATTTCATAGTTATAAACTATCAGTGCTAAGTCTTTGATATTATTGCTCTATTATGACACATAATTAAGTCTATTTTACTCTTTTTTGTGGCAGTAGTGATGCAACAATATTACAAAAACAACACAGACCCCTCCCCCGTCTATGTTAGTCAGTGCTTACTTCGCTGGCAGTGTTGCAGTGCAGCAAGTTAGTCAGTGCTCACTATCGTTCAATATTATCAAATACATTCGTCATTGTGCAATGCAGTGAATGGGGCAGTGATGCACCACTATAGTGCACCATTGATTCTGTGCACCAAGATAGTGCATCGGCAAGAACTATGCCATGGTGCAATGCAAGGTAGAAGGACCAGATTTTTAATCACTAACCAAGGAGTCTAGAATGGACGCAGTAACCGCAGACCTGTTAAGATTAGTCTCAGCAGCCGTTATCATCGTGTTGATGATAGTAACCCGTAGTTAAACCAAAGAAAGGCAGGACAATCATGAATAGCAAAATCATCCGCAAAATCGAAGAGCAAGTTTTGCGCGAATTGCTTTTAACCGCTAACGATGCGGGCTGGCCGTGTATCGGCTTTGATGATGGGGACGGCTTTGAGAGGGAAACATTCTACGAAGAGCTGGTTTCCCATTGTCTGAACCTTGACGAAGTCACCCTTTTCTTTTCCTCCCCGAAAGAGGATCGCTGCGCATGGGTTTACTTAGTATTCGGAAACGATGGGCACGATCTGATCTGTAATAACGAAATCGTTGACGGCTTTGAGCAATTGGTTATGGACAAAATGACCGACTACTGCGAAAACATAGCCGACAAGCTTTTTTCTTAAAACCGCACGGGGACGGCTTCCCCGTTTCCTAATCAATCAAAGGGAACCTAAAAATGAAATTCGAGATTATAGAATCCAAGCATTGGAAACACTCTGCCGGCATGACTGCATCGCTCTATGGTGCAGTCCCTTGGACATCTGAGGCAGACCGTCAAAACTGGTCTATTCAGGTTGTAGGCTATACTGTGCGCAACATCAAGACAGGAACTGTCGGCATAGGCCGTAAACCGTTCAAGACCTACCAAGAAGCAGTAGAATTTGTTTCTCAGTTTAACTAAACCAAAGGAACCTAGACCATGACAACCATTGCACTATCAAAGCCTATCAAAAGTAAGGCAGCAGCAATCAAGATAACAGGCAGTCTAGGTAAGCCGTCTAAAATGCCTGGATTGTCTTACGGCATTTCAGCGACACTGTGCAAGATAGGTTCAGCCCTTGCCAAGGTTAAGGGCAGCACCTGCGAAAACTGTTATGCATTGAAAGCCAATTATGCGTATCCGTCAGTCAAGGCAGCACATGAAAAGCGGAGAGCAGGCATCGAAGACCCGCAATGGGCCGATGCAATGGTGTATCTTATCGGCAGCAGTGGAGAAACCTATTTTAGGTGGCACGATAGCGGAGACCTACAACACCTGCAACACTTGATCAATATCGTTAAAATTGCTGAAGCACTGCCTGCTGTGTCGTTTTGGTTACCAACAAGGGAAAAGGCACTTGTCAATTCTTATCTTCGCAGCTTTGGCGCTTTTCCGTCTAATCTTGTTGTCCGTGTCTCTGCTGCAATGGTGGATTCTGCAGCGCCTGCAGATTATGATCATACTAGCACTGTGCACAATGCAGCAGCGCCTGTAGGTTTTGCCTGTCCTGCATCAAAGCAAGGCAACAAATGCATGAATTGCCGTGCTTGCTGGAATCGTGATATTAAAAATGTCTCTTATTTGCAACACTAACCTTGAAAGGTCATAAAATGCTAGTCTTCGAATATCCAAGTAAAAAAGTTTTAAAAGAATCAATCGGTAAACCATTACGTTACATTGAAACGAGTATGTTCGGCGAAGAATACAAGGCCACTGGCATACTCACTGGCGCAAATAGGCCGCATATCACTGGCCTGGGCCGAGAGTTTTTTGCTAACGTGACAATGGAAAACGGCCTTATTAAGACTGTCAAATAGTCTTTGTTATCCTATAGTGCCTCTATAGCAGGGGCGCTATAGGGCTAGTATTGGCCTTAAAATGGAGATTCTAAAATGATAGACTTTTACACTGCCGCACAGATTTATGGCACTATCTAACCTCAACCAAAACCAAAGGACTACACCATGACTAAATTAGAATTTCTAGCATTGTGCGGAGAGCACAACATAGAGCCAGCCATTGCCTTAGAGAATGACGCTATAATTGAGGCACTCAAGGCAAAGAATGACGAGCAAGTAATTGAAATCTTAACCAAGGAGTTTTAATCATGGAACAAGGCGCAAGAATGAACATCGAAAACTTATCACAAGAAGAGTTATGGCAATTACACGCTAAAATATGCGACAGACTTGGTTTTTATATCTTCGAAGGCATAGCCGTAAAGGACATTTTGGAGGAGTTTGAATCAAGGCTAGACGATGGGCAATCTTTCCCTATGCCGACAGATGACCAAATAAGGGAAGCCTTGCAGAAGTATGTCAAAGGCTACCAATCAGGCTTTTCGGAGATGGTTTACGACATCGGCAAAGAATTGATTGACACAATGACAGAGGAGGCTTAAACATGGACTACTGGCTTGCTTTTCAAATCGCTGGCCTTTTGCTAGCATTGGGCGCTGTTGTGCAGATCATGAAACCCTGGAATATCAAATGAAAATCCTTTTCTATGGTGGCACTAAGATAGAGCAGTGCGAATATACAGGCCGCTGCTGGCTGTTTAATAAATGGTATGCTTCACTGCGAGCAGCAAAACTTTCGATCACTAAGAGGAAAGGCAGAAACCTATGGCGAATGACATCGAATTAAGAGCTTCAGAGCTTGTGATGGAGCTTGAGGGCCTTGGCAAGTATGGGCTGGGGTATTTCTCCGGCTTGCTGGTGGAGTATAAGCCAGCATTGGCAGAGGAGCTTGTGATCTGCATTAAACTTAATCAGGAGGAACTGAGTCATGACGAAAGTCAATCATAACGCATGGAACTATTGCTACAATCTAACCAAGAAAGGTGCGGTTGTTCCGATAACGGAGGAAACAGTAAAAAACCTGCTAGAGATGTTCAAAGAATACACCGAAACAGTCGAACAAATGTATTCTGTAGGCGGTGGGTTTATGACTTGCGAGAGACTGCTAGAACTTGCCTCGTTGTCTCATGAGCATGAGCAAAGTCTTGCCGTGGTGGAGGTTTTACAAGAAAAGTTTGCGGGATTAAGAAAAGAACTTGACGAAATACTTGTTATATAAGGAGAGTCTAAGATGCTAGCGACTGAAGAGGAGCTTGTTGAGCTTATGGACGAATTTCTAGAGATGTCAGACTTTGACAATTGGTATGGCAAGGAGAACGATTTACTTCGATTCGCTGATGCCGTGATTAAACTTGAAAAGAAAAGGATAATTGAAAATGTCTTGGCTGCTTAATAACCCCGAGAAAGAATACATTGAGGCTGTAAAGACCGATGTCATGCGGACATGGCGCAAGTTTGGATTCGTTCCACCTAGTGAACTGAGAGGACAACATGAGAAACCTAGTAGCGAAGTATGCTCAGAGAAG
>Ga0209990_10001565_pt1 | contig 19263 bp, 24 predicted proteins | sample NOAtaG_6_FD_187304 | JGI IMG/M metagenome (GOLD analysis project Ga0209990, IMG submission 187304) | Freshwater lake microbial communities from Lake Erie, under a cyanobacterial bloom - NOAA_Erie_Diel5S_2200h metaG (SPAdes) (version 2) | ecosystem: Environmental > Aquatic > Freshwater > Lake ...
TTTTGCCGCCGCAAATATGGGATTGCGAAGTTGACGGCGAGACTTTCTGCGTCATTCGCGATGCTCGCCAGCATGAACGTGCCAGTCGCCTGCGGCCAGGTCGCCGTGTCTACACCATGCGCGAGGTTGCCGTCGCCCTCCGCGCCATGCAGACGCATCTCGTCGACACGGTGAAGGACACGTTCGCCGGGGCAGAGATCGTCGGCGTCAGGAAGATCGAGGACGACAATCTCGAAGACGATCTCGACAAGGTCTTCGGGGCGTGAACATCATCGAGCAGGAGGACACCATGATCGCATTCGTCTCGTCGCCCTACACGCATCCCGACCCGAAGATCCAAGATGCCCGCGCGAAGGCCGCAGGAGACTTCGCGGCCTACCTCTGGCGAGAGCGTGGAGCGATGGTGTTCTCGCCGATCGCGCACTGGCACGAGATCGCGATGAGGAATCATCTGCCTGGCAACGCGATGGCATGGGCGGCCTACAACCGCGAGTTCGTCGGCATCGCGGATGTGGTCTACGTCCTCTGCATACCCGGCTGGCGGGACAGCCAAGGCATCGCGATGGAGGTCAAATGGGCCGACGACATGGGCGTGCCGGTGTTTTATGCCAGCCCGCTCGGCGGCGGCTACATCTACTCAGAAGATCAGCCAAATGATTGACGACTGGAGATCGCCCGAGGCGGCAGAATATCGCAGGCTGTATCAGTCGAAAGCGTGGCGACTTCTGCGTGGCCGCGTGCTGATTCGGGACGGCTACCGCTGCCAGCACAAGGGCTGCGGGGCGATGCTGAAGCTGGGCAAGAAGCATCCTCGGTCTGCCGTCGTGCATCACATCAAGCCGCACAAGGGCAACCTTGATCTGTTCTACGATGTGAACAATCTGCAAGCAGTCTGCTGGACCTGTCACTCTGGTGCGATACAGTCTACCGAGGTCAGGGGATTTGATGCTACAATCGGCGAGGACGGCTGGCCCGTAGACCCTAAGCATCCCGGAGCGAAGTGATGGATCAGTTTTACAAGAACAGCCTCGACCCGCTCATTCAGGTGTCGCGAGGATCGATCTTCAACGCGACATCGATATACCGCATGGGCACTGGTATCGTCGCCACGGAGTATGTGCCAATCGCTGATGTGCTTGCCTACAGGACGCCACAGGTGGCAGGAGCGACGGCTCTCAGGATCAAGGCGGGCGGCAACGCGGCGGACACCGCTGCTGGCGCTGGTGCGCGCTCTGTGAGGCTCACAGGACTGTCTGCGACTGGTGCTGTCGTGAGCGAGACACTGGCGACGGCGGGCGCGTCTGCCTCGGCTGCGACGACGCAGACGTTCATCCGGCTGTTCGATGCCGAGGTGATCGACAGTGGGACATACGGCACGCAATCGGCTGGCTCGCATGTCGGCGACATCGTGATCGAGAACTCGGCCGGCGGGACCGATTGGGCGAAGATCCCGATCAACGGTTTCCCGACGAGCCGGTCATCGATCGGCAGCTACACGGTGCCAGACCAGCACACCGCATACGTCACCGACATTCAGATCCAAGTCGAAGGGACGAAGACGGCCGATGTGCTCTTGCTATCGCGCGGAGGAGTCCTGCAAGCAACTGCTCCCTATCGGCCGATCTACCGTGAGACTGAGTGGATCGGCGTGACAGAAGAACTGCATGAGCATTTCAACATGCCTCTGCGGTTCGAGGAACTGACCGACATCGGGCTGCTCGGCAAGGTGTCGAACGGCACCGGGACGATCACGACGACCATCGAGATCCTGCTGCTGCGGAACGAATGAGGGAGGGGGTGGGTCTGGCTTTGGGGCAAATGCGCGCGAACCGGCGGGCGAGCTTTTCTTCTAACGCAAACCCGAAAATCATGGTGAAAAATGCCTAAGCAAAAACGTCAGAGAATTGACAGCGCGGCTGCCGCTGTGGTCGTGATGCAGAAATCGCTTGCGAAGATCCAGCCGCCACCGAGTGTGCCGTTGCAAGAATGCGACATGCCGTTCTTCAATAACGTCATCGACGAGTTCGCTCGGTCTGAGTGGACGGCGCACCAGTTGGAACTCGCTGCGATGCTGGCGCGGACGATGGCTGATCTTGAGCGCGAGCAGCGGTTGCTGCGCGAAGAAGGCTCGATGATGTTCACCGACAAGGGCACGCCTGTCGTCAACCCTCGCAAGACCATCGTCCAGATGAACGCCGGCACGATCTTGAGTTATCGCAGATCTTTGTCCCTGCACGCGCGCGCGCAGGGTGGAGACGCGAGAGACATCGGCGCACGGCGGTCTGCGGCCAAGATGATCGAAGCAGACAACCCTCTTGAGGACGATCTACTGGCGAGGCCGAACTGATGACACGCGGCGAAAAGGTCATCGCCTTCATCGAGACTTTCTGCCCTGTGCCGGAGGCGAAGAAGGTCGGCGAGCCGATGCGGCTCATGGACTTTCAGAAGCGGTTCATCCTCGACATCTACGACAACCCCAAGGGCACGAGCCGGGCTTACCTCTCGGTGGCCAGGAAGAACGGCAAGTCGGCCCTGATCGCCGGCATCCTGCTGGCTCACATCGTCGGCCCGGAGGCTCGGCAGAACAGCCAGATCATCAGCGGCGCGCGAAGCCGAGATCAGGCCGCGCTGGTCTACAAGCTGGCCGAGAAGATGGTTCGGATGTCGCCGCGTTTGCAGAAGATGGTCCGCATTGTGCCGTCGTCGAAGATGCTGATCGGCCTGCTGATGAATGTCGAATACAAGGCGATCAGCGCGGAGGCCGGGACGGCGCACGGCCTGTCGCCGGTGCTGGCGATCTTGGACGAGGTGGGCCAGGTTCGCGGCCCGAGGGATGCCTTCATCGAGGCGATCGAGACGGCGCAGGGCGCGCACGACAACCCTCTTCTGATCGCGATCAGCACGCAGGCAGCGACGGACGGCGACCTGTTCTCGATCTGGCTGGACGACGCCAAGACGGCCAAAGACCCGAGGATCGTGTCGCACATCTACACCGCGCCGGAAGGCTGCGAGATCATGGATCGCGAGGCTTGGCGTGCGGCCAACCCTGCGATGGGCGAGTTCCGCAGCTTGAGCGACATCGAGGACTTCGCGCGACAGGCCGAGAGACTGCCGGCGAAGGAGAACAGCTTCCGCTGGCTTTACCTCAACCAGCGGATCGAGGCGGTCTCGCCATTCTTGAGCAGGACCGAATGGGAGGCCAACTCGGGGCGGCCCGAGGTCGAATTCGGCGAGCCGTGCTACGCCGGCCTCGACCTGTCGTCGAGCCGAGACTTGACGGCCTTCGTGATGGCGTTTCCGCGCGACGACGGGTTCGACATCATCGGCCGCTATTTCATGCCTTCGCAGGGGCTGGCTGAGAAGTCGAAGATCGACCGCGTGCCCTACGACATTTGGGCGAAGGACGGCGAGATCATCCTGTGCGACGGGCCGGTCATCAACCCGGCGCTGGTTGCGCGAGAGATCGCCGAGTGTTGCGCGAATTACGATGTGCAGCACATCGCCTATGACCGCTGGCGAATCAATGACTTAAAGCGCGAACTTGATGCAATCGGATGCGGCGTGGCGCTGGTTCCTTTCGGGCAGGGCTTCAAGGACATGGCCCCGGCCGTCGACACGATCGAGCGGCTGGTGGCCGAGCGCAAACTGCGCCACGGCGGCCACCCGATCCTCAACATGGGTGCGGCGGGCGCTGTGATCGAGCGCGATCCGGCGGGAAACAGGAAGCTGACGAAGGACAAATCCATCAGCCGGATTGACGGCCTGGTGGCCCTGACGATGGCGGTCGGATCGGTTGCCAAGGTCGAGACCGTTGCAGCGACTTCGCCGTGGGATGACCCGTCGTTCCGCCTTTCGGCTTAGGGCTTTCAAATGTGGCCCATGTCGCCTATAATCCGCCCAGCATCTCGCGAGGGACAACATGGGGCTTCTTGATCGCTTTCGGAAAACCGAAACGCGGGGATCGATTGAAGACCCTCGCGTGCCGATTTCGACGACAGATTTCTTTCGCGTGATGGGTTGGGGTGAACTGGTCTCGGCATCAGGCGTCACCGTCAACATCGACAATGCACTCGGCGTGCCGGCCCTGTGGGCGGCGGTCAACTTTCTGTCTGGCACGCTGGCCGGTCTGCCGCTCAAGGTCTACCGAACGACGCGCGGCGGCTATCAGGAGGTTCGCCCGACGGCGGGCAACCAGTTGCCGGTGATCCTCGGCGAAGCGATCAACCCCGCCATGTCGTCTTTCGAGTGGCGCAAATATATGTTCGATCAGGTGTTCACTGGCGGGCGTGGGATCACTTACATCGAGCGCGATGGTGCTGGCAGGGTCGTGAACCTCTACGCGATTGATCCATCGCTGATTATGGTCAGGTTGCTGAACGGCCAGAAGATCTACGATGTCCGAGTTGGCACGAACACAACGCGCAGTTACCCTGCTGAAGACATCATCGACATCCCGTTCATGCTTGAGCACGACTTCGTGACTCATCGCGGCCCGATCATGACGAACCGGGACGCGATCGGCATGGCTATCGCGGCCAGCCGTTACGGCTCAAAGGCGTTCCAGTCGGGCGGCGTGCCACCTGCGGTGCTGCAAGGTCCGTTCACAAGCGGAGCGGCGGCCACGCGGGCCTCTGACGACGTGGCGCAGACGATGGCAAAACTCGCCCGCGACGGTCGGCCTGTGATGGCCCTGCCGCTCGGGCATGAACTCAAGTCGATCGGCTTCAACCCGGAGCAGATGCAACTGATCGAGTTGCAGCGGTTCTCGATCGAGCAGATCGCGCGGATCTACAGCTTGCCGCCGATTTTCCTTCAGGATCTGACGCGCGGCACCTACTCGAACACCGAGCAGCAGGATCTCCATTTCGTCAAGCACACCGTCAAGCGGTGGGTCGAGCAGATGGAAGCCGAATTGAACCTCAAGCTGTTCGGGCGCGGTTCGCCTTACTTCGTCGAGTTCGACCTTGATGGCCTGATGCGCGGCGACCTGAAGACCCGGATGGAGGCGCACGCGACATCAATCCAGAACGGCATCAAGACGCCGAACGAGGTTCGCAAGATCGAGAACCTGGCCCCGCTCGACGGCGGCGACCAGCTATTCATCCAAGGCGCGACCGTGCCGCTGGCCGGGCAGGCGGCGGTTCAAGCAGCGGGGCAGGCTGATGCCGGTTCCGAATGAGGCGATGAAGGAAGAAGCCCAGCGCGGGCTTGATTGGCGACGGGAGTTCGGTCGCGGCGGCACCGAGATCGGGATCGCTCGGGCGCGCGACATCGTCAACGGGCGAGATCTTTCGCAAGAAACCGTGCGCCGGATGAAGGCTTACTTCGATCGGCACGAGATTGACAAAGAGGCCGAGGGCTTTCGGCCTGGCGAAGACGGCTACCCGAGCAATGGGCGGATCGCTTGGGCCTTGTGGGGCGGTGATGCAGGAAGATCGTGGGCGAACGCGAACATCGAAAACGACCAAGATGAGCGTTTTGGCCGCGAGACACGGCCTTATCCTGGCGAACACGCGGCGCGTTTGCGAGACCCTGATCTCTTTGATCGCTTCGTCCGAGAGAACGATCAAGGTGGCGAAGGGATCGATTTTATCCTTGGAATCAACGAAGAAGGCTCTGAAATCCAGTCAATTAGGTTTGATTCTGGCCTATTTACTGTCGAAGAAGCCAAAAAATGGCTTGATGAGCATGACTTCGTGCCGATCTTGTTCGAACCTGCGCTGCCTGTGGACGATAGAGCGCGCGATGTGATACACTCTCCTTCGGAGGTCGACATGAGCGACAAGGAAATCCGCAGTGGCGTTCCAGTTGAGGTTCGCGCCAATGAGGCCGGTGACATCATGGTCGCCGGCTACGCGGCTGTGTTCGGTCAAGAGACCAACATAGGTGGAATGTTCATGGAAAGCATCGAACGCGGCGCGTTCAAGGATGCCATCGGTCGAGACGACGTTGTGTTCCTCATCAACCACGAGGGCCTGCCGCTTGCTCGGACGCGATCTGGCACCATGACGTTGAGCGAGGATGACCACGGACTCTACATGGAGGCGAGGCTTGACCCGCGCGATCCAGATGTGCGCTCGATCGTGCCGAAGATGAAGCGCGGCGACTTGGACAAGATGTCGTTCGCCTTCATCCCGGAGACGCAGGAGTGGGATGAGAGCGGCGACATGCCGCGACGGACGATCAAGCGCGTGTCGCTTTACGATGTCTCGATCGTCACCACGCCGGCCTATGACGGAACAGAGATCGGCCTTCGGTCGCTTGAGGCGCACCGCAAGGCCAAGAGGGCTGCCAACTTCTCTGCGGCGCGCAAGCGCATGGAGATGAAGGCGAGATACCACGGTCTGACCCGTGAGAACGGCTAAGGCGCGCGCCTTTGCCTATTTGGTGAAATGGCTCAACGAAAGGAACCAGCCATGAACGTCAAAGACCTGCGGGAGCAGATGGCGCGCATCGCGACCGAAGCCCGCTCCAAACTGAACGAAGTGAATGCGAATACCGACGAGAGCCGTGCGGCCGAGATCGAGCGCGAGTTCGATGCGATGATGGCCGAGCACGATCGGATCGGCAAACTGGTCGAGCGTCACGCGAAACTTGACGACATTGAGTCGCGCGCTCGTGATGTCGATGTCTCGAAGCGTCCTGTGCCGCAGAACGCGGAAGGTCGCGGCGTCGATGCTGGCAAGCAAATTGCCTATCGCGAAGCATTCTACGAGATGGTTCGCAATGGTGGCATTGAGGGCCTTGATCCCGAAGTGCGTCATGTCCTTCGCGGCGGCGCGCAGAAGATCGAGTCGCGCATTCAGACTGCCGGCACTACCACCGCTGGTGGTTTCACTGTGCCGACAGAACTCGCGAACTTCATCGACCTCGCCATGAAGGCGTTTGGCCCGATGTACAACGAGGACATCTGCACCACGCTCAACACCACCTCTGGCGCCTCCTTCAAGATCCCGACCGTCGATGATACCAGTGTCACGGCCGTCGCTCACACCGAAGGCACTGCTCTGACCGATACCGGCGCGAAGGACGTGACCTTCGGGCAAGCCTCTCTCGATGCCTATGCTTTCGACACTCAGTGGGTGAAGTGGTCCTATGAACTTGCTCAGGACAGCATCTTCAACATGGAGCCGATCCTCGGCAACCTGCTTGGAGAGCGTCTTGGCCGGATTGCGAACTCGAAACTGACTACCGGCTCGGGATCGTCTGACGTTCAGGGTATCGTAACCGGATCTTCGCTCGGCAAGACCGCGTCCGCGACGGCTGCGATCACCGCCGACGAGATCATCGACCTTCTGCACTCGGTTGACCCGGCCTATCGCTCAAGCCCGAAGGCCGCGTTCATGTTCAACGACAGCACGCTGTCGGCGATCCGCAAGCTGAAGGATGGCGACAACAACTATCTCTGGCAGATGGGCAACTATCAGGTCGGCGTGCCGGGAACCATTCTTGGATACCGTTACCACGTCAACCAGGCGATGGACTCTCTTGCCGCTGCCAAGAAGGTCATGATCTTCGGCGACCTGTCGAAGTTCTACGTCCGCAAGGTTGGTGCCCCGGTCATCACGGTGGTTCGCGAGCGTTTCTGGCCGGATCTCGGCATCGCCGGCCTCATCCGCTTCGACGGCGTCCTGGCCGACACGACAGCGGTCAAGCACCTGATTACCGCTGCTACCTAATAACAATCGGGCGGGGGCTCCGGCTCCCGCCCATCTCCACAGGAGAGAACGATGAAGATCAGAATGTTGACTTCGATGGCCGGCACGAACTTTTCGCACAATCGCGGCGATGAGGTCGAGTACCCGGATGCGATCGCGCAACGTTATGTAGACGCTGGTATCGCCGAACTTGTCCGCGAGGAAATGGTCGAGCGCGCTGTATCTAAGCCCAAGGTCGAAAAGGCGGTCAAGTAAATGGCTCGTGCCCTGCAATCGTTTGAGGCTCTTGAAATAGTGACGGCTCCGGCCGCGCTGCCGATCAGCGTTGCAGAGGTCAAGGCGCAGATGCGCGTCGAGCATTCGGACGACGACGATCTCATCTACCGGCTCATCACGGCGGCCGTCGCCTTCACCGATGTGCAAGGTGCGCTGGGCAAGGCGATCATCACGCAGACATGGCGGCAATGGACGGCGGCAAATCCGGGCGAGGTTTACCTGCTCGTGAAGCCCGTCCAGTCGCTGACGGCGGTCAAGTATTACGACACCAGCGGCGTGTTGCAGACGGCCACGCTGGCCGACTTCGACCTGCTGGGGACGGCGAACAGCAAGTATGTGAAGCCTGCGACCGGGAAGGCATGGCCGTCGACGCAGGCTCGCCCTGACGCGATCGCGCTGGAATACTCCTCCGGCTACGGGGCAACGGCCGCGAGCATCCCGGAGACGATCCGCCACGGGCTGATGATGCTGGTCGCTCACTGGTATGAGAACCGCGAGAGCAGCACGACCGACAATCTGCAAAGCGTGCCTTTCGGCTTCGCCGAGATGATCGGCTCGGAAAGGGCGACATGGTATGGCTAACGCTGGCAGGCTGCGTGAGCGGGCGACCGTCCAGCGTCTGACATCCGGCGCGGTCGACGACTACGGGAACATCTACACCGGCTGGAAGTCGCTGCTGTCGCGCAGCGTCGATGTCCGCGAGCGCCTTGGCAAAGAGGCGATCGAGGGCGGCGCGCTGGCCGACGTTGTGACGGCGACTGTTCGGCTGCGGAAAGACAGCGAGACGGCTGCGATCACGCACGCGGACCGCGTGTCGCTTCGGGGCTACACCTGGGCGATCAAGTCTATCGTGCAGGTCGACGCGAAGGGCACGCTGCTCGAAATGCTTTTGGAGCGCGGGGTCGCGACATGAAGCTGCTTGGCGCGAAGAAGCTGGCGAGACAGTTGGCTGACCTGCCCGATACGGTTCGGGACAACATCGGCAACACGATCAACAAGCAGGTCAAGCGGGGCGTTCGGGTCGCTCGCACGCTTGTACCTGTCGATACGGGGCAATTGAAGGGCTGGATCACCGGGCGTGTCGAAAAAACTGACAACGGCGTCTACGGCATCATCGATGCCGCTCCCGATACGAAAAAGGCGCAACAGAAGGCGCGAGCCGTCGAGTTCGGCAGAACCAAGGGCAACCGAGGCACAACCGACGCCAACCCCTACATCAGAACCACCCAATCCTATCTTGCCAAGTCTTACAGATCCGCCGTGAGGCGCGCGATCAACAAGGCGGCGAAGGAGGCTGTTCGTGGCTGACAATTTCGCCCTTGCCTTGCAGAAGGGATTGCTTGCCGCGCTGAAGGCAAGCGCCGGCGTCACGACGCTTGTGTCAACGCGGATCTACGACGAGCCGCCGCAGAATGTGACCTTCCCCTATGCGCGCTTCGGCGACATCTCGCCGGATGCTTTCGACACCGACACGAAGGAAGGCGCGACGGTCGGCATCAGCATCGAGGCTCACAGCCGGTCGGCATCTGGCCGAGTCGAAGCCGTCCAGATCGTCGAAGCGATCAAGGAGGCGCTGCACCGTAATGAGACTAGCGTCACCGTCACGGGCTACACGCTGGTCGAACTGATTTTTCAAACGTATACTGTCACGCGAGATGCCGAAGGGCGTGGTTACACGGCGACGATCGCTTTGGAAGCCATGCTTGAGGCCGTTGCCTAAACCGGGCCTTGGGCAAGCCCTGAAACTGGAGGCCGATCATGGCAAAGCAACTTGGACGCGCCCTGCTGGTGAAGATCGGCGACGGCGCTACTCCCACGGAAGTTTTCTCAAACCTCTGTGGTCTGAACTCGAAGGCTCTGACGATCAACAACACGTCGATAGATGTCACAACTCCTGACTGCGCTACTCCTGGCGGCGCCCTTTGGACAGAGACGCTCAACGGCCTCAAGAACGTGACCATCACGGGCGATGGTTTCTTTGAGGATAGTGCTTCGGAAGCCCGCATGAATACTGTCGCCATGTCGGCAGACAACAAGTGCAACTTTACAGTCACCGTCCCTGCTTTTGGCACTTATGCTGGCGCGTTCCGCATTGCCTCGCTGGAGTTCGGTGGCGAGACTGAGGGCGGTGTGACCTACTCTCTGTCTCTCGAAAGCACCGGCGCAGTGACGTTCACGGCCGCTTGATGAGCATCACGGCTGAAGCACCACGGGGAGGCGTCGTCGAATATCTCGGCGATGCCTCCCATGTTTTCCTCCTTCGCAATCGCGAGATCGAGCGGTTCGAGGACAAGCATCGCGGCATCTTCGACCTGTGGGACGGCTTCTACGGCAGAGGCACGAAGCCATCATCGAAAGAGGTTCGCGATCTCGTCGCCCTCGCGCTGGTCGGCGGCGGCAAGAAGGACGCGGAGGCAGACAAGGTAATCGAGGCTTGCGGCCCGGCTGACCTCCTGCGGCTTTACCAGATCGCGCAGGCTGCACTCGGGATGGCGTTCATGCCTGATGTCGGATCGACCGTAAAAAAAAAGAACGCGGGCCAACGCCGAAGCGACTTGATGTCCGTCGCCTGATCGGCAACGGCATTGTGATCGGCTTACGGCCCGAAGAGATCCGTGATATGATCCCCAAGGATGCTTGGGTTTGCTTCGATGGTTGGCAAAGGGCGCACGAACCAAAAAAGCCAGGCAGCGAGGCGATGACGGCAGCGGAATATCGCGAACTTGTGAGGCAAGTCGATGGCGGTTACAGCAGAGCAGCTTAACATCATCATCGCTGCTCGCGATCGCGAGTTCGCGCGCGCGATGGATCAGAACGTCAAGCGCATCGAACGCTTTAGCAAGCAGGCGACGAAAGGTCTCGGCGACGCTAGTAAATCGTTCGACATGATCGGGAACGCGGCCAAGAGACTGGCGCCGGTTCTTGCCGCAGCGTTCTCGGTTCAAGCCGTCAAATCGACTTTTGACATGGTCAAGAACCTCGACAATCTCGCTGCTGTCGCAGGGGTCGATGTCGAACGCTTCCAAGAACTTGCGTTCGGGGTGCGACAATTCGGCGTCGAGCAAGACAAGCTGGCCGACATTCTGAAGGATGTGAACGACAAGTTCGGCGACTACATGCAGACTGGCGCCGGCCCGCTCGCAGATTTCTTCGAAAATATCGCACCCAAGGTCGGCCTGACCGCCGAGCAGTTTGCGAACCTGTCGTCTGAGCAGAAACTTGGCGCCTACGTTAAGGCGCTTCAGGATGCCAATGTGTCGCAGGCTGAGATGACCTTCTACATGGAGGCGCTTGCCAGCGATGCGACGCTGCTTCAGCGAGCGTTTTCTGACAATGGCGCTGCGATGCAGGGCATGATCGACAAAGCCCGTGAACTCGGGATCATCCTCAATCAGGACATGGTCGAGAGGGGCAGAGAAGCGAGCGACAGCCTTGCGATGATGGCAGATGTCATCAACGGACAATTGGCTCAGGCTCTGCTGCAAATTGCACCATTGCTGACGAGCACGGCCAGTTTCATCGAGACCATTGCAAGAGGCGCGAACAGTATTTTCAACCTGACACCTGAAGCACAGGGAGAAGATCTAAGGCGTCAGCAAACCGATTTGATGAATAGTCTCATCGCCGCTCAAGCTACCCTGCAACGGGCACAACAATTCGCTGCATCTGGAGTGCCCGGTCAAGAACAGACAGCGGCGCGTGCGGCGGCCGAGGTTGAACGGCTAGGCGCTGCTTATGCGGCCGTCACAGAAGAACTTCGCAGACTTGGTGGTGTCGGCGAAGTGACGGTTCTGGAGGACATCATCGTGCCGGCAGACACTGGCGGAGGCACATCTGGCGGCGGTGCCGCCGCGATCGAACGTTTGCCTCCTGCAATCAGACGAGCAAGCGAAGAACTACAGCAATTCCAAGAAATAATGAGGACTGTCGAGGGCACGATGGAAAGTGCCTTTATGGCTATGATCGATGGCACGATGTCCGCCAAGGATGCGTTCCGGTCGATGGCAAGCGAAATCATTCGCGAACTCTATCGCGTGCTCGTGGTCCAGCAATTGGTCCAAGGAATCAGCAGCGCGATCAAATTGGCGACGTTCGGCATGGGTGGCTTCTTCGCGTCTGGCGGCACGGTGCAGGGCGGCACGCCGGTCGTTACCGGAGAGCACGGCCGCGAACTTTTTGTGCCGCAGGAAGATGGCCGCATCATGAGCGCGGCACAGACCAGAGAGATGATGGGTGGTGGTGGCGGAGGGGTGACGATCCATCAAACCATCAACGTCTCGACTGGCGTGCAACAGACGGTTCGCACCGAGATCAAATCGCTGATGCCTGAGATCGCTGAAAACACAAAAGCGGCTGTGCTAGATGCAAAGCGACGCGGTGGCAGTTATGGGAGGGCCTTCTGATGGCGATTTCGTATCCTCTCACGATACCCTCTTTTACCGGCATTCGCAGCGTCGAGTTGCGAATGGTCAATTCTGTCGCGATCAGTCGATCTCCATTCACCCTCTCGACCCAAGCGCATAAGTACGCAGGCCAGATGTGGCAGGCTGACATTGCTCTGCCTGCGATGGACTACATCAATGCGGCCAAGTGGTTTGCATGGCTTGGCTCACTCAACGGGCAGTTTGGCACCTTCCTGCTGGGCGACCCGCGTCGCTGCACGGCCAGAGGGACTGCAACATCTGCGACTGTTACTGGTTCTGCGGGGGCGAGTAGCGTCACCGTCACGATGACAGGCACGCTGCTGGCAGGCGATTATTTCCAACTCGGTAGCGGGTCGACGGCCCGGCTTTACATGGTTCTGGAAGATCGCAGCGGCAACGGGACAATGGAAATCTGGCCGGCTCTAAGATCTGCTGCGTCGTCTGCAACTGCCACTTTGGCAACACCTCGCGGCCTGTTTCGGCTTTCTTCTAATGAGACAATCAGGACGGCCGATGAGATCGGTCGCTACGGCATCACCTTCGGCGCGATGGAGGCGATCTGATGGCACGCACGATCCCAGCAGGCATCCTGTCGGCGCTTGCGGGCGATGCCATCCAGCCTTTCTACGCGATCGAGATGGATTTCGACACGGCGCCCTTGCGGCTCTGGACCGGCTACGGAGACAGGACGATCGACGGGCAAACCTATCTCGGCGCTGGCACGCTTCTGACGATCAGCGGCCTCGAGGAGGTCGCCGACATGTCGGCCAAGTCGATCACGATCGAACTCTCTGCCATCGATGCGACGATCATCAGCCTGGCGCTTGCAGAGCCTTACCAGCGGCGTCGCTGCCGGGTTCTCTTTGGTCTGATCGATGTTTCCGGCTCCTCGAACTTCGTCGAGGTTTTCAGCGGCCAGATGAATGTGATGACGATCGCGGAGGACGGGCAGTCAGGCGTGATCTCGCTTGTCGTCGACTCGAAGCTAGTGGAGTTGGAGCGCACGAAGCCTCGACGCTACACGCATGAGAGCCAGCAGGCCGCCTATCCCGGCGACACGTTCTTCAGCTACGTCGCAGACCTGCAAGATCGAGACATCCCTTGGGGACGGACGATCGAGAAAGCGAATGACTCCCAACCTTGACGCCCTGCAAGATTACCTGCGCGAGGTCGCCGATCGGCCTTTCGCATGGGGCGCGCATGACTGTCTGACGTTCACGAATGAAGCCTGGCATAGGATGCACGGCCACGGCTTCGCAGACGATTGGCTGGGCCGCTACTTGGGGCGCTCAGGGCGGCCACTGAGCCGCAGGACGCTCGCGCAGGTCTACGGGCACCCGACGCTACAGAGGGCGCTCGACGCGCGTCTTATGCGCTGGGAAGCGGTGCCGCCTCGGGGCGCACTCGTGGTAGCTAGAGCGAACAGGAACCGCTCGTTCGACTACGCGATGGGCATCGCCAACGGTGAGAAGGCAGCGTTCCTTCTGGCTGCGGGCGTGGTATACCTAGACATCGACCATGTCGCAGGGAGTTGGGTCTAATGCCCCAGGTATTTGTCGCGCTGCTCGCCAAGGTCGGCATCACGGGGATGGTTGCGACTGTCCTCGGCTATGTCGCCTACACGATCGTGACGGTGGCCCTTCTGCGGGCACTGGCGCCGAAGCCCAGCTTCGGTCAGATGCGCGGGTTGCTGACGAACACGCGGGGCGCGACAGACCCGCAGAACTATGTCTACGGCACGGTTCGCAAGGGTGGCACCATCACCTACCTCGAGGCGACTGGCACGACGAACCAGTACTTGCACATGATCATCGTGCTCGCCGGCCACGAGGTCAACGCCATCGGCGACATCTACATCAACGACGAGGTTGCCACGCTGGATGGTAGCGGGTTCGTGACCTCTGGTGGCTGGAACTCCAAGATCCGCGTCAAGAAACACCTCGGAACTGCCGCCCAGACGACTGATGCAGACTTGCTAGCCGAGAGCGCGCAGATAAATTCGAACTTTCGCGGGCGCGGGATCGCCTATCTCTACATCCGGCTCGAGTACGATCAGGATGTGTTCACAAACGGCATCCCGCTGTTCTCGGCCGTTGTGCAGGGGAAGAAGGTCTTCGATCCGCGCACCAGCACGACGGCATTTTCCGCCAACGCTGCTCTCTGCATCCGTGACTATCTGGTCGACGCCCGTGGCCTCGGGGACAGCGCGATCGACAACACCAGCTTCTCGGCGGCGGCCAACGTGTGCGATGAGAACGTCAGCCTATCGGGCGGCGGTACGGAAAAGAGATACACGATCAACGGCGTGATCTCCGCAGATCAGAGCATTCAAGATGCCCTGCAACAGATGGTCACAGCCTGCGGCGGGTCGCTCTGGTGGGGTGGCGGCAGTTGGAAGCTGAAGCCCGGATACTACACCGCGCCGGTCAAGACGTTGACCCTCGACGACATCGTGTCGGAGATCAGCACGCAGACCCGCGTGCCGATGCGCGACAACTTCAACATCGTTCGCGGGACATTCAACGATGCCGGCCAGCGGTGGATCGCTGCCGAGTACCCTGAACTTCGCTCTGCCGCATTCATCGCCGAGGACGATGGAGTCGAAAGCCCGGTCGACATCGAGTTCCCGCTGACAACCTCGTCGCCGACTGTGCAGCGGCTGGCGAAGCAGATGCTCTTCCGCAACCGAGAGCAACTCACCTTCACTGCCGACTTCGGCATGGCTGCGTTGGAGTTGCAGGTCGGCGACATCGTGGCGCTCACGATCGATCGCTATGGCTGGTCAGCGAAAGAGTTCGAGGTCGTCTCATGGACATTCGGCGCCAATGGGGAAGCTGGCGATCTACGCGTCACGATGACGCTGCGGGAGACCAGTTCTGCGGCATTCTCGTGGACGGCTGAAGAGAGCGCGATCACCGGCAACAATTCGAACCTGCCTGATCCGTCATCCGGGCTGACAGTGACCAATCTTACCGCATCTGGCGGTGGGCGCACACAAGGTGACGGCACGTTCATCAACTCTGTCATCCTGAATTGGGATGACGTGTCGAACAAGTTCGTCGACTACTACGATGTCGAGTGGAGGCCAGTTGCAGATAGCAGCTATGCGGCGACGACCACAGACGAGAGCGACATCGAGATTTCGCCGCTCATCGATGGGATCCAATACATCTTTCGCGTCCGGGCCGTCACCATTGCAGGCGTACGCGGCGGCTGGACCAGCGTCACCTTTACCGGCGGCGGTGACACGACTGCCCCAGGATTGCCGACAGCGATCACGGCGAACGGGCAGTTCGGCTATATCGAGATCAAATGGACGAATCCGGCTGACTCTGATTTCAGTCACGTTGAGGTCTATGAAAACACTGTCGACAACTATGCGACATCGACGTTGGTCGGCATCTCGGCTGGGTCGAACTTCATCCGCAACAATCTCGGCCTGAGCGTCACGCGCTACTACTGGCTGAAATCCGTCGACTTCAGCGGCAACAAGTCTGCGTTCACTGCCGGCGTAAGCGCCACGACCACCTACTTGGATGACGCAGACTTCGCCAACGGCATCTACAGCTTGTTCACCGCGCAGGGCCTCTATGCCATCCGCGATGTCACCAGTCTGCCTGGCTCTGGCGCGTTCGTCGGCGAAAAGATTTACAACCGCACCGACGGGAAGCTTTATCAGTGGACAGGAGCAGCCTGGACGCTTGTGATCGCCGATGTCGCTGCTGGCTCGATTACCGAGACCAAGATCGCGACGGATGCTATCACCACGCCGAAGATCGCGGCAAACGCGGTTACCGCCGCAGAGATCGCTGCGGCTACCATCACGGGCAACAAGATTGTCGCCAACACCATCACAGGCGGCCTGCTTGCGACCAGCGGGATCATCACGACGAGCGCGCAGATCGGTGATGCACTCATCACGAATGCGAAGATCCAGAACGCTGCAATCACGAGCGCCAAGATCAGCGGGACGATCCAGTCAGACAACTATGTCGCCGGAACCTCTGGCTGGAAAATTACGCGCGACACCGGCACTGCCGAGTTCCAGAGCGCCACCATTCGCGGAACATTGAACGCGGGAGATATCACGGCTGGCACGATCTCAGCGGATCGCTTGCCAGGTCTTGCGGTGGCGAACTCGACCTCCATCACGGGAACCATAGCAAGAAATGCCACATCAACTTACACAGTTTCGTTCAGCGGGGTTAAAAGCGGCTCCAAGATGATGGTTGTGACGCAGATTCGGGGGTATTCAAGCGGCGAAAGTCCAAGGCTAGAAGTCACAGCGACAGGAACCAATGTGACGCTCGACTACTCAACGAGTGCAATTGCATGGATTTTCGAGGGTGGGTCATATAACGCAAGCCCAGCTACTTTTGTTTCGACCGCGACATCAACAAGCACTTCTGGCACAATTGGTTTCACCGTTAAGCATATAAACAACACCAGCGGGAGTGCCACAGTTGATGGTGTGGTCGCAGCCCTCGTAATGGAGGCTTAAGATGCAGTTCACCATATACAACGCTGATGGCTCATGGTCAGGAACATTCACCACTTCCGGCGATCTCGACCCTGCGATGATACCTGTCGGCGGCCATTGTGCCGAAGGCACGCATGATCGCTTCAGTCGCTGGGAACATGACCAGGTGGTCGTTTTCACGCAGTCTGAGATCGATGCAACAGAAATCGAAGAGGCGTGGCCTGAATTGCGCCGTGAGCGCAACCGACGGCTTTCTGCCTGCGACTGGACGCAAACTATGGACGCCCCCGTGGACCGCACTGCATGGGCCGCCTACCGTCAGGCGCTGCGCGATATCCCGGCCAACACATCCGACCCCCGCAACCCGCAATGGCCTAGTCCGCCTGCATGAATGATGCTAAGATGCCGCACGCGCGCATCCTCTACAGGAGACTCCTTCGATGGCTACCTTCAACAAGGTCAACGACTTCGTGAAGAATGCGGTCCACAACATGGACCTCGAGAGCGATCAGATCGTCATCGCCCTTTCGAACACCGCTCCCGGTTCGGAGTCGAGCAACCCGACTTCGGACAACAACGGCGTCCTGGCGAACGTGACTCAGATCACCTACACGAACCTCTCGAACCGCAACGTCACGACGACCTCGTCGACGCAGACCGGCGGCACCTACAAGCTGGTGCTGGCCGACATCACGCTCACCTCGACCGGCGGCACGACTGGCCCGTTCCGCTACGTCTACATCTACAACGACACGGTGACGACGCCGGCCGACCCTCTGATCGGCTACTACGACTACGGCTCGTCCCTCACGCTGAACGATGGCGACAGCCTCACGGTCGACTTCTCGGCGGCGAACGGCGTTCTTCAGATCGCTTGAGGTGACAAGACATGGTGACGCTCGTCAACCGCGCCAAGATGGCGACGGCTACCACAGGCACAGGCACGATTACGCTCGGCTCTGCGGTGACAGGATACCAATCCTTCGCGGCTGCGGGCGTCACTGATGGGCAAACAGTTCGCTACGTCATCGAGGACGGATCGAACTGGGAAATCGGCGCAGGCGTCTACACGGCGTCTGGCACTACGCTTTCTCGGACACCGAGCGAGAGTTCTGCATCTGGGGCGGCAATCAATCTCAGCGGCGCAGCCACTGTCTTCGCCACTGCGGCAGGCGGTGACATAGTTCAGCCGAGCAACAACCTGAGTGATCTGTTGAGCGCATCGACGGCTCGCACAAATCTTGGCTTAGGCACGATCGCCACGCAGGACGCATCCAATGTGTCGATCTCTGGCGGCAGCGTGACGGCGACGATAGACAATTCCACGCTTGAAGCGTATCGGGAGACGATCACGACGGTCGGCACTGTTTCGGCATCGACCTACAACATCGACACGAGTCTCTCGAACATCTTCGACATCACGCTTGGCAACAACGTGACGTTCACCTTCACGAACCCTCCTGCTTCGGGCTATTCAAGGCCAGTGGTGATTGTTCTGCGGCAGGACGGTAACGGGAACAGGACCGCTACGTTCACAAATGCCAAGTATACCGAAGGTCAGACGCCAACACTTTCTACCGGGGCATCTGACATTGATGTCCTGACATTCTTCACCGTCGACGCCGGTTCTAACTGGTTCGGCACTTTTGCAATGGCAAATGTCTCGTAAGAAAGGAGAGCACGATGGCACACCGAGCAAACGTCAGCTTCTATCTCTACACCGGCTTCAATTCATCGGCGCTCGAGTCCTTTGAAGCATTCCAGCACATGAAGGCCAGCGGTATTGAGTTCTCACATCTGCACTACGCAGACCCTGAGCAGCATGAAATCTGCATCAATTGGGCAAATGAGACGTTTGCGAATACCCCGTATGCAGCCAACGTGACCTCTTTCCCTTTCGTGACCTACGACAAGGCATTCGACTTCAAGGATGTCCCGCCGCGTGAAACTGTTCTCGTCTACGGCGTTGACGCGATCAAGGCGATCGATTGGGCTGCACTGGCTAACTTTGAGGGGTAAACCATGCCCATCGCTGTCTCTAGCCTTCTGCGAAGGACCATTGTCCCAGCAGGATCTGCGACCTTCAACTCAAGCGGAACTTTCACGTCTCCGTTCGGCGTGCAGTCAGTATCAATTGCTGGTAAGGGCGCCCCTGGTAATTCTGGCAACCCTGGGAACCCAGGGAATAATGGCAGCGGCGGAACTGGCGGTGCGAGAGGACTAGCAGGGAACCCTGGCAACCCTGGCAATGCTGGTAATGCTGGCGCGGCTGGCGCGCGGGGCAATGCTGGCACTGGCGGCACCGCTGGCCCTGGTGGGGCAGGAGGATCTACGAACAATACGACAACGGTAAACATTGCAGTCAATCCTGACTCGGCTGGTACGACGCCATCTGGTCCGGGGGGCGCAGGAGGTATCCCTCGTG
>Ga0209990_10001572_pt1 | contig 19175 bp, 15 predicted proteins | sample NOAtaG_6_FD_187304 | JGI IMG/M metagenome (GOLD analysis project Ga0209990, IMG submission 187304) | Freshwater lake microbial communities from Lake Erie, under a cyanobacterial bloom - NOAA_Erie_Diel5S_2200h metaG (SPAdes) (version 2) | ecosystem: Environmental > Aquatic > Freshwater > Lake ...
GCGTCGACCCCCGGTGAAGTGCCGTGTCCCCGTCGCCCTGTGAAGTGCCGTGTCCCCGTCGCCCGGTGATGTGCTGTGTCCCCATCGCCCCGGTGAAGTGCTGTGGCCCCGTCGACTCGGTGAAGTGCTGTGTCCCTGTCACCCGGTGCCTGTGCCTTCACGGGCGGCTGGATCCTCATCGGACTCAGGCAACTGGCACCGGCAGATTCGCTGTTATTGTTTTGCTGCAGTTGTTTACAAAAATCCACGGACGATCCGAGCGTCCCCATCGACCCGGTGAAGTGCTGTGTCCCCATCACCCCGGTGAAGTGCTGTGTCCCCGTCGACCCCCGGTGAAGTGGTGTGTCCCCATCGACCCCATCGACCCGGCGATGTGCTGTGTCCCCGACGCCCCGGTGAAGTGCTGTGTCCCCGTCGCCGCGAATGAAAACCTGCAATTCCGCCGCAGATTCCCGTGCAGCCGACTTAAGGGCTTCCGGAGCACGAATGCAACCGGGAAATCTGCGCTGACTTTTCCTTCTAATCCGATTCAACCGGATGGATTAACTGCAGCAGCCGCGACGAATTTGCCGAATCTGCCGACAGGAGATGTTGCGCAGATTCTCCGCGAGGCCCGCTATGATGTCCTGGCTGCTCAGTCAACCACTGCCGGCAAGACTATTCCGTCGACGCCGGTCTCCATCTCACAGTGCCGCAGAATCACTGGAGGCACGACTGTGCGCCGGCAGCCTCAATGCCCTGCCCACTCTGCTGCCCCCGAATCTCGATCCTGCACCACAACCAACGCCTGCCGCAAAAGCCGGGATTTCCAGCCCCTCCGCCGACAGCCTGCGGATCGCCTGGGACTTCCGTGACCTGCCGGACAGCCCCAACCTGATCAACTCAGAGCAGCAGCGTATCGCCGAACAGGCGCTCCGCGCATGGGAACAGGCGTCTGCCGGCCGATTCCAGTTCTACCGCGATACGAGCAGCCCACTCGACTCCATCCTGAACATCGGCATCGGTTCCCTCGATTCTCTGAATCTGCCCTCAGTCCCGGGCGGCCTGCTCGGAGTCGGTGGCAGCAGCCTGCTGAATGCCCCCGAAGATCACTCCGTCCACGGACTCGTCTGGCTGGATTCCTCCGAAGCGTGGTCCGGTGACAGCACCACAGCCAGTCAACCCGATCTGTTCACTGCCTTTGCACACGAAACCGGACACGTGCTGGGTCTGCCGGATACCGCCAGCGGCGTCATGAACGGCAGTTACTCGGGCCCCGCCACAATCGGCGATTTTCCAAATCTCAGCTCTCCCGGCAGCTCCGGCAGCAATGCAGTGACTCCCGGCAGCAGCACCTCGGCAGCAGGCCCCGGCACGACCGTGACAGCTGAAAGCCCCGCGGTGACTGCAGGCAAACCGCCTGTCGCGACCACTTCGCACTTCCCCGTTTACGGACTGGGTGACCCTCAGCTGACGGCCGCCGAAGTGGGGACACTGCTGGATCGTGCATCGGCCGCCACTCCCAGCAATGATGCCATCATCGCCGTCGTTGATCGCGAAGGCACGATCCTTGGAGTTCGCACCGAAAGCGGAGTCTCCGCCCTCGACAATCAAACGCTCGCCTTCATGATCGATGGGGCCGTTGCCAAAGCTCGCACCGCCGCCATGTTCTCCAACGGGGATCCGTCCGTCGGTACCGTCGGACCACTCACCTCACGCACGATTCGCTTTCTCAGCCAGACGACCATCACACAGCGAGAAGTCGAATCCAATCCGAACTCCGCTGATCCCACAGTGCAGGGCCCCGGCTTTGTTGCTCCCGTCGGCGTCGGCGGACACTTTCCTCCGGAAGTGCTGCATACTCCCCCGGTGGACCTGTTCGCCATCGAACACACCAACCGCGACAGCCTGATCCATGCAGGACTGAACGGCATTCGGGAAAATGGCGGTGGCGACGACCTGCTGCTGTCAGCTCGCTTCGACGCTGCATTCGCAGCCGGAAAGGATGTTCCGCCCCCTGAATCGTGGGGCTTCGTCACCGGACTGGCTCCCACACAACAGTCTCGCGGCATCGCCACACTGCCCGGAGGAATCCCGCTGTTCCGAGACACCAACAGCGATACCATCGGTGACACTCTGGTGGGCGGCATCGGAGTCTTCTTCCCGGGGCCCGAGGGCTTCGCGTCCTGGGAACAGGGATTCGCACCCGGGCAATCCGAAACAGCCCGCACCAATGCCCCCAAAGTCCTCGAAGCCGAGGTCATTGCCCTGGCAGCAGCCGGTGGCAGTCGCACCGCCGAAATCTTTGGTACCGGGGCACCCGGTGCTCACGTCGAGACACTCGACGGCATTCCGGCCATCCCCGATATCGATCTGCCCTTCGATCACATCACACTGGTCGGTATCGACCTCGAAATTGTCGGCCCCACGCCAGGCATCGAAGGTGTCCGTCAGACCGTCGCCCTCGCCCGGTCACTGGGCCCCGGAGGCGTGAATGGGATCAACCAGCCGGTAGCGCCCGGAGGCATCCAGCTGCTGCCCGGCGGAGCCGTCCCCAGTGGCTGGCTCGTACCACCACAGAACGGAGTCGGAATCACAGCCGCTGAAGTTCAGCAGATCATCGATGAAGGCATCATCGCCGCCGAGAAAACCCGCGCGGCGATTCGAGTCCCTGCCGGTTCACGCACCAAAATGGTGCTGGCGGTCACAGACACCACAGGTGAAGTTGTCGGACTGTATCGCATGCCCGATGCCACATTCTTCTCAATCGATGTCGCCGTAGCCAAAGCCCGCAATACCGCATACTACGCCAGCACCGGACTGCAGCCGGCTGATGCCGTGAATGGCGTCCCCGCTGAAACTGCTTTCACCAATCGCACCTTCCGCTTCCTCGCGGAACCTCGGTTTCCCGCCGGTGTCGAAGGATCGAAACCTCCCGCATTCTCCACACTCAATCAGACAAAGAACCCCGAAATCAATCCGCGTACAGCCGAAAACATCGGCAGCCCGCTCCCCGCCAGTGACATGCATGACACCGTGCTGGGCTTTGATGCCTTCAACCCCGGACGCAACTTTCAGGATGCCGGCACCAGCCTGCGACACCAGAACGGCATCGTGTTCTTTCCCGGCAGCACACCGCTGTATCGCAACGGTACTCTGATCGGCGGACTCGGAGTCAGCGGCGACGGTGTCGATCAGGACGATGTCGTCACGTTCCTCGCAGCGCAGGATTTCCTGCCACGCCAAAACGGAGTCCTCAGCGCGGACGACGTCTCTGTCGATGGTGTCCGACTGCCATTCATCAAATTCAATCGAGTCCCCTTCGGCTGACATCGGCAAAGAGCCCGTTATGCAACAACTTTTCCGCCCAGCCATCCTGACCGCATTCCTGCTCACGCTGCTGCCCACAACCGCCACAGCAGACGACCGCAAACCACGCCGAAATTCCGGTCGGGCCGCACTACAGCACTCGGAATCCCCGGCGCAGCGCGCGGGATACCCCGGTCGCGTTGCCCCATGGGCTACAACCTGGCCAAATCGTAAAACTCGCGGATATTACGTCGGAGGCGGAGCCGCCCTGTTCGGGTTCCCGGCCACACCACTCTACGGTGAAGGACGCCGCAACAGCGAAGGGACTTTCGGAGTCGACTACATGCCGTGGTACTCACAGTACAGCCAGCACTGGTACCACGGACAAAATCAGCAGGGCGGCGAAGGGCAGTACGAAGCCGACCACCGCGTCAACCCGCTCGATGACTTCTGGGGATTCGGCCCCCGTCGCCGTGCGTTCCCACGCCAGCATTGATCAAACAGGCCAGCCCGCCGGATCCCGTTGTGCAACGATGCACAATCAATGGACCGCCGACAGCACCCGCTGCAATCGCTCAAACAACCGATCCACCTCGGCCGATGTCTCCGCGTCCAAAGTCCAGCCGTACGGCTGACGCCGCGCGGCCGATGTGAACACCCCACGCTTCACCAGAAGATACTTTTCAATTGCCAGAAATCCGTCCAGCCCCGCCTGCAACTGCAGCGCTGTCAGCCCGCAGATCGGATACCACAACTGATACACACGCTCCTGCTCACCACGGACCAAAGCTCGCCACAACGCAACTATACCGTCCAGCAGATCCATTCCCGGCATCGTGCCCTTCACGCCACGCTGAAAACTGTCCACCAGGTGGATTCCCCCTGAACCCTCAAAAATCTGCGCACGCCCACCACTGGCCTCACGCAGCGCCGACAGACACGGTCCAATCGGTGATGCCTCCGGCTTGAACACGATCTTCTCACCGCCGTAAATCTCCAGCAGCTTCAAACTGACCTCCAGTGGAATTGACTGCCCCACATACCCCGAAGCATCCTGCACAATCACCGGCAGAGTGATCCCCTCCGCAATGGCACGGAAATAACCCGTCATCGCCTCAGCACTCAGTCGCGACGTCAGGGGAGGCACTGCCATGACCGCATCACAACCGGCACGCTCCGCGGCAACTGCATACTCCACCGCCTGCTTCGAACTCTCAGCACCCACGGCCGCAAATACCGCACCACGCCCGCCCGCCAGCTCCGCCATCAGTTCCGTCAGCCGCAGTCGCTCGGAAAATGTCAGCCGAAATGTCTCTGAAACCATCCCTGATCCCAGACCATCCGCTCCCAGTTCAAACGCCCAGTCAATCTCCCGCCGCAGCACCGGCACGTCAATCTCATCAGCAGCGGTAAACGGAGTCTGCACAATCGGCAGCACACCCTGAAGTTTTCGAGGCATCGTCGGTCTCACTGTCTATTGAACATTCACACTAAAACGCCGTATCAAGTCCCTCAGCATGACCTCGCAGGGTCGTCAGCACCTCATCCGTACTGGACGGGTCCACCGCCCGACACGAATCCGTCAGCAGCGACGCCAGATCCGCAAGATCCCGACGCCACTCCACAGGGTCCAGCATCGGCGGTTCAATTTCAGCGAATTCTCCCAGCAGCAGAATCATCCTCAGACAGTGCCGAAACACCACCCCCTCCTGCCGCAGCAGATCCCGCGCCCTCACAAAGCGATCAAAATTGCCCCCAAATCGCAGCAGATCACCCACACACCACACACTCCGCTGATGCACATCCAGCACACCCGGAAACTCGCTGTGAAACAGCATCCGCATGCGATCTCCCAGCGGCAGCGGATACACCCGCCGACGCTCCACCTCATCAAAATACCCCGTCAACTCCTGCGGCGTCAGCAGACCACGCGACAACAAACGCGGATTCACGTACTCACTGGCCAAAGGCCCCGCAGGCATCGAATCCGGCAGCGGCACCCGCACCAGCACCGCCACAGATGATGGCATGTCCAGCACGCTCTCCAGCAGCTGCAGACGCTCCTCATGACTGGCCCGATGCATGTGCTCCGCCAAAAACAACCCATACAGTGGATTAATGCTGCGAAAACAGTTGATCAGCGGCAGCAAAGGAGTCGCAATCGCCAGACGCGGCTCATACCCATCCCACACCGGCTCCGCGGCAGCCTCACGCTTCACCGGCTTCAAAGCCTTCTGCCGATCGCCACTGCCGGATCGACCGCCCGTGCGAGCCTCCTGAATCAAACGCCCCAGCAGTCCCCCAACACCAGTACTCCCCTCCACCGGTTCCGTAACCGGTTCCGTAACCTGTTCGGCAGCTCCCACCTCGTCGGAGACCACCGCCTCAGCCGCCTCGGCCTCAGCCGCCAGAGCCGACTCGGCACCCGCAGCAAAAATCCCCTCCCCAAAATCCACCCCTCCAACAGCCTCCGACACACTGCTGCTCTCCGCCAGCTGCACAGCCTCCGCCTCCGACAGCGGCGGCAGCGAAGCTGACAGCCAGCGCGACTGAGCACTGCCGGCATGCGTCTCAATGGCGTACAACAGTTCAAACGCTGCCCGCTCCGCTGCTCGCGATCGAAACAAAACTTCGTCCGTACCCTCCCCCGATATCACACTGCGACGCGGTGGCGGTGGCTCCAGCTGCAAAAAACCGCCTGCCTCCAGAGTCATCAGCATGCGAGTCACCTCACGCATCGACTCCTCCTTCGCCACCGGATCCAGCAGTCGCTGACGAATCGCATCCTGCACCGTCTGCACCGTGCCCGTACGGCGAATCAGCCACGCCAGCAGCCGCCACGGAAATCGACCGCGACTGGCCAGCCGCCCCGGCGGAGCATCCCGCAGCGACAGAAACTGACGCTCCGACCAGTACTGCATACCCTCACGACGCTTCGGCATCTTCTTCTTCAGATTCTTCTTCGCCCGAATCAGCATCGGATCCTTCGTATCCTCCGGAATCTGATCATACTTCTCCTGCCACTTGTGCAGCCGCACATCATCCTCATGGGCCACCGCAAACACGTACCCCCGATCGTCATACTGCGGACGACCAGCCCGACCAAACATCTGATGTGCTGAACTTGCGTCAATCAGCTTCATCCCTCCCGGAGGCCCCTTCAGCAGCGATGTCATCACCACAGAACGAGCGGGCAGGTTGATACCCGCTGCCAGAGTCTCCGTACACACACACAGCGTCAGCAGCTTCTTCTGAAACAATGATTCCACCACCCGCCGATACCGCGGCAGCAGTCCCGCATGATGCAGACCAATCCCACGCAACAGAAACTGTCGCAGCTTCCCGCCAGCACCCACAGACCAGTCATGACGATCCAGCTCTTCCAGAATCAGCCGCTGCTGCCCCGCCGCCAGCAGATCCTTGCCACGCATCTGCTCTGCCACACTCCAGCACTCGTTCCTGTTGAAACAGAAGACCAGCGCCGGAGTATACCGGGACGTCTCATCACCCGACGTCATCTGCTGCAGGTGGTCCGGCAAAAACTCGTCCGTCACCCAGCGAAAATCCAGCGGAACTCGCCGCTCCTGACTCTGCAGCAAACGCAGACGACGACCATGATCACGCGCCAGCCAGACCACAAAATCCGTCGCATTCCCCACAGTCGCACTGATCAGCAGCAAACGACAATGCCGCGGCAGCATCCCCAGACTCAGCTCCCACACAATCCCCCGCTCCGGATCGTTGAAGCTGTGAAATTCATCCATCACCACGGCCGACACGTCGTCAAACGACTCCTCCTGCGGATCCAGCAGACGATTCAGCAAAATCTCAGCCACCACCACCAGAATCGGAGCCTTCACGTTCTCACGACGATTGCCCGTCACCAGACCTATGCTCTCCTCCGAAAATCCCCACCGCACCGCCGATTCCCGCAGCTCCCGATACTTCTGCTCAGATAAGGCAATCAGCGGAGTCGTGTAATACGCCCGCCGACCCGTCATCAAAGCCTGATACAGCGCCGTCTCCGCAATCACCGTCTTGCCGGTGCCCGTAGGAGCACACACAAGAATCCCGTCCTCAGACTCAAACCAGCTGAAAATTGCCTGCTCCTGAAACGGATACGGCGGCCATGGCAACTGCTCAAGATACCGCAGTGCAATGTCCTCATTCGTCAAAGGCTGTGACGCCATCTGCAATACCCCGTAATTTTCAGGATTGTCCGCGAGCACCAAATCCACACCACAGTCGACTCTGTATCAGCAGATCAATCTGAAAACCCCTCTGCCGCCGCTGCCCCCCGGCCACGACGGCCGAAATACCGCATCCGGAAACTCCGGAACCAGATTCCCAAACTCTGACACCAATTCGACTTCCAGTCAATCTTCCCGCTCACGCTCTGATCACCCCAGACAATCCCAACAATCAGCAAAATCAGAACAGACAAAACAACTTCAGTCACTCCTGCCACACTCACCAACAGGCGAGACACCGCTGAAATCCAGCGCACACCGATTGATTCCACAGCCAACTGCAGGTAAGAAATACCTGCGTTCGGGAAACTCATCGCTCCTCCCAACTTTCTCACACTCAATCCCAGCAGAATCCGCCCCATGGCCGCCAGCGAAATTCGCTCCGTTTCAGCCACCGCTATCCCGCTCCTGCTGGATGACATCGATACCGATCGCATCATCCCCGCCCGCTTCCTCCGCTGCGTCACCTTCGATGGACTCGGGGAACACGCCTTCGAAGATGATCGCCGACAGGATCCACACCACCCATTCGACCAACCCCGCTTCCAGAAAGCCGGTATCCTGCTGGCCGGTCGCAATTTCGGCTGCGGTTCCTCCCGCGAACACGCCCCACAGTCGCTCATGCGCTGGGGTATCCGCGCCATCATCGCCGAATCCTTCGCCGAAATCTTCTTCGGCAACTGCAACTCACTCGGTATCCCCGCCGTTAAAGCCTCACGCAGCGACCTCGAAACTCTCGCAGCCACAGTCGAACAAAACCCGACCACACAAATCACCGTTGACCTCGTCAGCCTCACCGCCTCAGCCGAAAATATCACAATCCCTGTCACTCTCGCGGAAAGTGCACGCGATGCACTCGTCACCGGACAGTGGGATTACCTCGGTCGACTGCTCAGCGCCGCTGACCAGGTCACTCAGCACGCACAAAACATCCCCTACATCAGCGGATTCAAAGCCTGAATCGTCAGCCGGCACTGCAGCCCCGACAACGCAGCCATCCCGCAAGGCTGCCAGGTCGCCGTGATTCACCACGCGTTTCAAACGCAGAGGGCAGATCTGGGGCTGGAAAGCCCGAGCTACGGAAACTGCCACCCGCGGACTCCCGTCCGCGGCTCGCCTGCAAATCGCCCCTCGACACCGCAGGGGGAGAGGGGTCGGGGATGAGGGGGACACACACCTCACACCTCACACCTCAACACATAACCACAGGCACACCCGGCACGGCAATGCAACGCAACCGCTGACTCACCCGCGGACTACCGTCCGCGGCTCGCCTGCAAATCGCCCCTCGCCCCCGCAGGGGGAGAGGGATGGGGGTGAGGGGGCCACACACCTCAACACACAACCACAGGCACACCCGGCACGGCAATGCAACGCAACCGCTGCCTCACCCGCGGACTACCGTCCGCGGCTCGCCCGTCCGCGGCTCGCCCGTCCGCTGACCGCTTCGCAAACGGCAACCCACCTCAGATGTCCAGTTCCTTCACATCCAGCGCGTGCTTCTCAATAAACTCCCGACGCGGCTCCACGGCATCCCCCATCAGAACTCTAAAGATCTCATCCGCCGCCGCCGCATCTTCCATCCGCACCTGCAACAGCGTCCGCTTCTCAGGATCCATGCTGGTGTCCCACAATTCCTCCGAATTCATTTCGCCCAGCCCCTTGAAGCGAGTCACACTGAGACCCTTTTTCCCCAGTCGCCGCAACTCCTCCAGCAATTCCCGCAGACTCTGCATCAGAACCCGGTCGTCCTCACGCTGCAGCAGGAATGGATACACCGGCTCCGCATTGCGAACTTCCGCCGGAGTAAAGTCCGGAATGAAAAACCCGTAATCCTTCAGCTGCGCAAAACACTCGTTCAGCGTCCGCACCTCGTGCAGATCCACCAACTGAGCTGTCGTGGTGCGAATTGGGGCCACCGAGGATCCACCGGCTGCTGCTGCCGTCGCCGCAACAGCATCCGCTACCGCTGTCTCACTGGCCGCAGAATCCACCGGCTGCAGACCACGCACAAATGACTCCGCCTCGTCTCGCTCCATAAACCAGCGTTCCGTGTCGGCATACAGCACCCGATACCGCGGCAGACGCGACTTTTCACTGCCCGTAAACCGCAGCAGATACCGAATATCCACTCCCCGCCGCTCAAGAAGCTCCAGCGGCTGCTCCATTCGCTCCGCCAAATTCACCATCTTCTGCAGGTTCTCACCTTCGAAGACCGTACCGTCCGCACGCACTGACAGACGAGTCCCCGTCATGCCAAGACTGATCAGCTCAGCCATCATCTGCGGAGCCGTCTGGACATAACGGATCTGCTTCTTCTGAGTCACACGGAACAGCGGCGGCTGCGCGATATAAACATGACCGTTCTGCACCAGCGGACGCATGTGCCGGAACAAAAAGGTCAGCAGCAAAGTCCGAATGTGACTGCCGTCCACGTCGGCGTCAGTCATCAGAATAATCTTGCCATAACGCCGCTTGCTGATGTCCATTTCCTCGTCGCCCGCCGATGGCGACAAACCCACCGCACGGAACAGGTTGCTGATCTCGTTGTTGTCCAGCACCTTCACCAGCTGCGCCTTCTCAACGTTCAGGATCTTGCCACGCAACGGCAGAATCGCCTGAATGCTGGAATCACGCCCCGTGTCCGCACTGCCACCGGCCGAGTCACCTTCCACCAGATACAACTCGGTCGACTCCAGATCCCGACTGCGACAGTCCCGCAGCTTCTCGGGCAACCCGCCGGTCGTCAGAGCCCCCTTGCGACGGACCATATCGCGAGACTTCCGGGCGGCTTCCCGAGCCTCAGCGGCCATGATCGCCTTCGCCACCAGCTTCTTCGCAATCGAAGGATTCTCTTCCAGATACCGAGTGAAGGCGTTGCCGATCACAATCTGCACGGCCCCCTCAACCTCGGCATTCGTCAGCTTCACCTTGTTCTGCGACGTAAACTTCGGATCCGGGACCCGCACTGAAACAATCGCCGTCAAACCCTCACGGAAATCCTCACCAACCGGAGTCACTTCCTTGAACAGGTTGCCGGCCTTGGCGTAGTTGTTCATGGTCCGAGTCAGAGCGGTGCGGAAACCGCTGAGATGTGTACCACCGTCAGGATTGAAAATATTGTTTGCAAACGTCAGCACATTCTCAGTGTAGCCGTCGTTGTACTGCATCGCAGCTTCCACAACGACGCCGTCCTGCTCACCCACCGTGCGAAAGACATCCGCTGTGACGGGAGTCTGAGTCCGATTCAGATACCGCACGAACTCCACAAGGCCGTCTTCAAAATGAAATGTCTCGGACTGACCGGAACGCTCGTCACGAATCGTGATGCGAATCCCCGGAGTCAAAAACGCCAGCTCACGCATGCGGCGGGTCAGAGTGTCGAACGAATATTTCGTTTCGGAAAAAATCGTTGCGTCCGGCAGGAACGACAGTCGAGTCCCCGTGGAGTCGGCTCGCCCCAGCTGTCGCAGAGACGATGTCGCACGCCCCTTCTCAAAATCCATCACCCACGTCGAACCCTGACGACGAATCTCTGCACGCAGCCAACTGCTGAGCGCATTGACCGCCGTGATCCCCACTCCGTGCAAACCACCGGTCCCCACCCGATAACCACTCTCGCGGTTGAACTTCCCACCCGCATGAATTTCCGTCAGGACCACCTCCAGCGCAGATCGCCCGTCACCCTTCACCGTGTCCACCGGAATACCACGCCCGTTGTCCACAATCGACACACTCTCGTCGATGTTGATCTGCACCTCGATCTCTGACGCATACCCGTTCACAGCCTCGTCAATGCTGTTGTCCACCACCTCGTAAACCAGATGATGCAGACCCGGAGACCCCGTGTCGCCAATATACATGGCAGGGCGAGTCCGGATGCCCTCGACCCCCTTCAGATGCTGAATCTCATCCGCACCGTAAGTGGCCTGAGCTGCCGCAGCAGCAGCGGCCTCCGCCACAGATGCTGCACCCGCTGCCGCTGCACCCTCTGAAGATACCGCTGACGGCTGCTCTGACGGCTGTTCTGACGACTCTGAAGTCGAAGTCACGATTCTGCCTTCTTCCATTAGCCACTGCGCCCGACAAACCGCCCGGCCTTACCCGCTGACAGTCCTGCCCGACACTATCGGACTCGTTTATACCTGATACCCCGAATTCCGGAATTTGGCAGTCGCTGCTGCAACTGCTGCAGCACAGTCTCATGCAGAAAACCTCGCAGCTCCTGCAATACAGCACTGTTCGTTACCGCCACTTCCAGAATTCCATCCTTGATCTTCCTCGCTGCACTGCGGCGCCCCAACTCAGGCCCCACCACAGCCTTCCACTCGGCATCCAGAGCATCCGATTCGGATCTGCCCACCAGCCCACGCTCTCGAATCAGACGAAATACCGCCTGACCCAGCGAACCTGGCAGACCCCTCGGAATCTCCGGAATCTCATTCATGCACCGCCACCCCACCAGAGACCCATCAGCGATCCTGAGTCAGCGGCATCACGACATACGTATACGAGTCTTCCACACGGAAGACCGCCGCTGTGTCTCCGTCCGTCAGCTGCAGGTCCACCAGAGTCTCCGGGTTCAGAACCCGCAAAAACTCACCCACATACTTCGGATCAAATGTAATCTGCAGATCGTCATATTCGTATTCAATCGGCAGCTCGATCCGGGAATCACCCACCGCACTGGCTGCACTGCTGAGCGTCAGCAGCTGGCGAGTGAACTGGAAGTCGACGCCACGAGTCTCTTCGTCGGTGACGATCTGCGCCTGCCTGACTGCAGAATAAAACAGTCCCGCTGACAGCGGAATGTTCACGCTGCCATTCGGAGGTATCACGTCGCGATAACGCGGAAAACGCCCCTCCACCAGGCGACTGCTGACTGTACAGGCCCCGGCACGCATCAGCACGTCGTTGTCATGCACCACAATGTCCACAAAGTCCGCCTCGGCATCAATACTGCGCTCCAGCAAACCCATCGCCTTCGTCGGAACGACAGTCGTACGAGCCGGCGTCTGGGGATCACCCTGCCGCTCACAGATCGCATTCGACACCGCCAGTCGGCGACTGTCCGTTGCCGCCAGAGTCAATAATCCCTCGGAAAATTCCAGCAGCAGGCCCCCCAGAGCATACCTGGTGCTTTCCGTGTCCGTCGCAAACGACGTCCGACGAATCATCTGCCGCAGTACCGGTGCCGCAACCCGGAAAAAACTGTCCTCCGAAAAACGCGGCACCGGAGGAAACTCGCGAGGATCCTCGGAGGTCAGACGGAACCGCGAACCCCCGGCCTTCAGCAGGATCGTCCGATCGTCCACATGCAGCTCAAATGTCTCACACTGCAGCTCACGCAGAATTGCCGCCAGCTTCTGAGTCGGCAGCAGCACCTCGCCCTCAGAATTCGTCTCAACACCACTGACCCGGTACCGCAGACCCGTCTCCTGGTCCGTACCCACCAGCTCCGTGCCCGCACCACTGACGATCAGCAGCACGTTCTTCAGCACGTCCCGCGGAGTCCGTGCCGGGACGGCCGAAGCAGCGATCGCAAACGCCGCAGCAAATTGTGCACGATTGCACGTCAATTGCATGTTTGATTCCCCATTGAGTTCCAGATCAGCGCCCAGGCTGCCACCAGGATCCGGCTTCCGGACACGCCCCGCCAGCCAACCTGCAGGTTGCCATGTGGAATTCTATCAGAAACACACGCCCCGTGGTACCCAGGACGACTCGGTTTCCGACAGCAAAAGGAGGGGAATTCGGAGTTTTTTTTGAGGCCCTGCCGCTGCCGGCACTCAGTCCGGCTCCACAGCACTCAGCAGCTCGCTGCTCACTCGCGCCGCCCGACCCGCCTCACGCAGCTTCTGCACCACAAAATACTTGTGATTCGCCACCGCCAGTTCCGTCAGATTCAGCCGCCGAGCCACGTCCTTGTTGGCCCAGCCCAGCACAAAAATCAATTCCACACACTTCAGACGCTCCCACGCTCCCGTCCGCCGAAACTCACTCAGCAATCCACGCAGCTCCGACTCAATCACCCCGGCCTCCGCCCGAGCCCGCTCGCTGCTCCGCAAAATACTGGACGCCGCACGCCCCGGACCCGTCAGATCCCGCGCTGCACCGTCCTTCGACTCCGACGTCAGCAACGGCAACACCGGACGACGACCCGCACGCCGCAATGCGTCCACCAGCTTGTGCGAAGCAATCGAAAACAGCCAGGATTCCAGCGGAGTCCGCTCGTCATAGTTCGGCAGAGCCTTCAGAAAGCCCAGCAGCGTCTCCTGCACAATGTCCTCTGCCGCAGAACGGTCGTGCAGCCGCGCCCGGGCAAACGCCAGCAGACGCCCCTCGTACAAGTCAATGCACTGCTGCCACGCATCCGCCTCGCCCGCACGGACCCGCGCCACCAGCTGTCGATCCGCTTCACTGGCCGGCATACCCCGCCCCCCCAAACTCCGCTGAGCCCACCGAACCACACGCCGCACCGAACCGCACGCCCCGCTCAGAACCCCGCTCAGAACCCCGCTCAGAACCCCGCAATCACCGCCACACACCCGCCCCCCTCGGAATACCCCCTGCAGTCTACCAAAACCCCCGGAATCCGCCCAGTCCCGCGGCAGACCCAACCGTACGACTTTTTCCCCTTCACCGCGAATTCGGCCCCGTGCAGTTGGGAATTCTGCCCGCCAAGTTACAATTTCGGCCCGTCACCCGGGCCAGGCTGTCCTGCCCGGGAATCAGCAGAGGCGCGCAACAGCGAGTATTATCAGTGCCGGCAACTTCCGTGATTGGTCTGCAGTGGGGCGACGAAGCCAAAGGCAAAATCGTCGATATCCTGACCGAAAGCCACCAAATCGTCGTCCGCTATCAGGGCGGCAATAACGCCGGACACACCGTCCGCTTCGATGGACGCACCTACAAACTCAGTCTGCTGCCCACCGGCATCCTGCAGCAGCACGTCACCTCCGTCATCGCTCCCGGCGTTGTGGTCAACCCGCTCGCCCTGCTGAAGGAACTCGACGGACTGGCCTCCGGCGGACAAAACTGCGAATCCCGCCTGATGGTCAGCGATCGCGCACACGTCATCTGCCCCTGGCACCTGCTGGAAGAAGCAGCACTCGAAAAATCCCGCGGCGCCGCGGCCATCGGCACAACCATGCGCGGAATCGGCACCTGCTACCGCGAAAAAGTCGGACGCTCACACGCCATCCGCGTCGGAGACCTCATTCGCCAACAGACCTTTGCCGCCAAAGTCCGCGAAATCGTCCCCTTCAAACAGCGCATCCTCAATGCACTCGACCCCGAGTGCACCCAGATGGATGCCGATCAGATCATCGCTGAATACTCCGCCGCAGCAGAACGCATCCGGCCCCTCGTTGCCGACACCACCTCATACCTCCTTGATGCACTCGACCAGCACAAATGGATCCTGTTCGAAGGCGCTCAGGGCAGCCTGCTGGATGTCGATCACGGCACCTTCCCCTACGTCACCTCCTCCAACAGCTCCGGCTGTGGTATCCACAGCGGCAGTGGTATTCCGGAACGCGCCATCGTTCGCATGATCGGCGTCGCCAAGGCCTACACCACCCGTGTCGGTGGCGGACCATTCCCCTCCGAACTGAATAACGACATCGGGAATCGCATCCGCATCGCCGGCAACGAATTCGGTACCGTCACGGGACGCCCCCGCCGCTGCGGCTGGTTCGACGCCGTCGCCACCCGCTACAGCGCCCGCATCAGCGGTGTCGACAGCATCACCATCGCACTGCTCGATGTGCTCAGCGGTTTTGATGAAGTCAGCATCTGCGAAGCCTACGACATCAACGGACACATCACCACCAGCCTGCCCTCCAGCTGCGAAGATCTCGCCGCTGCCAAACCCGTTCTCCGCACACTGCCAGGCTGGAAGGAAGACATCACCGGCATCACAGACTTCGCAGCACTCCCGGAAAATGCTCAGCAGTACTGCCGCACCATCGAACAGATCATCGGACGCCCCGTGGAGTTCATCTCCGTTGGCCCGGACCGAGTCCAGACGATTCGGCTCAGCAAAGCCGCCACTGCCTGATCCACCACAACAAAAAACAAGCCGTGGCACGGGCTGCCACGGCTTGTCAGTTTCTGCTGTTCAGCCCGGCTGAACGCCAGCGCCGTCAGACCAGCTCCTCGATCGGACGCCCTGTCTCAATCATGTATGTCGGACGGCCGGACTGGTTCGTGAACTGGATCCGCTTGTCAAAGCCCAGCACGTCAAACACAGTCGCCATCAGGTCCTGCGGAGTAATCGGCGTCGTCTTCGGCACATCCACCTTCTCAGCAGATTCTCCCACCACCTGACCCATCTTCAGCCCGCCACCGGCAAAGGCCAGAGTACTGAGCGGAGCCCAGTGGTCGCGACCGCCGCTGCCGTTGATCTTCGGAGTTCTGCCGAACTCGCCACTGATCACCAGCAGCACGTTCTCAAGCATACCACGCTGATCCAGATCCTCCACCAGCGCTGACACCGCCGTGTCCACTTCGGGACCACGACGGTCCATTTCCTGTTTGATATTGCCATGCATGTCCCAGCCACCGTAATTGACCGTGACAAACCCACAGCCGGCCTCACACAGACGACGTGCCAGCAGCAGCTGCTCGCCCAGACCCCGACCGTAACGATCCACCACTCGCGGATCTTCAAACTTCATGTCGAACGCCTGCTGCGAACGACTGAGTATCAGATTGAAGGCCTGCTGCTCGAAGGAATCCAGCCCCTCCATCAGGCCCTTGCGGTCGATGTCCCGACGCACCGTGTCAATGCCGTCCAGCATCGAGCGACGATTGCTGAGTCGGTTTTGATCGACTGTCAGGGACATGTTCCTGCGGGCTTCTCCGGCCGGATCAAACGGGCCGAATGCCGTCCCCAGAAACGCCGGGCCGTCCGCATAAATTCCCCCCAGACGCACGTACGTCGGGATCCCGGTATTCGGGTGATTGGTACCGCGGATGCGGGACACAATGGACCCCAGAAACGGACGGTTCGGATTGGCGCCGTTGTCCGCCAGACGATGATCATACCCGGTCATGACATAGTGAGTACCACCCGAGTGACCGCTGTTGGTGTGAGCAAACGAACGGACAAAGGCCATCCGATCCGCCACCTGCGACATCTTCTGAAAATTGCCGCCCAGCGTCACACCAGGCAGATTGGTCTGCACCTCACCCGTCACGGAACGATATTCAGCAGGAGCCGTCATTTTGGGGTCAAAGGTCTCAACGTGCGTCGGGCCGCCGCTGAGCCACAGCCAGATCACCGACTTGTCACTGGTACGCTGCCCCTGTTCCGCAGCCAGAGATTTTTGCTGCAGCAGCGTGCTGAGCGACACCGAAGACAGCCCCAGACCGCCAACGCGGAGGAAATCGCGGCGCGACGTCCCTTCACAGTTCTTTCGCGAACGTCCGAAAACCAGATCCAGCATCGCAGGGGCTCCTGAGGAAGGACGTAACCAGAGGTGGGAAAACATGACCGAATTAAGGAATACTATCGACTCGCATGGGAATCCGGCAACATCCGCCGACCGGACTTTTTCCAGAATTGTCTTCCCGCTATGATTTTGACTGGATTTCTGTTGACAGCAAAAAAAGCACAAAAATCCAGTGTTTTTACTAAAATCTGAGCCTGGCAGGGCCGGCCCGACTGGGGAAATACACCACCGCCCCGACGATCCGGCCCTCGAAGCAAAAGCACCGTATGTACAACCTGCACACTGTGCACTCTGTGCCCCACCGTGCACCACTGTGCACCACTGTGCACACAGTATCCTGTGGAGATCTCCCGCGATGGCGCGACTGAGCCAGGCCGATCTGGCCGAATTGAACCGAACCTTCGACGACCGCAGCCCCCAGGAACTGCTCCTCTGGGCCCGCGACATCTTCGGTGACCGCATCGCTGCTCTCACTTCCATGCAGGAGGCCGGCAATGTCGTCTGCCACATGCTGCATTCAGTCCCCGTGCCCATGCCCGTGGTCTTCGTCGACACTGGCGTGCTGTTCCAGGAAACCCTCGACACCCGCGATCGACTGGCCCAGGAATACGGACTCACCATTCGGACGCTGACACCCGCTCTGACCATGCAGCAGCAGACCGAGCAGCTGGGGATCCTGTACCTGACGCCGGAAGGTCAAAAGCAGTGCTGTGAGCTCCGCAAGAACGAACCGCTGGATACGGTTCGCGGACAATACGATGCCATGATCGGCAGCCTGCGTCGAGCGGATGGTGGTCGCCGCGGCTCCTGCCCGATCCTCGCGGTCGACACTCGCCTGAATCTGCTGCGAATCAATGTCCTCGCAAATTTCGAAGACGAACAGATGGATGCGTATATCCACACCCACAATGTCATCCTGAATCCGCTCCATAAACAGGGTTACTCCACCATCGGCTGCAATCGCTGCACAACGCCGGTACTGCCCGGAGAACCGAAGCGGGCCGGTCGCTGGAGACATCTGGGGCCATGGAGCGTGTACTGCGGGATCAACCCCACGGATCTCGATCCGCAGCGCGCCCCCGCCGTGGATTTTCCGCAGGATCTGATCGACCGCATACTTGGACGTTCCACCGACTTCATGATCTGACCAGATCGGACCAGCCGTGCCCGTGCGTATCACAGTCGAACAGTTCGCTCCGATCAGCCGCCAGGGTGGTTTCGATCTGATCGATGTCCGTTCGCCGGATGAGTTTTATGAACTGCATGCCGTGGGCGCTCTGATGATGCCGCTCGATGGGCTGAACCCCAAAGCCATCATGGAGTCACGCGGCGAACGAGCCGGCGAACCGCTGTACATCATCTGCCGCTCCGGCAATCGCTCGACCATCGCCTGTGGCCTGTTTGAAAAAGCCGGTTTCACAAATGTGGTCTCCATCGATGGTGGCACGCAGGCCTGGCAGGCGGCCGGGCTGCCGGTCAATCGAGGACTGCGGCGCCCGATTTCGATCGACCGCCAGATTCGTCTCGCCACAGGGCTTGTCACCTGCGGCGGCACCCTCGCCTCCGTCTGGCAGCCCTGGTGCCTGCTGCTCCCTGGACTGACCGGGGCCGCCATGGCATGGGCTGCATGGAAAAACTCAAGATTTCTCGTGCGGATCTTTGCCCGCCTGCCATGGAATGCCGGACGCGCCGGTCAGTTGCCGACCGGTTGCGGCGGCTGCAGTACCACCAGCTGTCACGAATAAGCCGCACTCCCCCGCAAAACGTTTGCGTCCCGAGGGCGTTTCACGTCAGAATAGCGGGCCTCCGGGATTTCGCCCGATGCACTGATTCGCCCAGGGCTCCGGCCCTCCAATGACTGCAGGTTCCATGACCTTCCTCTGGACTCCGGCTTCGCTGACTGTCTCCCTGCTGGTGCTGCTGGCCGGCGCGGCCTGCTGCATCATCAGCTGGCGACGCAGCGGACGCACGCGATCCATGGCCCTGCTCGAAGTGCTGCGGTTCGTCCTGATCGTGCTGGTACTGATCACTCTGAACCAGCCCGAAATCCCCCGCCGAATCGTACCCGCTGAGCAGCCACGGCTGGTGGTCCTGCACGACGTCTCCGGCAGCATGCAGACGCAGGATTCCGCCGCAGAGACAGGTGTCGTCACTCGCCGGCAGACCGCCGATCAGCTGA
>Ga0209990_10001575_pt1 | contig 19151 bp, 17 predicted proteins | sample NOAtaG_6_FD_187304 | JGI IMG/M metagenome (GOLD analysis project Ga0209990, IMG submission 187304) | Freshwater lake microbial communities from Lake Erie, under a cyanobacterial bloom - NOAA_Erie_Diel5S_2200h metaG (SPAdes) (version 2) | ecosystem: Environmental > Aquatic > Freshwater > Lake ...
CGAAGCCGCGGCTGCGGTTGAGCACTCTTTGGATGTCGGCGGTCTGGACCCGCTCGACGGCCAGCGCGGCCGCCATCAGGCGGTCCTTCTGCTCGGCGTTTCTCTCGCGACGCGCCAGGCGTCGAAGATGTTCAAGATCTCCGGGTGAACGCTCGCGGATGTCCATGCTCGGCCTCCGTACCGAGACAACTATGCCACCGATTCACCCCGGCGCAACCCGATCATGCGCCGTACGCGCACGAGATTCGACGGCGATCCGTATGAGCGGGCGAACACGCCCGAAATGACAGCGTGGCCGAGGCTTGTGCCTCGGCCACGCATGGGGTGTTCTCGAAACTGCATCTCGTACCGGACCCGGTGGGCCCGCGCACCGCCGCCCCGCTCAATCCTCCGGCACCGCGTCGCTGGTCACGACGCGGCGGAAGGCCTCGCGCAGCTTCCGCGTCACCGGGCCCTCGCCGCCGGTGCCAACGCGGATGTCATCGATCTGTGTCACGGCGATGATCTCCGCCGCGCTGCCGGTCAGGAACACCTCGTCGGCGCTCTTGACCTCCTCCGGCTTCATGTTCCGGAACTCGCACGGAATCTCCATCTCGCGGCAGAGGTCCATCACGAACCGCCGCGTGATGCCCTCGAGAATCCCGCTCTCGGTCGGCGGGGTGCACACCTTCCCGTTGCGGATGATGAAGATGTTGTCGCCCGTGCACTCGCACACGTTGCCCTCGAGGTTCAGCATGATCGCCTCGTGGCAGCCCGCGTCGATCGCCTCAACCTTCGCCAGAATGTTGTTCAGGTAGTTCAGGCTCTTGATCCGCGGGTCGAGGCACTCGATCGGCGTCCGCGGCCGCTTGGCCACGATGATCTTCATCCCCGCCTCGTACAACTCCTTCGGGTACAACTGGATCTGATCGGCGATGCAGATCACGCCCGCCACCGGGCACTTGCGCGGATCAAGCCCCAGCGTGCCCGCGCCGCGGCTGACCACCAGGCGGATGTACCCGTCGCGAAGATTGTTCGCCTCGATGCAGTCGCGCATGATCTGCACCATCTCGTCCCGCGAGACCGGGATCGACATGCGGATCGCCTCGGCGCATCGCCACAGACGCTCCATGTGCTGCCCGCACTTGAAGATCTTGCCGTTGTACACCCGGATGCCCTCGAACACACCGTCGCCGTACAGCAGGCCGTGGTCGTAGACGCTGACCATCGCGTCCTTCTTGGGCAGCATCCGTCCGTTGACATAGATGATCGGCTTGCCGCCGAGCATCTCGCCAGACTTGAACAGGTGCAGCGTCGAGTGCTCGACCCCGCCGGGGTGCTTGACGCGAGCCGAGCCGTTGGCCGACATCGCCGTGTGCGCGCCGTGCCCGTTGCTGCCGTTGACGATCACCCGGGCCGCGCCCTTGCCGGCCGACCGCGCGAGCGGCTTGGTCGTGGCCTTGGCCTTGATCGCCGACTTGCCCGCGGCCTTTGCCGGCGAGCCGCTCTTGACCTTGATCGTTCCGACGCTCCGGCCGCTGCCGCGCTTGCTCGATCCCTTCACTCGCATCGCTGTGCTCCTGGTGTTCGTGACTCCGGCCGCGTGAGGCGGCGTTCCGCATCACGCCCGTCGGCTTGATTGTGTATCGGCGAACGATCGTGCCAGCCGGCGCGCCCGCGACCGAAATCGGATCGAATCGTAGCGACACCGAAACTTGAGCCAAGCGCCGCGGCGATCTTTCCTCGCACCTTCACATCCGAGAACCCAGCACCGTGGCACATTCATGGTCTCTATGCATAGCACGACTGTGTATCTGATCCCGATCGCGCTTCGGCCCGCCCCGTTCCCGTGAACCTCACTCCGCGCCCTCATACCGCGGCACCGCCACCCGCTCGCTCGCACCCACCACACGCGACACCGCCTTGGCCAGCCTGTCCCACAGCGCCGCCTGGTCCCGCAGCCGCGACCGCCCCGTCGGCGTCAGCCGGTAGACCTTCGCCCTCCGCCCCGTCGCGCTGATCTGCCACTCGCTGGAAAGATCACCCCGCTTGCTCAGCCGCGAGAGCGCCGGATACAGCGAGCCCTCCTCGATCGTCAGCAGCTTCCCGCTCAGCCGCTCGATCTCTCGCGCGATGCCATAGCCGTGCGACGCCGACCGGTTCAGTACGCTGAGAATCATCACGTCGAGCGTGCCTTGGAGCAGCTCGGGTTGGCTCGTCCGCCCTTCGCCCGCCGAGCCCTGCGCCCGGCTGGTCGAATTCGCGTTCGTTGAACTTGTCACGGTGGGGGGCATGGTCTTCTCCGGAGTTCATGCCGAGCATACCACACGATCAATGCATCGATGGTCTATGCATAGCGGATCGAATCTCGCCCCGTCCCGGGCGGTCCATCCGAGTCGGCGTGCTCACCGCCGCCCGCGCTTCCGCTGACGCCGCTGCCGCCGCTCGGCCCTTCGCTCCGCACGCTGCTCGGCCTGCTGGCGGTGCCAATCGCCCATCAACGCCAGGCACCTGCGAACATACGGCACGCCCGAAACCGCCGTGACGATCAGCATCACCCACACCGTCGCATCGATCATCACCCGCCCCCACGGGCTCGCCCCTGCCTCGGCCTTGGGCATCACCGGCGCGATCGCGATCAGCACCAGCACCAGCGGGATCGCCACCGACTGCAGGATCATCTTCGCCTTGCCCCACCAGTCCGCCGGGAATCGGATCCCCTGCCCCTCCAGCGCCCCGCGGATGCTCGTCACCAGCAACTCCCGCCCGAAAATCACCACCACCATCCACGGATACACCCCGGAAATCTGTATCCCCTGCCCGGCGATGTGTGTCCGCTCCGGCGTTGCCTGCCAGAAGTCCGGCCCCGCCAGAAAGATGAACGCCCCGACCACCAGCACCTTGTCCGCGAACGGATCCATGATCCGTCCGAACATGCTCTCAACGTTCCAGCGCCTGGCCAGGTAGCCATCGAGCGCATCGGTGATCACCGCCACGATGAACAGCGCCGCCGCGCCGAGCAAAAGCCAGTCCACACCCCACGGCGTGCGCGATGCCGGAGACGTGTCCCACCGCCAATAGGTCAGCACAACAAAGAACACCAGCGCCATCACCACGCGCAGCGCCGTCAGCCAGTTCGGCAGGGCACGCATCACCGCCGTCGGCCCGCTTCGGGGCGGCACATCATGCGGCGTCGCCGGACTCTGGCCTGACTCTTCACTCATCAGGCCTCATGCTACCGCCCCCGGCCTCACGCCGCCGATTGCTGCGCTCGCCGCCGACTGGCCGCCTCCAGCAGACCCGCCGCGGTCTTGGGCGTCAGCGGCTTGAACAGCAGCATGTCGGCCCCGGCCTCCCGCACCGCGGGCGCGTTGGTCGCGTCGACATTCCCCGTGAGAACCACGAACGTCCCCGTGTATCCCGCCCGACGCATCCGCCTTGCCAACTCCAGCCCCGTCGTCCCGGGCATGTCCATATCCGCCACGATCAGCGTCGGCACATCCGCACACCCCCCCGCGGCCGACTCCGCGCCGTCCCGCGCCCCGCCCGATGAACTGCTCCCGCGCACGAAGTCCGTCAGTGCCGCGTCCGCCGACGCAAACTCGCGAACCCGTCCGCCGTGCTCGGCGAAGGTCAGTTCCGCCCACAACCTGTCCTTCGGCTGATCGTCGATAACCCAAACGTGCATGCGATTTCCTCTCAATTGAACCACATCGGGCCTCCACCTCATCGGCACCACCCCGGGAGGTGTTCACTGTCGCCTCAAGAGGATGGAGACTTCACGTATTTTCCTGCGACGAGAATCCGGACCAGCACCTAGACAAGTCAGTTCCGTCGCACGGTTCTCGGTCCTTCGTGCGCAACAGTGGCCCGTGCTGGCCTTTGGCCATTGCCCACAGCGCGGCCGCGAACCCCATCGCCGTCATCGCCTACGCGGCACCGGACCCGCCCGCATCCCGACCAACCCTCACTTCACGCACCCGGGCCTATTCTGACCCCATGCCCTTCTCGCCCATGCAGGACGTGATCGCTGACCTTCGCAACGGCAAAATGATCGTCCTGACCGATGACGAAAACCGCGAGAACGAGGGCGACCTGGTCCTCCCCGCGCAGTTCGTCACCCCAGAGGCCATCACCTTCATGCTCCAGCACGCGCTGGGCTACCTGTGCCTGGCCCTGCCCGAGGCCGACTGCGATCGGCTCGACCTCCATCCGCAGGCCGCCGTCAACACCTCCGCCCGCGGCACCGCTTTCACCGTCTCCATCGACCTCCATCCGCGCCACGGCGGGACCACCGGCGTCTCCGCCCGCGAACGCGCTCGCTGCGTGCAGATGGCCATCGACCCCGCCTCGCGCCCCGATGACTTTGTCCGCCCCGGACACATCAACCCGCTGCGGAGCCGCAACGGCGGCGTGCTCGTCCGCACGGGTCAGACCGAGGGTTCGGTCGATCTCTGCCGCCTGGCCGGCCTCACCCCCGCCGCGCTCATCATCGAGGTCATGAAGCCCGACGGCGAAATGGCCCGCCTGCCCGACCTGCAGGTCTTCTGCAAGCAGCACAACCTCAAACTCTGCTCCGTCGCGCAGATCATCCAGCACCGCCTGGCCCGCGAGTCCCTCGTCCGCCGCCTTGACCCCGCCGCGGGCACGCCTATTCCCACCCGCCACGGCACGTTCACCCTCATCGCCTTCGAGTCCCTCGTTGATCCCCTGCCGCACCTGGCCCTGACCTTCGGCGGTGTCGGTGCGCTCGATGCCCACCAGCGCATCGCCGCCGATGACCGCCCGACGCTCGTGCGGATGCACCGACGCAACATCCTGACCGATCTCTTCGGCGCCCCCGCATCGCCCGGGGCGATCACGCTCGACCGCGCCATGGCCCGCATCGCCCGCGAAGGCCGCGGCGCGATCGTGTACCTGCGCCCCGAGGGAGGCCACAGCGAACTGGAGCGCACGCTCAACCGCGTCCGCCGCAACGTCGCCGACACAACAAACACCGACGACCCGGGCCTGACCCATCCCGACAGCGCCGCCTCGGGCGCATCGATCGCCGGCCTGCCCCGCCACATGCGCGACTTCGGCGTCGGCGGCCAGATCCTCCGCGAGTTGGGGCTTTCGACGCTGCGACTGCTGACCAACTCCGCCGCGGACCTGCCGGGGCTGGAGGCCTTCGGCCTGCGCATCGCCGAGCGCGTGGCGGATCAGTGATCGCCGAGATCTGATCCTTCGGGTTGCACATGCGGGAGCCGAGGTGGCTCAAGTGGAAAAGGCCCAGAGTTCGAATCAGCGTTCGAATCAGAATGATCCTCCCCCGTTTCCAATGGGGGAGGTGGCGAGTCTTCGAGCCGGAGGGGGCGAGGGCCACGCCGAACCCAACCACCATCCAAGGACCGCAGCCCGGGCTGATCGACCGCCCAAGCAAGACTGCACCGGTTCGTCACCAAAGCCCGACGGGCCGGCGCTTTCTCGCTTCAGCGCTCATTCAACACCGACTCGGCTCCTCGATCGGATGTCCAGCAGCACCGACTCACCGCCAAAGCTCGTGGAGTCGGTGGCACGGGACCGGTGCCACGCTCCCGTGACTGATGGAACTCGCCCCGCTGTACTGCGAGGCAATCTTGCAGCCCCCCACGCTGGGAGAAGTTCACGGGCCGCAACGCGGAGCGGCTGGCGGCGGCGGAGGTGCGGTCCTGATGCACACGTCAACTCACCGCGTGCTTCCTCAGGAAGGCGGCGACCTCAAGCATGGCGTTCTGGCCCTGCGCAACGGCGAGCACGTGATCGACCAACGCTCCTTCTTCGATCTCCATCTCGATTCCATTGAGATCGAGGAACACCAAGGCCGCAGCGGTGCCGGTCCGCTTGTTCCCATCAACGAACGGGTGGTTCTGCACGATGTGGAAGAGATACGCCGCCGCCATCTCGAACAGGTCCCGGTGCAGATACCTCCCATCGAACGTGGCGCGCGGCGTGTCGACCGCGGACGTCAGCAGCCCGGGATCACGGAGATCCGGGCTGCCGCCGTACCGTTCGATCTGGTCTTGGTGGATCTGGAGCACGTCGTCGACGCGGAGGAACTCGGCGTCCATGCGGGATCACTCCGCCAGACGCTTCAGGGCCTTGCCGTGCTTGGCGTTGACCTTCGCGAGAGACTTGGCCAGGCGTGCTTCGCGGCTGGTATCACCCGCTCGACTGATCGTCAGCACTTTCCCATCGGTGCTCACTTCCAGCGGCTCTCCCGGCTCGAACTTCAGCAGTTCAAGGATGGGCTTGTCGATGACGAGCGCGTAGCTATTGCCGTGTTTGGTGAGCGTCTTGACCATGCGGGCCTCCTTGAAGCGTTACCACACCGTATATACGAAGTATACACTTCGGCGGTTCGCCCGCAAGGCTTGAGTTTCAGTGTTCCGCCGCAGAAACGCCAGGCCGTGGACCGGGGCGGGCTGGTTCTCGGGCCTCGGGACGCCCATCAGACCTCGTCGATGGTGAGCATCTGGTCATGGCGTAGGCCGAGCAAATGGAGAGCGGCCAAGAGCACCGCTTCGAGTTGCGTTTCGCGGCTTGGGGCGGGCGTGGCACCGCATGCCCGCCTTGACATGCCACCGGCTCGTCCGGCTTTGGTGACGAACCGGTGCGTTCTTGCTTCAGTGCTCGCCCGACACCGTCGCTGATCCGGCGCGCACGGTCAACCTCATCGCTCCAAAGGCGAGGGTCACTCCCGCGCCCTTTTTCATGGCTCTGACGGCGGGTCGGGAACGTGGCGCCGATTGAACATGCTGCATGAGCCGTGCCACCAACTCCCCGTGCTTTGGCGGGGCGTCGGTGTGCCTTTGGCCCGGCGGCTTGCTCGCAGAGCCTCGCCGCGCCGCCGGCAACGGTCGTCCGCACTTCGTGCGAAGAGTGGGGTGGTGGACGTTCCGATAAGGGGATGCGGGGGTAAGTGGTGGTGTGTTTGCAGGCCGAAGGCCTGGACGGGAGTAGCCGGGGCGTGTCGCGACGGCTTCGAGCAACACCCCCGGAATACTCGATGCGATTGCGTTCCTGTGCCCGCTTTGGCCCGCAGTCTGAAGGACTGCTCGTGATGCGATGGGTGCGGGGTGCACGGCGACCCCTTCAGGGTCGATGGATCTGCGCGTGGTTTCCGGGGGTTGCGCTCGAGGACTCGCCTGACCCCCGGCTACGAATGTGCAGCCCTTCGGGCTGCGACGGCGGGCGCGTGGCACCGATCAATCAACTTGCATGACCCGCAACACGCTCACCTGGTCAGCTTCACCCTCCCGGCCACATCGCCGCGAAGATCACGCCGATCAGCACGCCCGATACCACGCCGTCGATCACCGCCATGATCATCGCCCGCGGCTTGGCGTTGAACCAGATGCCGGTGTGCAACTGCGCGAACGAGTACGACAGGATCCCCGCCGTGACCACCACCTGCGTCACGCGCAGGAAGCCGTCGCCGGGCTTGAGTGTGATGCTGGCGAGATACGCGATCAGCGCGCTGACCAGCAGGTTCACCAGGAACGAGCCGATCATCTTCCCGCCCATGCTCATCTTGGCGGGCCAGACGTTGATCAGCCCGATGGGGCCAGCCTGCCACTTGGCCTTGAAGCGAGCCTTGAACTCCGGGTCGCTCGACCGGGCGCGTGCATCGTCGTGAGGGAACACGTAGTTGCCCGGCGGGATGTTCAGTTCGCGCAGCGCGTTCATGAACCGGTCCTCATCGGGCAGACCATCCCAGTCCTTGCCGTGCAGCGACAACGCCGCCCACGACAGAAATTGCCAGAACCACACCGCCGCGGCGGACACAAGCACAGGGAGCCACAAGGCCGTGAGTGCATCCATGGTCAACCTCCACGCGGCAAAGAACTCGCCGCGGCCCAGACCCGGTGCAGCATACCCGCACCACGCGCCTCGCAAGCGCTCGCGCGGCCCGGTGCCCGGCCGCGGCCGACCTATCCTCGACCGATGGCCCCGCAATCCCACGCCGCCGATCCAGGTGCCGCTCCGAGCGCCGTCCCCGCGCAGGGGCTTGATCGATTGGTCGTCGCGGCGACGGACATCAAGCTCTCGCACAGCATCTTCGCGCTCCCGTTCGCCGTGCTGGGCGCGTTCATGGCGCTTCCCGCACCGGGCACGCCCGTGCTGCCCGGCGGCATGCTCAACGTCGATGGCTGGGCCCGAGTCGCGGTTCAACTGTCCCTGGTCGTCATCTGCATGGTCTTCGCCCGCACATGGGCCATGCTCATCAACCGCATCGCCGACTGGCGTCTGGACGCCATGAACCCGCGCACGGCTCGTCGCGCCGTCGCGTCCGGCAAACTCGCCCGCACCGACGCCATCGCCATGGCCGTCGCCAGCGCCGTCGCGTTCTGCCTCTGCTGCGCGGCGTTCTGGAATCTGCTGGGCAATCCGTGGCCCACCTATCTGTGTCTTCCCGTGCTGGCCTGGCTGGCGGTCTACTCGTACGCCAAGCGCTTCACGCTGCTGTGTCACGTGCTGCTCGGCTCAGCGCTGGCCATCAGCCCCATCGCCGCGGCGATCGCCATCGACCCGACCGCCCTGACACGCACGCCCGCCATCTTCACGCTCGCGGCGATGGTCGCCTGCTGGGTGGCAGGGTTCGACATCATCTACGCGCTGCAGGATGAGCAGTTCGACCGTCAATCGGGCCTGCACAGCATCCCCGCCGCCCTCGGCCCGCGCCGCTCGGCGTGGATCAGCCGATCGCTGCACCTTCTGGCGATCGCCGCGCTCCTGGCGACGCTCCGGCTGGACCCGCGGCTGGGCGTGATCTTCGGCATCGGCATCGCGCTGGCCGCCGGGCTGCTCGTGCTCGAGCACGTCGTGCTCCACCGCCGCGGCCTCGCCGGCCTGCCGATGGCGTTCTTCACGATCAATGGTGTGGTCAGTTGCGTCGTCGGCGCCGCCGGAGTGGCGGACTTGACGCTCGGCTGACCGGCGTACGAAAAAGCACCAACTACCGACCAAAAACAAACCGACAGTCGGTTTGTTTTTGTGCTTTTCCGCACTTGTTTCAATCACTTCTGAAACATCTGTGGACTTTCGGTCGAATCATTGGTACATTCGTCCAGATGAACGACCACACCGCCCCATCCCGATCCGCCGACGACACCTTGATCTCGGCACAGGACCGCTTCATCGCGACCTGGGGTCAGATGGGTTCGACCTGGGGCATTTCGCGCACGATGGCCGAGGTTCACGCGCTGTTGTTCATCACGGGGCAGGAACTGTGCACCGACGATGTGATGGCGAGGCTGGAGATCAGCCGCGGCAACGCGAGCATGTCGCTGCGGGCGCTGGTGGACTGGGGCGTGGTGCAGCGCGTGCACAAGCGCGGGGATCGCAAGGAGTACTTCGCGGCCCTGAGCGATGTCTGGGCGCTGGTGCAGGCGATCGTGCGCGAGCGGATGAAGCGCGAGGTGCAGCCGGTGCTGGTGGGGCTGCACGAGTTGCGTGACATGACCGGCGTCGGTGCCGCGCCGGCGGATGCGGCGCAGGCCGAGCGGCTGGCGCAGCACAACGAGCGGCTCGATGCGCTGCTGGACCTGATCCACCTTGTCGATGCGATGGGATCCAAGCTCGCGGAGTTGCCCGGCGAGCAGTTGCGGGCGACGGCATCGGCGATCGCCGAGTCATCCAGGAGCGAGGGTTGATCATGAACCAGGCCACCATGAACTTCGCGGCGGAAACCGGCAACGCGATGGCCACCAACGTCCTGAGCGGTCGGGCCGGGGTTCGTGTGCTCTGGCAGATCGGCTCCGGCGATGGCGCGCGGCGGATGAGCGTGAACGTGCGGATCGATGATCGGCGTGCGAGCGCCAGCGCGATGATGATCGGCGATAGCGAGCCGCGCACGTTCGACGCGCCGGCGAGCATCGCGGTCGATCGCGAGCACGGGCTGGTCCATGTGGATGCCCCGGGCGTGCTGAGCCTGACCTTTGCGCCGGCGAACGACGGCCACGAGGCGAGGCTGCTGTACGCCCGCACGCCGCTGCTGATGACGATGGGTGTCGCCGGCGGTCAGAGCGAGGCCCCGCGGCTGGAGTGGTCGCGCGTGCTCAGCGATGATGAGCGGTAAGCCGATCGCGCACGCCGGGGTTCGCCCGGCAATTCACGGCTTGCGACGTTGATTGCGTGCCGAGCGTGCGCGGGGGATGGTGCCCATGTTCCGCGGGCGGCGCTGCGGACGCTCCGACCCCGGGATGTTCGACTTGAAGCGCTCCTGTTCCTGACGCGCGGCGATCTTCGCGGCCTTGTCGGGCGGCGAGGACTTGCCCGAGGCAGAAGGCTTGGGCGAGGCGCCGCTCTTTGCGGAACTGGAGGGCTTGGCGGACTTTGCGTGCCGCGCGACGACGGGCCTGCCGCCCTTGGCGGGCTTCGCGGGCGCGGATGGCTTAGCGGGTTTGGCCGGCTTGTTCGCGGCGCGCGAGGGCTCGAAGACGATCGAGCCGTCGGGCATGCGTGAGTAGCCCGCGCGCCCGGCGCGTGCCGCGGCGAGGCTGTCGGCGGTGTCCGCGTCGTCCTGCTCGGTATCGGCGTCGTCGGTGTCGTCATCGAAGTCGCCGGTGTCATCGAAGTCGCCAGTGTTGTTGGCCGCGGCGGCACCGAAGAGCTGTTCGGCCTGATCGTCGGAGAGTTCGCGCAGTTCGACCATGCGCTTGCCGCCGGGGCGATCCTGCTGCGTGACGGCCGCGCCGCCGAGGGCCTCGGCGAGCAGGTCTTCGCCCTGCTGCTGAGCGACCTCGCGGGCCATGCGTTCCTCGGTCTGGTCGTCGAAGAGTTCCTCACGATGGCGGCCGCGGACGATCAGGCGGATGGGCACCTCGGGGAACGGGCACTCTTCGCGCAGGCGGTTGAGCAGGAAGCGGAGGTAGTTGGCGGTGAACAGGTCCGGGGTGTTGACGACCAGGACGATCGTCGGGGGGTTGGCGGCGACCTGGGCGGTGTAGAGGATCTTGGCGAATTGGCCGGTGCCGCTGGCGGGGCCCTGCTTGTCGATGATCGTGCGGAGCATCCGGTTGAGCTTGCCCGTGGTCATGCGCGAGCGGGCCTGATCGAGAAGTTCGAAGGCCAGGTCGATCGTGGGGCGGACGTTGGTGCCGCGGTCGGCGCTGATGAACGAGATCGGCGCGTACCAGAGGCCCTTGAGTTCCTTGCGGAGGTATTCCTCGTACATCTCGGGCGTGACCTTCTGGCCCTGCTTGCCCTTTCGCCCCTCGCCGAGACGGACGGCCTTGCCCTGGACCAGATCCCACTTGTTCACGACGATCACGCACGGCTTGAAGCTCTTGGCGAGCATCTGGGCGACGTGCTCATCGACCTGGCTGACCGGCTCGGTCGCGTCGATCATCATGATCGCGACATCGCACCGGCGGATGGCCTCGGCCATGCGTTCCAGCGCGAACCACTCGATGCGGTCGCTGAAGCTCTTCTTCTTGCGAAGGCCCGCGGTGTCGATGGCCACGAACGAGCGGCCGTCCATCTCGAAGCGCACGTCCACCGCGTCGCGGGTGGTGCCCGGGATCTCCGAGACGATCACACGCTTCTCGCCAGCGAGGGTGTTGACCAGCGTGCTCTTGCCGGCGTTGCGCTTGCCGACGATGGCGAGCATGAGGTCGGCGGGGCGGTCCATCTCGCGGCCGCGGCGGTCGAGCGCGGCCTTGACCGGCCGCGCCTTCTCGTGGAGGAACTCGATGAGGTGCCGTCGGTTGTAGTTGTTCATCGCCGAGACCGGCACCGGCTCGCCGAAGCCCAGGCCCGCGGCCTCCATCGCGTGCGGTTCCCACTTCGGGCCGTCGACCTTGTTGGCCAGAACAAAGACGCGATCGCCGACGGGCGTGCTGGGCGCATCGTCCTCCGGCGCGGTCTTCTTGCCCGGCGCAGCCTTGGAGGGCGCTCCGCCCTTGCGCTTGCGGGCGATGCCGCCCTCGCGGAGGAGCTGGGCCATCTGGCGGTCTTGCGCGGTGATGCCGGCCTGCGCATCGACAACAAAGAGGATGATGTCGGCGGTGCGGATGGCGCGGGCGATCTGCTCCTCGATATCGTCGGTGAGGTTGGCCAGGTCGAAGCCGCCGTTGTCGATCTGGCGCCCTTCGACGGTGTACACGCCGAAGCCGCCGGTGTCGATGAGTTCGGCCTTGATGATCGGCTGATCGGGGCTCTCGCCCTCGAGATCGATGATGGCCATGACCCGGTCACGCGTGGTGCCCGGGGTGTTGTCCGTGATGCTCACCCGGCGGTGGGCGAGCATGTTCATGAGCGAGGACTTGCCCACGTTGGGGCGTCCGACGATAGCGATGCGCGGGAGAGGCATGGGGGAGGTTATGCGAACGGGCCTGCGATGGCTGGAAGCGGAGCTCGCTAGCTCCTCCAATGGTCCGGTCGCCTGATCGTGACCCCGCTGCCGAGCTTGACGCTCTCTGGAAACTGAGACTCGCGAAGACTCGCTTCGTTGATGTTCAGTGCCGCGTGTGCAACGCTCTTGAGGTGCTTGGAAACTCGTTCAGGGGGAAAGAGAACGACTACGCGCTGGGCTGGCGAGACCTCCCGAACCAACCCCACAGTTGGAACCTGATCCGAGTCCCCGGTCACGAGGAATGCGGTATCGAAATCACTTCTGAAGGAGTCGCGGGCAACCTCAAGGGCGATGTTGACGTCGGTCATCTTCTCGCCCGGCATCGAGATCGTTCTTCCGCATTCGCACCGGAGCGGGTCTCCTCCATGCCGCCCCTCGATGATCGCGACTCCGCTCTCGCGGAGCACGTCGATGTACCGGGACTGACGCAAAACTGACTCGCGGGGTGACTGGATGCGAGAAGTAAAGTACTTTACTTGGACCAAACTCTGGTTCTCGAGTAGGTAGCGATACATCAGCGCCTTGAGATCAAGCCACAGATAGCGGCGACCCTTGGCCTTAAGGCCGAAGTACAGGTTGTAGCCGTCCACGTACGCGATTACTCGTCCAGATCCCATGGGTTTTTATTGCTCCTCATCAAATTGACGGTATACTGAATGACCATCCCCGGGGAGAGCATCCCCGGCCCGACGCCCGCGAAAGCGGGCGTTATCTTTTTTGCGGCTGTGCGAGGTCTCGCCCTCGCCTCCTATTCTGCCGCATGAGCACCGCGCACGATGTCAACGGCACTGGCCGATCGCACACGGGGACGCCCGATCTGGGCCTCGAACTGCTGCGCTCGGGCAAGGTGCGCGAGGTGTACACGCTGGCCGATCGGCCTGATGCGCTGCTGCTGGTGGCCAGCGACCGGATCAGCGCGTTCGACGTGATCATGCCGACGCTCATTCCCGGCAAGGGGCGGATCCTCACGCAGATGAGCACGTTCTGGTTCGACTTCATCGCGGCCAAGCGCCTCGCGCAGACGCACGTGATCAGCACGAACCTGCGCGACCTCCCCGCCTCGGCGCTGCCGAAGGACCCCGCGGCACGCGCCTGGCTGGACGGGCGGTTCACGCTCGCGCGGGCGTGCGAAGTGATCCCGATCGAGTGCGTCGTGCGCGGGTATCTCGAAGGGTCGGGGTGGAAGGAGTATCAGACCACCGGTACGGTCTGCGGCGTGAAGCTGCCGGCCGGTCTGAAACAGTGCGACAAACTTCCCGAGCCGATCTTCACCCCCGCGACCAAGGCCGCGACCGGGCACGATGAGAACATCACGTTCGAGGAAGCGGCCGAGCGCGTCGGGCTGGAGACGATCGCGACGCTGAGGGATCTGTCGCTGAAGATCTACGCCGCGGCGGCGGAGCACGCGCTGTCACGCGGGATCATCATCGCGGATACGAAGTTCGAGTTCGGGCGGACATGCGAGGACGGCGCGAAACTCAACCGCGTCTGGAGCGATCCGATCCTCATCGACGAGGCCCTGACGCCGGACAGTTCGCGATTCTGGCCGGCGGACACATACCGCCCCGGCGGGCCGCAGAAGAGCTACGACAAGCAGTTTCTGCGCGAGTACCTGGAGGAGTTGGTGTCTCGCGGCGCCTGGGGGAAGAGTCCTCCCGGGCCAGAACTGCCGCCGGCGGTGGTGGAGGGGACACTCGGGCGATATCGCGAGGCTTTGCAGCGGCTGACAAGCCCCTGAGGCGTGAGCGGCGACGGAGAATCCGTCGCATCGGATGCGGGTTGGGGCGGGCTGCCATTCCAGCAGATTCGGGGCGATCCCTGACTGATTGTCAGGATGTGACGGTCGTTTTTGAGCCCGTGCGGGGGACTCAGGCCCAAGTTGTGTGATTCGGCGAACGGCACGCCCGTCGCTGTCGATAACAGGGCATGGACAGAGGTCGCTCGAGATCCGGCGCGGCAGCGGCCCCGAGATGGGTGATTGCACGAGAACAAGGGAAAGCCCCTGGTCTCGGATTGGTCGGGACGGCGAATTGAGTCGTATCGGGGTGTGGGAATGTCGGATAAGCGTGGACTGCGGGTGAACCCGGTAGTCCGGAACGAATCGCCTAGAGTGACGAAGCGACGGGACGGGCCGGAGAAGAGGACAGACAGGCGGCCAGTGAGTACCGGCCGCAGGGAGCACACATGTTCGAGCGCTTTACGGATCGTGCACGCAAGGTCATGGCCCTGGCGAACCAGGAGGCCCAGCGGTTCAATCACGAGTACATCGGGACGGAGCACATCCTGCTGGGCCTGGTCAAAGAGGGCTCGGGGGTTGGCGCGAACGTTCTGAAGAACCTGGATGTGGACCTGCGCAAGGTCCGGCTCGAGGTTGAGAAGTTGGTCAAGCCGGGTCCGGAAGTTGTGACCATGGGCAAGCTGCCGCAGACGCCGCGAGCCAAGAAGGTCATCGAGTACGCCATCGAGGAGGCGCGGAACCTGAACCACAACTATGTGGGGACGGAGCATCTGCTGCTGGGCCTTCTGCGCGAGCATGACGGCGTTGCGGCGCAGGTGCTGATGAACCTCGGGCTGAAGCTCGAGCAGGTGCGCGAGGAGGTGCTGAACCTTCTTGGCGCGGGGACCGAGAGCGAGGAGTCGACGGGCACTCCCGGCGCGAGCAAGGACCCGAGCGCGGGCCGCGGCGAGCCGGGCATGGCCGGCGGCGGTGGCGGCGGCGAGGGCGCGGGTTCGCGCACGGCTGCCAAGAGCAAGACGCCGGCGCTGGACTCGTTCGGCCGCGACCTGACGGAACTGGCGCGCGAGAGCACGCTGGATCCGGTCATCGGCCGCACGAACGAGATCGAGCGACTGGTGCAGGTGCTCTGCCGCCGGACGAAGAACAACCCGGTGCTGCTGGGCGAGGCCGGCGTGGGCAAGACGGCGATCGTCGAGGGCCTTGCGCAGCGGATCGTCGCGGGCGAGGTTCCGGACATTCTGCACGACCGCCGGCTGGTGGTGCTGGACCTTGCGATGATGGTCGCGGGCACGAAGTACCGCGGCCAGTTCGAGGAGCGCATCAAGGCGGTGATGAACGAGGTTCGTCGCGCCAAGAACGTGATCCTGTTCATCGACGAGTTGCACACGCTGGTCGGTGCCGGTGGCGCCGAGGGCGCGATCGACGCGAGCAACGTGCTCAAGCCGGCGCTGGCCCGCGGCGAGATCCAGTGCATCGGCGCGACGACGTTCGACGAGTACCGCAAGTACATCGAGAAGGACGCGGCGCTGGCGCGGCGCTTCCAGCCGATCCCGGTCGATCCGCCCAACAACGAGCAGGCGATCGAGATCCTCAAGGGTCTGCGCGAGAAGTACGAGCAGCACCACAAGGTCAAGATCACCGACGACGCGATCAAGGCGGCGGTGGAACTGTCGGGCCGGTACATCACCGGCCGCGTGCAGCCGGACAAGTCGATCGACGCGATCGACGAGGCGGGCGCCCGCGTTCGCATCAAGAGCATGACCAAGCCGCCGAACCTGGCGGACATCGAGGGCGAGATCGAGAAGCTCACGGTGGAGAAGGACGAGGCCGTCAAGGCCGCGGACTACGAGCGTGCGGCGGAGCTCCGCGACAAGGCGGAGCAGCTGCGCAAGAAGAAGGACCAGGTGCAGCGCGAGTGGCGTGAGCGTGCGAATCAGGCCGCGGGCGTTGTGGACGAGGATGTCATCAGCGAAGTGATCTCGAAGATGACGGGCGTCCCGCTCAAGCGGCTGAAGAAGGAAGAGGCCGAGCGTCTGCTGGACCTGGAGAAGGAACTGCACAAGAAGGTCGTGTCGCAGGACGATGCGATCAAGGCGATCAGCAAGAGCATCCGGCGTGCGCGTGCGGGTCTGAAGGACCCCAAGCGACCGATGGGCTCGTTCATCTTCTGCGGCCCCTCGGGCGTGGGCAAGACGCTGGTCGCCAAGGCGCTGGCGGACTTCATGTTCGGCGATGAGGAAGCGCTCATCACGCTGGACATGAGCGAGTACATGGAGAAGCACAACGTCAGCCGCCTGGTCGGCGCTCCTCCCGGCTATGTCGGGTACGAGGAGGGCGGCCAGCTGACCGAGCGTGTGCGTCGCCGTCCGTACTGCGTGATCCTGCTCGACGAGGTTGAGAAGGCGCACCCGGATGTGTTCAACATGCTGCTGCAGATCATGGAAGAGGGGCGTCTGACCGACTCGTTCGGCCGCAACGTCGACTTCCGCAACTGCATCCTGATCATGACCAGCAACATCGGCGCGGATCTGATCAAGGGCGGCGGCGGCTTCGGCTTCGGCACGGCGCAGGTCGTGAAGAACGCCGACACGGGCTTCGAGAACATCAAGACGGTTCTGCTGAAGGAAATCGAGCGGTTCTTCCGCCCCGAGTTCATCAACCGTCTTGACGATGTCGTGGTCTTCCGTCCGCTGACCAAGGACAACCTCAACCTCATCGTCGAGTACGAGGTCGCCAAGGTCACCGAGCGTGTGCGTCTGCAGGGCATCAGCATGGAGCTGGACCAGCGGGCCAAGGACTTCCTGATCGAGAAGGGCTTCAACCCCGACTTCGGTGCCCGCCCGCTGCGTCGCAGCGTGGGCCAGTATGTCGAGGATCCGCTGAGCGAGATGCTGCTCTCGGGCGAGATGAAGAGCGGCTCGAAGGTCGTCATCACGCGGCGGACCGACGAGAACGGCAAGGATCAGGAGTTCCTGTACTTTGACGTCAAGGAAGCACCGGCGCCCGCGGCCCCCGCGGCCGATGCCGGGGCGACGCCGGGCGGCGAATCGACCGCGACGGCCGACAGCGGCGCCCGGACGACCTGAACCGGCCGCACAGGCACCGACGAATCGACCAAGGCCCGGGCCCAGCGCCCGGGCCTTTTTCGTTTCGCGGGCACGGCTCTACACTGGGCCCTATGCGAATCCTGCTCTGCAACGACGACGGCATCCACGCTCCGGGGATCATCGCGCTGTTCGATGCGCTGGCCGGGCTCGCGCCCGGTTGCGGCGCGGCCCTGGGCGAGATCATGGTCGTCGCGCCGCTGACGGTGCAGAGCGCCACGGGGCACGGCGTGACGTTCCGCCAGCCGCTGATGGTCAAGGACGTTCACGTGAGCGAGCGCATGAGCGGTATCGCGGTCGACGGTCGCCCCGCCGACTGTGTGAAGCTCGCGCTGGCGACGCTCTGGCCGGGGCGATTCGGGCCGGGGTCGCGGCCGGACCTGTGCATCAGCGGCATGAACATGGGCGCGAATGTCGGGATCAACGTGCTGTACTCGGGCACGTGTGCCGCGGCGCTGGAGGCGGCGTTTCTGGGCGTGCCGTCGATCGCGGTGAGCCTGCACCACGGCGCGGGCGAGCCCCGGTACGACGTGGCGGCGCGTCACGCGCGCGGGGTGATCGATCGGATCATGAGTCTGGGCGGGCCGGGGCCGCGTGCGTGCATGAACCTGAATGTGCCGATCACCGAGCGCGACGGGCCGGCGCCGGCGCTGAGCGTGTGCCCGATGAACACGCACGGGATGATCGACGCGTTCGACAAGCGCAGCAACCCCCTGGGCGAGACGTACTACTGGTCCAGCGGCTCGCCGATGGACTTTCACGAGATGGAGCCCGGGAGCGATGTCGATGCGCTGTTCGAGAAACGCATGACGCTGACGGCGCTGAGCTACGACCTGACCGATCGCGCGGGCAACGCGCGGTGGGCGCGCGAACTGGGCGCGTGAGCCGGTGCGGATGGCTCGCGGCGGCGGTACGCTGTGAACATGGCGATCGAACTGCGCGGGCGTTGCATGGTCATCACGGGTGCGTCGTCGGGGATCGGGCTGGCGACGGCGGTCGCGTGTGCGCGGCGCGGGATGAATCTGGCGCTTTGCGCGCGGCGTGTCGAGAAGCTCGAGAAGGTCGCGGAAGTGTGCCGCGGGCTGGGCGTGCGCGTCCTGACGCGTGGGCTGGACGTGGTCGATGCGGCGGGCTGCGACGCGTTCATCGCGGAGGCCGATGGTGAGTTTCGCGATGCCGGCGGCGTGTACGGCGTGTTCGCCAACGCCGGATACGGCCTCGAGCGCAGCGTGATGGAGACAAGCGACGCGGACCTGCGCGCGATCATGGAGACCAACGTGTACGGCTCGCTCAACGTCATCCGCCCGGCGGTCGCGCTGATGCGATCGCGGCCGCGGGTGCAGGGGCGGCCGCGCGGGCATGTGCTCTGGTGCAGCTCGTGCCTGGCGCGGGTGACGCTGCCGTACTACGGCGCGTACTCGGCGAGCAAGGCGGTGCAGGCGCACCTGGGCTGCGCGATGCGGCTGGAACTCGAGCCGGAGGGGATCATCGTCAGCACTGTGCATCCGATCACGACCAAGACGGAGTTCTTCGACGCGACGAAGGTGCGCAGCGGCCGCGGCACGATCGCGGAGCACTCGCCTGACTGGTTCGCCCAACCCGCGGAGGTGGTGGCCGAGCGCGTTGTATCGTGCCTGCGTCGCCCGCGTGCGGAGGTCTGGACAGGGGCCAAGGGGACGTTCGTGCGGTTCGGGATGAGCGTGATGACGATGCTGCCGTGGGTCGCGGACGCGTGCACGCGGGGGATGGTCGGGGCGAAGAGTGGCAAAGCGGCGCAGTGATGCCGGTACGCCGAGTTTGTTCTACGGGAGCAGATTGCGCCGCCTGATACGGATCACCTCTCCAAGTCGTGCGTGATGTAGTCGCAGGCACAGACGGAGCGGAGCAGTTCGGGGGTGAGCTGCTGCCAAGCCTCGGCGCCGGCGTCCAGCAGGTGTTGGTAGTCGTCGAAGAC
>Ga0209990_10001579_pt1 | contig 19144 bp, 9 predicted proteins | sample NOAtaG_6_FD_187304 | JGI IMG/M metagenome (GOLD analysis project Ga0209990, IMG submission 187304) | Freshwater lake microbial communities from Lake Erie, under a cyanobacterial bloom - NOAA_Erie_Diel5S_2200h metaG (SPAdes) (version 2) | ecosystem: Environmental > Aquatic > Freshwater > Lake ...
AGACGGCACCGACCCCGTCGAATTCGACGTCGTCGAAGACTGATCCGGTTCAGCACCCTCTGCCCCTCCACCAGCAGCCCGGTTATGCCGGTCGCGCCGGCCAGGCTGACTGTGTCGCCTTTCCTGACCTCCGAGAATCGCCGAATTCCAAAGGAATTCGTGGCGGGATTCCAATCGCCAGGTTTTGTGAGCTAGCTTTTACCGCGGAACCTACCCGCTGGTATCGCCGAAGCTGTTCGCTTCTGCATGGCTGCATCACCTCTGGAAAATGTCGCGAGTACTTTCTGTGCAGACACTGGATCCTGTTCTCAAGGCGGCGGACGCTCACACAACTCCGCCGGCAGTGCTTATGCAGACCGATTCAAACGCCGTCCTGCTCAGACTGCTGATGATGGGCGAAGAAGCCCGTCGCAATCAGTACGCCGGCGCAGAACGGCAGCTCATGCCTCGCGACCTCGTCTCCACGATCCTCCGCGCCATGCGCATGCGCGACCCGGCCGGCCTGCTGCACAGCCAAAGAATGGCCGTCATCTCCAGTGGCGTCGCCAAACTCCTCGGCTGGACCGACGAACAGCGCAGACAGCTCGAAATTGCCGCCATCCTCCACGAAATCGGTAAACTCGGCATCCCCGACCACATCCTGCACAAACCCGGTAAGCTCAGCAGCGAAGAATACGACTTCGTCCTGCAGCATCAGCATGCCGGCGTCAATATGCTGCAGGCCTTCCATACCGACCCCACCGTCATCTCCATGCTGACGACGCTGCACCACGATCTTTCCGGCAGCAGCGCTCACATCGAAGTCCCCGGACAGCAGATCGACCTGCCCCTCGGACCCCGCATCCTCGCTGTTGCCGATGCCTACGATTCACTCAACACCGTCAAACCCTACCGACGCGGCATGACGCACGCCGAAAGCATCTCCACCCTGCTGGAAAAATCCGGCCGTCGCTACGACGAAAGCATCATTCGCACACTCAACCGCTGGTATGAAAATGAAGGGTCCGCACTGTTCCGCCTGACAGAATCCTTCTACGACGCAGAACGCACACCCGAAATCTCTCAGGAACATCGCGACGATATCGCCCTGCTCAGCCAGTTCATCGGAGTCCTCTGTCAGTTTCAGCAGCTCTACGATGGCTTCTTCCTGCTGGATGCCCGCGAAAATTACTGCATCTGGAGCGACGGAATGCCCGGCCTCACCGCGCTGCCCGTACAGCAGGTCCTCCGCCGCAGCTGGCAGACCACCGACGTCCTCCTCGCACCAGCCGCAGAAGACAGCGTCGCCGCCACAGAACGCGATGACACCATGATCGTTCAGGCCCTCCGCACCGGACGCTCGCAGTTCGCAAGTCGCCGCTGCCGCGTCAGTGGCAACACCTGGATCAAAGCCGACGTCTACACCATGCCAGTCATCGGACCCGGCCAGAAAATCGCCGGAGTGATCCAGTTGATCCGCAACAAAAGCCGAGTCTCCCCCGATGATGTCGGCAGACTCACAAAGCTCGCCATGTGCGACTCACTGACAGGAGTCGCCAACCGCGGACAACTCGAATCACGACTGCGACAGCTGCTCGAAGAATTCCACGCCCAGGACGGTACCCGCAGCCTCAGCGTCATCTTCCTCGATGTCGACCACTTCAAACGCATCAACGATACCCATGGCCACCAGGTCGGTGACCAGGTCCTCATCGATCTCGCCAGACTGCTCCAGCACGAAACCTACTCCCTCGAAGTCATCGGACGGTACGGCGGAGAAGAATTCGTCATCGTCTGTCCCGATACCGACCTCGATGCCGCCGTTCGCCGGGCCGAACGCCTCCGCACCTCCATCATGAAAAGCTCCATCGGCGGCATCACCGGACTGAGCGTCACATCGTCGTTCGGAGTCGCTGCGGCTCGCCGAATCGACACCGTCCAAAGCCTGCTGGAACGAGCCGACACGTGCCTGTACAACGCCAAAGCCGCCGGACGAAATCGCACCTGCCGCGAATCAGATCTCGAATCCGCCGCCACCGTCGAACCCGGACACAGCGATGACGACAAAATCCGCATCTCAGAATCCAACGGAGTCTTTCATTTCAGTGACCGAGTCGAAGTCAGCACATCCCTCGAAATCACCGCCATGAAACTTCGCGCCTTCATCTCCGAACATCGCGGCGTCGTCGTCGATCAGGAAAAAGGCAAAATGCAGATCCGACTCGGCACTCCCGGCTTCTTCGGTCACTGGGGCAAAACCGCCTCCCGACAACCCGTCGACCTCAGCATTTCCTTCGAAACCACCCGCAACGGACGCTCACCACAGGAAAAAATTCGCACCCATCGCATCGTCACCGTCGAAATGCGATCCCAGGGAAAAGTTCCCGGAATGGACCATTTCGCCGCCCGCTGCCTCAGCCTCATGCGCGACCTCAAAGCCTTCCTCCAAAGCTCCTGAATCACCCGCTGCACCACCAAATACTCCCCGCAAATCCCCTGAATTACTCGGATTTCATGCATTGGGCACACAAGTTGCTGCCCAGGTGGGTACCGTGGAATTGGCGGAGTTCCGGCAGCCTGCGACTGTTTTCCGCCTCCGCGCCGCGGGATTGACCGTCTGTTGCAGGTTCAAATAGACTTGCCGGACTTGCATTTATGGCAATTGCCCGGCTCCGCACGCTGGCTCGTATGGCTGCCTTTGTGGCAGCCTGCTTCAGTCCGCGACCGCGAATCCGATAGTCCTCAGAATTCAGGATAGATGCCCACAATGGAGTTCCTGGAAAAAGTCGGCGACTTCTTCTCCGCTACGACTCACCGGATCGAACGCGGCATTACTTCGCTGTTCGGATCCTCCAACGAACGCCGCATGCGGCGTCTGGGTTTCGTGCGCGATCGTGATGGCCGCACCACCATTCTCCCCGGCTCAATGCTCGATCGCATCAACAGCCTCGAGCCTCAGTTGCAGAAACTGACCGACGACGAGCTGCGGCAGACCGCCACCAAACTGCGCGCCCGCCTGCGCAATGGCGAAACACTCGATGACCTGCTCCCCGAAGCCTTCGCCGCAGTCCGCGAATCCGGACGACGCTTTCTCAAAATGCGGCACTACGAAGTACAGCTCATCGGCGGCTACATCCTGCACAAAGGCATGATCTCTGAAATGGTGACCGGCGAAGGCAAAACGCTGGTCGCCACACTGCCCGCATTCCTCAATGCCATCGCCGGCAAAGTGCACGTCGTGACCGTCAACGACTACCTCGCACGCCGCGACATGGAATGGATGGGACCCATCTACCTGAACCTCGGACTCACCGTCGGCGCTATCCAGTCCGATATGAGCTCTTCAGAACGACAGGTCCACTACGCCTGCGACATCACCTACGGCACCAGCAATCAGTTCGGCTTCGACTACCTCCGCGACAACATGAAGCCCACTCGCGACCTGCAGGTGCAGGGACCGCTGGACTACGCCATCGTCGACGAAATCGACAACATCCTCATCGATGAAGCCCGCACACCACTCATCATCTCCGGCCCCGCCCACGATAACCTCGAAAAATATCCCCGCGCAGAAGCCATCGCCCGACAACTGCGCAAAGACATCGACTTCGAAGTCAAGGAAAAAGAACACACCTGCCACCTGACCGAAGAAGGTGTGCGACGAGCCGAACAGCTGGCCGGAGTCGAAAGCTTCTACACCGCCGGCAATATGGAATGGCCACACCTGCTGGATAACGCGCTCAAGGCTCATCACCTCTACAAACGCGACGTCAGCTACGTTGTCGAACGCGGCGAAGTCGTCATCGTCGACGAAAATACCGGCCGCAAAATGGAAGGCCGACAGTGGTCCGACGGGCTGCACCAGGCCGTCGAAGCCAAGGAAGGCGTCAAAATCAAGGCCGAAACTCAGACGCTGGCCACCATCACACTGCAGAACTACTTCAAGCTCTACAGCAAACTGTCCGGCATGACCGGCACCGCCATGACGGAAGCGGAAGAGTTCCTGAAGATCTACAACCTCGACGTCGTGGCCATCCCCACCAACCGCCACATGCAGCGGATCAACCACCCCGACAGCATCTACGGTACCGAAAAGGAAAAATGGGACGCCGTAGTCACGGAAATCGTCGATGTCCACGCCACAGGGCGACCCGTCCTGGTAGGCACCACATCCATCGAACTGTCCGAAATGCTCAGCCACAAACTCGGACGACGAGGCATCCAGCACAATGTGCTCAACGCCAAATTCCATGAACGGGAAGCCGAAATCGTCGCCCAGGCAGGACGACTGAAAGCCGTCACCATCGCCACCAATATGGCCGGTCGAGGCACCGATATTATTCTCGGCGGAAACCCCGAACACTCCGCATGGGAAGAACTCAAATCACGTTACGCCTCACGCCTCGAAGTGCCCAAGTCCGAATGGGACGAACTCACCCGCCAAATCGCTGAACGCGAAGGCATGCTCACAGAAGGCAAAGAAGTTTCGAAACTGGGCGGCCTGCACGTCGTCGGCACCGAACGCCACGATTCACGCCGTATCGACCTGCAGCTGCGAGGTCGGGCAGGACGACAGGGAGACCCCGGATCCAGCCGCTTCTTCATCTCCCTCGATGACAAACTCATGCGGCTGTTCGCCGGAGACACCGTCAAACGCATCATGCAGTGGGCCGGACTGCGCGAAGGTGAACCCATCGTCAGCCCGATGGTCACCCGACGCATCGAAGCCGCTCAGAAAAAACGCGAAGAACAGCACTTCGACCAGCGCAAAAACCTGCTGGAATACGACGAAATCATGGATGAGCAGCGGAAACGAACCTATTCGTACCGCCAGCAGATCCTTGATGGCCAGGACTGTCGTGGCCTGATCCTCAAAATGATGTACGACGAAATCGATCGCTACACAAAACACTTCCTCGCGAAAAATTACCGCTGGGAATCCGTCGCCGCTCTCATCACACAGAAATTCGAACTGGAAGCGGACGCCAATGCCGTCAAAGGACTGGAATTGGCCGACCTGGAACGATGGATCCGCGACGAAGGCGAACGACAGGGAATCACCTGGATTCAGGAACAACTCGACATCCACCTGCCCGAAGATGCCGAAAGCAAACTGGACTGGAACTGGATCTCACTCACCCGCTGGGCCAATCGCACCTTCGGACTGTCACTCAATGACCGCGAACTGCGCGGCCTGGAACGCGATGCCATTCCCGACTTCCTGCTGGAACAGGCACGCGCCGGCATCGCCCGCTGGGATCTCAGCGACTTCGCCGGACTCCTCGATGAACTCTACCCCGAACGCTCACTCGTTGCCTGGGCCAACTACAACTTCCTGCTGGGACTGAAACCGGAAGAACTGAAAGGCCTGGATGAAGCCGGAGTCTGCAGGCTGCTCAAGGAACGCGTGCAGATCCGCTACAACGAAAAGGAAGCCACCTTCCCCGTCTCCGTCGGCATGCACAAATTTCTCGCCGGTGACGGACAGCAGAATGAACGAGCCCGCCGCGAAACTCTCGCACGCTGGGCCGCCACACGCTTCCGCATCGATCTCAACCCCGAAGAATTTGCTGACCACCAAACCAATAAAATCTTCGAAGTCCTCCTGCAAGTCAGCCGCGATTTCCTCGCTCGCCGACCTTCAGCCGACGTCGTCGATACCAAACTGGCAGAAGTCCTCCGCGATACCCCCAAACACCGACCGCTCAGCGAAGCCCAGACCACCGCGCTCGTAAACTGGATCGAATCCGAACTGGGACTGGGCCTGAATGCCAGTGCCCTCCGCAGCCTCAATACCGAACAGGCCCGCACGGAAATTCTGCAGGGTATCGACCAGGTGTTCCGCCCCGAACTGCGACACACCGAACGCTCCATCCTGCTGGAATTCCTCGATACAGCCTGGAAGGAACACCTGTACTTCATGGGGCACCTGCGACAGGGCATCGGCTTCGTCGGTTACGCCCAAAAAGATCCCCGCACCGAATACAAACGCGAAGGCCGCCGCGCCTTCCTCAGTATGTGGGAACGCATCGCCGAACAGGTCACTCAGACTGTCTTCCGAGTCGAGCATGAGAGTCCTGATTTCGTCAGTTCCCTGTGGCGCATCACCGCCACCGAACATGACGTCGCGCCGCCACCCACCGACTCACGCATCGAAAATCTCCAGACCAACGCTCCGGAAGCCGGCGAAGAGGGTCGCGCCGTCAAACCAATCGTCAATGCCGGACCCCGAATCGGACGCAACGATGACTGCCCCTGCGGCAGCGGCAAAAAATACAAAAAATGCTGCGGCCGCTGAACGTCACCATGCAGAATGGATTCTGTCATGCACTGGGTGCTTAATGCCGTTTACGCTCTGCTGCTGACCGCACTTTCGCCGCTGATTGCCTGGCGCATGCTGCGGCACGGTCGCTACCGACGCGGCATCGCCCAAAAATTGCTCGGAAAACTGCAGCACCCCAAAGGCTCTCGCCCGGTTGTCTGGTTCCACGCCGTCAGCGTTGGCGAAATTGTCCAGCTCCAGAAAATCGTACTCGAATTCCGACGAGCCTCCGCGGACCGCTTCGCCATCCTCGTCACCACCTCCACCGACTCCGCCTGGGAACTCGCTCAGCAGCGGTTCCCCGACTGCACCGTCGACTGGTTCCCCCTCGACTTTTCCTGGGCTGTCAGCACTGCTCTCGACCGCATTCGGCCCGTCCACGTCGTCCTCGTCGAACTGGAACTCTGGCCCGGCTTCATGGCCGCCTGCCGCAGCCGCGCAATCCCCGTCGCCATCGTCAACGCTCGCCTCAGTGAACGCAGTTTCCGACGCTACCTCAAAATCCGCTCGCTGCTGCAACCCATGTTCGCCGGCATCCGACTGATCGCCGCACAATCCCCCGCCATCGCCGCCCGTTTAAGAACACTCGGAGCACGCGAAGAAGCCATCCATGTCACCGGCTCCGTCAAATTCGATGGCATCGAATGCCGACCGGATCACCCCGGACTCACCACACTCCGCCACACCTTTCAGCTCCACAACACCGCCCCCGTACTCATGGCCGGCAGTACTCAGGAACCCGAAGAACAACTGCTGCTGCACGCCTGGCAGCAGCTCCAGCCGGAATTCCCTGAACTCACACTGATCCTTGTACCGCGACACAGGGAACGCTTCGAAGCCGTTGCCCAGCTGGTGCTGCAGTCCGGCTGCACACTCATGCGACGCTCAGACCCCTCCACCACCACTGCCACCACCGACAGCCGCGGACGCCCGGCAGTTCGGCTGCTGGACACCATCGGCGAACTCAGCGCCTGCTGGGGACTGGCAGACATTGCCTTCGTCGGAGGCAGTTTTGGCAATCGCGGCGGACAGAACATGATCGAACCAGCCGCCTGGGGCGCTGCCGTACTCTTCGGCCCACACACCTGGAACTTCCGCGATGTTGTGCAGGTGTTTCTGGAAGCCGAAGCCTGCCTGCAACTCCGCGATCCCAGCCAACTGCTGCCCACACTGCGACAGCTGCTGCAGCAACCCGCCGAACGTCAGCGACTGGGCGCAATCGCCCGCCAGACCGTCCAGCGACAGCAGGGAGCCATCTCGGTGACAATCCAGTTGCTGCTGCACCAATGCGAACTCGATCAGCACATGCCCGTCCAGGTCCTCACCCGCGCCGCCTGACCTCCCCCCCAACTGGCAACTGGCAACTGGCAACTGGCAACTGGCAACTGAAAACTGAAAACTGAAAACTAAATCCCCCCTCGCCCCCGCAGGGGCAGAGGGGTCGGGGGTGAGGGGGCAAGTCACCAGCAAAACACCCCGAAAAACCCGACAGCAAACAGCACCGCAACTCCTCACGCAAAGCCGCCAGGCACACCCTCACACCGACAACTGAAAACTCAATCCCCCCCTCGCCCCCGCAGGGGGAGAGGGGCCGGGGGTGAGGGGGCAAGTCGCCAGCAAAACACCCCGAAAAACCCGACAGCAAACAGCACCGCAACTCCCCACGCAAAGCCGCCAGGCACACCCTCACACCGACAACTGAAAACTCAATCCCCCCCCTCGCCCCCGCAGGGGCAGAGGGGTCGGGGGTGAGGGGGCAAGTCACCAGCAAAACACCCCGCTCAACCCGGCAGGCCACACTCGCTGTCCAACCGCGTCTGGTGCGCCTCAGAACACAGACAACTCACGCCTGCGCCACTTCCACAAACACCTTCAGAGCCTGCTTGTCCTCAACCAACAACCGCATCATCTCACGGTAGTTGTCCAGACCGGCCACAGGAGTCGTCAGGATCTTCTGCAACACACCCGGCCACGTCGCCTCACCCAGCGCCAAATCCCGAATCCCCGATTCAAAATGCCGGAAATTCGCGTTCACCGATCCCACCAGCAGCTTGTTCCCCAGCACCCAGTTCAGATTGATCCGGTCCGATGGAACCTCGGTCTCAGTCTTTCCGCCCGTAATGCTGGTCCAGACCATGCAGCCGTTATGAGCCAGTAGGTCCATACAGGTGAACGCAATGCTGCTGCTGCCCGTAGCCTCGATGATCAGATCCGGCTTGCCATAACGAGCAGCCACGTCGTGCAGCGACAGCTCAGCCGTACTGACATACTCCGCCCCAAACCCCTCAGCAATCTCCGCCTTCAGATTGGGTTTGGCACCCCGCGCCAACGTCAGCACCTGAATCCCCCGCAGACGCAGAATCAGAGTACTGAGCAGACCGATCTGGCCGGCTCCCGTCACCCACGCCCGCTTCGGTTCCCACACCTGCAGCCGCTGCTGAGCCAAAAAGGCCTGCTCAACCGCCTTCGCCGCACAACTCATCGGTTCCGCCAGCACATGCAGATGCGCCAAAGCCTGCGGCATCCGCACAATGTACTCCTCGTCATCCACAAAGTACTCGGTCAGAAACCCATGACGCAGATTGATGCCACGCTCGTAATAGGTCTCTTCACTGGTGATGTCATTGCGACCAATGCGGTCAAAAATCGACCCGCCCGGACGACGCACCGTGCACGTCACATAGTCACCCGGACGCACCCGACGCACGTTCGCACCAACCGCCTCAACCACACCAAAACACTCGTGACCAATCACCAGGAAGTCGTAGCCCGCCGGAGCATTTCCGTACTGCGCTTCGTTGATCTCACGATCCGTCGCATCCACTCCCACCTTCAAAACACGCACCAGCACCCCGCGACCATCCGGGATGTCACTGACCGCCGGCATCGGCAGCTCAGCAAGATGAACACTATTCGCAGTCCCCGGACGTACGGCTATCGCTTTCATGGATCCGTCTGTTTCGTTGCAGTTTCAGAATTCAATCACACAGCAGCCAGGAATTCTAGAACAGCCCGCGAAAGTCAGCAAATGAGCACCCAAACACGCGAATCCGGCACCTCAGCTCAGCAGCCCCCCCACAACTTCCCCGTGCACGTTCGTCAAACGACGCTGAATCCCGTTGTGATAATACGTCAGTCGCTCATGATCAATCCCCAGCAGATGCAGCACCGTCGCATGAAAATCATACCAGTGCACCGGCTGCTCCACCGTCTTCCAGCCTACCTCGTCCGTCGCACCCCACGACAAACCCGGCTTCAAACCCCCACCCGCCATCCAGACCGAAAAACCATACATGTTGTGATCACGACCAGCACCCACCACGAACTCGCTGGACTGCGTAAAAGGAGTCCTCCCAAACTCGGTCGTACACAATACCAGGGTATCCTGCAGCATCCCCCGCGTCTTCAGGTCCCGCAGCAGCGCCGCCACCGGCTGATCCATCCGCGCCGCCTCCCGCGTATGATTCTCCCGCACGTCCTCGTGACCGTCCCAGTTGATCCGCGGTGAACCAAACGAACCGCCGGAAAATAACTGCACAAACCGCACTCCACGCTCCAGCAGTCGCCGCGTCAGCAGACAGCGACGACCAAAATCCGACGTCTCCTCACGGTCCACCCCGTACATCCGCAGCACAGATTCCGTCTCGCCCGCCAGATCCACTGCCTCCGGCACCGTCATCTGCATCTTCGCCGCCAGCTCGTACGAACGCATCCGCGCCCGCAACACGTCCTCCTCACCCTCCAGCTCCAGATTCCGCTCATTCATCGCCGACAGCAGACGCCGACTGGCCTCCTCCTGACGCGCTGACACCGCCCGCGCAGGAAATAAATCCCGGATCGGAGCCCCCGCAGACTGAAATGCCACTCCCTGATGCTGCGCCGGCAAAAAACCGTTCGACCAGTTGATCGTCCCGCCCGCCGGCAAACCCCGCACATCCGGCAATACCACATACGACGGCAACTCGTCCGTCTCACAACCCAGACCCCACGAAATCCACGAACCCATCACCGGAAATCCGTTCAGACGAAATCCGGAATTCTCCTCGAAGGTCGCCGGAGTATGATTGGCGGACTCGGCCACCATCGAACGAATCACCGTCAAATCATCCGCCAGCTCCGCCAGATGCGGAAACAAATCCGAAATCCACAGACCACTCTGCCCACGCTGCCGAAATGCCCAGTCACTCTTCCGCAACAACCCAATCTGATTGAAAAAAGTCTCCGGTCGCTCGCTCGACTGCAACGACTTCCCATGCAGCCGCTCCAGCTGCGGCTTGTAGTCAAACGAATCCAGATGACTCAGACCGCCGCACAGACACAGATGCACCACCCGAGTCGCCCGGGGCGGATGATGCGGCGCCGTCAGTGATTCACCCGGCACCCGATCCGCACGAACCTCACCGTCTCGCAACAACAGCGATGCCAGCGCCGTCGCCGTGATCGATGATCCGGAATAATTCAGCAGCCCCCGACGACCTATGCCCGCCACACTCATCAGACCGCCTCCCCCTCTGCACTCGTCCGACGATCAAACAGCCGCGAGATGTGCTCGGCCGGCAACGGCACCGTCAGCAGACTCACCAGCACCGCACTGCTGCTCGATGCCAGCAAACCCCAGATCAGCGGCTCCAGTCCCAACAGAAACCACGGACGAAATCCACCCGCAGCGCCAATCGACTGCGCCGGAGACCACCCCATAATCCCGCACAAATACAGAAACAACACCACACCCGCTCCACTCACCATCCCCGCACCCACACCCGCCGGTGTCGCACGCCGCCAGTAACACGCCATCACCGCCGGCACCAGAAATGTCGCCGCGGCTCCCGACGTACTGAAAACAATAAACACCTGCAGATACTTCGGAGGACTCCACATCACCGCCACAGAAATCAAACCCGACAGAATCATCGTCACCCACGCCGCCAGACGCAGCTCCTCACGAGGAGCCTGCGGACGCAGCAAACGCTGATAAATGTCACGCACCACCCCCGATGACAACACCACCAGATATGAACTGACCGTCGACATCACCGCACCAAACGGAGCCGCCAAAATCAAACCCGCCACCAGCGATCCACCCGGCCAGTCAGCCGTCGTCAGCAACGCCAGACGCGGCACGATCTCATCCGACTTCGCCAAATTCGGCAGCAACGCCCGACCACACACACAAATCACTATCAGCGGCAGATAAATCCCCAAATTATAAATGCTCAGCACATAAATCGACTTGCGAATCACATTCGTGTTCTGACTGGCCATCAAACGCACCAGACCCGCAGGAGCACCCACGCCGCCCCAGATCCACACCACAAAAAATGAAATCGCCAGCGAGATCGGCAGAAACTGCTGACCACTGCCGTCCGCCGAATAACCCGGTCCAAACACAAACCCAGGTCCCGTATTCGCCAGCGAACGCAATGTCGCCTGCTCCAGTCCACCCACCGCACTCAAACACGCCACCAGCAGCAACAACACACCCGCAAACATCAGCACACTCTGAAATAAATCCGTCCAGACAGCCGCCAGAAATCCACCCGCCAATGTATACGCCACCACCGTCGTCGCAAACACCAGCAAACCCACGTGATAACGCCACTCCGATATCCCCGCCACGTCCTCCGATAACGCCAGATCACCTCCGCCAGGCCACGCCAGCTGCAGCACAATCGCTCCCGCCTTGAACTGCGCAAACATCAGAAACGACAGATAGAACAAAATAAACAAAGTACTCATCAAACCCAGTGTCGGACTGCCAAAACGCACCCGAAACATGTCCGGCACCGTGATCGCACCTGTCCGACGACTCAGCTGCGCCAATCGCTTCCCCAAAATTCCAAACCCCGTGATCGGCACCACCATATAACTGCCAATCCACAGCGCCACTATCCAGCCATGCGAATACACCAGCGACGGAAAACCCATGAACGTGCCGCCACTCTGAATCGTCGCCGTCAATGCCAGGGCCCACACACCCAGACCGCGGTTCCCCAAAAAGAAACCCTTCATGAACCCGCCCGTACTCGCCGCACGGTTCGCCAGCACTCCAATCCACAACGAACCCACAATGAACAGCACCAGCATCAGCATGGCACCCGAACCCACCTGCGGAACATCACCGGACTGCTGACCCAGCAGCAGCCCTGTCTTCCAAGCCTGCCACATCGCTCAGCCCCCCAGTCCCAGATCGTCAGCGTCTTCCAAATCCTCACCCAGCTCGCCGTCACGCACAAACCACACGGCAAACAGCCACGAAATCCCCGCACACGAAACCCACGGCACCACAATCCCCCAAAACACCCACTCAGGGAACCCCAGCACCAGTCGCAACTCCTGCTCGCTGCGGCCATAACCCAGCCACCAGCTCACACCCACTGACCAGACCATCGCGCTCAGCCAGATCAGCGATACCACCACCGCTTCACGAAATGCCGACCGCACCAGCGGATCCAGTCGGTCCTGCCCCCGTTCCGATTCTTCTGCCATACTCACTCGCCCGCTTTCCACATCACCAGTTCACCACCCGAAATCGCAGACCAGGCACCACACACACACCTCAATTCCACCCCATCTTACAGCCTCACCGCACCTCGTACAGCCGCACCGTTTCCCACACATCTCCACGCACCAGCTGCTGCCAGCCCGGCCACTGCTGCACCACCCGCCGCTCAGACTCCGACAAACCACTCCACGAACCCTCCCCCAGTACCCGCGGCTCCCCCAGCACTCCACCCGACAGCAGCTGCTCAAATCGCTCCGGCTGCACATACTCCGCATACCCATACGAACCCGGCAAACGATAACGCAGCACCTCCCGCCAGTTCACCAGCACATGCGTTACACCCGCCGCACGCAATCGCTCACGCACATCCGCAGCCGCAGCCAATGCTCTCCCGGCACCAGCCCCCGCATCCCCCCCCGCCGTCAGCTCCTCAAACACACTCTCATCAAACACCGTGTTGTACAACACCGCAAACCGCGCATCAAAAACCTCCGCCTCACCCACCATCAGCACACGCGACCCCGCCGGCAACTGCCGATTCAATTCCTGCAGGTCACTGCGAATCACCAGCTCCCGCGCACCCTCAAGATCCATCAGCCCCGCATGAAATCCCACCAAAGCCAGAGTACTGAAGCGCAGATTAAACACCGTCCCCGTCACCACACTGCCCAATACCAAACCTCGCCACCACCCCGCTCCACCCAACTGCACACACGCACCCGACAGCACACTCAAAAACGGCACCATCGGTACCCAAAATCGATCTATCCGATGAGTCAGTCCCCACCACGTCAGAAAACCCCAGCCCACCGCCAGCCACACCAGCCGCAATGGCACACTCCGACCACAACTCAACAGCACCGGTACCGCCAAACCAAACAACAGCGGACTGGTCCACTTGTTCCGCACCGCCGCATCCAGAAAATGCTGCGGAATTCGCTCCAGCTCATGCTCCGGTGCACCATGCGCCTGCTTCCAGCGCACATTCAGCGGCTCATTCCACTCCCCGCCACCAAACACCGACCACGCCATCGGAAATACCGGATTGCCCGTCTCCACCGCATTCTTCACCAGCCACGGCCCCACAGCCAGCAACACACCCGCCACATACCACACAGCCTCACGCACAAAACCCCGCCGCAACTCACCCGCCGCCAGCAAACCCGACACTCCACCACCGGCACGACACCACCACCAGCACCAGCCCACCGCCGTCGGCAACACCGCCAACAGCAAACCCGTATACTTGCTGGCCATCGCACTGCCCGCCAGAAAACCCACCACCAGCAGCGCCCGACCACGCACACCGTCCGCCCGCAAACGCCCCAGCACCAGCGACAACAGCACCGCCGCAGCTGTGTAAAAACTCAACGCCCCCTCGGCGTAGGCAATCAGCGAAATCCGCAGCGTCCACGGAGTCGTCAGCCAGATTAACCCCGACAAATACCCGGCACCGCGACCACACCACCGCACACCCGCCGCAACCACCAAACCACACGTCAGCAGCTGATACACAGCCAGCACCAGCTGACCCGCCAATGCACCACGCCACCAGTCACCCGATACTGCCATCCCCGCCAGACTGTGCATCTCACTCAGAAACGGAAAACTGGTGTACACGTTGTGGCGCAGATAACTGATCCGACCAGCCTGAAACCACTCCTTCGGACCCTGCAGATGATACTCACGCACGTCAAAATCCGTCGGCGGCGTCAACGCACCCCACAACAGATAAACCGACCACGGCACCGCCACCAGCCAGAACAGCCAGCACTCAATTCGACCGCCCTCACGCCGTACCGACGACACACCAGCCACCGCACCAGCCACCCGCTCAACGCCCGCTCGCCGGACCCCCGCCAGACCCGCACACACACTGACACCCGCCGCCAGCAGCAGCACGCCGCCACCAATCCCGCCGCACAAACCCGCCAGCAGCATCACCAGCGACTGCACCGATAACCCAACACCCAGCAGCACACACCACCGCTCAAACCGCCCCAGCGGCACACTCCGCAGCAGCCAGCGGTCCACAGCCCAGCCGTGCACTCCGGACAGCAGCAGCAGCAAACCCGCCACGCCCGCCAGCGGCAGACGCTGCACCGCAAACTGCCAGCCAGTCGGCACTCCCGTCGCCACCACTCCGTCGTCCGCACCCAGCACGTCATCCAGAAGCATCAGCCACAACTGACTGCGATACACGTCCGGATCAACAAACGACTGCGCATAAAACAAACACTGAAAACCCACCAGCCACACAGCCGCCGGCAGCAGTACCCACACCGCAGCACCGCCGGACCCCGCGCCCGACCGCAGCCCGGGCGCAGCAGCAGACAGCTTCGCCGCCCCCGCTGCACCCTCCGCTCGTTCCCACGGCTGCACCATGCCCGACAAACCCTGTTTTCAGTCAGATCCGGACACCAGCCAACAACCGCCCTGACAGCTCAGTGCTGGAACAGAAACTCCTTGCTGTTGATCACCGCCCACGCCACGTCCTCCAGAGCCCGCACACGATCCTCGCTGGCCTTGATATGCGCCGCTGCAGTCTCCAGCTCCTGCGGCAGGGCCGGACGACTGAGCGCCGCCTGATACAGCAGATTGATGATTTCCGAGTCCGACTTGCCCTCCGTGATCCAGCGATGCACATTCCCCGCGTCCGATCGCAGCTTGTTGTGCACCGTCGGACCGTTGATCAGCTGCAATGCCTGCGACAGATTGCTGTCCGTCGAACGCTCACACTCACACGGCAGCTCACGCTGCGGCTGTCCAAATACCTGCAGAAACTTGTGACCCTCCGGCGGATCCACCAGATCAATCGCCAATGTCCCGGCCGGCATCCCCGGATACTCCTCCGGCTGACCCGTCACCGCACAGATCGCATCCAGCAGCTGCTCGGCGGTCAGCATGCGAGTCGTCGCGTGACTGAAATAGGTCTCGTCGTCCGCATTGAACCTGTTCCGCCGCGAACTCAGCTGATACACCCGACTGGTCATGATCGTCCGAATCAGATGCCGAGCCGAAAAATTGCTCTGCACCAGCTGATCCGCCAGATAATTCAGCAGCTCCGGATTGCTGGGCGGATTCGAATCCCGGAAGTCGTCCACCGGATCCACAATCCCCTTGCCCACCACATGACCCCAGATGCGATTCGCCAGCGATCGCGCAAAGAACGGATTGCTGCCACTGGTCAGCCAGTCCGCAAACACCACCCGACGGTCCACTCCCGCTGCCACATCCACATCACCCTGCAGCAGCAGACGCACCTTCATCGTTTTGCCGGTTCGCGGCTGAGTCACCTCGCCGCCAGCCTTCACAAAAATCATCTCATCGTCCGGCAGACCCGTCTCCTTGCGACCTACACGATTGAATGCCGCCGCAGTGCCGTAGTAATCGTCCTGAGTCCACTTCTCGAACGGATGATTGTGACACTTCGCACACTGAATTCGCACACCCAGAAACAACTGCGCCGTCGTCTCCGTCGCATCAATCTCATCACGGCTGGCCTTCCAGTACGCAGCCGCTGCATTCTGCTGAGTACTCCCGGTGGCCGTCAGCAGCTCATGAGCAAACTGGTTCAGCGGCACATCATTCTTCACCACATCAAACAGCCACCGTCGAAACTTGTGCACACCCGACTTCGTCAGCCGCTTGCTGTTCACTCGCAGCAGATCCGACCACTTCAGTGACCAGAACCGAGCATGATCGTCGGTCGCCAGCAGTCGATCAACCAGCGCCGCCCGCTTCTGCGGACTGGCGTCCGCATGAAACTGCTGAGTCTCCTCGAGCGATGGCAGACGACCCGTCAGATCCAATGTCGCGCGACGCAGGAAATCCGAGTCACTGCACAACTCCGAAGGCTCAATCTGCAGCTGACGCAGTTTGCCGAACACCAGCTGGTCCACCCGAGTCTCCTCAGGGGGATTGGGCCACTGAAACTCCTTGCGCTCCGTCAGATACGAAATCTGCGTCGTCGACATCCTGTCCAGATACCGCGCCAGAATCGTCGCCTCGCCACGGCCTTCACGAGTCACCACGCCGGTGGCCGTGATCGCCGCTATGCTTTCATCCGATGTGTCAAACGCCGTCAGTGCCGTGATGTCACGCACCGACCCGTCACTGAAATGACCGTTCACCAGCAGCTGCTGACGATCCGCACCGTCACGCAGCACCCGCGGCTTCGGAAACAGCTCAATGCTGACCAGCGTCGCAGTCCCCTCGGCCGCCACCTTCATGCCCTCAGCTATCCACTGCCGCAACACCACATGACTGGGATCGTTGTAACCCAATCGACGACCACCACCGTGAGCAACCTCCATCAGCGGCTTGCGGAGCAGCAGACTGTCGTCAGGATTCAGCACATTCGAACGACGATTGAAATACTCGCCACGCAAAGTCACCAGATCCAGCGGCGGATCATAACCCCGCAATGACAATCGAAATCCACCCTTGCCCGAAGGAGAACCATGGCAGGCACCCATGTTGCAGCCCGACTTCGTCAGAGCCGCCAGCACCTCCGTATGAAACACCACCGGTGAAGCCACCTCAAAGGATGACACCGTCACCGGCACACTGATGGCCTGACCGCCGGCCTTCGCATGCACCACCGTCGTACCGTTTCCAACCGCGTGAATCACGCCCCCGGCCACTGTGACAACAGCGGGATTCTCGGACGAATACTCAGCCGCTGCCGTCAGATCATGCACGTCCGCGTCCGCCGCATTCGCAGTCACCAGCAGCTGCTGCACACCCCGCGAACCCTGCAGCTTCACCTCAGCCGGATACACCTGCAGATTTCGCACAGGCAGCTCAGCAGCAGCCACGCTTCCGCACAGCAGCAGTACACACATCCGGATCGATCGCGTCATCGCAAACCTCGTTTCGTGGATCTCTCGCTCGTCATCCTGCCCTGGTTCGTCAAACTGCCCTGGCTCGTCAACCTGCCGTCACTTCGCCTTCGCTGTCACTTCCACTCGCACAGGCGGCAACGGAAAAATTCGTTCGTTATTGTCTTTCTTCGACTTGCCCTGCAAAAACACCGTACAGGGACCCGCAGCTGCATCAGCAGCCGCCGTGATCGTAATCGCCAGCTCATCCGCCGTCATGTTGCCACCCGCCACCGCCAGCCCCGGAGATAACTGATCAGCCGGTGTCGCCAGCGCAATTTCAATCGGAACCGTCCAGTCCTTGCCACGCACCGCCTTCACCGTTACCGTCGCCGTCGCACCCTGCTCCACCGTGACCGCCGACGGCTCAGCCTTCAGCGAAAATTCCCCCGCCGGACGCACCGCCACAAACAGGTCCGCCCGCGCTCGCATGCTGCGAAACAAATCCGCATCCGCCTTCCGCGGCGGCGGAGGAACCAGCTGCACAACCGTCGCCGGCACGCTGCCATCCAGCGCCGACACTCGCACACTCAATGGACCCCAGTCCGCATCACCCGCCGTCGCCGCCGGATCCGTCGCCGTCAGCACCAGCGGCACCGCCGACTGCCGGCCACCCGCCACAATCGGCTCCATCTGCAGCGCCGCAGGCAATCCCACTGCCTCCACCTTCAGAGCACCATCGTACTGCAGACGACGCAAACCCAGCACCAGCGACGCACTGCCGCCGCGAGGCACACTGAGCCGATCAGCCGGTAAAGTCACCAGCACCGACGGTTTCCCCAGATGCAGCTGCACTGCATACGACCACACCGGACCACCACGACCCGCCAGCTCCGTCACCTTCAGAAAATAATCGCCCGCCGCCGGCAGCTGAAAACTGATCTCCGCATCCTTCGGACCCGCATCGTCCGACTCCGCCAGCCTGCCACCCTCGGCATTGTACAACTCCAGCTGCAGATCCGCCGGACTGGCGGCATCCCGAGTCCTTGCCAGAGCCGTCAGGTTGCCCGCCGCAGCCGCTGAAATCCGGTACCAGTCCGAGTCACCAGGCTGCTGAAAACTTCCCGCAATCCCCACCGCTTCCGCCGCCACCGCCGTTGACTGCTCACGCTGGTCATTGGGCTCTGCCTCCGACGAAATCACTCCCGACACCACCACCGCAGAAACAATCGAAGACGCTTCCGCCTCCGCACCACGGCTGCGCACAGGCACCAGCGCACCCGCTCCCGCTGCACTCTCACCCGCGGTCGCCTGCGAAAGAACGGCCCCCTGAGCATCCAGCAGAGACACCGCAGCACCCGCCGTCACCAGCCGCGGCAACGCCGTCACCGCAGCCGGGATTCGACCCAGCCGCAGATGAAAGAAATGCCGCGCACCACCCGTGTAACGCACATCCCGCAGCTCCAGACGATATTCACCAGCCACAGCCGCCTGCCACTGCAGCAGCGCATCACCCTC